>Ga0224512_10001721_pt1 | contig 20730 bp, 15 predicted proteins | sample SF_May12_sed_USG_4_FD_169103 | JGI IMG/M metagenome (GOLD analysis project Ga0224512, IMG submission 169103) | Sediment microbial communities from San Francisco Bay, California, United States - SF_May12_sed_USGS_13 | ecosystem: Environmental > Aquatic > Marine > Sediment | place: USA... | reverse complement strand
GAAGGCGATCTTCGGCCTCGTGCATCTGCGCGAAGGCAGCGTGACCTTCGACGGCAAACCGATCACCAACGCCCAGCCCGAACGGCTGGTGCGCGCCGGCCTCGGCTATGTGCCGCAGGAGCGCAACATCTTCCCCAATCTCAGCGTCCACGAGAACCTCGAGATGGGCGCCTATATCCGCCGCGACGATATCGGCCCGGCGCTGGAGCGGGTCTACACGCTGTTCCCGCCGCTGGTCGAAAAGCGCAAGCAGGCGGCCGGCGAGCTGTCCGGCGGCCAGCGCCAGATGGTCGCCTTCGGCCGCGCGCTGATGACCGACCCCAAGATCCTGATGCTCGACGAGCCGACGGCGGGGCTCTCGCCGCTGTTCATGGACGAGATCTTCGACCGCATCATCGCCGTCAACGAGACCGGCGTCGGCATATTGATGGTCGAGCAGAATGCGCGCCAGGCGCTGGAGATTGCCGATCGCGGCTACGTGCTGGCGACCGGCGAGAACCGCTACATCGATACCGGACCCAACCTGCTGGCCGACCGCGAGGTGGTCGAGTCCTTCCTGGGCGGCGGCGGGGGGAATGTCGACAACGACGCCGGAAACACCAACGACGGAGCCGCCAAGGGCGCCGGCGATGGTTGAGTTCTTCAACGACTACATATTGTCGGCGCTTGTCCTCGGCAGCATCTACGCGTTGGGCGCCATCGGCATTTCGATGATCTACGCGATCCTGCGCTTTGCCCATTTCGCGCATGGCGATTTCCTGACGATGGGCGCCTATTTCGCGCTGCCGCTGGTGGCCCTGGGCGTGCATCCGGTGCTGACCATCCCGGTTTGCATGGCGATCAGTGCGGTGATCGCGGTCGGCACCGACTATGCGTTCTACCGACCGTTCCGCAAGTCGCGCCCGATCATCATGGTGATCGCCTCGTTCGGGGTGGCGCTGATGCTGCGCTCGTTGTTTCAGCTCTTCGGCGGCGTCGACGACTATTACTATTGGAGCATCCAGCCGCCGCTCGAATCGCTTGAGCCGTTCCTGGTCGGCGCCAAGCATCTTTATATCGGCGGCGCGGTGATCGTGCTGATCTCGGCCACCCATTACCTGCTCGCCTATACGCGCACCGGCAAGGCGATGCGCGCGATGAGCGACGATCCCGACCTCGCGCGCGTCACCGGCATCCCGACCGAGCGCATCGTGGTCTGGACCTGGATCGTCGGCGCGGCGCTCGCGGCCGCCGCCGGCGTGCTGCTGGGCATGGACACGCGGATCAAGTTCGATATGGGCTGGAACTTGTTATTGCCGATGTTCGCCGCGGCGATCCTCGGCGGGCTCGGCCGGCCGTACGGGGCGATCGCCGGCGGCATGGTGATCGGCGGGCTCGAGGAGCTGTCCACCATCGTGATCCCGGGCGACTACAAGAGCGCGGTCGCCTTCGCCGTCATGGTCCTCGTGCTGATCTTCCGGCCCCAGGGCATCTTCAAGGGACGGGTGCTGTAATGGAAACTGCTGGCGGTTTGATCCTGTTCCTGGTCGGCTTTGCGACCCTTGCCGGCATCGCCTCGGTGAGCACGCTGGGGCTCAATATCTGCTGGGGCGTCACCGGGCTCTTCAACATCGGCATCGCCGGGTTCTATGCCGTCGGCGCCTATACCTCGGCGATCCTGACGGCCGAGCCTTCGGTGCCGTCGAACCCGCATCTGGGGGGCTACGAGCTGCCGATCCCGGTGGGCTGGGCGGGCGCGATGGTGATCTCGGCGGCGATCGCCTGGATCGTCGGCAAGGTCTGCCTGCGCCTGCGCGCCGATTATCTCGCCATCGCCACGATCGGCATTGCCGAGATCATCCGCATCACATTCCGCAACTGGGGCGCGCTGGCCGGCGGTTCCTACGGCATTCACCGCATCCCCAAGCCCTTCGAGAGCTTGCCCCAGCCCTGGGCGGAGATCTTCTTCCTCATCCTGGTGCTCGCTGTGGTGGTGGTGATCTATTGGGTGATCGAGCGCGGCATCAACTCGCCCTGGGGGCGCGTCATGCGCGCGATCCGCGAGAACGAGCTGGCCGCCGCGGCCGCCGGCAAGGATGTCGAGCGCATGCGCCTGCAGGCCTTCGTCTACGGCTCGGCGCTGATGGGCCTCGCGGGCGCGCTGTCGGCGCATTACCTCAAGCAGTTCCTGCCCGAAGACACCGAGCCGCTGACCGCGACCTTCCTTATCTGGGTGATGCTGATCGCCGGGGGCAGCGGCAACAACAAGGGCGCGATCCTCGGCGCCTTCGTGGTCTGGGGCCTGTGGACGATGTCGGAGTTCCTGACCGATCTGCTCTCGGCCGAATGGGCGACCAGAGCGGCCTATATCCGCGTGTTTTTGATCGGGTTGTTGCTGCAAGTGGTGCTGCAGTTCTTCTCGCGCGGGATCATCCCCGAGAAGGCCCCGGTTATTCCGCGGGGGGAGAGCAACGCGGCGAAGGCGGAGGCGGGGTAGCTGGACGACCGGGCTGCGTCCTTCGAGACGCCCGCCAAGGCGGGCTCCTCAGGATGAAGGCTCTTTCTTACTGCCAGCAATACTCTTCATGCCATCAATGCTGCTCCTCATCCTGAGGAGCGAGCCCCTTCGAGACACCGCCTTGCGGCGGCCCTCAGGATGAAGGCGAGCGTCTCGAAGGACGCACTGGCGCAGCTGCAATCCGCGATTTCCCAAACGAAAAGGGCCGGCCCCATCGGAGCCGGCCCTCTTGTCTTAAGCCGTCTTACGTCGATCGGATCGCTTGATCCTTACTTGGCGATCTTCTCCACGAGCACACGCTTCTTGCCGCGCACTTCGAAGACGTCGATGACGCCCGGCACGTCGCCGGCCTTATCGAAGTCGTGCGGGCCGGCAGCGCCCTCGTAGTTGATCTTCTGACCGGCAGCGAGCGCCTTCTTGGCCTTCGCCCACTCGCCCGGCAGGATCACCACGCCGCCCGGGCCGGAGATCTTGCGCAGACCGTCGCGGATCGCGGTGCGGTCGGTCGAGCCCGCCGCCTCGATCGCCAGCGCGATCATGAAGGTGGCATCGTAGGTGTTGGCCGAGAACGGCTTGCCGAAACTGTTCGGATAGGCCGCTTTCATCGCCGCGGAATAGGCCTTGTCGCCGGCGGTGCCGGGGATCGAGCCCGAGTTGGTGATGACCATGCCCTGGACGTTCTGCCAGCCGACCTTGGCGAGCATGCTGTCCTCGTTGACGCCGTCAACGCCGACGAACTTGCGGAAATAGCCGCGCTCGAGCGACTGGCGCATGATCACCGGGCCGCTGTCGGCGGCATAGGCGATGACGACCAGGTGCTTGGCGCCGCCCTTCTTCAGGGTGGCGAGCTCCGAACGGTAGGAGGCCTTTTTGCCTTCATGCGCCGCGAAGCCGGCGACCTTGCCGCCGAGCGCCTCGTAGCTCGACTTCAGCGCCTGGGCGAGGCCCTTGCCGTAGTCGTTCTGGATATAGGTGATCGCCACCGAGTTGATGCCGCGCTTCTTGAGCACGCGGGCCAGGATCTTGCCCTGGAAATCGTCCGCCGGGGTGACCCGGTAGATGAAGTCGTTGTCCTTCAGGTTGGTGATCGCGGGCGAGGTCGAGGCCGGCGAGATCATCACCACGCCGCCGGGGATGCCGACGGTGTTGGCCGCGGCAATCGTGGCGCCCGAACACAGCGCGCCGTTGATGGCGACGACCTTGTTGATGTTGACCAGCTTGTTGGCGGCAGCCGACGAGGTCTTGCCGTCGCACTTGGTGTCGCCGAGGACGAGGGACAGCTTGTCGCCCTTGAGGACGCCGCCCTGATCGTTGATCTGCTTGATGGCGAGAGTGGCCGCGTCCTTCAGCGGCGGGATGAACTTGGAAACCGGACCGGTCACGCCCCACAGGCCGCCGATCTTGACATCCGCCGCTTGGGCGGAAACAGCGCCGAACACCAGACCCGCGCCGGCAATCGAGATGGCGGTGGTAATGGCGCTGCGCAACAGCACGCGCTGAGGCGTGCCGAGCTTCGTACCAGACATGTTAAACCTCCGAATTCGTTTTTGGCCTTGCTCTAGGTTCGTCGTCCGGACTTGGGCCCGGCGACGCCTGGGCCACAGAATGACCCAGCGACCCATATTGCTCAAAGGAAAAAGACCGGATTCGCGGGTTAGGGTTAACCCACCAAAGCCCAGCAACACGCTAGAGAAGACCGATTTGACGCAAACGAATGGTTGCGGCGCGGGTAAGCGTCTCGAAGGACGCACGATGACCATGCAGTCCGCATGCACCGAAAGGAGAAGGGCCAACCCCATCGGAGCCGGCCCTGTCTCGTACATCGTCCGGGTTGGACGATCGCGCCCGGATTACTTGGCGATCTTCTCCACCAGCACGCGCTTCTTGCCGCGCACCTCGAAGACGTCGATGACCCCCGGCACGTCGCCGGCGGCGTCGAAGTCGTGCGGGCCGGCGGCGCCCTCGTAGTTGATCTTCTGACCGGCGGCGATCGCCTTCTTGGCCTTCGCCCATTCGCCCGGCAGGATCACAACGCCGCCCGGCCCGGCGATCTTGCGCAGCGCGGCGCTGATCTTGGAGCGATCGGCCGATCCTGCCTGCTCGATGGCCAGCGCCAGCATGAAGGTGGCGTCATAGGTATTGGCCGAGAACGGTTTGCCGAGGCTGGCCGGCTTGTACGCCTTCATGGCGGCGGTGTAGGCCTTCTGGCCGGGCGTGCCCGGGATCGAGCCGCCCTGGGTCAGGAACATGCCTTGCAGGTTCTGCCAGCCGATCTTGGCGATCATGCTGTCCTCGTTGAGGCCCGCAACGCCGATGAACTTCTTGAAATAGCCGCGCTCGAGCGATTGGCGCAGGATGACCGGCCCGCTATCGGCCGAATAGGCGATGACGACGAGGTGCTTGGCGCCGCCCTCTTTCAACGCCGCCAGCTCGGATCGGTACGAGGCCTTTTTGCCCTCATGCGCGCCATAGCCGGTGACCTTGCCGCCCAGCGCCTCGTAGCTTTTCTTCAATGCCTCCGCGAAGCCGCGGCCATAGTCGTTCTGGATATAGGTGATGGCGATCTTGTCGATGCCGCGCTTCTTGATCACCCGCGCCAGCACCTTGCCGTGAAAGTCGTCGGGCGGAACGACGCGGAAGATCAAGTCATTGTCCTTCAGCCGCGTGATCGCCGGCGCCACCGAGGCCGGCGAGATCATTACCACGCCGCCGGGGATCCCCACCGTGTTCGCCGCCGAGATCGTGGCGCCCGAGCAGAGCGCGCCGTTGATGGCGACGACCTTGTTGAGGTTGACCAGCTTGCTGGCGGCGGCCGATGCGGTCTTGGAGTCGCATTTGGTATCAGCCAGGACCACGGCGAGCGTATCGCCCTTCAGAAGGCCACCCTGAGCGTTGACCTGGCGGACCACGAGGTCGGTTGCGTCCTTGAGGGGCGGGATGAATTTCGCGATTGGCCCGGTGACGCCAAAGAGCGCCCCGATCTTGATCTCCGCCGCCCCGGCGGTGCCCGCACCGACCATCAGCCCAGCCGTGACAGCAGCTGCGACCACGCGAGGCAGCACGCGCCGCGTCGCGCCGAATGTCCTGTCAATCATGCCAACCCTCCACTCTGATTTTGTCTTGTTCGATGTCGCATCGTTCCCGGCCGCGTTCGACCGCCGCCGCCCGTGGCTCATTGATCTCCCCGGGTTTCATAAGTCTCTATGCAGCACAATGACCCAGCGGCCGAGATTGCTCAAAGCAAAAAGCGGCCCTCGGCGGCGGTCGAACGCGACCGGATGCGGATACCGGGATCGCGCGCTACCCGCCCTGAAGCCGGGCGATGAGCTCGCCCTTGATGATCTTGCGGGTCGGCGTGATGGGCATTTCGTCGATGATCTCCAGGCGCTCCGGCCAGGTCATCTTGGCGAACCCCCGCGATGCCAGGTGTTCGGTCATCTCATCGAATGAGAGGCTCGCACCCGGCGTGACGGTGACAAACAAGCAGGCCTTCTCGCCCAGCACCTCGTCGGGCATTGGCACGACGGCGGCCTGAACGATCGATCCGTGCGCCATCAGCGCATTCTCGAGATCGGTCGGATTGAACTTGATGCCGCCCCGGTTGATGAGATCCTTGACGCGGCCGGTGACCTCGATAAAGCCGTCCTCGTCGATGATCGCAAGGTCGCCGGTGCGGAACCAGCCATCGTCGGTAAAGGCCGCCTTGTTCGCGGCCTCGTTGTTGAGGTAGCCGGCGAGATTGGCATAGCTCATCACCTCAAGCTCGCCTTCTTCGCTGGGTCCGAGGATGTTTCCCTGCGGATCGGAAACGCGCGCTTCGACGCCGTTCGTGCAAGGTCCGGCGGAGCCGTGCCGTCTTTCAGGCGCGCTGTCGAGGGGCGTTTGCGTTGCCAGGATCATCTCGGTCATGCCGAAGAGATGGCCGACGCGGCCGGCGCTCAGGCAGGCCTCGAACGAGGAGGCCACCACCGGGGCGCAGATCGAGCCGCCCGTGATGACGTCGCGGATCGAGGAGAGGTCGGCATTGTCGAGCAGTCCGGACTTTACCGTGGCCGCCAGATGCGCCGGCGCACTGAAGACCACGGTGGGGCGCCCATTGATCAGGCGTTCGGCATAGGTCTCCGGTGTGAAGAGCGGCAGCAGCAGGCTGGTGCCGCCGACCCAGAGCGCGAGATTGGTGCAACACAGCCCAAAGACATGGGTGAAGGGCGGCGCCAGCATGACGACGTCCTCGGCGCCGAGCTCGACCGCCGGCGCGAAATTGCGCGCGTTGGCCGCGAAAGTGCGGTGCTCGCGCATGACGCCCTTGGGCGCGGCGGAGGTGCCGGACGTGAAGCAGAGCGTGCAGAAGTCCTCCGGTCCCGGCGGATCGGCGATGGCGCGATCGGATCCGCCGGCGATCAGCGCGTTCAATGACAGCGCGCCCGCCGGCACATCGCCGCCCGCCACGATGACATGCTCGAGCGAGGGCACGCGCTCGCGCAGGGCCAGCATCGTTGCCGGCGCATCGTGGTTGGGCAGCGGTCCGGTGCAGACAACCGCCTTGGCCTCGCCGTGTCTCAGCAGCGGTTCCATCTCGCCGCCCCGGTAGGGCATGTGCATGGTGGCGAGTACGCCGCCCATCATCATGGTGCCGAAATAGGTGATCAGGAATTCCGGCCAGTTGGGCATCTGGATGGCGACCACATCCTGTTTGCCGACACCCAGATCGAGCAGCGAATTGGCCAGGCGCCGCGCGGCGGCGTGGAGTTCGCCATAGCTGATGTCGCGGTCGGCGGTGCGGATCGCAGCCTTATCCGGCGTCTCGGCCGCCCAACGGTCGAGATAGGTGATGAGGGTGTCGTCGTTCCAATAGCCCCCGCGCGTGAAGCGTTCCACCATCGCCGCGCTGTATCGCGGGGCCTTCTCTGCTGCGGTCATTGTCGTCGTCCCTTGCTTATCCGGTAGTCGCCTACGTTGCTCACCCCCGTCAAAACTGCGCCCGCACGGGCGTGTCGACGCGCAGCACCGATTGCTGACGGAAGCGGGTCTTGTAGCGCGCGATGATCGCGGCGATCGCCTCTGTCGCCTTGGCGGTTCCACGATGCAGCAGCACGAGCACGCGGGAGCGCTCGCGCACGGTGCGTCCGCTCTTCTGGTCGCGCCATTGACCGTGCGCCGCGAGCACGGTGAGACCGCCAGGAAAGCGCGGCGTGACTTCCGTCTTCAGAAACTCGCGCCAGGCCGCCGCGCTGACCGTGCCGCCGTTCGGCATGCTCATCCCGAAATAGAGCCGCGTGGCGATCATCGCCTCGCCCATTGGCTGAGGAGTGGCGCAGGAGGCCAGGGTCAATTGCACGGCGCCGAGGCAGATGATTGCCGCGCGCAAACGCGCGCCACCGGTGGCCCAGACAACCAGCGCGCCGCTGAATAAGCCGCGTGTGAGCCTCATGCGGATGGTCCGCACTCCTCCCGATATCCGCCGGCTTCCGACGTTTTTCGATCTTTATACGTTGTGTATAATATATTCATCGGCCGCGCGCGGGGTCAAGCGATGCCGCACGCCCGCCGCAAGCCACGCAAGCCGCGCCGCCCGCTCAACCCTTCATCGTATTGGGCAGGAAGAGCGCCAGATCGGGGAAAAGAATGAGCGCCGCAGCACAGACCAGCATCGCCAGCCAGAACGGGATGATGCCGTAGAAGATCTCGCCCATCGGCACGTCGGGCGCGATGCCCTTGACGACGAACACGTTCAATCCCAGCGGCGGGCTGATCAGGCTCATCTCAAGCACCACGACCAGGAGCGCGCCGAACCAGACCGGGTCGTAGCCGAGGTCCTTGATCATCGGAAACACGATCGGGATCGTCAGCACCAACATGGCAAAGCCTTCCAGGAAGGTGCCGAGGATGATGTAGACCAACACGACCAGCAACAGAATGTAGACCGGCGCCACATCGAGGCCGCCGATGAACGCCGCAAGGTCGCCCGGCAGGCGGGTATCGGCGAGGAACGGGTTGAAGATGAAGGCGCCGATCACGATCAGGTAGACGAAGGCGAACGTCTTGATCGTCTCCAACACGCATTTGACCATTGCCGGCCAGGTGAACTTGCCCCGCACGATGGTCAGGATCAGCGTCAGCATGGCGCCGATCGAGGCCGCTTCCACCGGCGTGAACCAGCCCAGATAGATGCCGCCGAGGACAATGAAGACGATGCCGAGCAACGGCAGCGCGCGGAAAAGGCTGCGATTGCGCTCCGCCCAGCTATGGCGGTCGGCCGCCGGCCCGAGCTCGGGGTTGCGGGTCGTCATGATCGCGATGGCGATCATGAACAGGATCGTCAGCAGGATGCCCGGGATGACGCCGGAGAGGAACAGCTTGCCGATCGAAACCTCGGTCAGCACCGCATAGATGATGAAACCGGTCGAGGGCGGGATCAGGATGCCCAGTGTGCCGCCGGCGGCGACGCTGCCGGTCGCCAGGCGGGCGCCATAGCCGTAGCGCTTCATCTCCGGCAGCGAGACCCGGCCCATGGTGACCGCCGAGGCAAGGCTGGAGCCCGACACCGCGGCAAAGCCGGCGCAGCCGACCACGGTCGCCGAGGCCAGGCCGCCCGGCCAATGTCCGACCATGCTGCGCGCCATGGCGTAAAGGTCGCGGCTGAGGCCCGAGACCATCGCCAGATTTCCCATCAGCACGAAGAGCGCGATGATGGAAAGATCGTAGTTGTAGGCGGTGGCATAGGGGATGCTGCCGAGGATGCTGAGCGTCCGGTCGAGGTCGTTCATCACCCAGTAGCCGAGCGCGCCCGATAGAGCGAGGGCTATGCCGATCGGCACGCGCAGGAAGATCAGCGCGAACAGCCCCAGCAGCGCCAGGATACCAATAAGGCTGCCGCTCACGGCCCGGCTTCGCTGATGTCGTTGTCACGCTCGGGCTCGGGCACGAACACGCGGAGCAACATGACCAGCGCGAACAGCAGCGAGCCGAGCGCAGCCAGCCAGTAGAACGGATAGTAGGGGATCTCAAGAAGCTGCGAGGATTCGTTGATCTCGCGTACCAGATCGGCCTGCACATAGGTGCGCCAGGCGATCACGACAAAGATCGCGCATCCGACTAGGTTGATAACCCGGTCAAGGATCCGGCGCGTTGCCGGTCCCAGCCGCTGGTAAAGCAACTCGATCGAGACATGCGCGCCGTGGAAGCCGCAATAGGCCATGCCGAGGAAGGTCATCGTCAGCACCGTGAAATGGGTGAGATCGAAGACCCCGTTGATCGGATAGCCGAGCTTGCGCCCGATCACACCGAAGGTCGTCATGAACATGAGGAAGACGAGGATGCCGCCTGCAATGCAGGCGGCCCCCGTAACGACGATCCTGGTGATGCGGGAGACTATGTCCTCGGCAGGCCTCACGCAGACTTTCCGGTATAGGCGGTGTAGAGCTTGCGATAGGGCAGGCCGGGCTTGTCAAATCGCGCGATCCATTCCTTGGAGATCGTCTCCAGCTTGCCGACCCACTGGGCCCGCTCGGCCGCCGTCAGCTTGGTGATGCTCGAACCGGCCTTCTTGTTGACCGTGGCGACGCCGCGTGCGCGCTCGTGCTCGTAGCCCTTGGCGCCGATCAAGCTGAAGTCGAGGCCGCTGTTCTTGTCGATGAGGGCCCGCTGGGCGGCGCTCAGGCTGTCGTACTTCTTCTTGTTCATGGCGATGAACTGCGGCGAGTAGCCGAACGGCAGATCAACGATGAAGTTCTTCACCACCTCGTGCAGCTTGAAGCTGTTCACCACCGAGATGCCGACGATGGCGCCGTCGACGACGCCCTTCTCCAGCGCACCGTAAGTGCTCGGCATCGGCATCGCGACCGGGATGGCGCCCAGGCCCTTGATGATCTCGGCCTGATTGCGCGACGGCGTGCGCAGCTTCAGCCCCTTCAGGTCGTCCGGGGTGCGCACGACCTTGTTGGTCATGACCACCGGCACGTCGGTGGTCCATATGCCGAGGACCTTGACGCGCTTGTAGTCGGCGGCGAGATGCTCGTCGAAGATGCGGTTGAGCGCCTGGGTCGCCTTGACCGCCGTGTCGTACTGCAACGGGATTTCGGCAACCAAGGTGCGTGGAAACACCGTGGAGGTGTATCCCGGAATGTGGAATTCAATGTCCGAGATGCCGGTCAGGACACGCTTGTAGGCGCCGGGCGGACGGCCGCCGATCTGGCTGCCGGGAAAGCCCTTGATCTTGAGGCCGACATTGGCCGCCTCGATCCGCTTGCCCCACGGCGCCATCATGTTGGCCCAGATCGGGTGACGGGGGCTGGCGAAGAACGCCATCTTGAGCTCGGTCTCGGCAGCGGCGAGCAGGCCAGGCAGGCCCATCGCGCCAACGCCGGCGGCACCGGCGCCCGCCAGCGCCAGCTTGGTGAAGTCTCGTCTTGATACCGGATTATCCCAGTTCATCGTTCCCTCCCTGATCTTTGGAACGCCCTCACATCGGAACGTTTGGTTGCAGGAATACTCTCTCACAGTACGGGTGGCGCAAGAAAGTCGTCTTGAGCTGCCATCGCCTCATCATCTTGTGAGAAACAAGCTGATGCCCGGGAAGGCAATCAAGACGATCGTCACCACCAGCATGATGACCACGAACGGGAACGAGCCGACGAAGACGTCCTTCAGCGACACCCGATCGTCGTTAAGAACCGATTTCACAACATAGCAGCATATGCCCAACGGCGGGGTCAGCAGCCCCATCTCGACCACGATCACCGTGATGATGCCGAACCAGACCAGGTCGGCGCCGAAACTGTCGACGACAAAGGCGCTGACCAGGGGCAGAACGATCAGCATGATCGAGATCGAATCGAGGAACATGCCGAGCACGATCAGGACGATCAGATAGATCACCATGAAAGCGACAAAGCCAAGATCCATGCTGGCTATCAGCTCGCCCATCTGCTGGGGCAGGCCGGACAGTGCCAGCATGCGTCCATAGATGTTTGCCGACAGGATGAGGAACAGGATCGAGACCGAGATATAGCCGGTCTCCACCATCACGTTCCAAAGCATCCTCATCGACAGCCGCCGCTTGGCAAGCGCGATGATCAGCGCGCCCAAGGCGCCGACCGCGCCGGCCTCGGTCGCGGTGAAGAACCCGCCGTAGATCCCGCCCATCACCAGCCCGATCAGCAACAGGATCGGCAGCAGCTTCAGAAAGGCGGAAACGACATTCTCGTCGGCGAGGTCGTCATGGGTCGGCCGGCCAACGAACTGCGGCCAGAAATGCGCCATGCCGATAATGGCAAGCCCCATCGCGAGCGCCAGGATGATGCCGGGAATGACCGCGGCCAGGAACAGCGCGCCGACCGACTGCTCGGTGACGAAGGCATAGATGATGAGCAGCAGGCTGGGCGGGATCAGCATGCCAAGCACCGAGCTGCCGGCGACGGTCCCGACCGCGAAGCGCGAGCTGTAGCCGTGGTTCAGCATCTGCGGCGTGGCGACCTTGGTGAACACCGCCGCCGAGGCGATCGACGAGCCGGTGATCGCCGCGAACACCGCATTGGCCCCGACCGTGGCGACGCCCAAACCGCCCTTGATCGGCCGCATGATCCATCGGGCGACGTCGAAGGTGTCCTTGCCGATGCCCGATTCGTTGACCAACAGCCCCATCAGGACGAATAGCGGGACCACGCCAAGCACGTAGTTGCGCAGGAACTCGTTCGAAGCGAGCTTGATGATCTTCAGGCCCAGGGTCGGGTCGCCCATCATGATCCAGATGGCGAGGAACGCCACCGTGACCAGCCCGACGGCGATATGGATGCCGAGGAAGATCATGACGACGATGCCGACCAGCGACAACGCGCCGATCTGAGCCCGCGTCAGATCGCTGGTGGCGGCGATCAATACCAGGGCTATGGCGCCGGCGAGGACGCCCAGGGCAACCCAGCCGACCGGCCTGGGGTCACGCGCGCTTCGGCGCGCAGCAAGCGCCTTGGCCAGATCAGCGATGCTTTTGTAGGCAAGGACCGCATATTGGATCGCGGCGAGCGCGGCCCCAAACATAATCACCGCGCGTAGCGGCCAGACCAGGATCGTGAAGGTTCCGGTATTGCCGAATTCCAGGTCGGGCCAGGATTCCAGAAGCTTTTCGTATGTGCCGTCGACAATCAGGACGAAGACCACGATGCCGAGAAAATTGAACAGAATATTGAAGATCGCCCCGCCGATCGGCCGATCGGTCTCCAGCTTCGTGATCAGCATCTCCGCGCGGGTGAAGCGGCCGACTTGGAGCGTATTGGCAAGCTGGAGGTAAACCGCGCCGACAATGGCGTAGCCGACCATCTCGGGAACGCCGGGGACCGGGGTATTCAAAAAAAACTGCGAGAGCACATCTGCGCAGATCAAAAACATCAGGCAGAAAACCGCGACCGTGCCGATCGCGTTGGAGCCCGCCGTTACGTATTTAAACAGTGTGAAAGGGCGCCAGGACCAGCCCGGCGCCCTCCCATTGGAAATCGTCGTCGTCAAAGTTCCTTATCCCAAGCGCGGATCGGCTTGTTGCCACGCTTGCGGACGCCATCGAGGTAGGTCTTCAGAACGGCTTTGGCGGGAAGACCCTTGGCCTCGATCTGCTTGGTCCACTGGCCGGCGAGATTGGGAAGGGCCTTGGCCCACTTCTGCTGCTCGGCGAGCGGCAGCACAGTGATCTTCGCCCCCTTCTTGGCCATGATACCGAAATGCTTGATGCGGTTCGCCTTCACGCGCTTGGCCACAAGCTCTCCGTATTCCTGGCCAAGCTGTGCAAACATTTTCTTCATGTCCGCCGGCAGCTTGTTCCAGGTATTGAGGTTCATTGTCAGCGCACCGGTGATCATCGCGCCGACATTGGGCTCCAGGAGATGGGGCGCCACCTCGTAGATCTTGAACGGCAGCACGGCCGAACCCGGCAGGATCGCACCGTCGGTCACGCCCGACTTGATGCCGTTGTAATAGACCGTGAGGGCACCGTTCACCCCGACCGCGCCGGTGCCGTCGAGCCAGCGTCCTGACGCGCCCGGGGCGTAGAACTTCTTGCCCTTGAGGTCGGCCACGGAACGGATCGGCGTCTTGCTGACCAGGACGTAGCCGTCGATCGCCTGCGATCCGAGATAGACTTGGTTATATTTGCGCCAGCGCTGCCGCATGATCGGCATCGTGCGATGCATCTCGTCCTGGATCTGCTGCAGGTGAACAATGTTGGTGGTCGCAAACGGCGCGTAGAAGGACGCGTTGTGCAGCGGCAGCTTGCTCGGCTCCCACAAGGTGCCGACCCAGCCCACATCGGCCAGCCCGTCCTGGATGCCTTCCAGCGTGTTTTTCCAGTTGTAGAGCGCACCCGCATACGCCTCGGTCCACTTGATCGTGTGCTTGCCGCCCATCGCCTTCAGCCGCGCTACCGACTGCGGGACGACATGGTTCTTGATCGTGCCGACCCAAGGAATGATCGGCGGATGGCTTGAGCCGGCGGTCAACTTGAACTCGGCCGCGCCGGCCTGCGGCGCGGAAACAGCAACCATCGCCGCCGTCGCCACGCCGAACGTAAGTGTCTTGAATGAGCGCATTCCTTCGTATCCTCCCTAGCTGGCCGTCGCTTACATCATTGTCGTGACGGCGTTTCTTGCTTCGCTTTGCTTCGTTTGGCGAATTCGGCCTTGCGAGCTTGCGCCTGTTTCAAGCGCCACGCCCACGCGGCCTCGCCGGATCGATCGTCAGCTAACTCCCGCCAACGAGAATTTCGGATCGGCCGCCAGGCATTCCGCCTCGGGCAGCCCCAGCTCCTTGCGCACGATGTTGGTGCCGAGCACCAGCGAGACGATCTTATAGGCGGCGTGCCGCCGGCTCATGCCCTCGCGGCCCATGCCGCAATCGGAAGTGATGATCAGGCGCTCGGCAGGAATGTGCTTGAGCGCTTCGCGGATCTGGTCGGCCACCTGGTCGGGCCGCTCGACCTGCAGGGTGTGGTGGTCGATGACGCCAACGGCGACCTTCTTGTCGGTGATGGCGGCGCCGATTTCCTTCAGGTCCATGCCGCCGGCGCTGCACGATTCGAAAGTGAGCACGTCGGCATCGACCTCGTTCAGCTTGTCGAGTGTCGGCGCGTAGGACTGGATCTCCTTGAACATGCGCTGCTGCGAGGGATTGCCCCAACAGGTGTGGCACCAGACCTCGGTCTTCTCGCGCAGGCCCTTCACCGTGTTGTTGAAGACCTTGACCATCTCGGCCTCGTCCATGGTGCCGCCCACCGGGCCGCGCGCCGGGATCATGTGGATCTGCGGCTCTTCCATCTGGACGACCGGACAGCCGACATCGGCGAGTTCGTGGAGCTCTTCGTTGATGGCATCGCTGAGCGCATAGATGCGGCTGGGGATGTCCTTGTAGTGATGGTCCTTCACCGCCAGCGCCAGCAGCTCGGGCGTCACCGTGCCGAACTTGACCGGACGCTTGGTGAGGCGCTGCGCGGTCTTCCACATCGCCGCGTATTGCAGATCGCCGCGCCCGACCGGGCCGATGATCTCGGGCAGCACACGGGCTTCGAGATAGTCGTGCAGGATATGGCCGCGCTCGAAGGGAATGACGGCCGACGGCATCGAAAAGGCGACCGAATTGTGGCGGTCGAAGCCGTCCATGTGCTGCGCCGGGTAGGTGGTCCAGCTCTGGCCGCCGACCTCTTCGTCGAAATGGCAGTCGCCGTCGGTGACGATGTCGAGGCCGGCGATCTCCTGGTCGCGCAGATAAGCCGAGACCGCGTCGGTGTATTGCTCGCGGTAACGCGCGTTCACCATCGCATGCATGAAATTGCGCGAGCCCAGGCTCTCGGTGTACCAGGCGGGTCTGGGCAGGGACCCGACGATGCTCGTCGGCAGCACGATATCGGCAGATGCTCGATACATCTTCTCGCAACCTCCCTCGTTTTTTCGGCGGCCGAAGGCTTGGGTCGCGAGGACCGTGCACCATCGCCGCGGAACGACGATGTCCACCACCGTTTATTGCAAGCACTTTAGCATGGGGTCTGTGGAAATTAGAACTGCAATCGTTTGCGGGCGTATTCGACCCGCGATTCAATCCGCCAAATCACCACCCCCCGGGCCGAGGATGCACGGTTGCAGATCGCCGACGCACCGGCCGCCGGGTTTCGGCCGCGCGTGGCCAACGCCTCCCCATAGGCCCAAGGCCTCACGCGAAGCCGGGAGCCACCATTGCCGGGGATTGCAGCGAACGCCTCAAGCGCGACCCGACAGGGCATCATTCGGGCAAATCCGCTCACTAACACCCTGCAAAAGCGCAATTTTTGGGATCATATAGGGCTGTATCCCAATTTCCCTGCCCATAAGAATTTTGGGTTGACTCAATCAACCCTCTACCATAATTCTCTAACCATGGACACACGCACGACTCTCATCGACGAGATTGAGGTTTTCTGCCGTCAGGAGGGGATCGCGGAGAGCACCTTTGGGGTCCGCGCGGTCAATGACGGCAAGTTCGTCGGGCGCCTGCGCAATGGCGGGCGCATCACGACCGACACCATCGATAAAGTGCATGCCTTCATGCAAAGCCATGCCGCGCCCGGCGACGGCAATAATGGGGGTGCGAGCATGATCACATCAGCCAAGACCGCGCGATCCTCAGTGGGGGGTGCGGCGGCAGAGCCGGCCAAAGGCAAGGCCAAGCAGAGCGACGACGGCACCGCCTTCCGGTTCTACGACAACCGCCAGAAATACCTGATGTTCGTGCACACCTGCAGCGAGAAGTGGGTGGTGGCCGACCGGGTCGGGTTGGAGCTGGCGAACATCCAACCGAGCCCGCCGGCGTTGCGCGTCTTCGATGCCGGCATGGGTGACGGCACCGTGCTGATGCGCACGTTGCGCCACATGCACCGGCGCTATCCGACCGTTCCGTTCTATGTGGTCGGCAAGGAAATCAGCCTGGAGGATGTGCGGCTCTCGCTGGAGAAGATGCCCGACCGATTCCACGAGCATCCCGCCACCGTCCTCGTCGTCACCAATCTTTACTACACCGAGGCGCCGTCGCTGATGCCGCGCTCGATGGCCGCGGCGGCCAGTCTCAACTGGCAGGAAGTCGCTCTGGCCGGCAGCACGTCCTATGAATTCGAAAAGCAGATCACGGAGTTGCAGCCGATGCTGTCCGAGGGCTGGCAGGTGCGCGCCAGCGAGAAGACCGGCAATCCGCTCTATACCCGGCCGTCGGTGCTGGTCCTCTACCGCGAAGACCACAAGGTTCTGCTCGATCAGATCATCCCGCGGCCGGGCCAGGCGCGCGGCAACTATGACCTGATCGTCGCCTCGCAGCCCTACCGGGCACGCATGCCGGTTGAGTTCAAGGTCGACAAGGTGCTGTCGCCGCTCGCCAGCAGCCTCGCGCCGGGCGGCCGGCTGCTCGCCGTGCATTCGCATGGCCGCGATCCGGGCGTCGACATCGTGCGCCGGATCTGGCCGGACGAAGACCCTTTCCAACACGACCGGCACCAGCTACTGCACTACATGAAATCGACGTTGGGCAAGACCCATCGCGACCTCACTTTCAAAGCGTATGCCGACAACCGGGCGCTGTTCCGCTACGACATGCACACGCTGCCCTCGGAAATCGGATCGAATATCGGCACCTCGACCCTTCTCGCCGCCTGGAACGCAGCGATCTATGTTGCCCAGATCGAAGACCAGCGGCTTGAAGAAGTCATGTCGGATGCGACATATCTGGACGCGACGCGCGAAGTGCTGCAGGAACACGGCGGGCTGTGGTTCAATGACGAGTCTTTTGTCGTGACGCGCCGCCGCAACTAGACAGCGATCCATGCCATGCGGCGTGATGGACCTTGATCAGCACGACGCAACAGAACCACATCACCACCAAATTACGGGGAGTAAGGGTCCGTGAAAGATTATCTATTCACCAGCGAGTCGGTATCGGAAGGTCATCCCGACAAGGTATGCGACCGCATCTCGGATGCCGTTGTCGACACATTTCTGACCGCCGAGCCGCAAGCGCGGGTTGCTTGCGAGACCCTCGTCACCACGAACCTGATCGTGATGGCCGGCGAGGTTCGCGGGCCGGACGGCATCGTGGACGGCCTCGAGGACGTCGCGCGCGCCGCGGTCAAGGATATCGGCTACGAGCAGGACGGCTTCCATTGGAAGAACTCCGAGGTGCAGGTCCACATCCACTCGCAGTCCTCCGATATCGCCCAGGGCGTCGACGCCGCCGGTAACAAGGACGAGGGCGCGGGCGATCAGGGGCTGATGTTCGGCTATGCCTGCAACGAGACCGAGGTGCTGATGCCGGCGCCGATCCATTACAGTCACGCCATTCTGCGCTCGCTCGCCGAAGCGCGGCATTCGGGCGCCGAGCCCGGCCTCGGCCCCGACAGCAAGAGCCAGGTGACGCTGCAATATATCGACGGCAAGCCGGTCAAGGCGACTTCGGTCGTGGTCTCAACCCAGCACGCCGCCGAGCTCGACCAGGACGAGGTCCGCAAGATCGTGCGGCCGCATGTCGAGAACGTGCTGCCCAGGGGCTGGATGCCGCCGGAGGATGAGTTCTACGTCAACCCGACCGGGCGCTTCGTGATCGGCGGGCCTGACGGCGATGCCGGGCTCACCGGCCGCAAGATCATCGTCGACACCTACGGCGGCGCCGCGCCCCATGGCGGCGGCGCCTTCTCGGGAAAAGATCCGACCAAGGTCGACCGTTCGGCCGCCTATGCCTCGCGCTATCTGGCCAAGAACGTCGTCGCAGCGGGCCTGGCGGACAAGTGCACGATCCAGGTCGCCTACGCGATCGGCGTTTCCAAGCCGCTGTCGGTCTATGTCGACACCGCGGGCACCGGCAAGGTGGAGGAAGACAAGCTGTCGGCGGCGCTGCAGGATCTGATGGACCTCTCGCCCCGCGGCATCCGCGAGCATCTGGGCCTCAACAAGCCGATCTATGCGCGCACCGCCGCCTACGGTCATTTCGGCCGCAGCGCGGAGCCCGATGGCGGCTTCTCGTGGGAGCGCACAGACCTCGTCGACGGCCTCAAATCCGCCTTCAACGGCAAGGGCTGACCCGCTCAAAGCGGCCCCGTTTCATTTCAGGAGTAGCAAAGAACCATGACGACCAACGGTACCGACTACGTCATCAAGGACATCAGCCTCGCCGAATGGGGCCGCAAGGAGATCGCGCTAGCGGAGGTGGAGATGCCGGGCCTGATGGCGACGCGCGAGGAGTTCGGTGCCTCAAAGCCGCTGAAAGGCACGCGGATCGCGGGCTCGCTGCACATGACGATCCAGACCGCGGTGCTGATCCAGACGCTGGAAGCGCTGGGCGCCGACGTGCGCTGGGCGACCTGCAACATCTACTCCACGCAGGATCATGCCGCCGCCGCAATCGCCGAGGCGGGCACGCCGGTCTTCGCCGTGAAGGGCGAAACGCTGGAGGAGTATTGGGACTACGCCCATCGGATCTTCGACTGGTCCGACGGCGGCGTGCCCAACATGATCCTCGACGATGGCGGCGACGCCACCTTGCTGGTCCATCTTGGGCTCAAGGCCGAGAGCGATCCCTCGGTGCTCGACAACCCGCAGAACGAGGAAGAAGAGGCCGCCTTCGCGTCGATCAAGAAGCGGCTGGCGGAAAAGCCCGGCTGGTACTCGCAAGTCGCCAAGTCGATCAAGGGCGTGACCGAGGAGACGACGACCGGCGTCCACCGTCTCTACGAAATGCAGAAGAAGGGCGAGCTGCTGTTCCCGGCGATCAACGTCAATGACAGCGTCACCAAGTCGAAGTTCGACAATCTCTATGGCTGCCGCGAATCGCTGGTCGACGGCATCCGCCGCGGCACCGACGTCATGATGTCGGGCAAGGTCGCGGTGGTCGCCGGCTACGGCGATGTCGGCAAGGGCTCGTCGCAATCGCTGCGCAATGCCGGCTGCCGGGTGCTGGTCACCGAGATCGATCCGATCTGCGCACTGCAGGCGGCGATGGAGGGCTACGAGGTCGTCACCATGGAAGAGGGCGTCCCCCAGGGCGACATCTTCGTTACCACCACCGGCAATATCGACGTGATCACGGTCGACCACATGCGCGGTATGAAAGACCGCGCGATCGTCTGCAACATCGGCCACTTCGACAGCGAGATCCAGGTCGGCGGCCTGAAGAACTTCAAGTGGCACAACGTCAAGCCCCAGGTCGACGAGATCGAGTTTCCCGACGGCAAGCGCATCATCCTGCTGTCCGAGGGCCGGCTGGTGAACTTGGGCAACGCAATGGGGCATCCGAGCTTCGTGATGAGCGCGTCGTTCACCAACCAGGTGTTGGCGCAGATGGAGATCTGGCAGAACCCGGACAAATACGAAAAGCAGGTCTACGTGCTGCCCAAGCACCTCGACGAGAAAGTGGCATCGCTGCATCTGGAGAAGGTCGGCGCCAACTTAACGAAGCTGTCCAAGCAGCAGGCCGACTATATCGGCGTGCCCGAGACCGGGCCGTTCAAGCCCGACCACTACCGTTACTAAACGGCGCCCACGGCGCACGGAGCGGGAGGGGTCATGGCACGCAGCCTCGCGGTCAGGAGCGGCGAGCGCATCGGGGATCGTGGCGACCGCGGCGCCCACCTCATGCACGACTGGTCGTTGGAGGCGACCCTGCCGAAGGCCGACGATATCGAGGCTCTGGTTGCCTCGTCGCCGGCGCACACGCCGGTTTATCTGAGCGCGCTGGCCAAGAACCACGGGGACCGCATGATCGCCGATGCGGTGGCGGTGCGGCGCGCCGGCCTCGAGCCGGTGCCCCATGTCGCCGTGCGCAACTACGGAAGCGCCGCCGAGCTCGAAGCGTTCCTGACCCGTATCCGCGCCGAGGCCGATGTCCGCAAAGCCCTCGTCATCGCCGGCGACCGCGACCGGCCGGCCGGCCCGTTCGGCAGCGCGCTTTCTCTGATCACCTCGGGCATGCTGGAAGGCTGCGGCATCGAGGAAATCGGCGTCTCGGGCTATCCCGACGGGCACCCGAAGATCGATGCCGACAGGCTCGACGAGGCGCTCGCGGCGAAACTCGCGGCGGCGGACAAGGCCGGGCTCGCGCTCCACGTCGTCACCCAGTTCTGCTTCGACCCCGAGGCGATCGGGCACTGGCTGCAGGCGATCCGGGCCGGTTATCCCGGACTGCCGGTGCGGATCGGGCTGGCGGGCCCGGCCGGCGCGGCCACCTTGCTCAAATTCGCGCTACGC
>Ga0224512_10001720_pt1 | contig 20738 bp, 18 predicted proteins | sample SF_May12_sed_USG_4_FD_169103 | JGI IMG/M metagenome (GOLD analysis project Ga0224512, IMG submission 169103) | Sediment microbial communities from San Francisco Bay, California, United States - SF_May12_sed_USGS_13 | ecosystem: Environmental > Aquatic > Marine > Sediment | place: USA... | reverse complement strand
CGTCCGAAGCAGTCGCCCGTCCTCCAGGAAGAACGTATCCTGCTCGTCGCGAGCGGGATGGTCCGGCGGGAAGTTCAGGGCTTCGAAATTGTGAAAATCGTCTTCGACCTCGTCCCCTTCGGCGACGCTGTACCCGAGACCGAAGAAGATTCGTGCGATGTCTCGGGTCACCAGATTGACCGGATGCGTACTTCCGAGTGACCGACGGCGTCCCGGGAGGGTGACATCTATCGCCGCCGAGCGCCGAATCTCGGCGTTTTCCCGCACGCCCAGCTCTCGATCTATCTCCGCCAGCCTTCTCTCGACCGATTGCTTGAGCCGGTTGACGCCCTGGCCGTAGGCCCTGCGGTCGGCAGGCGAGATGTCCTGGATGCCGCTGAGAAGCTCGCGCACAATGCCCCGCTTGCGGCCCAGCCACCGCACCCGCAGAGCTTCCCAGTCGCCGCGGCCGGCAACCGCGGCGCACTCCCCGTCGAACTCCCGCAGACGCGCGGCAAGCGCTTCGGCAACTGCCGGCGACGCCCCGTCGGAAGTCACGCTCAGCTTTCGGTTGTGGTCGGTTGCTCGAAACCGCCCTTGGCAAGACTCGCGAACTCGGCAAACGCCTGTGGGTCACGCACCGCGATATCTGCCAGCATCTTGCGGTTAACTTCGCATCCCGCCTTGTTCAAACCACCAATCAGGCGGTTGTAGGAGAGACCGTTCAGTCGTGCCGCCGCATTGATGCGAACGATCCAGAGACTTCTGAAATCCCGTTTTCGTTGTCGCCGATCACGGTAGGCGAACGACCCGGCCCGGTCTACCGCCTGCATGGCGACGCGATGGGCTCTGGACTTCGCTCCGTAGTAGCCCTTGGCCGCCTTCAGTATCTTCTTGCGACGCTTGGTCTTCTTGTTTCCGCGTTTTACCCTTGCCATCTCGAACCTCGTTTCCGTGCTCCGACCGCTAGTCGGAAAATCTCACCCGGCCGGCGGGACGGTTCCCTCCGCGACAAGCCGGTAACCTCGCTTGCGGCAAGGTCAGATTGATGTCGACACCTATCCGTGAAGCAGCCGCTTGACGCCCCGCGCCAGACTTCCTACTGCAGTTGTCTGCCGACGCAACCGCCGCTTCCTCTTGCTCGTTTTCTTGGTGAGAATGTGCGAGCACATCGAGTGATGGCGCAGCACCTTGCCGCCACCGCTGATCTTGAAGCGCTTCTTGGCGCCCTTATGAGTCTTCTGTTTGGGCATTTTCGCTCTACTCTCTTCAATAGTGTTGCTTGTGCCGCCGCGGCTGAGCTGGTCTGTACCGCCTATCCGAACGGCAGATGTTACCACTTTTTCTCACTCACAGTGCCCGTGACCTGCCGGCGCTGAGATCGACGATCCGGGTCGCTACCTCGCGCACCGGTTGCGCGCCGAGATCCTCGCCGCTCCGTAACCGCACAGCCACTGCACCCGCTTCTTGTTCGCGCTCACCCACTACCAGCATGTACGGGGTTTTTCGCACCTGAGCCTCACGGATTCGATATCCCAGCTTTTCGTTCCGATCGTCGAGCTCGCAGCGTACGCCGGCGCGACACAGACGGTCCCGGACCTCGGTCCCGTAGGCAGCGAATTTCTCGGACACAGGCAGCACTAATGCCTGAATCGGAGCCAACCACACTGGGAACGCCCCCCCCGTGTGCTCGATCAGGATGCCCATGAAACGCTCCACTGAACCCAACATCGCGCGGTGGATCATCACCGGACGGTGCTCGGAGCCGTCGACACCGATATAGCTGAGCTCGAACCGCTGGGGCAAATGATAGTCCAGCTGGACCGTGCCGAGCTGCCACTGGCGACCCAGCGCGTCCTTGATCTGAAAGTCGATCTTCGGCCCGTAGAACGCACCGTCGCCGTCTTTGATCTCGTAGTCGATGCCCGCGGTTCGCAGCGCCGCGGCGAGGGCCGCCTCCGCCCGGTCCCAGAGCTCGTCCGTCCCCAACCGCTTCTCCGGTCGTGTCGACAACTCGATCAGAACGTCCGAAAAGTCGAAAGTCTCGTAGATTTCCTGGATGCTGGCAACCGCTTTCAGAACTTCCGCCTCGACCTGCTCAGAAGTGCAGAAGACGTGGGCGTCGTCCTGAGCAAAGGACCGCACTCGTGCGAGGCCCGAGGTCACGCCGCTGCGCTCGTATCGGTGCAGACGGCCGAAGTCGGCATAGCGAATCGGCAGATCACGGTAGGAGCGCAAGGAACTGGCGTAGATCAAGCAATGGGTCGGACAGTTCATCGGCTTCACAGCGAATTGCCGCTCATCAACCTCTGCGAAGTACATCGCCTCGCGGTAGTTGTCGTAGTGACCTGAAGTACGCCAGAGCTCCACGTCGAGGATCTGCGGAGTCACAACCTCGAGGTACTCGTTGTCACGGTTGCGCTCTCGCACGTAGTCGATCAAAGCGTTGTAGACAAATGCACCTTTGGGATGAAAGAACGGGCTTGCCGGGGCATGCTCGTTGAAACTGAACAGATCCAGCTCGGTTCCCAGTCGCCGGTGGTCCCGCTGACGAGCCAGCTCCAGATTCTCGGCGAAGCGATCGAGCTCGTCCTGGGATGCAAAGGCCGTTCCGTAGATGCGCTGCAGCATCTCGCTCGACTCGTCACCCTTCCAGTAGACTCCGGATGCTTCGAGAAGCTTGATCGCCTTGATCTGCGATGCTCGCTGGGCATGCGGCCCGCGGCATAAATCTGTAAAGCCGCCATGCCGATACAGAGTGATCTCGTCCCCAACCGGAATGTCCTTCAGGCGCTCGACTTTCAGCGTTTCTCCCATCGCGGCGAAAACCCCCGCCGCCGCCTCGCGATCGATCTCGACACGTTCGAAAACACTGTCCTCCCTTAGAATCTCGCGCATCTTCGCCTCGATCAGCTCGAGATCCTCGGAGGTAAACGGGCGCGGAAACCTGAAATCGTACTGGAACTTCTCGGAGTGGTCGCGTCGTCCGACGTCAATCTCGACCTCCGGCCACAGGCGCTTCACCGCATCCGCCAGAACGTGTTCCGCACTGTGACGGATGAAGGAACCGGCCGCTTCGTCTCGCGTCGTAATGATTCTGAAATCCCCACCCGCGTCGAGCGGTTGACGCAAATCCACCAATCGACCATTCAACTCGGCGCCGACGGCGTCCTTTGCCAGACGCGGGCCGATGGCGGCTGCGATGTCAAGGGCTGTTGTACCGGCCTCGCATTCGCGAGCCGAACCATCAGGCAGCGTCAGGACGATTCTGCTTGGGCTCTGCATGGCTCAGTTGCGATGGTGAGGACTCAAACACCCGAGAGCGGGATGTGGTAGGCGCTAGCGGACTCGAACCGCTGACCTCTACCGTGTGAAGGTAGCGCTCTAACCAGCTGAGCTAAGCGCCTCGGTTTCCCCCTGCCGCGACCGATTGAATGTGCTGGTAGGCCCGAGCGGACTCGAACCGCTGACCTCTACGATGTCAACGTAGCGCTCTAACCAGCTGAGCTACGGGCCTCTGCGATTCGCACTCCCGACCGATCCGATCGAGGACAGAGGACGCTAGCAGAGGCCGGCTGAGGGTGTCAACGGTCGCCGGCTTCCACCTGATCCGATGACGAGCTGCCGGCGGGCGGTCGCGGATACAGGCGCAGAGTCCGTCCGAAGTGGAACCCGGCAAAACTCTGGCGCCTTCCGCCCGGCCATACCACCAGCAGCTCCGCGTCTTCCGGCGGGTGAGCAAAGTGCAATGTCGACGCGTTCTGTGACAAGTACGACGACGCGCTCCGCATCTCGCGAACCTGTCGTCGATTCGTCGTCACCAGCTCGGCGCGGATTCCCAAAGGCGGCGGCACTCCGGGTGCCGCATCCACCGCCAGCCAGCCGGCGCAAGAAGACGTCAGGTTCTCATAAACCTCCGCCTCCTCGTCCAGGTTGTTGACGACCAGGTCCAGATCGCCGTCACTGTCGAGATCACCAATCGCCAAGCCGCGGCTGGCATGAATTGCTTCGAAGCCCGCGTCCTCGACCAACTCGAACCGTCCAGTGCCGTCGTTGCGGAATACCTGATTCCGCTGCTTGTAGGTGGAACCTGTACCGTACTGATCGATGTTGTGAATGATATGTCCATTGCCGACGGCAAGATCTACATCGGCGTCGCAATCGAAATCTGCAAAGGCAACCCCGAATCCCACTTGCATACGAGACGGATTCGCCAGCGCCGCCTCGTGCCGCCGATCCATGAACAGACCGCTTCCGGAGCTGCTGTAAAGGGCATTGGATTGCATGTCGAGGTGAGTCACGATGAGCTCGTCGAACCCGTCACCGTCAGTGTCGGCCAGATCGACCCCCATCCCCGCCTCCGGTGCCCCCTGGTCGCTGAACGCAACCCCCGAGAAAAGCCCCGTTTCTTCGAAGGTGCCGTCACCACGGTTCTCGAACAAGTAATTTGCCGTCATGTCGTTGGCCACGTAGATGTCGACGCTGCCATCGCGATTGATGTCGCCAAAGATCACTCCCAACCCCTTGCCCTTCGCGTCGCCAAAGCCAGCGCTGCTTGTCGCATCCTCAAAAACGCCGCCCCCGAGATTGCGAAAGAATCGGTCAGGCTGCCCATCGTACACATCAGGGTGACAGTACGAGCGCAGGCCAAGCTCCCTATGACCACAGATCGGGTTTTTGGCGAGCGAAAAGTCCACGTAGTTGGCCACGTAGAGATCCGGATACGCATCGCCGTCCACATCGCCAAAGGCCGCCGAGGTCGACCACATCGCCTCACCACCTCCGACACCCGCGCGGCTGGTGACGTCGACGAAGCGTCCATCCCGGTTCTCGAAAAGCTGATTCGAGCCCCAGGCGGTCACGTAGAGGTCAAGGTCCCCGTCGAGGTCGACATCCGCGGCGGTGCCTCCCATGCCGTACCCCTTGACGTCGATGCCGGAGTGGATGCTGACATCCACGAACCGCGCTGAGGCGTCATTGCGATAGAGCCGGGAGAGAGGCGGCTCTCCCTCATAGCCCGGCATCGCCGCTCCGTCGACCAGCAACACATCCTGATCACCGTCGCCATCGTAGTCGAACACGACGGCTCCCGAACCCATGCTTTCTGGCATGAAGAAGTCGCCGGCTCCACCTTGATGGTGACGAAAAGAGATACCCCATTTGGCCACTGCATCGCCGAATCGGATCTCTCCGGCCATCCGATTGGACTCGGCGATTGCCGCGCCGCACCAGAAAGTGAGACATCCTGCGATGGTAACGACTGATCGTGCTCGGTTCGTGCTCAAGATCGGATGGCTAGGGTCGGTGTTCGAGGCGGGATATACCACCTCTTCGAACTGTGTCGGATTATAGCGGCGGCTTCACGGTCAGGGCCGCGAGTCCACAATCGCCCTCCGAATGGCGTATCCCGCAGCCGGACTGCTAGACTACATCCCAACGCATGGACCATCCCATCCGGCCCCAGATTCAGGCTTCAGCCAGCTCATTCCTGATGACGACTGCCTGTCGCATTCGACGGCGCACCTCACGCGATACCGAAGCAGGGACTCGGCAGGGGTGATGCAGCCGGCTGGCTGAGATGCTCATCGGCCTGGATGACCAACCATGAACCTGACGACTCTCGCCTTCTCCGGCCCCCCTGGAGCCGCACTCGACATCGACCCGTGGGTCGGCCTGAGCGCGGCATTCATCCTCGTCGTGATCAACGGCTTCTTCGTCGCCGCGGAGTTCGCGTTGGTCAAAGTACGACCTACTCAGATCGATCCCTACGTCCAGCGCGGCGAGTTTCGCGGCAAGGTGGCGCGGAATATGGTCCGTCACCTGGACGCTTATCTGTCGGCGACTCAGCTGGGGATCACACTCGCCAGCCTGGCGCTCGGCTGGATCGGTGAGCCCGCGTTCGCCTGGCTGATTGAGCCGCTCGTCACGAAAGTGCCGGGAAGCTCACCTGCCCTCGTGCACTCGATCAGTCTCACCGCGGCGTTCCTCTCCATAACGATTCTGCACATCGTCCTCGGAGAGCTGGCACCGAAGTCGCTGGCAATTCGCAAGCCGGAACCGACCAGTTTGTGGATCGCAATTCCACTCTGGATCTTCTTCAAGGTCAGCTACCCAGCCATCTGGATTCTCAATCACATCGCCAATGCCATTCTCCGCGTTTTCGGCATCGAACCGGTCAGCGAAGCAGAGATGGGGCATGACGAAGAGGAGCTGCGTCGGATCCTCGCCTCCTCCGCCAGCGATCGCCTGTCGACGCAGAAACGGCGCATCCTCGATAACGTCTTTACTTTCGCTAACCGCCCAGTGCGAAAGATCATGGTACCGAGAGCCGATGTCGTCTATCTTTCGACCAATCGCTCGATGCAAGACAACATCGAAACGGCACGCCACAGTGGTCACACACGGCTACCACTGGCAGAAAGCGATCTCGACCACATACTCGGTTTTGTCCACATCAAAGACCTCTTCCGCGCCGATCCAATGCCCTCCCAGCTTCAGGATCTGTGCCGCGAGATCGCCTTTGTCCCCGAAACCCTCACACTAGATCGACTGCTTCGCCGCATGCGTAGAGAGAACGCTCATCTGGCAGCAGTATTGGACGAATACGGCGGCGTGAGCGGGATCGTCACACTCGAGAACGTCCTCGAAGAAATTGTCGGTGAGATCCAGGACGAATTCGATCTCGAGGCCCCCGAGTGTGTCGAGAAGACAGACGGCGTGTGGCAAGTCTCGGGCACGATGCTGGTGGAAGACCTCGAAGATGCATTGTCCGTCGAGTTCAGCGACCGCGACGAGGACACCGTTGCCGGTGTCGTGCTATCCGAGCTCGGACGCAGCGCAAAACCCGGTGACGTCGTCAAGTTGCCACCGCTCGAGCTGGTGGTGCGAGACGTGGCGGGCAATCGGATTCACTCGCTCGATGTCACCCTCGTTCGGAAAGCGGCTGGCTCCGGCTCCTGAAAATCTCAACGTATGAGGCTCCGCGCGCTGAGAGTTTCAGGCGACCGCTCTATTGAGTCTCGCCGGGTTGCTCACGTTGCAGAAGCTCTGCGACCTTCTCGACTGCATCGGTGACCGAGACCGCCATCTTCTCGCGATCTCGGCGCAATGAAAGCTCGACCTTCCCTTCCGCCAGAGACTTTCCACCGATCACGAGTCGCACCGGAAAACCGATCAGATCCGCATCCTTGAACTTGACGCCAGGTCGCTCAGCGCGATCGTCCAGCAGTACGTCGACGCCCTGAGCAGCAAGCTCCGCGTAGAGCTTCTCTGCAACTTCGAGCAACGCCGGATCGCGGTCGCTGAGGGGCGCCACAAGGACCTCGAATGGTGCCAGCGGAAGCGGCCAAATGATGCCGTTTTCGTCGTGATTCTGTTCGATGGCAGCTGCCACGGTCCGGCCTATGCCCAATCCGTAGCATCCCATTTCCATTGCGCGATCGCTTCCGTTCTCATCGGCGAACGTGCAACCCATGGGCTCTGAGTACTTGGTCCCGAGCTTGAAGATATGCCCCACCTCGATACCCCTGCTGACCTGCAAGGGGCTGCCGCATCGCCCACACGGGTCGTCCGCGTCGACGGTGAGGAAGTCTCCCCACGCCTCCGGCGCGGCGTCGCGACCCCACTCGACATCCGTCAAATGAGCGTCGCCCTTGTTGGCACCGCACACGAAGGCGGTGAGGGCGCGCACCGATTCATCGGCGAGGAACCGAACGTCGGGAGCCAAGCCCACAGGGCCGGCAAATCCCACCGGCGCACCGGTCGCGGCCAGGATCGTCGCCTCGCCCGCAAGCTCGACTGCCGTCGTGTTGAGAAAATTCCCCAGTTTGACCTCGTTGAGCTCGCGATCACCCCGGATCGCCACCGCGACGACGCCGTGGTCCGTGTCGTAGACCAAGGTCTTGACTACCCGGCGCGGATCGACTTTCAAAAACTCGGCCACCTCCTCGACGCCCGTCTTACCTGGAGTCGCCACCTCCGACGCCAGCGTCGACTCCTGCGGCTCCGGCGCCTCCAGATCTCCGGCTTCCGCACGTTCCTGGTTGGCACCGTATCCGCACTTCGGACACTGAACGACGACACTTTCCCCGGTCTTCGCGGTGACCATGAACTCGTGGGACACGGAGCCACCGATGGCACCGCTATCCGCCTCGACGCGCAGAAAGTCGAGTCCGCAGGCAGTGAAGATCCTGTCGTAGGCCCGCCGCATATCCTGATACGTCTCTTCGAGGCCGCTGCCGTCGGCATGAAACGAATAGGCGTCCTTCATCAGGAACTCGCGCCCCCGCATGAGTCCGAACCGCGGCCGGATCTCGTCGCGGAACTTGGTCTGAATCTGGTACAGATTGACCGGCAACTGCCGATAGCTGGTGATGTCATGACGCACCAGGTCGGTTATGACCTCCTCGTGAGTCGGGCCGAAGCAGAACTCGCGGTCATGCCTATCCGTTATTCTGAGCAGCTCATTGCCGTAACGGTCCCAGCGACCCGATTCCATCCACAGCTCTGACGGCTGCACGGCGGGCATCGAAAGCTCGATGCAGTCGGCTTTTGCCAGCTCCCCACGAACGATGGTCTCCAACTTGGACAAGCTGCGCCAGCCGAGAGGCAAGTACGTATAGATTCCGGCTGCGACCTTGCGGATCATGCCGGCCCGGATCATCAGCCGGTGGCTGGCCACCTCCGCATCCCGGGGCACCTCGCGAACCGTATTGAGGTAGAAACGACTCCATCGCATGGGTTACTTCTTGCTCCTCCTTCACTTCCTTTCCCGCTCGCGCACGCGCTCGAGCAGGCGGCTCGTATCTTTCATGCAGTCCATCATTCGCTGCTGCACCGACGCAGCGTGAACCTCGGACTGGCGGGCTCGGGCAAGCACCGTCTTGGCTCGGCTGTCTTCGCCTGCGGCCAGCAGAGCCATGCCCAGATGAGTCAATGTCGTCGCCGAAGGATCCAAATCGCTGGACTGACTCAGAAAATCAACAGCCTTGTCGAGTTCCTGGCGCTTGAAATGCACCCAGCCAATGGCGGCCAGCGGGAACTGCTTCAGCTCCTCCGGAGACAATGACAGGGACTGATGGGCGAACTCGAGGGCGCGGTCGAGGTCCTCCTCCATCTCCGCCAGATTGAACGCCATCTCGTAGTACGCGATCGTTCTACTGAATGACGTGGTGCTCTCCTCCAGCAACCGAGTGCCGATTCGGTTCCCCTCGCGAAACCTCCCTTCAACCCGCAAGGCTTCGATCAGCGTCGCGCAGGCCGTCGCTTTCAACATCTCCTCCGGCTCGAGCTCCAGCACCCGGCGCGTCAATGCTTCGGTCTCGCGTGACTTTTTCATCTCTAGGCAGGCGAGAGCGAATGAGATGAGAAGTGTCGGATTGTCCGGATCGGCGTTCAGGGCCCGCCGGTAGAAGGTGAGAGCCCGATCGGTGTTCTCCAACCGCACGGATTCGGCCTGTTCGAGCCACCGCGCCGCCTCCTCGCCTACACGAGGCAGTGGTGACGAGCCCTGACCGGAGAGATAGCGGACCAGGTCCTGGTAGCGTAGCTTCTTCGGATTGAGGCTCTGTGCCTGACGAAATGAAGCCAGCGCTTTGCGATTCCAGCCCCGATCCAGGTACGCCAGTCCGAGCAAGTGATGTCCTTCCTCATGTGACGGATCAAGGCGAACGACCGCTTCGAGTCGCTGAATCGCCCGGCTCGCCTGTCCCATCTCGTAGAGGCAGCTGCCGAGCAGAAACAGCGCCTCGGGTACTGATTCGATCCGTGTCGCCTTCTCCAGAAGAGCGGTGGCCCGAGTCAGGTTCCCGCGGCTGGCGTAGATCGCTCCGAGACTGAAGTTCGGAAGGAACGAATCCGGGTGCAGCGCGACCGCCCGCTTGAGGAGTTTCTCCGCTTCCGGCGTCTCTCCCCGCTCATGCCGAATCACGCCGGAAAAGACGAGGCCCTCGTAGTGATCCGGTGCAACACGCAAGACCTGGATGAAATACGGTAGCGCTCGCTCCGGCTCACCGTCGTTGAAGTAGATCTCGCCGATGAAGTAGGCGAGTTCATAGTTGTCTCGATCCAGCTTGAACGCAGTTTCCAGGGCACTCAGGGCGCGCTCGACATCGAAGGCGAAAAGCGCATATTCGGCATCATCCAAGAGCTGTTCGAAGAGCTTGCGCTTCCTGCCCGCGAAGAGAGCGACCATGCGCTCCTTGAGATCCAGGAACCGTTGACGCTTCTCCAGCGCCAGCACCTGGTAGTCCATCGTCTCTTCCCAGCGACTGCTCCACTCGTCGTGCGCCAGGAGTTGCTTGTCCTCGAGGAGATCGCGCAGCGTCGCCAAGCCAGTTTGATTGACGAGAATGCTGCGCTCTTGCTTGGTGATGGCAGTCATCGCCAACCGCACGGTTTCCGCAGTGCGCTTGACGGCTTCCTCCAGAATCGAGATTCGCTCGAGCAAATGCTCGTCGAAAGAGAAGCTTTCCTCGCCTTCGGCGTCGAAGCCACGATCCTCATCGGCCGCCAGCCCGGAGAGTACGAGAAGCTTCTGGTGACAGCGGACACAGAACTCTTCTTCGTCCCGGTTGAGCGCGCCACAAGCCTGACAATACATAGGGTTTGCACCTCCCGATGACTCCCGGGCCCTGCACGGCACCAGAGCTGAAGGCCGCCAGAGCGTACGGGATCACCTGCAGAGGGTCAAGCTCCTCGCCGCCGGTCAGAGGCTGTCCGCGAGGCCTCTCTTTTGCGTCATTGGACCCTGCAGCCATGGCTCCTGCAGTCCGAACTTCGTCATCAGTGTGGCGCCGATACCCAGCAGGCTCGCCGCCGTCCACACCCACATCCCGAGATAGGGCACTATCTTCAGGCCACCCAGAACCAGCAGTCCGGTCATGGCGTAGTTGAGCGGGTTCCATCGCCTCGACAAGAGATCGCGCACCAGAACGCGGCCGGCGGCATGGAAGACCGCAACCAGGCCCCAGAGTTTCAGCGCTGCGGCAATGCCGATCACCAAGAAAAGGAGCGGTACGCCGATAACCACAGCCGCCAGAGAGCTCAGCAAAAGAGCCGTCAGGAACAAAGAGAGCACGCCGGATAGCCCGATCAGGAAGCTACGAAACGGCTCGTCGCGCAGCGCCTGCGAGGTATGAAGGACCTCCCGGCCAGCAATGGCGAAGAGCAATATCGACCAGCCCAGCCATGCGGCCAGTAACGCCATCTTGGCTCCAACCACCACTCGCGACAGCGACGACAACCCCAGGCTCGGCCCTTCGAGGAGGATCAGCCACGCCGCACCCAGCGTCGGATAGGAGACCGAACGCCCTTCGATCACGGCACCCGCCCGGGTTTCGATCCGACCTCCCAGAACGAAAACGTCGCCAGCAACGCGGGCACTTCGCTGCAGCAGCACATCCCCTCCGAGAACGATAATGTCTCCCCCCACGCTGCCACTCACTCTCACGGAACCGTTTACCGCTGCAACGGTATCGAGGGCCCGACCCGCGACCTCCAAATCCCGACCAAGAGCCACGACCTCTCGCCTGGCGAGGCTTCCCGACGAGATCACCAGCGCCGGATCCTCGCCGCGAGCGCTGTCGCCGGCCGCACCCCCGAGAAGCAGCGCCAGCCACACGATGCACCAAGCTCGACGAACGGAACTGGAAGCAGGATCCATCGTTGGCTCAATCGTAACAGCAGCAGGCCCGCGCTCAGCGGTGAGTCGGCGGTTCAGATTCAACTTTGCTCTCCATCTGGCGCAGTCGACGTCGCAGCACCAGTCGCAGGAAGAGCACGTCGATCCCGAAGACCAAGAGGGCAAACACCGCAAACGCAACTCGCGAACCGGCGAACAGCTCGTCAAGCGCCAGACCGAGGCCGGTCCAGGAAGCCGCCAAGAGACCACCGCCGGCCAGCAGGGCTGACCGGAAGAGGCTCGCCAGGGCCAGTGCAGCTCCGGCAACCGGCACATCCGCCGACGTCTCACCAAGCCCCAGGACAGCCGCCCCCGTCCCCAAGAGGGCGAACACTGCCACTGCCAATCGCCAGCTTGCCGCTGATTTCGACTCCCACCCAGCTTCCGGCAGGCTGCTCATGACGCGCCCGGCCAGACCGGTATCAACCGCTACAACCGCTTCGCCGAGCAAGTCCAGCAATCGAGTCGCCTCCCGTCTCTCGCGTCGGCATTCTTCGCAGACCGCCATATGGCTCTCCAGTCGCCGGCGATCTTCGCCGCCCAGCATGCCGTCGGCCTGGAGGTAGAGCCATTCCTTGAACTGAGAGTGGTTCTCCGATGGAATCAGGGACACGCGAGTCTCCTCAATCGCTCAGAAAATCCTGCAGTGACTCTTTCAGCATCTGCCGCCCCCGAAAGAGCTTGTTCTTGACCGTCCCCAGCGGCATCTCCTTGATGTCAGCGATCTCGTTATACGACAACTCACCGAAATGCCGCATGACGATCAGCTCCCGATACTCCCACGGCAGCTCATCGATGGCCTCCTTGATCGCGCGCCCTCGCTCTCGATTGCGTAGCTGCGCATACGGGCTGCGCTCGTCGCCCGGGAACTCCCAGCTCTTGTCGTCGTCGCCGTCGCGACCTGGCCGGTCCATCGACACCAGCTGCAGCCGACGTTTGCGGATGCGATCGATGGCGGCATTCTGCGCCACCCTGAAAAGCCACGTCGAGAACTTGTACTGCGGGTCATAGCGGTCAAGCGCTCGGTAGACCTTGAGGAATACCTCTTGTGCCAGATCGTGAGCGTCGGCCAAGTCCCGCAGCAAGCGGAAAAGGAAGTTGACCAGCCGTCCTTGATAGCGATTGACAAGTTCACTGAACTTCTCCTGGTCGCCGTTGAGAACAGCCGCAATCAGCTCTTTATCCGGCGTCTGCGGCAGTTCCTTCGACACTGTTCCTACGCTCCGGCTCGACGAAGGTTGCAGATCGTCAATCGTCGAGATCCCAACCCTGGGATCGTCACATGAACTGAAATGCAAGAAGTCACCCGAGTCGGCCAACCCGCGAGCCGGAGTCGCACTCGGACCTGTCTTCTCGCGCCCTCGCTCAGCGCCCCGCGCGCTCGACCGGCTGCGGCAAGTCCTGCCGCGCTGAGATCCAGCCCGACGCGTTGCCCTCGAGCAGCGCCAGAAGATCCACTTCCACTCCGTGCGGAGACTCTTCGATGATTCGCCCCAACTCGATGCCGTCCCGATCCTCGACGATGAGCGTCGGAACATAGAGCAAAGTTCGGCCGCCCAGCTCCGTCGCCGGCTCCGTCTTGGAGCGGTCGACGCCCACGTAGCGAATCGGAAAACTCGTTTCGCCGCCTGCGACGTCAAGCGCCTTCCACAGGCGACTCAGCTCACGCCTGCTATCCGAGCACCAACTGCCGAAGAAGACGGTGACTCGAGCGTCTGTAGTCAGATCGGTCAGTCCCAGGGACGCCTCGATATCCGGTTCCGATTCGACGACTGACGAAACCCATTCCGGCATCGCCACTTCCACATCCTCGCGCTTCATCTCACCGAGTAGCAGCGCCTCCTGCTTGTCGCCCGCATCGGCGGTCGAGCTTCCCGGTGAAACCGCCGGCAACTGTCCTTGACAAGCGGCAACCAGGAGCATAATCATCAGCCACCCGCGCCCCGTGTGTGATCGACCACGCCTCATCGCCCGGAGTCTACCGCAGGCAGTACTGTGGTCACCTCCCGCATCGACATGATCCGGTCACCTTGAATGATCTCGTCCAGTGTTGCCGCTCCGTCGATTACCCGCCCGAAGGCCGTAAAGTCTCCATCCAGATGAGGCTGTCTCGACAAGGTGATGAAGAACTGACTTCCTGCGGTGTGTCGACCGCCGCGAGCCATGCCCAGAACACCTCGCTCAAACCGCATTCGCGTTGCCTCGTCCCGCAGCGAGTAGCCCGGGCCGCCCCAGCCGTCTCCCCGCGGGTCCCCCGACTGCACGACAAAGTCGGGAACCACGCGATGAAAGCTCAGGCCATCGTAGAAGCCCTGGTTGACCAGCTGCATGAAGCTGGCGCAGGTGAGCGGCGCCTGCTGGCAGGCGATCTCCAATGTCATCACGCCGCGCGAGGTCTCCATCAGGACGAGGCGAGCGCGCGCCGTTCGCGCAGCGACTTCGCGATATCCCTGGAGTGCAATGCCGGTGTCCATCCAGCCGATCGGCGGTCGTGGTCGGCCGAGATGCTCCAAAGCGTTCGCGCTCTCCCGCCGCACAAGAAAGTCGGCAGCGCGCGCCAATTCCTCCAACGCGCCGATGCAGGCACCTCGTTCAAGCGGCTCAGCGCTGCGCGCCGCCACCGCCCGAACTCCGTTGATCGCGAGCTCCGGAAGCCGCCTCGCCTGCGGTCCACGCATGGCAGCGAGAATCTCCTCTACAGGAGCGATCGGCGCTTGCGCGAGCCACTCCAACGCCGCGGCCCTGATCGCCGGATCGGAGTCCGCGAGGGCGGCGCGGGCGATTCTCGAACGGTCCTTCTCATCAACAGCAAGTCGCGCAGCCAGTGCCGACAGCCTGACCCTGGACGCGGAATCCGATGCGAGCAGGTCGAGCACGTCGAGTATGCCCAACTCGCCGGCACTCCACGCTGCGCTCGTTCGCATAGCCGAGTCAGGTGACAACGCCGCGTACAGCGTCAACTCCTCAGAACTCTCGGACCGCCCCGTCACCAGCGCACGCAAGGCCAATTCGCCCTTCCGACCCGGCCCGTCCTCCACCATGCGTCGAAGATCGCCCTCGAGGCCCTCGTCCAGAAGCCAGTAGCCCGCTATTTCCAGAGCTGAGGCCCACACTCCGGGCCTCCTGTCCACAAGCAAGCTTCGAATGCTCGGCAGCCAGCGACGATCCGCCGCCACGCGACCCTCCGCCACCAGGCGCCCGCCGGCTCGCAGAGCCTGGACGAGAGGTCCCGCCTCGGCATCTTCAAGCAACGCTCGCAGGCGTTCGAGATCGGACGCCTCTCCCAGCCGGGCAAGCCCGCGGGCCGACCAACCCCGTACCCAGGGATCCGGGTCGCCCAGCGACCGACGGAGCAACGGCACACCCCGCTCACCGCCGCCGCGAGCAACGGCATAGACAACCCACCGGCGCTCGTAGGCATCCAGCGGGGGATACAGGTCGAGCCAGGCATCGATCTCGTCGCCAGTCAGGCGAAAGAGCGCCGGAGCAAGCCGTCGACGGAGATCCGACTCGGCCACTGTCGCCAGTACACCGGACACGAACGCCGCTGGTTCACCAAGCCTGGCCAAAGCCTCGATCGCCAGGCGACCGGTCTCTTCGTCGGAATCCAGCGCCGCCGCTGCCAAGGCCGGACCTGCGCCCGCATCGCCGAGTAGACCAAGGGCAAACGCGGCGTTGCGCCTCACTTCGGGCCGGTGATCCACCAGCAGACCTTCGAGCAGCGGCAGAGATCGACTGTCACCCACTCTCCCGAGCGTCAGAGCGAGCCGGTCATGGCTGCGATGCGCGGAGTGCAGAAGCTCCTCGACACCCATCGGCTCGAAGAGCAGGCCGTCATTCATCAGCAACAACAGAGCCTCGACATCGAAAGCCGCAGGCGGCGAGCGCTTCTCCGTCACTGGCGCCGCCACGCATCCCATAAAGTAGAGTCCGAGCAGACAGGCGCTCCGCCTCGCAAGGCTTCTGACGCGCAGCCTCTTCGCCCTCGCCCTGGGGGCATTCGACGCTTCAGAGTCCGGCTGCAAGGCGATAGGCAAGAACTTCCGGCAGGCCGGCATCCAGGATGCGTCGTTGCGCCCGCTCGACGGGGTACTCCTGGCGTCGCCAGATAATCCGCCCGTCTTCCGTGTCGTATATGAGATACGCGGCTCGCGGATCCCGGTCTCGCGGTTGACCGACCGAGCCGGGATTGATCAGGTATTGCTTGTCGGGATCTACCTCGATCATCAGCGCGTCGCCTTCCAGTGCCGTGCCGCTGACCCGCTCGCTATCGGCGGCAAAGAGCATCGGAACATGCGTGTGGCCGAAGAAAGTCATCTGGGCAGTATGAAATCGGAAGATCTCCTCTGCCTCGTCGAGTGCCAGCACGTATTGGTCCTCATCGAAGGGTGAGCCATGGCAGATGACGAAGCCCGGCGCGATCTCCGTCGGTCCCTGTGCGAGCCGGCGCACATATTCCAGATGATCTTCCGTGAGGCGTTCGACGGTCCACTGCGCGGCTTCGAGAGCTACCGAGTTGAAGCCTTCGCCATCGTCGATCCCGGCGACTACTTTGTCGTGATTGCCGCGAATCATGTGCCTCCTGGGAGCGAGATCCGCAACGGTGCTCACCACTTCGTTGGGACTCGCGCCGTAGCCGACGAGGTCACCGAGCACTACGACGTGATCAACCGCCTCCGTCGCGGCCGCGGCGAGCACCGTGTCGAGGGCATCCCAATTACCGTGGATGTCAGAAATCACTAGAAAGCGCAACGCGACTCCCTCAACATCCGTACCAACCGATCCGCGACCTCGGCCACAGATTCATCCCCCCCGATGTCAATCCTCAAAGCGGCGAGGCGATAGAAGGGAAGACGACGCCGGAAAAGTGAACGGACGCGAGTGGCATCGTCCAGAAGAGGCCTCTGCTCCCCACCTGCTTCGTCGAGCCGTCGCTCGATGACATCCAACGCGGGATTAAGCCAGACAGATACGGTTTGGTGGGCCACAGATCGTAGGGCTTCCTCATTCGCCAGCGTACCACCACCGGTAGCGATGACCGCGTCGGTTTCATCGAGAACTTGCGCCAAGGCCGCTCGCTCCAGGCGCCTGAATTCCTCTTCACCAGCGCTCTCGAAGATCTCCCGCACGGTTCTTCCGTCCGCTTGCTCGATCATGTCGTCGAGATCCACAAACTCGAGGCCAAGGCGCTCCGCCACCGCGCGCCCGACGGTTGTCTTGCCCGCTCCCATGAAACCCGTCAGCAAAACCTTCACTGGTCCGGCTCCCCGGCTACCATCGAAGCAGATATGCGCCTCTCTAGAAGAGCCATCCAAATGAGCATCGCCCCAAAGCCGCCCCACACAACGCCGCAGATCGCCAGCATGACAATCATCGCCGTCGCGCTCATGATGTCGCTTCCCCACTACCCCGGGTTCCCCGCTGCCCCACCCAGCGATTGAGAAGCACGACCAAGATCAGGGCGATCAGCCACTGCAACAGCACCGTGCCGACGGTTGCGGATCGAAACGGATGCAGCCACCCCTCCGGGTCCCAACCACGGGCCTCCCAAAGCCACCACGCCATCAAGATGACGGCCTCCAACGGCACAACCACGGTGATCACGAATGACCACCAACGGCCGACATGGAAGTTCGCTCCCTCGGCGTTGACGACCTCTCGACGTAACCTCTCGACACCGAAACGGCGGGCGGCAAGGGCGAAGAACAGGCCGGACAGCATCAGCCCTACGCCCCACACCCAATCCTGATTGTGGAGGAACGCCAGCGACAGAGCCGACGGAGCACCGAACCACAGTCCGCCACAGATCACGACACCCAGCGCCCTCCGACGGATCATTCCGGCATCGATCAACAGACGTGTCACCAATTCGATCATCGAGATGAGACTGGTGAGAGCTGCAAACGAAAGCGCGAGAAAGAAGAAGCTCATGAAGAAACCGCCGGCAGGCATTTGTTCGAAGAGCCGCGGCATCCAGATGAATGTCAGTCCCTCGTTGCCGGCGCCGACGATGTCCTCTCTCGCGCCGGGATTGATGGCAAAGACCGTGCACAACACCATGATCCCAGCCAGCAGCGACATCGAGTTATTGCCGAAGGCGATGAGAAAACTGTTGAGAGGCACGTCCTCGCGCGCCCGCATGTAGATAGCGTACGTCAGGATGAGGCCCCAGCCCGCGCCTGTATCCCACGCATTCTGCGTCAATGCCTGAAGCCAGATGTTGACGTCACGCAGCGCGTGCCAATCCGGTCGGAACAAGAACTCGAGGCCGGCGGCGGCGCCCGGGAGAGTCACCGCTCGAATGGCCAGGATGACAACCAGTAGTGCCAGGAGCGGAATGAGGATCTTGGCGATTCGCTCGATTCCCCGCACGCCGAACCAGACTACCGACACCGCCAGAGCAAGCGCTACTGCATGGGTGAGGAATGCCTGATAGCTGCCGGCGTAGCTGCTCCAGAAGGCCTGCGGATCTCCCCCGCGCAACTCGCCGGTGATCGAGGCCGCGAAATAGCGAAGGCACCACCCGGCGACGACAGAGTAGTAGAACATGATCGCCGTCGCGCACAGCGCTACCCATCCTCCCATCCAGCCGGCGCCAGGGCCAGCCAGTCGGCGAAAAGCTCTGAGGGCACCGAGTCGAGCCCGCTTGCCGAACGAGAACTCGACAATCATCAACGGCACCGACCAAAGAAACAAGAACAGGACCCAGGCAATAAGGAAGCTGCCGCCGCCGTTGCTGGCAACGATCCGCGGAAAACGCCAGATATTGCCGGTCCCGACAGCCATTCCCAGGGTCGCCAGAACCAGTCCCCAGCGACTGTGAAATCGCTCACTCACGGATGCCGCCGGGAGCTCGGAATCCACCAATCCCAGGCGCAGAAAGGCTCATCGAGAATGGGTGCCCCGGAATCCGATCTTGCAGTGCCCGGAGTTGGCTGGAGCCGAGCCCCCGGTGGTGATTCACCTCCGACGGCCGATGTCCTCAACCGTGGCCGACATCGATCTTCAAGCTCGGGAGGATCAGGCACCTTGCGCTACTGCTTCGGCGGGTATCATTCGGAAACGCTCCATAAAACGAGTCGAGAACTCCCCTGAACGGAAGCGTGGATCCTGGATGATCTGACGCTGCAGCGCTATCGACGTGTGAACGCCTTCGATGACGAAGAAATCGAGGGCTCGCTCCATGCGCACCATGGCTTCCTGACGATCGGCTCCGTGAACGATGAGCTTGCCGATCAGGGAATCGTAGTGCGGCGGAATGACGTAGTGCTCGTAGGCGTGAGTATCGACTCGCACGCCGGGCCCGCCCGGTGGGTGAAACGTCGTGATCTTTCCCGGCGAAGGAGTCAAGGTCTCCGGATGCTCGGCATTGATGCGGCATTCGATGGCGTGCCCCCTGGCAGTTATCCCCTCGCCCACCTCCAGTGGCTCGCCGGCGGCGATCTTCAGTTGCAGCTTGACCAAGTCGAGTCCAGTCACCACTTCGGTCACCGGATGTTCAACCTGAATGCGGGTGTTCATCTCCATGAAGAAGAAGCTTCCATCTTGATCGAGGAGAAATTCGACCGTGCCGGCGTTTTGGTAACCGACGTACTGCGCCAGACGCACAGCGGCCTCCCCCATACGCTGTCGAAGGTCCCCACTGAGGGCTGGCGAGGGTGCCTCTTCGATGAGCTTCTGGTGCCGGCGTTGTATCGAGCACTCCCGTTCGCCAAGATGAACTACGCGACCGAATCGGTCGCCCAGAATCTGGAATTCGATGTGTCGCGGCTCGACCAGATACTTCTCAAGATACACTGCCCCATCGCCAAAAGCCCGCTCGGCCTCCTCGCTGGCTGTTTCGAGCTGAGACTCGAACTGGCTCTCATCCTGGACGATTCGCATCCCGCGTCCGCCGCCGCCTGCCGCAGCTTTGAGGATGACCGGATAGCCGACCTCCGCGGCCATGCGTTTCGCTTCATCGACAGCGGTAATCGGCTCCGTAGTTCCCGGCACGACCGGGACCCCAGCCTCGAGTGCCGTCTGCCGCGCTTTCGACTTGTCGCCCATCAGTCGGATGCTCTTGGCCTGGGGGCCGATCCATCCGATGCGACACTCTTCCAACGCTTCGGCGAAGCTCGCGTTCTCGGCCAAGAACCCGTAGCCCGGATGCACGGCCTCGGCCCCGGTGATCTCGGCTGCCGAGATGACGCTGGAGATATTCAAATAGCTTTGGCTCGACGGAGGAGGTCCGATGCAGACCTCCTCATCGGCGTACGTGACATGCAAACTGTCACGGTCGGCGGTGCTGTACACGGCAACTGTCCTGATGCCCAACTCGCGACACGCCTGGATGATGCGCAGTGCGATTTCGCCGCGGTTGGCGATGAGGATCTTCCGGAACATCTATGAATTGCTCGCGCGCAACTAGGCGGGCTGGATGACGAATAGCGGCTCGCCGAACTCGACCGGCTGTGCGTCCCGGCCAATGATCTGGATGATTGTCCCGTCCGAATCCGACTCGATCTCGTTCATCAGCTTCATCGCCTCGACGATGCACAGAACCTGTCCCTTCTTGACCTCGTCGCCGATCTGGACGTACGGATCGGCCTCGGGGCTAGGTGACGCGTAGAATGTTCCGACGATCGGCGACGTGATGGTGTGCACACCGTCGCCGGTCGCCTGGAGTAATCCCGTTTCCACTGCGCCAGCCTCATTTTCGGCCGACTCCATTGGGTTTGCTTCGGACGCGCCGGCGTCTGCGCTCGGCACCAGTTCCTGCCCTACAGGGACTCTGGGCGCCGCCCGCCCATCGATCCGCAATCGAAAGTCAGAGCGCTCAACCTCGAGACCCTGAAGCCCCTTCTGGCAGACAATGTCGATGAGTTCCTTGATCTGCTCGAACGTCAACATCAGACTCCTCACCCGCCAACTGCGGGCGGTCAAAACAGCTGCTACTCGAGATCGGAATCCAGGACGAGTGGCGCTCGCCGCAGCTCGAACCGTGCTCGACCCGATGATACGCCATCCCTCAACACCAGCAGCAAGAAATGTCCTCCGCCAAGCGCTCCCAGCATCAACGTCTGCCGGTCGGTCGTGA
>Ga0224512_10001719_pt1 | contig 20743 bp, 1 predicted proteins | sample SF_May12_sed_USG_4_FD_169103 | JGI IMG/M metagenome (GOLD analysis project Ga0224512, IMG submission 169103) | Sediment microbial communities from San Francisco Bay, California, United States - SF_May12_sed_USGS_13 | ecosystem: Environmental > Aquatic > Marine > Sediment | place: USA: California... | reverse complement strand
CTCGGGCTTCCCGGCCGCCTACTTGACCTACCGGTACAAGCGGATCGATCTTCCGGGCACCGCCACCTTTGCAGTTGAGTTGAGCCGGGCCGGTGATGAGTCATTCGCCAGGATCGATGAGCTGGCTGGCGCCGGGTCTGGTTTCACCGAACCGATCTACCAGACCCAAACCGTCGACATCACGAGCTTCATCTCGGCGGCTACCGAGATCCGGTTTGCATCCGACGGAGTTGATCTTCCCGACGGGGCCGGCTTCCGCCTTGATCAGGTCACTATCACCTCAATCCCTCCGGCGGGCAGCACCGGTCCGCATCCTGGAGTGGCATCTGGGTTCACGTTGTTGCCGGGCGACGAGCTGACGGTGGACTACTCCGTGGTCGTGAACGAGGAGCTGGGTGAGCAAGCAGCTTTTGTCGCCGGGGTGGCGGTCACCTCAGGCGAGGACCAGGAACCCAGATCCGCTGAGGTGGTCATCGAACTGAATCAGCCGCCCTTAGCAGCAGACGACGCTATCGAGACCGCTCCCGGGCAGCCGGTCACGATCGACGTGCTGGCCAACGACACCGATCCCAACGGTGAACCGCTCACCGGGCTCGAAGTGGGCGCCCCTCAGAACGGCACCGCCGTCGTCAACGGAGACGGCACTATCACCTACCAACCCGCCGACGGATACCTCGGTCAGGACACATTCAGTTACAGCATCTCCGACGCTCTCGGGGAAGCTGCCGGGGCAGCAGTGACCGTCACCGTGACCGATTCGCCGGTGCTCCCATCGACGACGACCACCATTGCGGCCGGCCCCGCTCCGGTCATGTCAGCTGCCGCATGGCGTAACTCGCTGCCACCCGAAGATCCGAATCTCCCTCTTACTTTTGAACGGAACGTCGGCCAAGCCGACCCGGCCCTCGACTACATCGCCCGCGGCCAGGGCTACATCGTGACTCTCGAGGGCGGCGATGCGGTTCTTTCGCTCGGGAACGGCGGTTCCGGACATGAAGTTCGCATGAGCTTTCTCGGAGGAGTCACGGATCCACAGATCATCACCGGGGACCCGCTGGCAGGTGATGGCCGTCCCCTTTACGCCTCGGTCGGATACACAGACGTCTACCCCGGCATCGACGTTTCTTACGCGGCCAATGACCGCGAACTCGAATACAGCTTCCTCGTGAATCCCGGTGCCGACCCGGCTTCGATTGCTCTCGCCTTCTCCGGCGCCAACAGCCTGGCAATCGACGGCAGTGGTGCGCTGGTGGTCGACCGGAGAGGGGGACGTGACCTTCTTGCCACCGCCCCCTACGCCTACCAAGAAGTCCGCGGGACTCAGGTTCCCGTCGCCATCAGCTACCTGTTGAACGACGACGGCACCGTTGGCTTCGCCGTCGGGACGTACTACCCGGAGCTTCCCCTGATCATTGACCCCACGTTCCGGTCGGTGGCCAGCAACTCAACGAATCAGACCAACAACATCACCATCCCTGCCCCGGCCGGAATCGTCGTCGGCGACGTCCTCATCGCCGCCCTCGGCCTTCGAGGCGTTCAGGCCGGCATCATCGTCACCACACCCGGCGGCTGGAACCTCATTCGTGAAGACATCGAAGTCGGCGAAATGTCCCAGCACCTCTACTACAAGATCGCCACCGGATCCGAACCCGCCGACTACCTGTTCACCTACAACCAGTCGCGCGAGGCCGCCGGTGCTATCGCCGCCTACTCCGGGGTCGACACCACCACACCCATCGACGCCCACGACGGCCAGTACAACGCTGGTTCGCCACCCACTGCGCCATCGATCACCACCACCGTCGCCGACACCACGCTCCTGGCGATCTTCGGCATCAAGGGCGGCGGCTCGATAGCACCGCCATCCGGAATGACGGAACGGTGGGATGAACCGGGAACCATCAGTATCGAAGGAGCGGAAGAGGTCTTCGCGGGCCCAGGCGTGACAGGTACTCGCGCTTCGACAACGTCAACGAGTCCGACGATCGGTCAGCTCATCGCTCTGACGCCGGCGCCAGCCGGCTTCGTCGTGAACTCGACCGGTGACGCCGCCGACAACGACCTCTTGGACGGCGTGTGCGACACAGGTGGCACCAACAGCCAGGGTGGCCCAGAGTGCTCCCTGCGGGCCGCCATCGAGCAGGCGAACGCACTGGCCGGAGCCGACACGATCGAGTTCAACATTCCAGCAACCGAGCCCGGCTACTCGGCGTCGCCGCTCCGCTATACGATCCAGGCCGGATCTCTGATAGAGCCCTTGGCTACGACGGTCATCATCGACGCTACGACCCAGCCCGATTACCCGGGGACCCCCATCATCGAACTGGACGGCTCCACTCTGGCTTCACTGGAAGATGGGCTGACCGTCACCGGCGACAACACCGAGATCCGCGGATTCGTGATCAACCGCTTCCCCGGCGACGGCATCGGCGTCGATGCCACCGCAGCGGGGACCCTCATTGCCGGCAATTACGTCGGAACCGACGTCACAGGCCTCGTCGATCTCGGAAACGGAAGACGCGGCATCGACCTTGTCTCCGGATCCGGCCCGACGACCATCGGCGGCACGGCCGTCGCCGACCGAAACGTGATCTCTGGCAACCAATCAGACGGCATCGTCATTTGGGGGTCCGATGGCAACACGATCGTCGGCAACTACATCGGTACCGACGCTACAGGCAACGCGCTGTTGCCCAATGCTATAGACGGGGTTCGGCTTGGCGGCGGGGCCGATAACAACATCGTGGGCCAGGCCGGCACCAGGAATGTCATTTCCGGCAATGGCAACGATGGCTTCGAGATCACCGACAGCTCAACGGGCAACATGCTGCACGGCAACCTGATTGGGCTTGGCGCCGACGGGACAACGATCGTTGCCAACGGCCGGCACGGCGTGGTGCTGTACAACGGCGCCAGCGGCAACACGATCGGGGGCACCGGGGCTGGGGAAGGGAACGTGATCTCCGCCAATGTCACCAACGGCGTGGTAATCGACGGCAACGGAGGAGCGGCGACCACGGCAAACCTCGTTCACGGCAACTACATCGGCACCGATAGCAGCGGGCTCCTCGATCGCGGCAACGGCGGAGCCGGCGTCTACTTCTTCAACGGAGCGCACAGCAACACCGTCGGCGGCGCCACTGCCGGGCACCGCAACGTGATCTCCGGCAACACCACCGACGGCATCTACCTGCAGAGCGCCGGCACCACCGACAACGTCATCACGGGCAACTACATCGGCGTCGACATCACCGGCAACGCCGCCCGCCCCAACGGCGACCGGGGCGTCCAGATCGAGTCCGGCGCGAACAACACCATCGTCGGCGGGACCCTCGCCGGCGAAGGCAACGTGATCTCGGCCAACGACAACGACGGGATCATCATCAGCGACGGTGCCATCCCGGGGACCGGAACCACCGGCACCGTTATCGAAGGCAACCTGATCGGTGTGGGCGCCGACGGGACGACACCACTCGGCAACGGAACCAACGGCGTGAGGGTCACCACCGAAGATGGACATCGCATCGGCGGTACCGCCGCCGGAGCCGGCAACGTCATCGCCCACAACGTCACTCGCGGGGTCGACATCCAGAACGCCAGCGCAACCAGCAACCCCATCCTGGGGAACTCGCTCCACACCAACGGCAACATCGGCATAGACCTCGGCGACAACGGTGTGACAGCCAACGACGCCGGCGACGGTGACAGTGGCGCCAACGACCTGCTCAACTTCCCGGCGATCACCTCGGCGACCGAGACCGGCGGGACGGTCAAGGTCGACTTCGACCTGGACGTTGCCAACGGGAACTACCGCCTCGAGTTCTTCACCAATCCGGGAGGCGCCGACCCGTCGGGCAACGGCGAGGGTGAGGTGTTCGCCTCGTCAATCGACGTCACGGTGGCCGGAGGCGTGCCGACGCCGGCGTCGACCACCTTCGCCGGTGCGGCCGGCGACATCATCACGGCCACCGCCACGGAAGGAACGGCCGCTCCATTCGGATCGACGTCGGAATTCTCTACTGCGGTGACCGTCGTTCCGGGCGCCTTCGTGGTCAATTCGACCGGTGACGCGGCTGATGCGATGCCGGGTGACGGTATGTGCGACACAAACGGATTCAACAGCGCAGGAGATCCCGAGTGCACGCTGCGAGCGGCCATCGAAGAAACCAACGCCTCGGCAGCCGCCAGTACAATCGAGTTTGCGATCCCCGACTCCGAAGCGGGGTATCAGAGCCTCGGCGCCGGCCTGAGCTACTGGCGGATCCAGCCAACTTCCGCGCTGCCGATCATCAGCGGCGCCGGCACGTCGATCGATGCAACGACACAGACCTCGTACGCGACGGGCGAGGGCTACAACGTCAACGGGTCCGGACCCGAAGTCATGATCGAAGGAAGCCTCGCAGGCGACGTCAACGGCATCTCGATCACGTCCGGCGGCAACGAAATCCTGGGGCTCGTCATCAGCGGGTTCTCCCGGAACTTCAGGTCCGGCGTGTTGATCCAGACCGCCTCAGCAGACAACAATACCGTCGTCGGCAACTACATCGGCACCGACCCCTACGGCACTGCTGCCAACGGGAACTACTACGGCATCCGGGTCGGCGCCGGAGCCGACAACACGCTGATAGGCGGCCCATCCGCCGCCGATCGGAACATCGTTTCGGGCAATGCTGACTACGGCATCACGCTCTCATCGACCGGGACCGTCCTTCTAGGCAACTATGTCGGCATCGCTGCTGATGGAGCTTTCGCGTTGGCTAATGCTGACGGAATCTCCATCACGGGCAACGGCAACACTGTCGGCGGGACGAATCCAGGTGATCGCAACGTGATCTCTGGGAATGGTCTCCAAAACGTCTTCATCACCGGGGACACCAATACCGTGATCGGGAACTTCATCGGACCCGACGCTTCTGGTACCGCAGCCCTCGGTGGGTCTCGCGGCGTGTGGATCAACGGTGGGGTCAGCAATGTGATCGGTGGTTCCACTCCAGGCGAGCGGAATGTCATCTCCGGCAATGGATTCAGGGGCGTTGTGCTCGGCAATTCGGCGACAGGCAACACGGTCTCAGGTAATTACATCGGGGTCGACGTCACCGGCACCTCGCCTCTTGCCAACAACGGACCCGGAATAGAGCTGCAGTTCGGCGTCTTTTCCAACACGATCGGTGGCGTTGCGGGGGCCGACGGCAACGTCATTGCGAACAACCTCGGGCACGGAATCCTGGTGAGCGATGCCGCCAGCATCGACAACGCCATTCTCGGCAACAGCACTTTCGACAACAACGGCCTGGGTATCGACCTCGGTGACGATGGGGTGACGGCCAACGACGCCGGCGACGCCGATTCGGGCGCCAACGACCTGCTCAACTTCCCGGTGATCGCGTCTGCCACCGAGGCAGGTGGAATCGTGACGCTGTTCGGGACCTTCGATGTGCCGGTCGGAAACTATCGCTTCGAGTTCTTCATCAGCTCCGCTGCCGATCCCAGTGGCAATGGCGAAGGTGAGACGTTCGTCGGGACCGCCGCACTTGCCCACACAGGATCCGGAGACGAACCGTGGGGTGCGGTGTTCCCTGGCAGTCTCGGCGATGTGGTGACCGCCACCCTCACCGAGTGCACCGACATGACGTGCACCTCCTTCCATTCGACATCCGAGTTCTCGCCGGCAGTGACGGTGATTGTCCCGAACGACCCGCCTGTCTTCGACCAAGACCTCGGCAACCAGACCGACCCCGAGGCATCGTGGATCTCGCTCTCCTCAAGTGCCACCGACCCGGAAGGCGACACCCTCACGTATTCGGCGACGGGGCTGCCGCTCGGGCTCACCATCAGCTCGAGCACGGGGCTCATCACCGGCATGGTCAACTTCAACGCTGCCGCTGGCAGCCCGTACTCCGTAGAGGTCTCGGTGACCGACGGGACCAACCCGCCCGTCACGGACACCTTCTTCTGGACCATCACCAACGTTCAGGCCACGATCCCCTTCGTGGTCGCCGGCACCGGGGGCGGCAACGGTGGCGACGATCTCCTCACCAAGGTCGAGGAAACCAGCTTCGACCCGGTCACCAACGAGGTCGACGTGGGCATCGGCACCGGCACCTTCTCGATCGAGGCGATCGCCACCGACCCGACCAGTGGAACGCTATTCGCTGTCGATGGCGGCCAGTTCGGCTCGCTCAACCCCGACTCGGGAGTCTTCACGCCCATCGGTACCGGCCTCGGGACGGCCGATGGGACGGTCGGACCGGTGACACTGGACGACGTGCGGGGCCTGACCTTCCATCCCCTCAATGACCGCCTCTACGGCGTTCAACGGCGGGCCGGGGGAGAAGACATCCTGTTCCGCATCGACCCGGTTACCGGCACGTTCATCCCGAACGCATTCGGGGCGGATGACTATCGCCGTATCAAGGCCCTCGGCTCCCTTGACGACGTCACCGACATCGCCGTCGACCCGACCGACTGGGAGATGTACGGCGTGATGACCGACGGCGTGACCTCGGAGCTCGCGACCATCAAGCGGAACAGTGGGAACACCAAGAGCGTCGGATCCCTCACGGCAGACCTGATCGGCCTCGATGTCACCAATGCAGGCCAGCTGTGGGGCACCGATGCAGGTGCTCTGTACACGGTCGACAAGACGAGCGGCGCCCTGGACCCGGGCCGCCTCCTCGACAACGGATCGAGCTACGGGGCACTGGCCTTCGGCGTCAATCCCGCCTACCCACCGTCGCTCGAAGGGGTGGTCTTCGAAGATCTGGACGGCAACGCGCTCGGCGTCGCTGAGGCTCCGGATGATCTCCTCAATCCGGGTGTCAGTGGGGTGACCGTGCACCTGTACCGCGACTTGGGAACCGCCGGTGTCCCCGAAGGGCCCGGCGTCGACACCTGGTACGCCTCGACGACGACGGGCCCAACCGGACGCTACTTCTTCTCTGAGATCCCGGTTGCACCGTTCTGGATCGTGATCGACTCCTCGACGATCGTTCCTGTGGCCGGTGGAACCGGCTGGGCGGAGCAGACCTATGCACCGCCCGGGGCGGTGATCGACGCGCTGTTCACCGTGGATCCGGTCGCCGGACCGTTGTTCGGTGGGATGCGGCCCACCGTGTCTGATGACTTCAGCGGCACAGGGCTGGTCGGCGCCGAGCACATTGCATATCACAGCTTCACACCGGCGGAGGTCGTCGAAGGCATCGACTTCGGCTTCTCATTCAACGTTGTCACGAACCTCGAGGGGAACGGCGCCGTCAGCGAGCAGGGCTCCCTGCGGCAGTTCATCCTGAATGCCAATCAGGGAACCGGTTCCAACTCGATGCGGTTCGTGCCTGCGGTACCGACCAATGCAACCGGCGGTTCGGGTGACTGGTGGTCACTGGCGCTCACCGCGGCCCTTCCGGCGGGCACCGACCCGGCCACCACGATCGACGGCACCGCCTTTGACGCAGCTGACGGAGTCACCATCGTGAACTCCAATGCGGGCGGGCCTGAGCTCGAGCTGAACGGTACCGGTGTCGTCGCGATCGGTCTGGACATCACCGGCGGAACATCAACCGTTCGTGATCTGATCATCAATCGGTTTGCCACCGGCGTTCGCCTGACCGGTGGCGATGCCAATACCGTCGCCGGCAACTACATCGGTCCGGATGCCAGTGGCCTGGACGGCCAGGTGGGCAACACCACCGAAGGGATTCGGATCGAGGTCTCCGAGAACAACGTCATCGGCGGCATCGCGACAGCCGATCGCAACGTCATCTCCGGCAACCGACTTCGAGGCATTGCCATCGACGACTCCTCCGATGGGGCCCCCATCAGGGCACGCGGCAACCAGATCATCGGCAACTACATCGGTACGAATGCGAATGGACTGTCGTCGCTGCCCTACGACAACACTCCCGACTACCAGCAGATCGGCGTGTACCTCCTGCAGAGCGTCGACGGGGTGATCGGAACGGCCGCCGACGGCAACGTCATCTCCGGGAATGCCTGGTACGGCATCTACGCCTGGGGACCCAACGGCGACAACAACACCATTCAAGGCAATATCATCGGCCTCGACTTCCTCGCCGCTGGGCCGGTACCCAACGCATTCGACACCCCGCCACGGGCCGGGATTCTCATCAGCAATGCGCCCGGGAACCTGGTCGGTGGCACCGGTGCCGGCGAAGGCAACATCGTATCCGGCAATGCCGACGCCGGGATCGTCGTGAGCGCGGCGGGTGCCACCGGCAACGCCATCTTGGGCAACGCCATCTGGGGCAACAGTGCCCTCGGCATCGATCTGGAGGGTGACGGGGTCACTGCCAACGATGCCGACGACCTGGACGCAGGAGCCAACAACCTCCTGAACTTCCCGGTGATCGCGTCTGCAACGGCATTGGGATCTGTGGGGACCGTTGACTTCGGTCTTGATGTCCCGGCCGGCGATTACCGGATCGAGTTCTACACGAACACCGCAGCCGACCCATCCACCTACGGGGAGGGCGAGACCTTCGCCGGTTCCTACGACGTAGTCGGCCACCCCGGCGGGCCCGCAACGTATCGCGCCACCGTCACCGCGGTGGACGGGGATGTCCTGACGGCCACTGCGACCGGGGAGATCGGCGCACCGTTTGGACCGACCTCCGAGTTCTCGCAGGCGTTCACGGTGGTTGCAGGAACCATTGTCGTCAACTCGACCGGTGATGACTCTGACATCAGCATCGGCGACGGGGTTTGCTACACCGGCAACAGCAACAGCGAATCCGATCCCGAGTGCACGTTGCGGGCGGCCCTGGAAGAAACCAATGCCCTCGCCGGGCCCGACACCGTCTGGTTCGACATTCCGACCAGCGATCCCGGGTACACCGCCAGTCCGCTGGCGTTCACGCTGAATCCAGCCTCCGGGTTCGAGGCTATAACCGGTCCGCTGACCCTCGACGCAACGACCCAAGCGGGCTGGGCGGGCGATCCGATCATCCAGCTCGACGGGACGCTGGCGGTTGGTGCCACTGCCGGTCTGGTTGTCGAGGGCAGCGATACCACCATCGCCGGCTTCATCATCCACAGTTTTCCTGATGAGGGTTTGGAAATCGACGGTATTCCGGGAACGGGCGACAACAACACTCTGCGCAACAACTGGGTGGGCCTGGACGCCTCCGGAACCGTCCGGGGCAACACGGACAACGGCATCCTGATCACCGACGACGCAGTCGGCAACCTGATCGGTGGAACGGGTCCCTTCGACGGGAACGTGATAGCCGGAAGCGGCAACCGGGGCATCAACATACGTCTCAACAGCATCGGCAACACCGTCATCGGCAACTCGATCCACGGCAACACCCAGTTGGGTATCGACCTGGACGAGGACGGCGTTACCGAGAACGACCTGATCCCAGGAGATCCGGACTCGGGATCGAATGATCTGCTCAACTTCCCGGAGATCACCTCTGCCACCGAGTTGGCCGGCGCTCTCACGGTTGATTTCGACCTGGATGTACCCGCCGGGGATTACCGCATCGAGTTCTTCACCAACGTGGCCGCCGATCTGACCGGCAACGGAGAAGGCGAGACGTTTGCGGGTTCCTTCGATGTGATAGCTCATCCGGGTACCGGCCCTGTGTCCTACAGCGCCTCATTCGCCGGGTCGGCCGGGGACATTCTGACCGCGACGACTACGGAAGAGGTGGGCGCACCTTTCGGATCGACCTCGGAGTTCTCGGATGCGTTCACTGTGAACCGGCCTCCGGTGTTAGACCCGGTTGGTGACCGGTCGGTCGATGAGTTGGTGTTGTTGTCGTTTACGGCGACGGCTTCGGATCCGGATGTTGGTGACAACTTGGTGTTCAGTCTTTCGGGGGAGCCTGCCGGGGCGTCGATCGATCCGGTGTCGGGGGTGTTTTCGTGGACCCCGTCTGAGGCGCAGGGTCCCGGCTCCTATACGTTCGCGGTGGTAGTCACCGACGACGGAACCCCCAACTTGGGTGGCTTCGAGTCGATCACCGTCACCGTGAATGAGGTGAACGTGGCACCGGTGGTAACCAACCCGGGTGACCAGACCGACGCGGAGGGCAATGTGGTGAGCCTGGCGATTTCCGCTTCGGATGCGGATGTGCCGGCCAATGGTTTGGGTTATGGGGCGGTGGGGTTACCGCCGGGGTTGTCGATCGACCCGGTGAGTGGTGTTATCTCGGGGACGGTGGCGTTTGGTTGTAGTGCCGGGTCACCGTATGCGGTGACGGTTACCGTGACCGATGATGGGACCCCCAACCTGGCGGGGACGGCAGTCTTCGATTGGTACTGCCCCGACACCAACCAGCCTCCGACCTTGGATCCGGTTGGTGACTGGTCGGTCGATGAGTTGGTGTTGTTGTCGTTTACGGCGACGGCTTCGGATCCGGATGTCGGTGACACCCTCACCTTCTCGCTGTCCGGTGAGCCGTTCGGGGCGAGCATTGATCCGAATACGGGGGTGTTCACCTGGACCCCGACCGAAGCCCAAGGTCCCAACAGCTACACGTTCGACGTGATCGTCACCGACGACGGTGTCCCGGTACTCTCGGATTCAGAGACCATCACCGTCACCGTCAACGAAGTGAACGTGGCACCGGTCCTTGGTGCGGTAGGTAACCAGACCACCGACGAACAGACACTTCTCACATTCACAGCTACTGCTACCGATACGGATCTGCCGGCCAACACACTGACCTTTAGTCTGAGTGGTGAGCCGGCGGGTGCGGCGATTGATCCGAATACGGGGGTGTTCACCTGGACCCCAACCGAAGCCCAGGGTCCGAACAGTTACACGTTTGACGTCATCGTTACCGACGACGGGGCCGGGTTGTTGTCGGATTCAGAGACGATCACCGTCACAGTCAACGAAGTCAACATCGCGCCGGTGTTGGGTGCGGTTGGTGACCAAGCCGTCAACGAACAGACCTTGTTGACGTTTACGGCTACTGCGACGGATGCAGATCTGCCGGCCAACACGTTGACCTTCAGCCTCAGTGGTGAGCCGGCCTCGGCCAGTATTGATCCGAATACCGGTGTGTTCACCTGGACCCCCACTGAAGCGCAGGGCCCCAACGCCTACACCTTTGATGTGATCGTTTCGGACGGGACCACCCCGGACTCGGAGACGATCACCGTGACTGTGAACGAGGTCAACGTGTCTCCGGTGTTGGGTGCGGTTGGTAGCCAGACCACCGACGAGCAAACCCTGTTGACGTTCACTGCCACAGCGACTGATGCGGATCTGCCTGCCAACACGCTGACCTTCAGCCTCAGTGGTGAGCCGGCGGGTGCGTCGATTGATCCGAATACCGGGGTGTTCACCTGGACCCCCACCGAAGCCCAGGGCCCGAATAGTTACACGTTTGATGTGGTGGTGACCGATGACGGGGCCGGGACACTTTCTGATAGTGAGACGATCACTGTCACCGTCAACGAAGCCAACGTGGCTCCGGTGTTGGGGGCGGTTGGTAACCAGTCCACTGATGAGTTGGTGTTGTTGACGTTTACGGCTACTGCGACGGATGCAGATCTGCCGGCCAACACGTTGACCTTCAGCCTCAGTGGTGAGCCGGCCGGGGCCAGTATTGATCCGAATACGGGGGTGTTCACCTGGACCCCGTCTGAGGCGCAGGGCCCCAACGCCTACACCTTTGATGTTGTCGTTTCGGATAACGGGGTTCCGGTAAGGTCGGATTCGGAGACGATCACCGTCACAGTCAACGAAGTCAACATCGCGCCGGTGTTGGGCGCGGTCGGTGACCAAACCGTCGACGAACAGACCTTGTTGACGTTTACGGCTACTGCGACTGATGCGGACTTGCCTGCCAACACTCTGACTTTCAGTCTGTCGGGTGAGCCGGTAGGAGCTTCGATTGATCCGAACACCGGGGTGGTCACCTGGACGCCTTCTGAGGCTCAAGGCCCGAACAGTTACACGTTCGACGTGATCGTTGCCGACGACGGTGTCCCGGCCTTTTCGGATTCGGAGACGATCACCGTCACCGTCAACGAAACCAACCTCGCTCCGGTCCTCGACCCGATTGGTAATCAGACTGGCGATGAGCTGACGCTGATCACTTTCACGGCTACCGCCACCGATGCGGATCTCCCGGTCAACACCCTCACCTTCTCGCTTAGTGGTGAGCCGGCGGGTGCGGCGATTGATCCGAATACCGGGGTGTTCACTTGGACCCCGACGGAGACCCAGGGACCTAACTCTTATACCTTTGATGTGGTGGTGACCGATGACGGTGCGGGAGCCCTGTCGGATTCGGAGACGATCACGGTGACGGTCAATGAGGCGAACGTGGCTCCGGTGTTGGGTGCGGTTGGCAACCAAACCGTCGATGAGCAGACACTCCTTACGTTCACCGCTACGGCTACCGACTCGGATCTGCCGGCCAACACCCTCACCTTCTCGCTTAGTGGTGAGCCGGCCGGGGCGTTGATCGATCCGGTGTCGGGGGTGTTCACCTGGACCCCGTCTGAGGCGCAGGGTCCCAATAGCTACACCTTTGATGTCAACGTATCCGATGGGGTTGGGGGATCCGATTCGGAGACCATCACTGTGACGGTCAATGAGGTGAACGTGGCTCCTGTCCTCAACGGGATAGGCAACCAGACCACCAATGAGTTGGTGTTGTTGACCTTCACCGCCTCGGCTACCGACGCCGATCTGCCTGCCAACACCCTCACCTTCTCACTGAGCGGTGGGCCGGCTGGAGCGTCGATCGATCCGAACACCGGGGTTTTCACCTGGATCCCGACTGAGGCGCAGGGCCCCAACAGTTACACGTTTGATGTGATCGTTTCGGACGGAACCACCCCGGATTCGGAGACCATCACCGTGACCGTGGATGAGGTGAACGTGGCGCCGGTGGTAACCAACCCTGGTGACCAAACCGACGCCGAGGGCACCGTGGTGAGTCTCCCGATCACAGCGTCGGACGCCGACCTGCCCGCCAACACCCTCGGATATGGGGCGGCGGGGTTGCCACCGGGTCTGTCGATCGACCCGGTCACGGGTGTGATTTCGGGGACGGTGGCGTTTGGTTGTAATGCCGGGTCGCCGCATGCGGTCACGGTGACCGTTACCGACGATGGGACACCCAACCTGGCTGGGAACGCGGTGTTTGATTGGTATTGCCCCAACACCAATCGTCCCCCGGTGTTGGACCCGGTCGGGAATCAGAGTGGTGACGAGCTGACGCTCATCACGTTTACGGCGACCGCTTCCGACCCGGATGTTGGTGACACCCTCACCTTCTCGCTGTCTGGTGAGCCGGCCGGAGCGTCGATTGATCCGAACACGGGGGTGTTCACCTGGACCCCGTCCGAGACCCAGGGTCCCGGCTCGTATACCTTTGATGTGGTGGTCACCGATGACGGCACCCCCAACCTGGCCGACAGCGAGTCGATCACGGTGACGGTCAACGAAACCAATGTGGCGCCGGTGTTGGCGGCCATCGGCAATCAGACGGTCGACGAGCAAACCCTGTTGACGTTCACCGCTTCGGCGACCGACTCCGATCTGCCTGCTAACGGTTTGTTGTTCAGCCTCAGTGGTGAGCCGGGCGGAGCGTTGATCGATCCGAACTCGGGGGTGTTCACCTGGACCCCGACCGAGACCCAGGGTCCCGGCTCCTATACCTTTGATGTGGTGGTCACCGATGATGGCACTCCCAACCTGGCCGACTCGGAGTCGATCACGGTGACCGTCAACGAAACCAATGTGGCGCCGGTGTTGGCGGCCATCGGCAATCAGACGGTCGACGAGCAAACGCTGTTGACGTTCACCGCTTCGGCTACCGACTCCGATCTGCCTGCCAACGGCCTGTTGTTCAGCCTGGTGGGTGAGCCGGGCGGGGCGTTGATCGATCCGAACTCGGGGGTGTTCACCTGGACCCCGTCCGAGACCCAGGGTCCCGGCTCCTACACCTTTGATGTGGTGGTCACCGATAACGGGACCCCCAACCTGGCTGATTTTGAGATGATCACGGTCACCGTTGGTGAGGTGAATGTGGCTCCGGTGGTGGCCAATCCGGGTGACCAGACCGACGCTGAGGGCAGTGTGGTGAGTTTGGCGATTTCGGCTTCGGATGCGGATTTGCCTGCCAACGGTCTGGGTTATGGGGCGGTGGGGTTGCCGCCGGGGTTGTCGATCGGTCCGGTGTCGGGGGTGATTTCGGGGACGGTCGGGTTTGGGTGTAATGCCGGGTCGCCTCATGCGGTGACGGTCACGGTCACCGATGATGGGACCCCCAGCCTGGCCGGGACGGCAGTCTTTGATTGGTATTGCCCGAACACCAACCGGCCGCCGGTGTTGGATCCGGTGGGGAACCAGTCGGTTGACGAGCAAACCCTGTTGGCGCTTACGGCGACGGCTTCGGATCCGGATGTGGGCGATTCGTTGTTGTTCTCGTTGGTGGGGGCGGTGCCGGCGGGAGCGTCGATTACCGGTGGTGGCGATTTCGCGTGGACGCCTACCGAAGGGCAGGGTCCGGGGGTTTACACCTTTGATGTGGTGGTCACCGATAACGGGACCCCCAACCTGGCTGATTTTGAGACGATCACGGTCACCGTTGGTGAGGTCAATGTGGCGCCGGTGTTGGATCCGGTGGGTGACCAGACCATCGACGAGTTAGCCCTGTTGGCGTTTACGGCGACGGCTAGCGATGTTGATGTTCCCGCCAACACGTTGACTTTCTCGCTGTCGGGTGAACCGGCGGGGGCGGCGATTACTGGTGGTGGCGATTTCGCGTGGACGCCTACCGAAGGGCAGGGTCCGGGGGTTTACACCTTTGATGTGGTGGTCACCGATAACGGGACCCCCAACCTGGCTGATTTTGAGACGATCACGGTCACCGTTGGTGAGGTCAATGTGGCACCGACCTTGGATCCGATCGGTCCCCAGTCGGTTGACGAGCAGACGTTGCTGACGTTCACGGCCACGGCGTCGGATGTTGATCTGCCGGCCAACGGTCTGACCTTCTCTTTGTCGGGGGAGCCTGCGGGGGCAGTGATCGATCCGGTGACGGGGGTGTTCACTTGGACCCCGTCTGAGGCGCAGGGTCCCGGCTCCTATACGTTCGCGGTGGTAGTCACCGACGACGGGACCCCCAACTTGGGTGATTTCGAGTCGATCACGGTCACCGTCAACGAGGTCAACGTGGCACCGGTGGTAACCAACCCGGGTGACCAGACCGTCGACGAAGGCACGGCCCTGACGTTCACGGCCACGGCGACCGACGCCGACGTGCCGGCCAATGGCCTGACCTTCTCGTTGGTGGGGGCGCCGGCCGGCGCGGCCATCGATCCGGTGTCGGGGGTGTTCACTTGGACCCCGTCTGAGGCGCAGGGTCCGGGTGTGTTCACGTTTGATGTGGTGGTGACCGACGACGGCACCCCGAATCTGAATGATTCGGAGACGATCTCGGTGACGGTCAACGAGGTCAATGTGGCGCCGGTGTTGGGTGCGATCGGTAACCAGACCGTCGACGAAGGCACGGCCCTGACGTTCACGGCCACGGCGACCGATGCCGACGTGCCGGCCAATGGCCTGACCTTCTCGTTGGTGGGGGCGCCGGCCGGCGCGGCCATCGATCCGGTGTCGGGGGTGTTTTCGTGGACCCCGTCTGAGGCGCAGGGTCCGGGTGTGTTCACGTTTGATGTGGTGGTGACCGACGACGGCACCCCGAATCTCATTGATTCGGAGACGATCTCGGTGACGGTCAACGAGGTCAACGTGGCCCCGGTCGTGACGAATCCGGGTGATCAGACCAGTGCCGAGGGCGAGGCGGTGTCGCTGTTCGTGGCTGCCGCTGATGCCGACGTGCCGGCCAACACGTTGACCTGGTCGGCCGCCGGCCTGCCACCAGGACTGTCGATCGATCCTGGGTCGGGGTTGATTTCGGGGACGGTGGCGTTTGGTTGTAATGCCGGTTCGCCTTATGCGGTGACGGTGACGGTGACCGATGATGGGATCTCCAACCTGGCGGGGACGGCAGTCTTCGATTGGTACTGCCCCGACACCAACCAGCCTCCGACCTTGGATCCGATCGGTCCCCAGTCGGTTGACGAGCAGACTCTGCTCAGTTTCACGGCGACGGCGTCGGATCCGGATGTTGGTGACAACCTGTTGTTCTCGTTGGTGGGGGCGCCGGCGGGGGCGTCGATCGATCCGAATAGTGGGGTGTTCACGTGGACCCCGACCGAGGCGCAGGGTCCGGGTGTGTTCACGTTTGATGTGGTGGTGACCGACGACGGCACCCCGAATCTGAATGATTTCGAGTCGATCTCGGTGACGGTCAACGAGGTCAACGTGGCGCCGGTGGTAACCAACCCGGGTGACCAGACCGACGCCGAGGGCAATATGGTGAGTCTGGCGATTTCCGCTTCGGATGCGGATGTCCCCGCCAATGCGCTCACTTGGTCGGCGACCGGCCTCCCCGACGGCTTATCGATCGGCCCGGTCAGCGGAACGATTAGCGGAACGATCAGCTTTGATGCGGCTGCCGCCAGTCCGCATGCAACCACGGTTACAGCTACCGACAATGGCACCCCCAGCCTGGCCGGCAACGTGGCTTTCGTCTGGAACGTGGCAGACCTCAACCGCCCGCCGGTGGCGATCGACGACAGCGACACGGTGGCCGAGGACTTGGTGGTAACCGTAGATGTGCTGGGCAATGATTCGGATCCCGACCTGGACGGGTTGGCAGTGTCCGCCGTCACGCAAGGCGCAGATGGGACGGTCGTGAACAACGGGACCAACGTGATGTACGCGCCCGACCTCAACTGGAACGGCACAGACACATTCACGTACACGGTTACAGATGGGCGGGGCGGCCTCGACACCGCGTCGGTGACGGTCGTGGTCACCCCGGTCAACGATGCTCCGGTGGCCGTCGATGATGCCGTCACCCTCAACGAGGACGGCAGCGGCTTGGTCAGCGTTCTGACCAACGACTTCGATGTCGACGGCGATCTGCTCAACCTGGTCGTATACACGAATCCGACGAATGGAACACTCACCCATCTAGGTGGTGGTACCTTCGTCTACAACCCGGATCCCGACTTCTTCGGCGTTGACACTTTCACCTATACGGCCGGCGACGGGACATTGAACGACGGCGCCACGGTCACATTGACGGTACTCGCCGTCAACGACGCGCCGGTGGCGGTGGGTGACGGGTACACGATGACCGGAGACACCAGCCTGGATACCATGATCGCAGGTCTGGCGGGGGTGCTGGCCAACGACACTGATGTTGACGGCGATCCGCTCACCGCAATGTTGGAAACCGGCCCGACCAACGGGGCCCTTTCCCTGGCTCCGGCCGGGTCCTTCGTCTACTCCCCTGATCCCGGTTGGTTCGGGACGGACTCCTTCACGTACCACGCAGACGATGGCGCGGCGGGGTCGGGGCCCGTGATGGTGCAGATCGTGGTCGATCGGCCCAATCAGAACCCGATCGCAGCCGGCGATCAGTACACGGTTGACGAAGGTGACACGCTGGTGGTGGGAGCACCGGGCGTGTTGGGCAACGACTCAGATCCGGATGCCGATCTACTCGCTGCGGTCCTGGCCACTCCCCCCACCCGGGGGACTGTCACCTTGGCGTCCAACGGGTCGTTCACCTACATCCACACCGCGACTAATGCGGTTGATGACAGTTTCACCTACCTTGCCACCGACCAGTGGGGTGGGACAGCTTTAGCCGTGGTGATCATCCAGGTACGGGAGAACCTGGCCCCGGTGGTGACCGCCGACCTGCTCGCCATCGATGAGGACACCGTCGGTACCCTCGATGTACTCGCCAACGACTTCGATCCTGAAGGCGTCTCCCTCACCATTGCCGAGATCGAACAACCCGCCAACGGGGTTGTGACTATCAACGCCGACGGAACGCTGTCCTTCAGCCCAGCGGCCGACTGGTTCGGGATAACCGGTTTCGCCTACCTGGCCGGCGATGGTTTCAAGACAAGCCGCGGTCTGGTCACCGTCTTGGTAGCCGGCATCAACGACCCGCCGGTCGGCGGGCGCGACAGCTTCAGGTTCGTTCAGTACGGTCCCGAGGTCCTCGATGTGCTGGCGAACGACACCGACGTGGATGGCGACGCTCTGGCCGTGGTTGCCGTCGGTAGCGTCGAGCACGCCCTGGCCGAGATTGTCGACGGCCAACTAATCTACAACGCTCACTCCGAATGGCTGGGATCGGAGACCTTCACGTACACGCTCTCAGACGGGAACGGGTTAACGGTTGAAGTTGACGTGACAGTCACGATGGCCGAGGAAGCCCTCGATGCCGCGAATCAGCTTGCCGGGGTGGTTGGAGCCCCCGGCGTGCCGTTCCAGAGTCCGGAGGCATCACCGGATATCGGGTCGATTTCGCTGGCTAGTCCCAAGGCGATCAGCTTGCTGGCCGGAGCATTCTTCGACAGCTTCGACGCACTTCGGCTGCCGCTCACATTCTTGCTTTTGGCCTTGGTCTGGGCGCTGGTCTTCGGCGGCTTGTTCTCGTCGCCTTGGTTCCTGTTTGGTGCCCGACGGCGGTTCTGGTCCATCGTGCTGGTCGATCGGGAATCGATGGTTCCGGTCTACGCCGAGCCGGATTCCGAGGGCCAGACGGTCTACAACTACCCGCCGACTACCCAGAACATCCGGTCGACTGGGGTGCCGAACCGGAAGGGAAAGACCGTGTGGATGCCGATCGACACTCCCAACGGAGAAGGGTGGATCAACGCCTACTACCTAACCCAGGAAGTCGACGATGACACCTTTGCCAAGGACAAACGGCCTGCCGACCTGGCGAGCAAATTCGTTACCGCTCTCACCGCGGAGAATGTCCGGGCGATGCAGAAATTGGTATCGGAGCGTGGTCTGGCCACCTTGCGCTTCGGGACTCCGGTGGTGGTGCCGGTCCATCGGCTCAAAGCCTTGCTCAGCACCGAGAAGGAGCCGGGTTGGTGGCGTTCCGACGCTCTGACTGCCATGGAAGCCCTCTTCCCGGAGCGGTTGGCCGAGCCCTTCCTCAGTTCGTATTGGGCGGGTAGACAGGAGGCGGTGTCCGGGAAGGTGGCGACTCTGCTCATCCCGGCCGAGATCCGGAACTTCCAGCGATTCACCTACAGCAATGCCGATGGAACCTGGTGGCTGCTGTTCGAGTATCGAAAGAACAAGCTCAGCATCGCCGGGATAGCCCTAGCCGAGTGAAGCGGCTCCGCCGTCGTACCCAGTACCTAGCTCTGCGCTCGGGCGCTTCCCCTGTGGGATGCCCGCCTTCGGCGGGGCGCCTTCCTGGGAAGGCTCTTGACCCCCATTCCCCTCGCTTCGCTCGGGTACTTCCCCCTGAGGGGGTGCCCGCCTCCGGTGGGGCGCCTTCCTGGGAAGGCTCTTGACCCCCATTCCCCTCGCTTCGCTCGGGTACTTCCCCCTGAGTGGGAAGACGTGGCGGTCCACCAGATTGCACTGCTTTCCGCGGACCCCTCCCTCAGGGAGGGGAAAGGATCGCCCGCAGGGCGAGACCGGGGAGGGTCGCAACCGGCCCTCCTCAGACTTCGCACCAGGACACCGACTTCGGCGGGGCGCCTACCTGGGGGAGGCTCTTGACCCCCATCCCCCTCGCTGCGCTCGGGTACTTCCCCCTGAGGGGGAAGACGTGGCGGTCCACCAAATCCAGATGCTTTCCACGGACCCCTCCCTCAGGGAGGGGAAAGGCTCGCCCAAAGGGCGAGACCGGGGAGGGTCAACGGTCTAGTCGCGCCGAGGTGTCGTCCTCATACTCGACGTATGCCACGACTCCCCAGATCACCACAAGGAACCGACCGGGCGCGCCGCCTCCGGCGCGCCATGACCCAATCCGAACGAATTCTGTGGTCCCACTTGCGCAACGGTCAGATGGGAGAACGATTCCGCCGCCAAGAGCCGATTGGTCGATACATCGTCGACTTCGCCTGCCTGTCTCGGCGGCTCATCATCGAAGTCGACGGCAGCCAGCACGCCGACAACGCCTGCGACCGAGAAAGGGATCAATGGCTCCGGTCCCTCGGCTTCCGGGTGCTTCGATTCTGGAATCACGATGTCCTGTTCAACACCGACGAGGTGGTCGGCACGATCGGCGCGGTGCTCCGCAGAGAAACCTGACCCCCATTCCCCTCGCTGCGCTCGGGTACTTCCCCCTGAGTGGGAAGACGTGGCGGTCCACCAAATCCAGATGCTTTCCACGGACCCCTCCCTCAGGGAGGGGAGAGGCTCGCCCCAGGGGCGAGACCGGGGAGGGTCGCAACCGGCCCTCCTCAGACTTCGCACCAGGACACCGCCTTCGGCGGGGCGCCTTCCTGGGGAGGCTCTTGACCCCCATTCCCCTCGCTGCGCTCGGGTACTTCCCCCTGAGGGGGAAGAGGGTCCCTACCAGCGAAAGAGGACTTTGGCGAGGGTCCTCCAGTACCGGATGCCGCGGCGCGGTTGCCAGATCCCCAACAGCTTTGTGGTTGCCTGGGGCAACCGGGCTGCAGTGATGCTCTTCGGGTAACAAAAGGTGGTGCGGATCCCGTCCTGGCCGAAGTTGGATCCGTACCCCGAATCACCGATCCCGCCGAACGACACCGTAGGAACGATGAAGTTGACCACAACGTCATTGACTGCCACCGTTCCGGACTTCATCCGAGACGCAAAACGTTTGGCCTTGGCCCGATCTTTTGACCACACGGAACCGTGCAAACCGAAGCGGGAGTCGTTGGCTAGCCGCAG
>Ga0224512_10001718_pt1 | contig 20744 bp, 20 predicted proteins | sample SF_May12_sed_USG_4_FD_169103 | JGI IMG/M metagenome (GOLD analysis project Ga0224512, IMG submission 169103) | Sediment microbial communities from San Francisco Bay, California, United States - SF_May12_sed_USGS_13 | ecosystem: Environmental > Aquatic > Marine > Sediment | place: USA... | reverse complement strand
CGCTGGGTACGAAACAGATCTCGGCGAACCGCAATGCCTGCAGCATTTCGAATGCTGTTCGCAGGTGGCCATAGTGGATTGGATCGAATGTGCCGCCAAAGATTCCGATGGGTTTCATCGGGTCGACATTCCGAGCACGATGTCCGTCGACAACTGCCACGGATCGGCTCCTGACTGGCCCTTGGCCGCCTGGTCGGCGAGATTTGCAGCTTTGAGCAGGCGGTGGAAATCCCCGTGCTGATGCCGGCCGATGCAGCTGCGTACCAACGCCTGGCGATTGCGCCATACACCGGATTTTTGCATACCGCTGGCGAGATCCACGCCTCCCGCCACGGTATCGGTGAGACTTGCCAGTGTCCGCAACTCGCGCGTCAACGCCCAGACAACGATGACGGGTTCGACGCCTTCGCCGCGCAGGCCGCGGAGGATCTTCAAAGCGCGCTTCGCATCTCCGGTCAAAGCCGCGTCAACAAGATTGAACACATCGAAACGACTGCTGTTGGCAACGGCAGCGCTGATATCCGCCGCGGTCACTTTGCCCTCGCCGAGTATGAGTCGTAGTTTCTCGATTTCCTGTCCTGCTGCCAGCAGGTTGCCCTCCACGCGGTCCGCAATGAGGCTCACGGCACCACGATCCGGCTGCAGTCCGGCGCGCCGCATGCGCTCCGCGATCCAGCCTGGCAGCTCGCGCACATCGATCGGCCACACCTGAATATTGACACCTTTGGCGTCGATCGATTTCACCCATTTGGAGGACTGCGCGTTGCGATCGAGCTTGGGCGCACTGACGATGAGCATCAGGTCAGAATCTGTCGTGTCAACCAGATCGGCGATGGACTGACTGCCAACCCGACCGGGTTTGCCCGTCGGCAAGCGCAGTTCAACGATTCGTTTCTCCGCAAACAGCGACAGGTTTGAGCTGGAATCGCGCAAATGTGCCCAGTCGAATCCGGCCGTCGCAACGTGCAAATCGCGCGACGTAAAGCCGCGATCGCGTGCGACAGACCGAATCGCATCGAGCGCCTCATCAACGAGCAAATGCTCGTCGCCTGTTACCAGGTAACAGGTGGCCAGATTTTTCTGCAAATGGGGCGAAAGCTGGTTGACCTTGATCTTCAACCAAGCTGCTCCAGACTGACCGACTCACCCTCGAGCAGCACCGGAATACCGTTCGCTATCGGGTACAGCAGCTTGCCATCATCGGTGACAAGCGCCTCCGCCAGAGTCTCGGCCAGCAGCCGTCCGTCACGATTACCGAGCTTTCCGGCATCAATTGCCGCATTCACCCGTTTGAGAGTGGCGCCATTGGCGAGCGACAGCTCCTTGTGCGTGACAGGGCAGCGCAGTATTGCGAGTAGTCTTTTGTCCATGTACCTTCCCGTGTCCTGCTAGGATAACGGCAACTCGCCACGGATCAAAGCATGTCGAAATCGACCAACTGGCTCGATGGCGCAGCGGTTGGCCTGTCCGCCCTCTGTCTCGTTCACTGTCTGGCGCTGCCGGTGCTCGTCGCCGGTCTGCCGTTTCTCGCGCAGTTCTCTGCGGGCCACCTGCACGCGCAAATGCTGGTCGTGGTCTTGCCTCTGAGTATCGTCGCGCTGGGTCTGGGGTTTCGCCATCATCGCAGCATCCGTATTGTCGTTGCGGGCGTCATCGGCATGTCCATACTCACGCTGGGTGCAACTGTCGCCCATGCCCGCCTCGGGCTGACTGCTGACCGCTTGTTTACGATCGTTGGTGCGCTGATTCTCGCGGCAGCGCATTTCTACAATAGCATCCGCACGCGCGAGCGTCGGGACTGTTCGTAACAGCCTGCGTGGCGAGCCGCTACAAAATCTTTGACAAATCCTCGTTGCCGCAGTGTTCGGCTGCCTCGCGTGCCAGCACCCGATCTTCAGGATGTGGCCGAAAGGCGTCACTGACGTGTCGGCAACGCACCATCACTTTTACGGCCGCTTCGTAGTCACCGTCCTTCAACAGCCTGCTCAAATAAGTCTGTGCAAACAACAGCGCGGGCTCCTTGATTTCCCAGCGCATCATCTGATCGAAAAACCACTGCCACGCATTATCCGCTGCCGGATCACGCTCCAGCCAGTCACGAATGTGCCTGAAGCCGCCGGCGCGATTGTCGCGGCTGATAAACCCGTAGGCATGATTCAGCACCGCCGTGCGCTCCTTTTGCAGTTGCTTATCCACGGTTTCCTGGTCGGGCTGCACCGGGTCATGTATGCCGACTTCATTATGGAACTGATGCGGCCGCACGACGCTGCCGGTCAGCGCAAAGAACGTGAAGGCAAGATACAGCGCAATCAACTCGACGAAAAAATCAGACAAGGAACTCGTGCCCAGAGACCAGCACAGATACGCTGCGACCAGCAGGTAGCTTGGCAGTATCCAATAGCCTGCGCCGCATCGATTGATCACTCCGCCGACTGATCTCGGCTTCATGCACTCGACCGGCGAGCGCGTGATCGCGAGCACAGCCAATGATCCCGGTATTACTGCCGCAAGCAATGCGGTCACGCCAAGCATTGCGGCAACACCATACAGGCGGCCCAGGAAATACGTCGTATATATGACGACCGCGACATGCACGATCAGAAACAGGCTCCACGCATTGCCAAACCACAATACGTGATCGACCTGGAGTGGGCCCGGATCCTCGCCCCGTGCCCGCGAATCGAGGATGACCATGAGATAGCGAAACAACGCCGGCAGAATCATCAGCGCCACAATCAGGCCGGGCACGCCGCCATAAATAGCCAATTCGAGCAGCAGGAACAGCAATGCGAAGCTCAGCAGCACTGAGCCATTTCTCAGCACATAGAAAAACTCGCGAGCAAGCTCAGTTGGGCTCGGCATCATCGTCCTGCTTGTCCGGAACAGGGTCATAGCCCGAGCCACCCCATGGATGACAGCGGGCAATACGCCGGGCCGCAAGCCAGGTGCCGCGAAATGCGCCGTGCTCGCGCAGCGCTTCGAGCGCATATTGGGAACAGGTAGGCTGAAAACGACAGTTATTGCCGAGCCATGGAGAGATTGTCAGTCGGTACAACCAGACCAGGGCGAGCAGCGGCCAGGCCAGCAAAGTACCCAGCGCTCTGATCATTGCGCCGCCTGTAACGCCTCGGTTGCGAATGCGCGAATTGCCTTCAGCATCGACGCCAGGCCATTGCTGCGCGTCGGACTCAGGTGCTGCTCGAGTTCGAGCGCGGAAACGAAGTCGGGCGGTGTATCGAGTATGTCCTGCGGGCGCCTGCCGCTGTAGATCCGCAGTAATAATGCGATGAGGCCCGATACAATCGCCGCATCTGAAATTGCACGAAAGTCGAGCCTGCCATCGTGTTCGTTGGCAATGAACCACACCTGAGACTGACATCCCCGGATCTTGTTCGCGTCAGTTCGATCCGACTCCGCGAACTCCGGCAGACGACGGCCAAGATCAATCAGGTACTGGTAACGGTCCATCCAGTTATCGAAGAACTGGAATTCTTCGACCAGTTCCTTCTGGGCCGCCTGAACCTCGTTGCTCATTATTCGCTACGGCGCCAGCTCGTACCGCTGGCCCCATCCTCGATCTTGATGCCCGCCGCACTGAGTTGATCGCGTACCGCATCCGCAGTCGCGAAGTCTTTTGCGCTGCGGGCTGCATTGCGTTTCTCAATCAGGGCATCGATCTCGGCGGCCGAAAGTTCACCGTCACCGTGGCCCGCAAACCAGTCGTCCGGATCCGATTGCAGCAGGCCCATAAGATCGCCGCTTGCCAGCATCGATGCAGCGAGGCGGGTCCTGTCGTCCGCATCCTCAGCCTTGTTGAGCTCCTTGGCCAGGGCGAAGAATTCAGCCATTGCCCTGGGCGTATTGATGTCATCTTCGAGCGCAGCAACGAGCGCTGCGGGCGGCTGAGCTTGCGCGCGCATCGATTCCGGTACATCGAGTCCGCGCACGGCCCCATACAGACGGTCAAGCATGCGCCTGGCGGACCTGATCGTGTCTTCGGACCAGTCCAGCGGCTGCCGGTAATGCGCACCGAGGAGTGCCAGGCGGATGACTTCGCCCGGGATCGTCTTGATCAGGTCGTGCACCAGGACCACATTGCCGAGTGATTTGGACATCTTCTCATGGTCCATCGACAAGAAACCGTTGTGCACCCAGTAGCGCGCGAAATCGGCGCCGTCATGGGCGCAGGTACTTTGGGCCAGCTCATTTTCGTGATGCGGAAACACGAGATCCTGCCCGCCGGCATGAATGTCGATGGTTTTGCCAAGATGCTCTGCTGCCATCGCCGAGCACTCGATATGCCAACCGGGCCGACCGCGACCCCACGGTGAATCCCAACCAGGCAGGTCAGGTGTCGATGGTTTCCACAGCACGAAGTCCTGTGGCGATTTCTTGTATGGGGCAACCTCGACACGCGAGCCCGCGATCATCTCGCGCAAATCGCGCTTTGACAAAACGCCGTAATCCTCATACGAGGTGACATCGAACAGCACATGGCCGTCCGCTTCGTACGCGTGGCCACGATCGATAAGAGCCGAAATCATTTCGACCATGCCATCGATATGCTGTGTCGCGCGCGGTTCGACATCGGGCGGCAGAACGCCGAGCGCGCCCATATCGTCGTTGTACGCCGTCATATACTGCGCCGTTATATCGTCGATGGGCTTGCCGCTTGCAGCCGCGGCGGCATTTATCTTGTCGTCAACATCAGTGAAGTTTCGCGCAAATTTCAATTCAAAACGACGCCGCAGGATACGAGCGAGCAGATCGAACACCACGGCCGGGCGCGCATTGCCTATGTGCGCATAGTTGTAGACCGTGGGCCCACACAGATACATCGTCACCTTACCTTCGCGCAATGGCTCGAACGGCACCTTTCGGCCCAGTCTGGTGTCATGAAGATGAATCGTCATCGTTTTGTCTTCTGCCCGTTCAAAAGGGGGAATGATAGCAATATTGCCGGCGCCGGCTATGCCTTGTATTCTGCCGCCCCGCCCAAGAGAAAAAAGAGGACAAAGCATGTCTCCCGCACAGGTCAAGTTTCGAGCCCGCCAGTCGATCGGACAAGTGGAGGAAGGTAATGACCTGGCGCCCAAATTCGACGATCGTGGCCTGATTACGGTCGTCACAACGGATGCCGCGACAGGCGAGCTCCTGATGCAGGGGTATATGGATGCGGAGGCACTCGGCCTGACGATTACGAGCGGTGAGGCGCATTACTACAGCCGCAGTCGGCAGGTCCTGTGGCATAAAGGGGCAACCAGCGGGTTTGTGCAAAAGGTGCGCGAACTGCTCGTTGACGATGACCAGGACTGCATCTGGTTGCGCGTTGATGTTGCAGGGGGCGCAAGCTGCCATGTCGGTTACCGCAGCTGCTTCTACCGCCGCGTGCCGGTCGGAGAATCCTTCGATGCCCAACAGGCGGATGGCCACGTAGATCTCGAATGGACGGACCGGGAAAAGGTCTTCGACCCGGAAGAAGTCTACGGCGACGCGCCCAATCCGACAATTCTCTAGCAGTCGCTCCGTCGCGCGTGTTTTTTCCAGCTCGATCGGATTCAGCAAGATCAGACCGGCCGAGGGCCTGGCGAGCAACTGATCGAGGAAGAACTCCCTGTCAGCCGGAGGAAACATGCTCCTGGGCATGACGGGGCACGACGCACTCAAAGGACCGATTCGCCAACGTCGAAAACCGGGCAAGCGGCACCGAAGCTGTTGAGCGCTTGCGTCAGGATGATTCCTGGCTCAAACCCTGCTCACTCAGCTGGTCTAGTACGGTCTTTGCCGATCGTGTCGGCGCTTCTGGCGCAAGCGCTGCGCGGCGGGGAGCGGTTTCCGATAGGCGATGGCACGTGCCTGATACGTGTATTCGATCGTACCGACCAGCCAGAGCAAATAACCGAGCAATTCGATGAATTCCTCCACAGCGACTTTTACGACGCGTTGATAATCGCTACCCATTATGGACATCCACAGAGACTCCTGGCTAACCAGCCGAACGAACACGAACAAGATAACGGCACCCGCAAAGATGACCGCCAGGCCGGGCGATGGCCAGACACGGCCCCATGCAATCCGCAAGCGTCTGCGTGCACGGTAGGTGTAAACAATGACCAGTGCGCTCACGATTGCGATCAGGACCTGGCCCAGGTTGTTGATCAGGTATTCGCTGAGAAAGTAGTTCAATTCGCTGATCAGGAATGCCAATGCGATGCCACCGAACGGAAATGCGATCGGTCGCTGCGAAGGGCAGTAGTTCGCGACCCATGCCATCAGCAAACCGCAGACACAGAGGATCAGGGCTTGAGTAAACTCAATGGGAGAAAACTCGCTCGTGCCAGACTGATCGGCCGCAGCCGAGTCGACATGCAGGGCAAGACTGCCGGGCGATGAAATCTCGACCTGCGTCAGCATCCATGTCAGCAACACGATGCCGAGGAAATAAGCGATGTAGCGTGGCCAGACCATACCCGACTATACAATATGTCAGGCGCGCAGAATGAACGTTGGCACGCCGTGCTCCGACAGCAGGTGACAATCAATCAACCACTTACGGGCATCCTCGGCATCTTTCTCGAACCACGCCCCGGTAGCGCCCAGCCGAAAGCTGTAGCCCCAGGCGTCCATATCCTGCATCAGGCGTCGCCGCCCGACTCCATCTATCTCGTCGGCGAGAATAATTTGCAAGTAGCACACGGCGGCTTCTTCGAGATCATCACCGCCGGCATCCGTCTCAAGCTGCTCGCGCCGCTCAGGTGTTGCGCAGATAATGTGACACGACTCATGCAGCAGGGAGTGGATCGGCGTGTCGTCGCGCACATAGACATTTCGGCCGACGATGCCTGCCTCGCGGTCACCCCAGAAACTACCGGTGACGGGCTGGTTCCCGGCTTGCACGCCCAGTGTCAGTCCGAAGCGCGACAGCAAGGCGGCAAGCGATTCCAACGGCACATCGGCAACGACAAGTACATTTTCGGCTGAATCAGACAGGTTCTTACAGGGATGAGAGTTGTTTGAGAACGATGCGCACGAGGTCTTTCACGATCGCCCCGCGCATCAGCTCCTCTTCCCGTGCTTTACCGAGTACGAGCGTTTCGTCGTGCGTGTAATCCCGGGTCAGTGTGAGGAACTGCGGCGCCATCAGACTTTTTTCGCCACTCGTCAGGGCGTACTCGATCGAGTAGTAAACCTCGTATTCGGTCGGCACATTACGTGCGGACACAGACAGCACACGCTGATCCGTCTCATCAACACTGATCGCGATAATCGCCGTCGCCTCATCCGGCGCATCGACCAGACTGACCCCGGCGGCCTTGAGCTGCGACCGCAGTTCGCGGTGAAACAGACTGTTGCGCTCAACGCTATCGATATAGGTTAGCTGCATTTCGGGCGGTGTCGTCAGCGCGCTCTGCAGATGGAAGCCACAGCCCGCCAGCAGCATTACGCCCAGCACTGTCAGTAACCTAGACAACAATATTGACCAGGCGCCCGGGCACGACGATGGTTTTGCGTATCTCCTTGTCTGCAACAAATCGTTGCACGTTAGGATCAGCAAGTGCTTGCTGCGCAATGACGTCATTGTCTGCATCGGCGGAAACAGAGATTCGGCCGCGTAGCTTGCCGTTGACCTGCACGACGATTTCAACGAGGTCGGCTTCGAGGGCGGCGTCATCAGCCTGTGGCCACGGCACATCAATCAACGCGGTCTTGTGCCCCAATACCGCCCATAGCTCGTGGCAAATATGCGGCACGATTGGCGAGAGCATCAACACAACGGCCTCGAGCGCCTCGTGCTTGACCGCGCGACCTGCATCCGATGCGTCATCGAAACGAGTGACCGCGTTGAGCAACTCCATCGACGCCGCAATCGCCGTATTGAACGTATATCTGCGGCCTATGTCGTCGCCGATTTTCGCAATGGTCTGATGCGTCTTCCTGCGCAGATCTTTTTGCGCTGCATTGAGGCTGCCAGGGTCGAGTTCAGCAACTGCACCATCGCCGCTATGGCTCTGTACCGCGTTCCAGAATCGCTTGAGGAAGCGGAAACTACCTTGCACACCGTCATCCGACCACTCCAGCGCCTGCTCCGGAGGCGCCGCGAACATCATGAACAGACGCACCGTATCGGCACCGTACTTTGCGATCAATTCCTGCGGATCGACCGTGTTGCCCTTGTTCTTGGACATCTTCGCGCCGTCTTTGAGCACCATGCCCTGAGTCAGCAGGTTCGTGAACGGCTCTGACACGTCGGTCAGCCCCTCGTCACGCATGATGCGCTGGAAAAACCGCGCGTACAGCAGGTGCAGGATCGCGTGCTCGATGCCGCCCGTATATTGATCGACGGGTGTCCAGTACGCTGCACGATCATCCAACATCGATTTGTCGTTGTCGGGACAGGCGTAACGGGCAAAGTACCAAGAAGACTCGACAAACGTATCGAACGTATCCGTCTCGCGGCGCGCATCCTTGCCACATTGCGGACACGCCACGTTGATAAACTCAGGAATGTCTTTTAGCGGCGACCCATGACCCGTGAACTGAACATCTTCGGGTAACACGACCGGTAACTGGTCCTCGGGCACCGGCACTGCATCACAGGTATCGCAGTAGATAATCGGGATCGGCGTGCCCCAATAACGTTGCCGTGACACACCCCAGTCGCGCAGACGGTAGTTGACTGTGCGCCGGCCGCGGCCCGACTCTTCGAAGTAATCCGCAATCGCGTTGAACGCGCCGTCGTAATCCAGTCCATCGTATTGCCCCGAGTTGACGAGCACACCCTTGTCTACAAATACAGTCTCATTGATATCAATGTCTGTTCCGTCGCCGGGCGCAATGACCTGCACTATCGGCAGATCGTGCTTTTTCGCAAACTCCCAGTCACGTTCATCATGCCCCGGAACGGCCATGACGGCGCCTGTGCCATAGCTCATCAGCACGAAGTTTGCGACCCACAGCGGCACTTCTTCGCCTGTCAGTGGATGGATCGCGGCAATGCCCAGGGGCATACCCTTCTTTTCCATCGTTTCGAGCGTCGCCTCGGCCGCGTCGGTTTTCTTGCACTCTCCGATAAACGCCGCGATTTCGGGGTCGCCGGCTGCCGCTTTCTCTGCCAACGGATGTTCGGCCGCAACGGCCATGTAGGTCACACCGAACAGCGTATCCGGCCGGGTGGTAAATACAGTCAGCGGCTCATTCTCGCCGGCGACATCAAACGACAGTTCGACGCCTTCCGAGCGACCAATCCAGTTGCGCTGCATGGTCTTGACCGAATCCGGCCACCCCGGCATGCGATCGAGTTCATCGAGCAACTCGTCCGCGTAGGCCGTGATCTTCATAAACCATTGCGGGATTTCACGCCGCTCTACCAGCGCATCGGAACGCCAGCCTCGCCCATCGATGACCTGTTCGTTGGCCAGCACCGTCTGATCCACAGGATCCCAGTTGACAATCGAATTCTTGCGGTACACAAGACCTTTCTCGAACATTTTCGTGAACAGCCATTGTTCCCAGCGATAGTATTCCGGCCGACAGGTAGTGACCTCCCGCGTCCAGTCGTAGGCGTAGCCGAGCCTGTCCATCTGCACGCGCATATCCGCAATGTTGTCGTAGGTCCATTTCGCAGGCGGCACGCCACGCTTGATCGCCGCATTTTCGGCGGGCATGCCGAATGCGTCCCAACCCATCGGTTGCAGGACGTGTTTGCCCTGCATGCGCTGATACCTCGCGATAACATCGCTGATCGTGAAGACGCGGACGTGCCCCATATGCAGCTTGCCGCTCGGATACGGAAACATCGTCAGACAGTAAAATTTCTCTTTGTCGGTGTCTTCACCGACCTCGAAGCAATGCGATGCCGTCCAGTAGTCCTGGGCGCCCTTCTCTACGGCTTCGGGGTGATAGGCAGTGCTCATCGATCAATCAGTATTTGCTGGTGGTGAAAACCCGCAAGCGTACAGCAAGAGGCGACGATTCGCAGCAGCGACGGGGCTTTCAGAGGTTGACGCGGCCACGCAGCCAGAACACGGCAACGATCAGCAGGCACAGGCCGAGGACAGGCCGGTTGCCGCCGCTGGCATAAGGCGTGCTGCCTTTGCGTGGTTCGACGGCCATCGTCATCCTTGTTGGCTGGAACTGCGGGCCCGACTTGAGCACCTTGCCGTTCGCGCCGATGAACGCGCTGATGCCGGTATTTGTCGCACGAATCGCAGCGCGCTCAAACTCGAGCGAGCGCATTCTGGCGATCTCCAGGTGCTGATGCGGCGCAATCGAATCGCCAAACCAGGCGTCGTTGGAGACATTGATGAGGATGCCAGCGTCCGGCAGTGCGTATAACTGCTCAGCACCGTAAGCGTCTTCGTAGCAGATGGCGACAGCCAGCTCGATGCCTGTGTGCGTCACCAGGAGAGGCTGGATATCCTCGCCTGCGGATAGATCGCTGTATGGCAGATTCATCATGCGCATCCATTCGCGCACCTCTGCCGGCACCGGAAAGTACTCACCGAACGGTACGAGATGGCGTTTGCGGTAAACCTGTCGTTGCCCGCCGTTCAGTGCAATGACGCTGTTGTAAATTTTCGGCTCTGTCGTTTGTTCCGTGACACGCTCGAGTATGCCGAACAGAATGGTCTGCCCCGCGACTCGGCTGTCCTCCTCCAGCGCATCAATGTACGCCGTAACACGATCGCTCAGTGCGGGTATCGCGACTTCGGGCCAGACGACTATGTCACTATCGATCGCGACTCGGGTCGCCTTGCGGTAGAAGTCGAGCGTCTCCTGAAACTGCTCGGGAAGCCACTTCTTGTCCTGTGATATACCGCCCTGGACAAGTGTCGCCGTAAGCGGCTCGCCCGCCGGCTCAGTCCATTTGACGGTTTTCAACAGAGCGCCGCTCAGCCACGGCAGCAAAACTATAGCGATGGCAATCCATTGCGGACCGTCCCTCGTTAACAACGCAACGAGCAGCGCGGCAACACTCAGCACCAGCAGTGCGGATATGCCGTAGACACCCGCAACAGGCGCCCAGCCTGCCAGGGCCGAGTCGACCTGGCTGTAACCCAGGGCCATCCACGGGAATCCGGTGAACAACCAGCCGCGGGTCCATTCGACAAGTACCCAGGTTGCCGGAGCCACGGCCAACAGCCGCCACGGCTCACCACTGGCCAGGCGGCTGATGAGCCACCCGCAAAACCAAAAGTAAAAGGACATGAGCAATACCATGCCGAGCATCAGTATCAGCGCAATCCAGACCGGTGCCTTGCCGTACACGACGACCGAGATGTAGATCCAGTAAGTACCGGACAAAAACAGGCCGAAGCCAAACCAGAAGGAATGTCTGGCAGAGTCGCGCGGCGAATTGGTCAGGCAGACATACAGGTATGGCAACAGCAGCAGTGGCAGCAGCAACGACAAGCCGAACGGCTCGAATGCGGCTGTCGTCAGGCATCCAAGAACGAAGAAGATGAATTGACTGAGCCGGGGCCGGTCTGCCGGCAGCAGCAAGATCGATGGTTCGCGCGCCACGCCCTAGCTATTCCGCTGAACCTGAAGGGAATCGATGCGGCGCTTGTCCGCCTTGACGACAGCAAACCTGAAGCCGCCGAAATCCACTGACTCGCCGCGTCGCGGCAATCGGCCCAGCTCGTGCATGACCAGCCCGCCTATCGTGTCGTATTCCTCGTCACCAAGTTCGCATTCGAAAAACTCGTTGAAATCCTCGATGCGCGTGAGTGCGCGTACCGCAAAACTGGGCGTGCCGTCGCGCTCACCTTCGGGACGAATAAACGCGACTTCTTCGCGATCGTGCTCATCGTCGATATCACCGACAATTTCCTCGAGCACATCTTCGATTGTCAGCAATCCTGCAACACCACCGTACTCATCGACAACGATGGCCATATGGTTGTGACTGTCCCGAAACTCCTTGAGCAATGCATTGAGTCGCTTTGACTCAGGGATCACGGATACCGGTCGCAATAGTTTGCGCAACGGCACATCGTCCGCCTCTTCGCTCCCAAAATAGCGCAGCAGGTCTTTCGCGAGCAAGACACCGAGGACCTCGTCGCGATCCTCGCCAATGACAGGAAACCGCGAATGTCCGGACTGGATTATCGTGGCCAATATTTCCTCGAAATCCTCGTCGATATCAATAACGACCATGTGCGATCGCGGCACCATGACGTCGCGCACCTGCGTCTCGGACACCTCGAGCACGCCGGAGAGCATGCTCTTCTCCTCGGCATCAAGATCGATTTCGGACTGTTGAATAAAATCGTGAATTTCTTCGCGGCTCCAGGGATCCCCTTTGAATGCGCGCTTCAAACGAGCAATCAATCCGGTGCTCCCTGTGCCGCTGGTACTTGGCGGTTTTTCGTTCATTGAACCTGGTCAGTAATCATGCATCACTATCAGGCCATTGTAACAGTTGGTCAGCATGACGGCTCGTAGGGGTCGGCCACCTTTCGCGACGCGAGTATTTTGCTCTCCAGACCCTCCATCTCGGCCGCTTCAGCATCCGTGCCATGGTCAAACCCGAGCAAATGCAAGGTTCCGTGCACGAGGATATGGCCCCAATGGTCCGCCTGCCGCTTGCCCTGCCTGGCCGCCTCGGCCGAGACGACCGAGGCGCAGATAACAATATCGCCCAATAGTCGGCCCGCATTATCAGGGAGACCTTCAATTTCGCCAGCCGGAAATGCCAGTACATTCGTTGCCTTGTTCTGCTCGCGGTACTGCCTGTTGAGCATCCTGATCTCCTCGGCGTCGACGATGCGCACCGCGATTTCGATATCGCCGCCCGTCGACCGCCCGGACTGCCGCACTGCGGCATCAATCCAGGTCTGAATATCGGTTTTTGCGGGCAGGTCGGGATCGTCGCAGGCAACCTGCACGTCAACTGTCAGTGTCGTCACTATCGTCAGCCTCGTAGGCCTCGACGATGCGCTGCACGAGCAGGTGGCGAACGACATCTTTGGGTGAGAAGAAGGTGAACGCGACACCCTTGACACCATTCAGGATTCGCATGGCGTTCTTGAGCCCGGACTCTTGCCCATTGGGCAAATCAATTTGTGTGATGTCGCCGGTCACCACCGCATGAGAGCCGAAGCCGATACGCGTCAGAAACATCTTCATTTGCTCGACACTGGTGTTCTGCGCTTCATCCAGAATAACGAAAGACTCGTTAAGAGAGCGACCGCGCATAAATGCCAGCGGCGCAATTTCGATGACATTGCGTTCAATCAATCCCGTCACCTTATCCGCGCCCATCATGTCGAAAAGCGCGTCGTACATCGGGCGCAAATAGGGATCGACTTTTTGCGACATGTCGCCGGGCAAGAACCCGAGGCGCTCGCCCGCTTCGACTGCTGGCCGCACGAGCACAATGCGTCGCACTTGTTCTTTTTCCAGCGCATCGATAGCTGCCGCAACGGCAAGGTACGTCTTGCCAGTACCGGCAGGACCGACCCCAAAAGCCAGATCATGCTCCCAAATATTCTTGAGGTAGGCAATCTGATTGGCGCCACGCGGCCGAACCAGCTTATGCCGCGTTTGAATCGACACATCTTCGGCATCGACCTCTTCCGTGCCGGACTTTGCCAGCGCCGGATCGGCTTCGTTCATAACAGACTCCTGCAAAAGTATGTGCACACGCTCGGGATCGATGCTTTCCTTCTGGGTCATGGCAAACAACGACAACAGTACGTCGCCGCCAATCTGCGCCGCACCGGGTTGCCCCGTCACGCGAAAATGGTTACCACGACTGGCGATCTCCACGTCCAGGCGCTGTTCGATTTGCCGCAGGTGTTCATCAAACTGGCCGCATAGATTGGCCAGGCGGTTGTTATCGGCGGGCTCGAGTACAATGTCCCGAGAAATCTGGGTGGCATTCAAAGTGTCTGAAAGACTACCGCGATGCGCGGGAATTGGGAAGTGAGCTCATTGTATATCACGCCGCTGCCTGATCGCTTACGAGCCGGCCGCGCAATGAGTTGGGCAACGCCTCCGTAATGACGACATCGACGAATTGGCCGATGCAGGACGGGTCGGCATCAAAGTTCACCCAGCGCATATTTTCGGTTTTACCGGCAACCTGATTCACGTCCTTTTTCGATGTCTTTTCAACAAGTACGCGCTGGGTTGTGCCAACCATGCTCTTGCTGATCTCGAACGCCTGCTGGTTGATCCGCGACTGCAGAATCTGAAGTCGATTCTTCTTGACGTCCATCGGCGTGTCGTCAGCAAGGCTGGCCGCCGGTGTACCGGGACGAGGGCTGTAAATAAAACTGAACGACTGATCGAAGCCGACTTCGGCAATGAGATTCATCAACGCCTCGAAATCCTCGTCCGTTTCTCCCGGAAAACCGACGATGAAGTCCGACGACAAGGAAATGTCCGGTCGCGCCTGTCTGAGCCTGCGAATCTTTTGCTTGTACTCGAGAATCGTGTGACCACGCTTCATGCGAGCAAGCACACGATCAGAGCCATGCTGTACCGGCAGATGCAGATAATTGGCGAGTTTCGGAACCTCGGCGTAGGCCTGAATCAGGCTGTCCGTGAATTCCAGCGGATGCGAAGTCGTAAAGCGAATGCGCTCGACGCTGTTGATGGCGGCAACGTAGTAGATCAGCGTTGCGAGGTCCGCAATCTGCCCATCGTGCATCGGCCCGCGATAGGCGTTGACGTTTTGCCCGAGAAGATTGATCTCGCGGACACCCTGTTCGGCGAGACTGGCGCATTCGGCGATTACATCATCGAACGGCCGGCTGATCTCTTCGCCGCGAGTGTACGGCACAACACAAAAACTGCAATACTTGCTGCAGCCTTCCATCACCGAAACGAATGCAGTGGGGCCGTCGGCTCGAGGTTCCGGCAGACGATCGAATTTCTCGATTTCCGGAAACGAGATGTCAACGACCGCGTTGCCTTTTGCGCGGGCGTCTTCAATGAGCTCTGGAAGACGATGCAGCGTCTGCGGGCCGAAAACAACATCGACAAACGGCGCTCGCCTGCTAATGCCCTCGCCTTCCTGGCTCGCAACGCACCCACCGACGCCGATCATGACGCCCGGGCGCTTTTCCTTGAGTAGTCGCCAGCGACCGAGCTCGGAAAAGACTTTCTCCTGGGCCTTTTCCCGGATCGAACAGGTATTGACAAGCAGAAGATCGGCTTCGTCCACATTGCGCGTAAGCTCGTAACCGTGCGACTCACGGAGGACGTCCGCCATCTTGTCCGAGTCATACTCGTTCATCTGGCAGCCCATCGTCTTGATGAACAACTTTTTGCTCAATCTGCCCACCTGCTGGAGCGGTTCCGTTACCGGATAAAGCCCATTGCCTCTAATTTGACGAGTATACGATGCGCGGCGAGATCCGGCGTGATATCGGCCGTGTCGACGACCATCTCGGCATTCTCCGGTGCTTCGTAAGGATCTGAAATACCAGTGAATTCCTTGATCTTGCCGGCACGTGCCAGCGCGTACAGGCCCTTGCGGTCACGCTGCTCGCATACCTCGACCGATGTCGAAACGTGAATTTCGACAAAGCCGCCTAACGGCGTAATCAATTCGCGAACCGCGCGACGTGTTGCTGTGTAGGGCGCAATGGGCGCACAAATCGCAATGCCACCGTTCTTGGTTATCTCGCTCGCGACATAGCCAATACGACGAATATTCAAATCGCGGTGTTCTTTGGAAAAGCCGAGCTCGCTCGACAGATTTTTGCGCACGATATCGCCGTCGAGCAGACTGACCGGACGACCGCCCATTTCCATGAGCTTCACCATGAGCGCGTTTGCAATCGTCGACTTGCCAGAGCCGCTCAGACCAGTGAAGAACACGGTGAACCCCTGCTTATGGCGCGGCGGATGCGTGCGCCGCAATTCGGCCACGACATCGGGAAAGGAGTACCACTCCGGAATCTCCAGACCCTCCTGCAGGCGGCGACGCAGTTCCGTACCCGAGATATTCAGTACGCGATCTTCGTCGGTCTTCTCATCGATGGGTATGTACTCGGCACGGTTCTCCGCATAAACCATCAGCCGAAATGGCACCATTGAGATATCGAGCTCATCGGCGTGCTCTTTGAGCAGCGCCTGCGCATCGTAAGGGCCGTAAAAGGCCTTGCCCTTGCTGTCCTGCCCCGGGCCGGCATGATCGCGCCCGACGATCAGGTGCGTGCAGCCGTAGTTCTTGCGAATGATCGCGTGCAACATCGCCTCGCGTGGCCCACCCATGCGCATGGCCAGCGGCAGCAGACTCAACATCGTTGTCTGTTCCGGGTAACGGCTGAGCAATTGCTCGTAGCAACGAACACGCGTGAAGTGATCGACGTCGCCCGGCTTGGTCATGCCGACAACCGGGTGAATCAACAGATTCGCCTCGACTTCGCGAGCCGCTCGCAGGGTCAGTTCCTGGTGCGCGCGGTGCATCGGATTGCGCGTCTGGAATGCGACGACCTTGCGCCAGCCGAGTTTCTGAAAGCGGTCACGCACCTCTCCGGGCGTATCGCGCAGATGTTTGAAATCGTAATGCGTCGGTGACTCGACGCCCTTGAGCGCGCCGCCGATATAAACCGGATTACCTATGTTTTGCAGATAGTTAATTGCTGGATGCGTAACGTCCCTGCTGCCGTAGACGCCCTCAGCCTCTGCATCGGGGTCCGGAGTCCAGATATCCCCCACTTCAAGCGTTGCGAGAATGACACCCTCGAGATCGCGCAGCGCGATCCTGTCGCCCGGGCTCAGGTCTTTGGCAAAGTCCTCGCTGACATCCAGCGTAATGGGAATTGGCCAGAGTACGCCACTCCTGAGGCGCATTGACTTGATAACCGAGTCATAGTCTTCCCTGTTGAGGAACCCCTCGAGCGGCGAAAATGCGCCATTCAGCAGCAACTCGATATCGCAGAGCTGGCGTTCGGTCAGGTCCCATGACGCATACTCGCGTGCGGCCTCTTTCTCGGCTGCCGCCTCCGTTGCCGATAAATACAGTTCTTTCAGTTCGCCGCCATGCGGCTCTTTGAACGCACCCATTGTTTTCGTGTCCTGATATAAAAGCGCGGCGCAGGCTGTCGACAGGCCTGCCCCGCGCAAGCAACTCAAATCAGACTATCGTCGGAACTAGAACGGAATGTCGTCGTCGAAGTCGTCCGGACCGGCCTGTGGTGGCGGACTCGACGGACCGGAATCCTGACTTGAGCCCATTGCTGCCGAACCACCGCCGCCGCGTCCGCCGAGCATTTGCATTTCGTCAGCGATAATCTCGGTCGTCCAGCGGTCCTGGCCGTTCTTGTCCTGCCATTTGCGCGTTCGCAGCTTGCCCTCGATATAAACCTGCGAGCCCTTGCGCAGGTACTCCGCCGCGACCTCGGCGAGACGGTTGAACATCGCGACCTTGTGCCACTCCGTGCGGTCTTTTTGTTCGCCTGTCTGCTTGTCCTTCCAGCTTTCGTTCGTGGCTACTGTGAGATTGGTCACCGCCGAACCGCTGGGCATATAACGCGTCTCGGGATCGCTCCCGAGGTTGCCGACGATGATGACTTTGTTAATTCCGCGGGCCATATCAGGTCCCCTGTCAAATGAGTTGCTGGTTGTTTTGCCCACCCGGCTGAGTCCGGCGAGGGTCGACTATTGTAGAGCCTGAGGGGCCAATTACCACCCCGATTTCTCTAGGATCGCTGCCGAAACAGCCCCGACATCGCCAGCCAGATGGCCGCGAGCAACGCACAGACGAAGAACACGTCGGCCGGCCGCCCTGCCGCCAGGAAGCGGCCGCCGATCAGGCCGCCGACGAATGCCCCCAGGAATTGCGCACTCGAGAATACGCCGAGCGAGGCACCACGGACCTCACCATCAGCCAGCAGCGACAAACGCGCAGGCAAACCGGCTTCCAGGAAGTTAAAACCCGCGAAAAACACCACCAGCGCCAGGAATACCGGCGCGACTGCAACGCCGCCGAACGACAGCATCATTTCGCCGGCAAACAAGAGCGCGACCGCAATGCCGATGGTCCTGGCCTTGCCCTTGCGTTCATCGCTGATGATCAGCGGTATCGTTCCTGCAAGTGATACCAGCAGCGCGCCGATGTACATTTTCCAGTGCGCCGTCACGGCCATCTCGAGCTTGTTGGCCAGCAGGAACGGCAGTGCGACGAAACTCGCTGTCAGAATCGCGTGCAGCAAAAACACATACAGATCGAGACGCAGCAGGTCCGCACGAAATGCGGGTCGGAAGTCCCAGTTCTGCGGTGTCACGGGCGCTTCAATGCCGTCGGGCAAGCCTCCGAGCAGCAGTCCGGCGACGACCGCCAGCAAGGCTCCGGCCCAGAACAGCGCGGGAACGCCGAATTGCGCTGCGATGATCGGACCGATGATCAACGCAACCATGAACGACAGGCCGATACCGATGCCGAAGAAAGCCATCGAGCGCGTGCGCACTTCTTCACGCGTCGCGTCGGCAATCAGCGCCGCGAGTGTCGCCGAAATCGCTCCGGCCCCCTGCAGGAACCTGCCTGCGATGACACTCCAGATCGTGTCGCCGACGGCCGCAACGATACTCCCTGCCGCGAATATGATCAGGCCGCCGACGATGACCGGCACTCGCCCGACCCGATCCGATAGTGCACCCAGCGGAATTTGCAGCCCGGCCTGAGTTAATCCGTATGCGCCGACGGCAAGGCCGATCAATAGCGGTGTCGCACCGTCCAGTTGCGCTGCGTACAAGGACAACACCGGCAATAGCGCAAACAGCCCGAGCATTCGAAGCATCGCAATTGCTGCGACAACGGCCACAGCCCGCCTCTCAGCAGGTAACATCGCGGCAATCAGTGTGTCGGTGTCGGTCTTCATTGCATTGGGTTTTGCGCTGCAGCCTGAGGGCGGCGTATATTAGCAGGTTGCTCAGCGTTTACTGACACCTATATGAAATCCATCGACATACGTGGCGCAAGAACACACAACCTGTGCAATCTCGACCTGAGCTTGCCGCGGGACAAATTGATTGTGTTCACCGGCCTGTCCGGTTCGGGCAAGTCGTCGCTCGCCTTCGACACAATCTACGCCGAGGGTCAGCGGCGTTACGTCGAATCACTGTCCGCTTATGCGCGACAGTTCCTGTCGATGATGGAAAAGCCCGACGTTGATCACATTGACGGCCTCTCCCCGGCGATCTCTATCGAACAGAAATCGACCTCGCACAATCCGCGCTCGACCGTCGGCACAGTGACCGAAATCTACGACTACCTGCGCCTGCTGTATGCGCGTGCCGGTATCCCGCGTTGTCCGGACCACGACACCGACCTCGAGGCACAGACCGTTAGTCAGATGGTCGATCAGGTGCTCGCCATGCCCGAGGGCACGCGACTGATGTTGCTCGCACCGGTAGTCGCCGACCGCAAGGGCGAACACGTCCAGCTCATGCAGGACCTGATGGCGCAGGGCTTTATTCGCGCGCGCATCAACGGCGAAGTGTATGAACTCGACCAGCCACCATCGCTGGATCTGAGAAAGAAACACCACATCGATGCGATAGTCGATCGCTTCAAGGTCAAGGATGACATCCGTCTGCGGCTGGCCGAATCCTTCGAGACTGCACTGCGTCTGGCCGACGGCGTTGCGCGCATTGCATTCATGGACGACACCGACGAGGAAGAGCTGATATTTTCGGATCGCTTCGCCTGCAACATCTGTGGTTACAGCCTGACCGAACTCGAGCCGCGCCTGTTTTCCTTCAACAATCCGACCGGCGCATGTCCAGGTTGTGACGGTTTGGGCGTCAAGCAGTACTTCGACCCCGAACGCGTTGTCGTGAACAGGGAGTTGTCGCTGGCCGGCGGCGCCATTCGCGGCTGGGACCGCAAGACGACCTATTACTATCAAATGATCCAGAGTCTGGCGTCGCACTACGACTTCGATCTGGAAACACCATTCAACGAATTGAGCGACGACTTGCGCGACGTCGTGCTGTACGGCAGCGGTGGCGAAAAAATCGAGTTCCACTACGAGAACTCCCGCGGCATGCAGATCAAGAAACGGCACCGCTTTGAGGGCGTGATTCCGAATCTCGAACGACGCTATCGGGAAACCGAATCGGGTGCAGTTCGCGAGGAGCTTGCGAAGTTCTTGAACAGCCAGGACTGTCCCGACTGCGGCGGCACTCGCCTGAACCGGGCAGCCCGGCACGTTTTTATTGTCAACCTGTCGCTGCCGGAAATTTCGGATATGTCGGTCGGCCACGCCCGGAAGTTTTTTGAGACACTGAAACTCGAGGGCTGGCGCGCGACGATAGCCGAAAAGATCGTCAAGGAAATTGGCGACCGGCTCGGCTTTCTCAGCGACGTCGGCCTCGACTATCTGTCACTGGGCCGCAGTGCCGAGACACTGTCGGGTGGGGAGGCGCAGCGAATTCGTCTCGCGAGTCAGATCGGCTCGGGACTCGTCGGCGTCATGTACATCCTCGATGAACCGTCGATCGGATTGCATCAGCGCGACAATCAACGACTGCTCGGCACGCTGACCCACCTGCGCGATATTGGTAACACGGTAATCGTCGTCGAACACGACGAAGAAGCCATCATGTCGGCTGATCATGTCGTCGATCTCGGTCCGGGCGCGGGTGTCCACGGTGGTAAGGTCGTCGTTGCGGGCACTCCCGACGAAGTCATGAAAAGCTCCGCGTCGCTGACCGGACAGTATTTGTCGGGTAAACGCAGGATTCCGCTGCCTGAATCGCGGGTGGTTCCGGATCCGGAGCGT
>Ga0224512_10001717_pt1 | contig 20750 bp, 18 predicted proteins | sample SF_May12_sed_USG_4_FD_169103 | JGI IMG/M metagenome (GOLD analysis project Ga0224512, IMG submission 169103) | Sediment microbial communities from San Francisco Bay, California, United States - SF_May12_sed_USGS_13 | ecosystem: Environmental > Aquatic > Marine > Sediment | place: USA... | reverse complement strand
TGCATGGAGGTGCCTGTCTCCAGCAGCAGCGACAGCTGTTCCGTGAAGAAGATGCGCTCCTGGGTACCGGGTTTTTTGGCGAATAGCTGCAACGAACCTCCCGAGGCTCTCTGGCCTTTGCCGGAGGCTGCCTTTACCGCGCCCGAACTGCTGGTGATCTCGATCGGCATGTGCTTATTTCCTATACATTGATGACCCGGGAGATTTCCTCGATGGTGGTGTCACCACGGCGTACGTGGTCCAGGCCATCGTGAAACAGGGTCTTGATGTTGCGTTCCTGAAGGTAGCGCGTCAGCTCGTCGCGTCCCGGGTTGCTGGTCACCAGGCGCTGCAGGTCTTCATCCGCCTTGAGGATTTCGTGGATACCGATACGGCCTCTGTAGCCGGAGTCGTAACATTCCTGGCAACCACGCCCGCGCGCGAGTTTGATCTGGCCCTGGTTCTCCCAGCCGAACCGTGTTAGCAGCTCGGGCGGCGCCACGTATTCCGTCTTGCAGGCGGGGCAGGTGGTGCGCACCAGGCGTTGCGCAACTACACCGATCAGGGCGGATGACAGCAGGTAGGGTTCGACACCCATGTCGATCATGCGGGTGATGGCGCCGATGGCATGGTTGGTATGCAGCGTCGACAGTACCAGGTGCCCGGTCAGCGCGGCCTGTACGGCGATCTCGGCCGTCTCCCGGTCACGGATCTCGCCGACCATCACGATATCCGGGTCCTGGCGCAGGGTGTGGCGCAGGATGGATGAAAACGTAAGTCCGATGTTCTCGCGCACCTCGTTCTGGTTGATGATGTCGAGCTGGTATTCCACCGGGTCCTCGATGGTGACAATGTTCTTCTCAATGCTGTTGAGGTTGTTCAGGGCGGCGTACAGGGACGTGGTCTTGCCGCTGCCGGTAGGGCCCGTAACCAGTATCAGGCCATTGCTGTTGCCGAGTAGCGTCTTGTACAGCGTGACATTGTCCGGGCTCATGCCGAGTTTGTTGATGTCCAGCAGCGACTGGTTCTTGTCGAGGATTCGCAGAACGATCTTCTCACCGTACAGCCCCGGCAGGGAGCTGAAGCGCAGGTCGACGGCACGTCCCTGAGTCTGCACCTGGATACGTCCGTCCTGGGGCAGGCGCCGTTCGGATATGTCCAGGTTGGCCATGACCTTCATGCGTGAAATGATTGCCGGGTGCAGGTCCGAACGCAGTGTGGTCACCTCGTAGAGCACGCCGTCAATGCGGTAGCGGACGCGTGATTTTCCGCGCGCGGGCTCGATGTGGATATCGCTTGCCCCGTCACGCACCGCGCGCTGGACTATGGAATTCACCAAATTGATGACCGGGCTGCCCTCGGCCATCTCGTCGATGATGGAATAGTCCTCGGGGACCAGGTTTGCGACGACCTCGAAGTCCTCGTCGACATCCCCGACCATGATGATGTCATCGGTGTTGCCCGCGTAGACGTCGTGTATGGCATTCATGATCTCCTCGCGCTGGGCGAGAACCGGGTAAACCCGGCAGCCAAGCCGCTGTTCGACCTCGTCGAATGAGGGGATCGCCTGCGGGTCGGCGGTGGCAAGCATGACAGCCCCGCGCACTTTTTGAACGGGAATGACCCTGAGCCGAACCGCCGTTTTCCTGTCCAGCAGGTTGGCCACGTCCGGGTCATATATACCGGTGCGCAGCCGCACGTACGGGACCGAAAGCTGTTCGCCAATAGCCATCAGGACGTCCTGTTCCGATGCCCAGCCGTTCTCGATAATGATCTGGCCCATGCGCTTGCCGGTCTTTTTCTGCAGCTCGATTGCCTCTTCAACCCGCTTCTGGGTCAGCAGTTTCTTTTCCACCAGGCTGTCGCCAAGCCGGCTCTGTTTGCCACTGCTCGGTCTGATCGCATCATGGGCGGCATCCATGACATTGACATACTCGGTGAAGCCGGTGATCCGGAATATGTCCTGTATGAGGGAGTTTGGGTGGATGACCTTGGCCCAGCCACCGAGCCTCACCAGTTTGTCCTGGATATCGATCAATGTTTCGAGTGCCTGGCTGTTGACAATCTGCACCGCAGACAGGTCAATGACCAGGTTGATTTCGCGATGGGCCATGCAATCGGCAGTCACATCGACCAGTTCCTGGATGATATCTTCGGTATTCAGCGAGACACGGGGCGCGAGGTGTGTCATAACGCCGACGCGCGTGCGAAGAACTTCTGCAGTCAGTTTTTCCTGGGCAACACTCACGATCCTGTTTCCGTCTGTATTCAACCGGCCTGCAGCGAGTTGCGCCCTTTAAGGCGCGCCTGGAGATAGTCTTTCAGCGGCGTTGGTTTCATGATCACATAACCTTGTGCATAGTCGGTGCCAATTATTTCTATAGTGCGCAGGATGGCCTCGTTCTCTACAAACTCCGCTATGGTTTTGAGGCCCATGACATGGCCGATGTCGTTAATGGAACTGACCATTGCACGCGCCACCTGGTCTTCAGTGATCTTCCTGACGAAGGACCCGTCGATTTTCAGGTAGTTGACCGGCAGCTCCTTCAGGTAGGAAAACGAACTCATGCCGGTGCCGAAATCGTCGAGTGAAAAGCGGCAGCCGATGGAGCTGAGTTCCCTGATGATGTGGCGGGCTGCGTCGAGATTGCGTATCGCGGTGGTCTCGGTCACTTCGAAGCAGATGCAGCTGGGCTCGATGCCGTACTGGTGCATCTGTTTGCTTATCCGGTTGACAATCTCCCTGTCCGCCAGGGATTGTCCGCACAGGTTGATCGACACACAGCCTTCATCGGGTGTTTGTGCGATGCCATGCTCAGCCAGTAACATGAAGGTGTTCATTATTACCCATTGGTCTATGCCGGTCATCAGGTGATACAGCTCTGCAGGCGGGATAAAGTTGTCCGGTGCGACGATATTGCCTTCCTCGTCGATCATGCGCAGCAGGATCTCGAAGTGGTAATTTTCAACTTGATCCATGAGTGGCTGTATCTGCTGGCAATAGATGATGAAGCGATCGTCCCGCAGCGCATTCTGTATCCGGTTCACCCAGCGCATCTGGCCCTTGCGCTCCATGATGTCCTTGTCATCCGGGTGGTAGACGTGGATGCGGTTCCTGCCCGATTCCTTAGCGGTTTCGCGGGCGAGCTCGGCCGCCTCCAGGGCCGTATCGGTATCCGGTATGGCTGGATCAATAAGCGCGAGCCCGATGCTGGCGGACAGTTCGATGGTATTGGACTTCCAGTTGATATCCGATTTCTCGATAAGCTTGCGCAGGGTTTCGGCGACCGTAATGCCCTGTGAAATCGTCGACTTGTCGATCAGGACGCCAAACCGGCCTTCGCCAAGATAGGCGATGGTGTCCGAGGTCCGCAGTTTCCCCTTGATGATTTCACCCAGTTGCCTGATGGCGGCATCCCCGGCTTCGCGTCCGAAGCTGTCATTGACGACCTTGAGCTGGTCGAGATCGATATTGAGCAGGCAGCTGGGATGTCCTGTCAGCCTGGCCATATCCAGCGATCTCCCGATAATCACCTCGAAAATGCGGCCGCTTAACAGGCCTGTCAGGTTGTCATAGTTCGTCAGAATGATCTTCGACACCTTTTTCGACATCACATCGAGCACGCTGCGTCCGCTGTTGAAGAAATCGGGACGATGGCTATGGTTCAGGCAGGCCAGCATGCCGATTACCCTGGAATCGGCATTGAGCACTGGGGTTGCGAGTACCTTGTATGGGATATCCGGGCACAAGCTGCGGTGCTGGGTGCTGTTAACATCGTTCAGGATGATATGTTCCCTGCCGTACTTTAGATGGTCGTAGAAGTTGGCATGCAGGCTCTCGACCAGACGATCGGCATCCGGGGTGTGGGTATTTCTGTTAATCGCATAAAAGTGCCTTTCCTGACGGGGCAGGATCAGTGCAACCATATCGACGTCGAGGTAGACGACGCAGTTAGTGACCACACTCTGCAACAGGTCGCCGTCCTGGCTGAAATGGTCAAGTTCGTCCTTGGTGTCGTATACCAGGTTCAGTTCTTCGTAACGGCCGGTGAGCTCCCGTGCCATCGAATTCATCTCCTTTGTCAGGAGGTACTCTTCCTGAAGGCAGGCGGCCACATATGAGAGCTTCTCGGTTATTTCGTCCTCGTCCGCAGCATCGAAGCTGGCGGCAGTGAACCTGGCGAGCAGGAATCCGACGGTGTCCCCCATTCTGTTTTTGATCATTACGCTGCAGGTGGCATTTTCTTTGCCGGCCAGGTGGCAGGTAGCGGGGGTGGCTGCATCGTCGCGTAGTTCGTTTACATGGGTGCTCGTGTATTCCCGGCAGGAGCCGGATGCATTGCTGCATTTTGTAGGTGCAACAGTACAATCGCCGCTGCAATGACAAACGCCAAACGTGCTGGCCTCGGGTGCCAGCTTTTTCAGGAGCCTGAAGTACCTGTCGAGGTCAATTGAGGCCAGCACGTCATCCTGCATGCTTGTGCTCCTCACGGGGCTGGTTTTCCTGGAAGTAGGCATCGATGCTGACGATCAGTTTCATGATGCTGACCGGTTTCTCGAGAAATGAAACCCGGGTCAATGCGCTCGACCACTCGCGATGCTCCATCTCGGCGCGGGCGGTCAGGATGAAGATGCCGAACTCGTGCTCGGTCAATTTCTGCCTGATGTGCAGGCACAGTTCCCGTCCGTTCATTCGCGGCATATCGATGTCGGTGATCATCAGGTCGGGCTGGTGCTGTTCGAGGTAGGCAAGCGCCTGTTCGCCGTTATAGGCCTCGTCTACCGTGTAGCCGGCGTTCACCAGTGCCAGTTTCAGGATCCGTATGATATGGGGTTCGTCATCGACGATCAGGATACGTTTCATGGTCATACCGCCTGTTGCAGGAGATCTGATTCCTTCGTGATCTCGATGGTGAATTCGGTCCCTTCTCCCGGTTTGCTGGTGACTTCAAGTGACCCGTGATGCAGGAGAATGATCTCCCGGGCCAGGGACAGGCCCAGCCCGTGCCCTGACTTTGCGCGTATGTCATCTCGCTCGGAACGGTAGAATTTGTCGAATATCCGCTCCTGTTCCTCTGCGGTGATGCCGACGCCGTTATCCCTGATGTGGATCAGGACGCTGGTCGCGGTTTCCTCTGCGGCAAGCTCCACGGTCCCGCCGGCGCGGTTGTACTTGATAGCGTTGGTCAACAGGTTGTTGATCGCAATGCGCAGCAGTTCCTTGTCCGCCGCCACGGCGCTGAGTTCCCGCGGCAGGTCGAGCCTGAACTCCAGATTCTCACTCTTGCCGACACGCGCGCAGTCCTTGAATGCATCCTCCAGGAGGTCGCGCAGCTTGACCCGCTTGCGCTCGATGCCCATGCTGCCCATCTCGATCTTGGTGATGTTCAGGATGTTGTTGATCAGCATGGATACACGTTCGGATTCGTCGTGTATGACATTGGCTGCCTCGATCATGAATTCCTCGGTCCTGCCAGCCTCGCTCTGCAGCGTTTCGCTGTACATGGCAATGATGTTCAGCGGGGTTTTAAGCTCGTGCGCGACATGGGCGATGAACTCGCCGCTGCTTTGCCTGGCGACCTTTTCCGCGCTGATGTCCCTGAACAGCACCAGCGTACCCAGTAACTGGGATGCGGTCTTTGGCGAGAACAGCGGGTAGGGCGTGACTACGATGGTCTTCTCCGGTGCATCAGCAGGAGAAAACTCGATCGAGTCTGTGCTGAAACTGCGAAACGACTTGCCGGCATAGCCTGCCAGGAACTCGACGATATTCTGGTCCTTGCACCATTCGAGCGGCTTCTTGCCGAGCACCTCTGCGGGCCTGACACCCAGCAATGCGGCCAGCTTGGCATTCAGCATGCCGACGCTGCCCGATTCATCGAGCACCATGATGGAATCGGGCAGGGAGTGGAGTACCGACTCGATCCGGGTGCGCTTGTAGTCAATCAGCTTGGTGGTGGTCACCAGCCCGCTGTGGTCGGTTTCGAGCTGCTGGATCCGTGTCCGGGCCGAATCGATGACCTGGCCAAACCGGTCCATGAATTCGCGCAGTTCGCCGGTCGCCGCTACTTCCACCTTGGCCAGGTGGGCCTTTTCGATGAGGATGTCCATCTGGCTGTTCACCTGCTGCAGCGGACGGATCTCGCGCCTAAGCAGGAAATAGAAGATGGGTGTGAGCAGGAAGATGAGCAGCGCAAAGGTCGCGAAGTACGGGATCTGCCCGGGTTTCAGTCCAAACCCGGGGCTGAAATAGCCAAGGCGGATGTGACCGGCAATCCGGCCGGTGTCGAACACCGGGGCATGGAACTCATGTACCACGCGCCCGCTGGAACCGAGGCTCAGGTCACGCTCACCCAGCCAGCTCGTCGGATCGGATGGCAGTGGTGCCCGTGGAACGATAACCCCCGGGCTGGAGATTTCCGTCAGGGGTCTGCCGCTGGTATCCACCACAGTCAGATAGGCGAAGTCCGTGTCGGTATAACCGTGTTTGAGTACCGACAGGGCACTTTGTTGACCCTGGTCAGGGACCAGTTGCTCATACGGCAGTCGTGACAGCACCCGGGCCAGGTTGGTGCCCTGGTCGCGGATGTGGGCTATCTCGTTTTTCTGCTGATAGAAAAATAACAGGAACACGGTGACCGCGATCACGGCAAGTGATGCGATGATCATGGTCAAACCGAGGCGTTCCTTGTTCCAGGCTGAAAACACCTTGTTCAGGCGCATCTGATCAATTCCCCAGAGTGTCTTGTAGCTATTTCACATCAGGGTAACGGCCTGAAAAATGGAAACTAAAATGGTCCGACGCCGGGTCTGGAGGCGCCTGGCAACGGCCGGGTTTGGCGACTGGACATAGTGTGGGTCGGACCACACGATCTAACTGTTTTTACATCATTATCTCTGGATTCAGGGCTTAATCCAGCCTTAGAGCATTCATTTCAGCCATAAAAACACTTCAATAAGCCGCCGGCTCATCACTAATCTGGGGCCTCGCATGGGCGTCGCTGGTACGCACAGCTGCATCTGCTTTGGGACGCGAGCTGAAGCACCTGTCTATGGGGGGTCAGTACCCTTTATATGGAAGGTCTGTCTAGCCTGCGGTAATTGATCGCCTCCGCCAGCTGTTCCGGACGGATAGCTGCGGTGCCCTCCAGGTCGGCGATGGTGCGCGCGACCTTGAGGATGCGGTGGTAGGCGCGCGCCGAAAGATTGAGGCGTTCCATGGCCTGCTGCAACAGCTGGCGGTCGGCGGCCTGCAACCGGCAGGCCTGCTCGAGCTGGCGGTGATCGAGCCGGCTGTTCAGGCTGCCGTAGCGTTCAAGCTGGCACTGGCGGGCCGCGTTAACGCGCTGGCGTACCACGCGGCTGGCCTCGCCACGTGGCCCCTCGAGCTTTTCGAAGGACAGGCGCGGCACCTCGATCTGCAGGTCGATTCGGTCCAGCAGGGGGCCGGAGATCCTGCGCCGGTAGCGCTCGACCTGCTCAGAGGTGCAGCGGCAGCGGCCCGAGGGGTCACCGAGGTAGCCGCAGGGGCAGGGATTCATGGCGGCGACCAGCTGGAATTGCGCCGGGTATTCCGCCTGGCGGGCCGCGCGCGAGATGGTGATGCGGCCACTCTCAAGCGGTTCGCGCAACACCTCCAGGACCCGGCGATCAAATTCGGGCAACTCGTCGAGAAACAGCACCCCGTGGTGGGCCAGCGAGATCTCGCCGGGGCGCGGACAGGAACCCCCACCCACCAGGGCGACAGCGGACGCCGTGTGGTGTGGTGCGCGGAACCGGCGTTGCCGCCAACTGGCCGGGTCAATGGGCTTGCCGCTGATGGAGGCGATAGCGGCGGTCTCGAGCGCCTCGGCCTCGGACATCTCGGGCAGGATGCCGGGCAGACGGCTGGCCAGCAGGGACTTGCCGGTACCCGGGGGGCCGATCATCAACAGGCTGTGCCCGCCGGCCGCGGCGACCTCCAGGGCGCGCCGTGCCTGGTACTGGCCGCGCACATCGCCGAGGTCCGCCGTGCCGATAGTGGAGTGCTCGGGCAGGGACACGGTGTGCAGTTCGAGTGGCCGCGTCCGTGTCAGGTGGCCGGTAATCTCCAGCAGGTGTGCACCGCCCAGCACCCGGGCCTCCCTGACCAGGGCCGCCTCCGCGGCATTGCCGGCCGGCACGACAACGGTGCGCCCTGCCTTATGGGTATGCAATGCCATGGGGAGGATGCCGGTGACACTGCGCAAGCCACCGGACAGCGCCAGTTCGCCGGCAAATTCGTAATCGGCGAGGTCATCACGCGGGATCTGTCGCGACGCGGCGAGTATGCCCAGCGCGATCGGCAGATCGAAGCGGCCGCCGTCCTTGGGCAGGTCAGCCGGGGCCAGGTTGATGGTGATGCGCCGCCTCGGGAACTCGAACTGGGAGGTCAGGATGGCGCCGCGCACCCTGTCCTTGCTTTCCTTGACCGCGGTCTCGGGCAGGCCAACGATCGAGAGGCCCGGCAGGCCATTGGAGAGATGCACCTCGACGGTGACCAGCGGGGCATTCATCCCCGCCTGGGCGCGCGAATAGACAATCGCGAGCGACATGCATGGCTCCTGATGTCGGGAAACACATGGTAGCGGCGGGCGGTTTCTGAACCAGTCGGCTCAGTCGACTAACAATGTAGGTAATCAACCTTGTTAGCGGTAGGAAATCATGAATCGCGCCATTGGAGGCGCTGCAACTCATAGGATCTGCAAAGCGGAGCGTGCCCGTCAATCAGAATGTGACTTCATGTGTTGGGCACCTTACTGCGTTCCTTTGCCAAAGCTACGAGGTGTCTGAAGATTTGCCCGCCGGGGTGTCCTTCAGGAAGCGTTCTTCCAGTGCGGCGATGATCTTTTCCTGCTGCTCAAGCTTCTCGCGGGTGCGCGCCAGCACCCGGGTCTGCACGTCGAATTCCTCGCGTGTCACCAGGTCCAGTTTTGCCAGCGCGCTCTGCAGCACGCTGCGGATGTTCTGCTCCAGGTCCTGCTGCAACTCGCGGACGCCCACGGGTATGTGCTTGCTGATCTGATGGGCAAGGTCATCAATAAATTTGGTATCGATCATGCCCTCACCTTAATGGATTCCGGGGCGCCGCGTCCATGGAGCAAGTGGGGGCACGCACCCGCCCTCATTGCGTGCATGGGTTGAATTATTGCACCAAATTAGTGCATGCGCTGCGGTCCTGGATTCAAATAATAAATATAACTAGCTGTTTAAAATGAAAAAAAAGAAGTGGCACGCTCCCTGCAAACCAGAGTAGTGATTTCCCCTTAATCACGGTGATGTGGGCATTGCACAGTTCCCCCTTTACTGAAAACCTTTTTGGAGATTTAGACATGTTCAAGAAAACTTTAATTGCATCCGCATTGCTGGCCGGCTCCTCGGCGGCGCTGGCCGAGATCAGCGGCAACGTGAGCCTGTTATCGGATTACGCCTTCCGCGGTGTATCCCAGACGGACGAGCAGATAGCACTGCAGGGTGGTTTCGACTGGTCGCACGATAGCGGTTTCTACGTTGGTACCTGGGCGTCCAACGTTGACTCGAGCTTTTTTAATGACCCGCAGGATCCGCAACTGGAAATCGATCTCTACGCCGGTTTCGGCGGCGAGCTGGGCAACGGTATCAGCTATGACTTTGGCATCTTGCATTACGACTACCCGGGTGCCGATGCTGCTGACACAGATGAGCTTTACATCAGTGGCAGCATGAGCGGTTTCACCGTGTCTTTGAATTATTCTGATGAGCTGGCTTTCGTTGGTTCAAAGGAAAGTGCCTACTACCTTGCAGCCGGTTATGAAATGAGCCTGCCGCAGGATTTCGGTCTGTCCGTGCATATTGGCCTGAGCGATGGCGATGCCTTTGATCCGGGCAAGCCCACCGGTCTGCCGGACAGCATTGTCGACTGGAGCATTGGTATCAGCAAGTCAGTTGCCGGTGTCGACCTGGGTCTGACCTATGTCGACAGTGATGCTGATGACGCGACGTTCTTCGATGATCTGGCCGATTCACGCATTGTCTTCAGCATATCCAAGTCTCTTTAATCGGCACCGTAACGGCCTGCCCTTCGGGGCAGGCACTTTTTAGGAGCAAACACTCATGAAACTGGTAACTGCAATCATCAAGCCGTTCAAGCTCGATGACGTGCGCGAGGCGCTTTCGGAGATCGGTGTGCAGGGCATTACCGTCACCGAGGTCAAGGGCTTCGGGCGTCAGAAGGGTCATACGGAACTCTACCGTGGCGCGGAATACGTGGTCGACTTCCTGCCCAAGGTGAAGATCGAGGCCGCTGTTCCCACTGAAATGGCAGACAAGGTAATCGAGGCCATTTCCAAGGCCGCCAACACCGGCAAGATCGGCGACGGCAAGATCTTCGTGTCGAGTCTCGAGCAGACCGTCCGTATTCGTACCGGCGAGACCGGTCCGGAAGCACTCTGATTTTTAATGATCGTAACAACCAAATGTTACGGAGGAATTTAACGTGGAAGCGATAACTGAACTGAGTTACGCACTGGACACCTTCTATTTCCTGGTAGCCGGTGCACTCGTTATGTGGATGGCCGCGGGCTTTGCGATGCTCGAGGCCGGCATGGTGCGTGCGAAAAACACCGCCGAAATCCTGACCAAGAATGTCTCCCTGTTTGCCATTGCCTGCATCATGTACATGCTCATGGGCTACGGCATCATGTATCCGGGGGATGCCGCCGTTTCGTCCTGGTGGCCCGGACTGCACGGCATTCTCGGCAAGACTGACAACACGGCCGAGGCAGTGCTGGCCAGCGGCGGTGATATCTATTACTCCGGGCTGTCCGACTTCTTCTTCCAGGTGGTGTTCGTGGCGACCGCCATGTCGATCGTCTCCGGCGCCGTGGCGGAACGCATGAAGTTGTGGGCGTTCATCCTGTTCGCCGTGGCGATGACCGGTTTCATCTACCCGATGCAGGGCTACTGGAAGTGGGGCGGCGGCGGTCTGGACGCCCTGGGTTTCCTGGACTTCGCCGGTTCCGGCGTGGTGCACCTCTGCGGTGCGACCGCGGCCCTGGCCGGTGTTCTCCTGCTGGGTGCCCGTAAAGGCAAATACCGTGCGGACGGCAGTATCAACCCGATCCCGGGCGCCAACATGCCACTGGCAACACTGGGTACCTTCATCCTTTGGCTGGGCTGGTTCGGGTTCAACGGTGGTTCGGAGCTGAAGATCTCCGATGTCAGTGAGGCCAATGCCGTGGCCCTGGTGTTCGTCAACACCAACATGGCGGCGGCCGGTGGTGTAGTGGCCGCGATGCTGACGGCGCGCCTGATCTTCGGCAAGACTGACCTGACCATGGTGCTCAACGGTGCCCTGGCCGGCCTGGTGGCGATCACGGCCGAGCCGCTGACCCCGACCCCGTTGCTGGCGACCGTCATCGGTGCCATCGGTGGTGTCATCGTGGTGTTCTCGATCCTCGGTCTGGACCGGCTCAAGATTGACGACCCGGTCGGTGCAATTTCCGTACACGGCATAGTCGGCATGTGGGGCCTGATTGCGGTAGTGCTGTCGAATGGCGATGCCACCCTCAAGGCGCAGCTGATCGGCCTGGTCACGATCTTCGCCTGGACCTTCGTTGCCAGCCTCATTGTCTGGGGCATCCTCAAGGTGGTAATGGGGATACGCGTCAGCGAGGAAGAGGAGTACGAGGGTGTCGATCTGGCCGAGTGCGGTCTGGAGGCCTACCCGGAATTTGTGGGGGCCCAAGGCTCCGGCAAGTAACACTCTGACCTCCTCTGGAGGTATTGAATGGGCGCATCTGCGCCCGTTCTATTGTCTGGGGAAACTGAATGGCCGAGACGCACCTGCAGCACCAATCATGTGCATCCTCTGGTATGATTTCTTCCCGCAATCAGAGTACCTGATAACTGGAGAAGCATAATGAAATTGATAACGGCAATTATTAAACCCTTCAAGCTGGATGATGTGCGCGAGGCCCTCTCAGAGATCGGTGTGCAGGGCATGACCGTGACCGAGGTGAAGGGCTTCGGGCGCCAAAAGGGGCATACCGAACTCTATCGTGGCGCGGAGTACGTGGTGGACTTCCTGCCCAAGGTCAAGATCGAGATCGGTGTCTCTGCCCAGAAGACCGAGCAGGTGATCGATGCCATCACCAAGGCGGCCAGTACCGGCAAGATCGGTGATGGCAAAATCTTCGTTTCAAGTCTCGAAGGCGTGATCCGCATCCGGACCGGTGAGACCGGGCCGGAAGCACTGTAAAACTGAAAAAAACAATCGGGGGAAGTCCAATGAATCTTTCCAAATACAAGGGACTGTCAGTCCTCTTGCCCGGCCTGATGTTCGGCATGCTGCCATCACTGGCCCTGGCCGATGAACTGAATGTTGGTGACACGGCATGGATACTGACGGCCACCGCGCTGGTGCTGTTCATGACCATACCCGGCCTGTCACTGTTTTATGCCGGGCTGGTGCGCAGCAAGAACGTGCTGTCGGTACTGATGCAGTGCTTCGCAATCACCTGTGTGATTTCCATACTCTGGGTGGTCTACGGTTACGGGCTGGCATTCGGTGATGGCGGGTCCATGAACCAGTGGATAGGCAGTCTGGACCAGTTCATGCTCTCCGGTGTCACTCGTGACAGCCTGAGCGGCACCATCCCCGAGACGGTGTTCGTGATGTTCCAGATGACCTTTGCCATTATCACCCCGGCACTGATAATCGGCGGCTTCGCAGAACGCATGAAATTCTCGGCCATGCTGTGGTTTTCCGTAATCTGGTTCACGCTGGTCTATTTGCCGGTGTGCCACTGGGTCTGGGGCGGCGGCTGGCTCAGTGAGATGGGGCTGCTCGATTTCGCCGGTGGCACGGTGGTCCATATCAATGCCGGCGTGGCAGCCATAGTGGCGGCGCTGGTACTGGGGCGGCGCAAGGGTTTTCCAACCACGGCCATGCCACCGCACAACCTGACCATGACCGTGACCGGTGCCGGCATGCTGTGGGTGGGCTGGTTCGGTTTCAACGCCGGCAGCGCAGTGGCCGCCAACGGTGATGCGGGCATGGCCATGCTGGTCACCCACATCAGCGCCGCCGCCGGCTCACTGGCCTGGATGTTCATGGAATGGACCCGTCACGGCAAGCCCAGCGTACTCGGCATCGTCACCGGCATGGTCGCCGGCCTCGGTACCATCACGCCGGCATCCGGCTCCGTCGGACCGGCCGGTGCCCTGATCATCGGCCTATCCGCGGGTGTCATCTGCTATGTCGCGACCGGGTATCTCAAGCGCACGCTGCATATCGACGATTCACTCGATGTGTTCCCGGTGCACGGTGTCGGCGGCATCCTCGGCACCCTGCTGGCGGGGGTGTTCGTTGCCACCCTGGGCGGCGCCGGGCTGGCCGAGGGCATGACCGTCGGCAGCCAGGTCTGGGTACAGTTCGTGGGCGTGGCCGCGACCTTAGTCTGGTGCGCCATCGTCAGCTGGGTGATCCTCAAGGTCGTGGATTCTGTCATCGGCTTGCGTGTCGACCGCGATCAGGAGACCGAGGGCCTGGACATCGTGCTGCACGACGAGACCGGCTACAATATCTGATCCCGGCGGTTATATTGGAAACAGGAACGGGCGCCTCGGCGCCCGTTTTTATTGCGGTTGGTAAAACCGCAAGACCATATCACCGCAAAGGCGCAAAGGGCGCAAATAAATTTATAACAAAAATATTCACCGCGGAGACGCGGAGTACGCAGAGGAAAGAATTACTATAAAAAAATACAGAAACGGTGTTGGCAGAATAACCTGATTACCCTGGTTGTGACTCAAATAGTTGAGAGTTTTTAACATTATTATTGTTTTCTGGTTTTTTTTACTCAGCGTTCTCCGCGTCTCCGCGGTGAATAATTATTGGTTTTACTTTGCGCCCTTGGCGTCTTTGCGGTGAGAAGTCTTCTGCCCGCAGCTACGCCGCACCAGTGATGATTCAGATCTTCTTGTGGGAGCCGTCGCAGAAGGGGCGATCGCTGCTGTGCTTGCAGCCGCACAGCCAGACTTTGGTCTTTTCCGCGAGCTCGAATTTCACCGGCTCGAAGTCCGTGCCCTTGTGGGAACCGTCGCAAAACGGCTGGTTCTTCGATTTTCCACAGGCACACCACCAGTAGGTGCCGGCTTCCAGTTCCTGTTCAAACGGTGCTTTTTGTGCAATTGTGGGCTCTGACATAATGTCCTCTGATTTGCTGTTGAAATGATACCGCCAGCGGTCCGGAATGCGTATGGCTTGATCCGGGCGGCATGAACCTGTCCAGGATGGCCGTCGCGTGAATGTCTGTGAGTAAACCACCGCCTCTGTTGCAAATCAAGAACCTGCGTCGGCTTATGATCGGCCCCGTGTCGCTTGCGGTCGATGCCGGGGAGTGCCTGGGCATTTCCGGGCCATCGGGGACCGGAAAGTCCCTGCTGCTGCGTGCGGTCGCCGACCTCGACCCGCATGACGGTGAGGTAGTGCTGGAAGGGGTGCGTTGTAATGACATCACCCCGGTGCAATGGCGTACCCGGGTCGGCCTGTTGCCGCCAGAGAGCTGCTGGTGGCTGGCGCGTGTCGCCGACCATTTTCATAACGGCCTGCCGGTGCCGCTCGAGGCGCTCGGTCTGGCCCCCGCGATCCTTCAGGAACCCGTGGTCCGCCTGTCGAGTGGCGAGAAGCAGCGCCTGGCATTGCTGCGCCTGCTGGCCAACCGGCCACGGGTGCTGTTGCTGGACGAACCGACGGCCAACCTCGATCCTGTGAATACCCAACGGGTCGAGGCCGCCATAGGCGATTACCGACGAGCGCAGTCGGCGGCCGTGATCTGGGTCAGTCATGATCGGGCACAGATCACCCGGGTTGCCAGCCGCCATTTCAGGATGATCGATGGACAGCTGCAGGAGCAAGCCATGGAGCGTGGCGCATGATTACCCTGAATACGGCCGATCTCGCCATTGCCGCGTCCCTGGTCCTGCTGCTGGCACTGTTGTCAGTGCGCATGCACGTCAATATCAGCAGGCAGCTACTGGTTGCCGCCCTGCGCACCGCGATACAACTCACGCTGATTGGCCTGGTGCTTAAGGCCCTGTTTGCGAATGTCCATCTGGCCTGGGTGTCCCTGCTGGCGCTGTTCATGCTGCTGGTGGCGGGCAGGGAAGTCATGGCCCGTCAGGAACGCCGTTTCACGGGCTGGTGGGGCTATGCGGTGGGCACCATTTCGATGTTCCTGTCCTCGTTTGCGGTGACGGTGTTCGCCCTGATCGTAATCCTGGGTGAATCGCCCTGGTATACGCCGCAATACGCCATCCCTCTGCTGGGTATGTTGCTGGGCAACACCATGAACGGCATTGCCATTGCCATGGACCGCCTGACCCACACAGCCTGGGAGCAGCGTGCCGTCATCGAGGCACGTCTGATGCTGGGGCAGCGTTGGGACGAGGCGGTCTCGGAGATACGCCAGCAGGCCATCCGCAGCGGCATGATCCCGATCATCAACGCCATGGCGGCTGCCGGTGTGGTTAGCCTGCCGGGGATGATGACCGGCCAGATCCTCGCCGGGGCGCCGCCGGTAGAGGCCGTCAAGTACCAGATTCTCATCATGTTCCTGATTGGTGCTGGCACCGGGCTGGGCACTCTGGCCGCGGTGACCATCGGTTCCCGGCGGCTGTTCGATGAACGCCAGCGTCTGTGCCTGGAACGCCTGCGGGTGAAATAGCGTGACATCAGCACATGTTCGCACTCGCAGAGCGCTCCTATACCTATCAATGAGCCTGTAGCGCTCTGTGGGTGCGATGGTTGCGGGATGTGAAATAATCGCGGCCACAGAGAATTTATGGGCACGACCTGTCGGTCTTTGCCCATCCTACAATTCATCAACATTGCCTATAGGAGCGCCCAGCGGGCGCGATGGTAAACTTGGCCGATGGCGATTATACCGAACCGGGTTCTCCCGATAGCTGCAATCCTGCTGATGCTGTGTGCAAGCGCGGCAGCAGGGGAGATCTATAAATGCAGCGATGCCCAGGGCAAGGTCCACTACGGCGACCGCCCCTGTGGCGACAACGCCAGCGTGTTCGTGCCCCGGGCTGCACCGCAGGCGGATGCGGGCGTGGACCAGCGCCGGCGCAAGACAGAGCGCCTGCTGGATGCACTGGGAGAGGAGCGCAGGCAGGAGCAGCAGGCGGCCGAAGAGCGGCGGATGGAAGCGGAAAAACGTCGGCTCAACTGCCAGCGTGCGCGTGTCCGGCTGCGCCAGTTCTCGGAGGCCAGCGCCTTGTACCACGTCGATGAAGCGGGTAACCGTAGCGTGTTCACCGATGCCGAGCGGGAGGCGTCCACGCAGGAAGCGCGGGCGGCGGTGGCGCAGTGGTGCGGGGATTCCTGAGTATGCAGACGCGATAGGGTGGGGTGCGCTGTGCGCACCATAAATAGCCACGGAAGCACACGGAAATACACGAAAAGATAAATACGTGAAACCTGATATGCAGGAGCGCCTCACAGGCGCGATCGGGTTGTGCGGTGCGCACAGACTGTAGAAGGAATCTGATGGGCACGGCCATACGGCCTTTGCCCGTCCTACGGGTTCCGGCACCTAATCCAGTGCGCGGTGGAAGAACTCCGGTGCCGTCAGTGACGCGTGGTGGATCGCCGCGTTGTAATACTCGGTGTGGAACGGCTTGTTTTTTGCGGCGGTTTCGCGAAATGCCGCTGCCAGTTCCTGCTTGCCGGTCATGGTGGCCGACCACCACCCCGAGGGATAGACGGGCTGCGGGAAGAACAGCGTCTGCACGTCGCGGAAGCCTGCATGCTGCATGGCCTTGCGCATCGGATTGATAATGCCCATGTGGTACAGCGGCGACTCGCTCTGCTGCACCAGGACACCCTGTTCGCCCAGCACCCGCTCGCACTCGCGATAGAACGCCTCGGTGAACAGGCCCTCGGCCGGACCGATCGGGTCGGTGCTGTCCACGATAATGACATCGACGCTGGCATCGCTGGCATCTCGCATCCACTGGATGCCGTCCCCGAAGAAAAATCCGGCACGCGGGTCGTCGTTCGATATACACAGTTCGGGGAAGTGCTGCTCGGCAATCCGGGTCACGCGCTCGTCGATTTCCACCTGCAGGGCATAGGTCACCTCTTCATGCTTGAGGACCTCGCGCAGGGTGCCGCAGTCCCCGCCACCGATGATCACAACCCTGCGCGGGGCCGGATGGGTAAACAGGGCCGGGTGCGACATCATTTCGTGGTAGAGGAAGTTGTCGCGTGCGGTCAGCATGACGAAGCCGTCGATGACCATGAGGTTGCCGAAGGTCTCGGTCGCGTAAACCTCGATACGCTGGTACGCGCTCTGCTCGTCATGCAGTTTTTCGCGAATCATGAGCGAGAAGGCAGAGCCATACTCTTTGCAGGGTTCTGTAAACCATTGGCTGTCATTTTCAAGCACGTCATTTTCCTCGGCGCACAACGGGGATACTGAAGATACAAGATCAACCGAGCCAGATACAAGAATAGTTGACGGAATTGCTTGTGGTCGGCCACCGGTGTCTTTATCTTTCCCGCTATGGACTGGGATATTGACAGCGCGCGCCGGCGCTACAACATCGCTCACTGGAGCGGCGGCTATTTTGATATCAATGCCGCCGGCCGGCTGATGGCGCGGCCCGGCTGCGTCCCGGGATCGCCCGAGGTGGATCTTTACGAACTGGCCGGCAAGGTGCGTGATGCCGGGCTGAGCTGGCCGGTGCTGCTGCGTTTCACTGATATCCTGCATCACCAGGTGGAGCGCCTGTGCACGGCGTTTCAGCGGTCCATCGAAGAGCAGGGCTATGAGGGCGCCTATACGGCGGTCTACCCGATCAAGGTCAACCAGCAGCGGCACGTGGTGGGGGCGATTGTCGACCACGGTGGGCCGCGGGTCGGGCTCGAGGCCGGCAGCAAGCCAGAGCTGATGGCGGTGCTTGGCGTGTGTCAGCCGGGCGGGATCATCATCTGCAACGGCTACAAAGACAGTGAATACATCCGGCTGGCGCTGGTTGCAACGCGCCTCGGCCAGCGTGCCACCATCGTGATCGAAAAGCTTTCCGAACTGGAACTGGTCCTGCGCGTGGCGGCGGAAACGGGCATCCGGCCACGACTGGGTCTGCGTGTACGGCTCGCGACGGCCACGGCCGGCAACTGGCAGAACACCGGGGGCGAGCGCTCCAAGTTCGGCTTCACCGCGGCCGGGGTGCTGGCCCTGCTAGCGCGGCTGCGCGAGGCGGGTATGGAGGACTGCCTGCACCTGTTGCACTGCCACCCGGGTTCCCAGATATCCGGGATCGATGATTTCCGTCGGGCATTGGGTGAGACCGCGCGCTACTACGTCGAGCTGCATGGGCAGGGTTTCACTATCGACACCGTGGATGTCGGTGGTGGACTGGGTGTGGACTACGAAGGCACCGCATCAAACAGTGTCTTCTCTGTCAACTACGCGATCGACGACTATGCCCGCACCGTGGTCTCTACCTTTGTGGCTGTTTGCAGGCAGCATGACCTGCCGTTTCCGGATCTGATTACGGAATCCGGGCGCGCCATGACGGCGCACCACGCGGTATTGGTGACCAATGTGATCGATACCGAGCACGTCCTGAGTGCCGAGGCCAGCGACGGCATTGAGGGTATGGAACCGGCGCCCATTGCCGCCCTGCATGACGGGTTGCGATGCTTTGATGGACACAATGCCTTGCAGTCCTACGTCGATGCCAATGAACGACTCGCAGAGCTTCGTGCGCTCTACCTCGCGGGCGACATCGGGCTTGAGCAGCGTGCACTAGGTGAGTCCCTGTATTATGCCCTCTGCCGCAGGGTACAGGCGGCGCTGGCCACTGCAGCACAGGCCCATGAGGTGCTGGATGAGATCAATCGCAAGCTGGCCGACAAATACTTCTGCAATCTGTCCGTGTTCCAGTCCATGCCGGATGTCTGGGGCATCGACCAGGTATTTCCCATCGTGCCGCTGCACCGCCACGACGAGGTGCCGGACCGGCGCGCCATTCTGCATGACCTGACCTGCGACTCGGACGGCCACATCGAGCACTATGTCGACAGCGCGGGCGTCGAGTCCAGTCTGCCGGTCCATGGCATCCGGGAATCGGAGCCCTACTTGCTGGGTATTTTCCTGCTGGGTGCCTACCAGGAGATTCTCGGTGATATGCACAACCTGTTCGGCGATACCGATGCGGTCAATGTCGAGCTGACGCCTGCAGGCGGTTACCGCCTGGTCGAACCGCGTCATGGGGACACTGTGGAAGAACTATTGCGCTATGTCGAATTCGAACCGAAGCAGCTGATGGAGCGCTATCGTGAAAAGATCTCGCAGGCCGAACTCAATGATGAGGAGCGCACGTCTTTTCTGCATCTGCTGGAGCACGGTCTCGAGGGATACACCTACCTCGAAGATGAATAACGGCCCAAACCTATCGCGCCTGCGAGGCACTCCTACAGTGGCCGGATCGGTGTCTGTAGGAGCGGTCCCCTGACCGCGATTCGCCTTCCAGCATTCGCGCCGAAGGCGGCACTCCTGCGGGGTGTGATCGATGTCTATAGGAGTCCCTCGCAGGCGCGATATATCTCTACGACGACCAGATCGATGCCTTGCAGCCCCGGCGTGCAGCCGCGATTATGGTATCTTTTGAAAACACTAGCGCGGAACCCACGAAACAAGGGAAGTCAACAATGAGAACTGGCGTTATCGGCCTCGGCGCCATGGGTGCACCCATGGCCCGCAACCTGCACCGGGCTGGTCACCTGGTCGCGGTCTGGAACCGCAGCGGAGACAAGCCACGCCAGCTGGGTGAGGAGCTCGGTGTGTGTATTGCCGCTACCCCGGCCGCACTCGCAAAGGACTGCGAGCTGATTATCCTGTCGGTCTCGGCCGACGAGGACGTACTCGAGGTCATCAGCGCCCTGATGCCGGCGCTGCAGCCCGGCAGCGTGGTTCTGGACACTTCTACCGTGAGTCGGGCAACGGCGCTGGCAGCGGCAAAGCAGCTGCAGAGCATTGGCGTGGCCTTCCTCGATGGGCCGGTATCGGGCGGTGTCGAGGGCGCGCGCAACGGCACGCTCGCCATGATGGTCGGCGGCGATGCCGCGGTGCTCGCAACAATCACTCCGGTACTCAATGCCATTACCGCCAGGATTACCCACATGGGCCCGGTCGGTGCCGGGCAGGCCACCAAGGCCGTCAACCAGGTGATGGCGGCCGGGATCAACCAGGCGGTGAGCGAGGCACTGGCCTTCGCACAGGCACTCGGGCTGCCGCTGGACAAGGTCATCGACGTGGTCGGTTCGGGTGCGGCCGGCAACTGGTTCCTCACCCACCGCGGCCCGACCATGGTGAAAGGGCAATTCGAGCCTGGCTTTCGGGTGGCCCTGCACCACAAGGACCTGGCGATCTGCAGGCAGATGGCGGCGCAGCTCGACGTGGCGCTGCCGCTGGTCGAGATGACCCTTATCCACTATCGGCGGCTGATGGCCGCTGGCTTTGGCGACGCGGATATCTCGGCCCTGTTCCGGCAAAAGCAGGCCCTGTTCACGCCGGGCAAGGAACGGCCGAAGCGCCCCTAGCCGCTATCCAGCGGGCTGCGCACCCCGCGGCCGCCCCGGTTCAGCACATGGGTGTAGATCTGCGTGGTCTTCACATCCTTGTGACCCAGCAGTTCCTGCACGGTGCGGATGTCGTAGCCGTCCTCGAGCAGATGGGTCGCGAAGGAGTGGCGCA
>Ga0224512_10001716_pt1 | contig 20757 bp, 21 predicted proteins | sample SF_May12_sed_USG_4_FD_169103 | JGI IMG/M metagenome (GOLD analysis project Ga0224512, IMG submission 169103) | Sediment microbial communities from San Francisco Bay, California, United States - SF_May12_sed_USGS_13 | ecosystem: Environmental > Aquatic > Marine > Sediment | place: USA... | reverse complement strand
GAGAGGAAGTCACGACCTCCCTGGCGATCGGGCTCGGGCTGGTCATTCTCGGAGTGGCTTTGAACCTTCTCTCCGACAGGGGAGTCGCGGACGACCCGGCAACTCTCTCGGAGGTGGGCTGATGGATGTTGTCTTCTTGGTACGCAGGTGCGGAGTTTCGCCACGATCTGCGTCGACTGCCGTAGGGCTCTGAGAGTGTCCAATCCTCTGCGCTCGAGCCTCACGCGACGACCGCTGCTGACGGCCGTGGTGTACACGGGGATGGGGGTCCTGCCCTTGTACTTGGTCAGCGCGCAGATCCTCCAGCTGGACCGGGATCTGGGCTTCGGTGTGAGCAGGCTTGGAATCGCGACCGCGACCTTCTACGGCTTCGCCGCTCTCGCCGCCAATGTTGCGGGCCGGTTTGTAGCCAGGCTGGGGCCAAGGCGGAGTCTCCGTATCGGCGGGATCCTCACCGTCGTTGCCTGCCTGATCGCCGGGACGGCGTCGGCATGGTGGGTGGTGCCCCTGGCCACAGGGGTGGGAGGCATCGCCAACGGGTTGATCCAGGTCGCAGCCAATCTGGCCATATTCGATGGCGTCGCACTAAGGCAGCAGGGACTGGCGTTTGGCGCCAAGCAAGCTTCGGTTCCAATGGCGAGCGTCCTGGCCGGGATTTCGCTGCCTGTAATCGGATTGGTCTTCGGGTGGCGATGGGTTTTTGCCGGCGCCTCGGTGCTGGCAATGAGCCTGGCCATCTCGGTCCCCCAGCTCGACACGACACGGTTCGAGGCCCGTCGAGAGGGGTCCATGGGGCGACCGCCGCCTTCATTGCTTCTCCTCGCCCTGGCCGGGATATGCGGAGCTGCGGCAGGCAACGGGGTTTCGCTGTTCATCGTGCCGTCTGCGGTCGACATCGGGATCAAAGAGGCCGCAGCCGGGGCGGTGCTGGCTGCGTGCTCCATCGTGGTGGTGGCGATGAGGTTGGGGGCGGGATGGATTGTCGACCGGAGGGGGAGTAGTGGCCACGTCGAGATGGCCTGGGCGACCGCGGCAGGGGCCGCAGGTGCCCTGGTCCTGATGATTGCCTCGGCACCCGGCTTGTACCTCATCGCCATGCCGATAGCCGTGCTCGGGGCGTGGGGATGGCCCGGGGTCTTCTTCTTTACCGTCGTGCACAGCTACCCGGAGTTCCCGGCCAGAGCTTCGGGCTTCATGCTCTCCAGCAATCTGACGGGTACCGTAATAGGACCGCTGGTAGTGGGCTCGCTGGCGGGGCGGGGCGACTACCCGGCGGCCTGGTTGTTTGTCGCAATAGTCGCCGCGATCTCAACTGTGGCTTTCGTCTCGAGCTACCGGCTGACCGCTCGCTCCTCCGGGGCCCGTGCTTGATCTGGGGGGGCTCGGCCTGCCAGGTCCGGCGTGCCGGCCGATCAGGTTCCCAGGTACCAGTCCAGGATTTCCTCGCCGGTCATGAAGGCAACACCTTCGTGCTCTCGCATGTAGTCGAAGATCTGGCGGAAGTATTTGATGCGGTGACCGACCCCCGACACGTACGGGTGGACGGCCACGCACATCACTCGCGCCCCCCGGGCACTCTCTTCGTACAAGGTGTCGAACTGGTCTCGAGTTCGTTCGAACAGCTCGGGCGACGGCCGCTGCTGGACCAGATGCAGCACGATGTCGTTGATTTCCAGGCTGTAGGGCAGTGCGTAAAGCGCCCCGCTGGTCGTGTTCAGCCGGTAGGGCAAATCGTCGTTCACCCAGTCGGCCACGTATTCGACGCCCTCTTCCACCAGCAGATCGAGGGTGGCTTCCGTCTCCGATAGCCCGGGACCGATCCACCCGCGCATCGGCTTGCCCGATGTATCTTCGAGTAGTTGCTTGGTTTTGCGGATTGCAGCTCGCTCGTCCGGTTCCTTGCTCATCACCTGCTGGATGTAGTTGTGGCCCATCAGCTCCCAGTCGCTGCCAACACACTCGGCCACCACCCGGGGATAGGCCTCGCAAAGGACCCCGTTCATGCTCATGGTCGCCCGGATCTCCCGCTCGTCCAGGGCGTCCTTGAGCCGCCAGATACCGACTCGCAACCCGTAGTCGAACCAGCCGTAGTTGGCCACATCGGGCACCACCGGTTCTCCCTGCGGGTACGGAAGCAAGGTGCGGGGAAGCGGAGACCAGTAGTCCCACACCTCAACGTTCACGACCACCCACACCGCCAGGCGGGCCCCATCCGGTAGATGGAGAGGCTCCCGGTCGCCGATCGGCAGATAATCAGCCTTGGGGTTTTGGTGGTCCGTCATTACGTGTTCCTCCCAGAAAATCCTGCGTTCGCAAGCCTCAAGCCTTCGAGCCGTATTCCGGCCGACACTACCCGCCGGTACGGCCGGCCAGGTCGATAACATGGGATGTCCGATACTGCCCAGGAGATGTCGTGCCGCTCTTTCCACCCGACCGCGTTCTACCGGAAGTCGACTTCGATGTCGTGGGTCCGCGGGTGGGGGAGCGGTTCCCGGACCTGGCGTTGCCCAATCAGCACGACGACCTGATCGACCTGCACGCCCGCCGGTCCGACCGGCGAGGGTTGGTGGTCGTCCATCGCAGCGCCGATTGGTGACCCTGGTGCCGGGCGCAGCTGGTCGAGCTGCAGCGAACGACGGCGGAGCGGGACGACGTATTCGTCGTCGCTATCAGCTATGACCCGGTAGCCACCCTGGCCCGCTTCGCCGATGAGTTTGGCGTCACCTACGACTTGCTGGCCGACGTAGGCAGCAGGGAGTTCGAACGTCTGGGGCTGCTCAATCACACGATCGTCGAAGAGGTAGCGGCCTGGGGCCGTGAGTTCGGAACCCGGCATGACCGGGTTCCTTTCCCCGGTGTCTTTCTCCTCGATGAGGAGGGGATCGTGATCGAGAAGAAGTTCGATCGCAGCCATCGGGTGCGTCCTTCAGGTTCGGTGTTGCTGGCCGACTTGACCGGCGAGGAGCTGGCTCCGGCCGTGTCGGGCACCGCCGCCGGACCCGGGGTCGGGGCGACGGCCTGGCTGGACGAGAAGACCTTCTTCCCGGGACAGCGTCTGTACGCCCACGTGCGTATCCAGATCGACGCAGGACTCCACCTGTACGTGCCGCCTCTCGCATCGGGATATGTGCCGTTGCGGGTACGTATCGACGCGCCCAACTTGACCGCCGAACCACCCGAGCTGCCGGCCGGGAGACCGTTTCGGGTGGAGGGGCTAAAGGAGGAGTTCTTTGTCGTCGAGGGAACGGTGGGTGTGAAGATCCCGTTCCACTTCTCCGACGAAGCCACCGGGGACGCCACCGTCGCGGTGCGGGTCGGCTACCAAGCCTGCACGAAGAGTGTCTGTTTCGTCCCCGAAGACCTGCGTATCGACCTGCCTATCACGTTTCTACCGATCCCGCGACCCTGACCACCACCGATGCGCCGCAGGGGTGATTGCCCCGAAGATGGACGACGCCGGCGCGGATGCTCGATCCGAACGCCAACCGGGAATCTCTCTCAGGTCAGCAGGGCCGCGACCAGGTCCTCATCCACATCGACTCCCAATCCGGGGCCGGTCGGGACTGAGAATTGTCCATCAACGACGTTGAGAGGGCCGGCGGTCACATCGGCGGCGAGCCCCTGGTTGGCGGGACTGCATCCGAAGGCCACGTCGCTCATCGCCGCCGCACAGTGGACGTTGGCCGCCGCCGCGACGCTGGACTCGGCGATCTTTCCCGCCAGGTTGATGGCGAGTCCCAGTGTGTCGCAAAGTGCCGCGCCGCGCATTACGCCGGTGATTCCGCCATGTTTGATCAGCTTCAGGCTCACTCCGGCAATCGCCGTGCGACCGATGGCGACCAGGTCCTCGAGCGACCGTGCGCTCTCGTCCGCGCAGAGGGCGATGGGGCTGGAGGCAGAAAGGCGGATCAGGGCGTCCCGGTTCAGAGTCGGCTGCTCGATGAAGCGCACCCGCAGCCCGTCTATCGCCCGTAGGAAGTGCAGGGATTCCTGTTCCGACCATGCTCCGTTGGCATCTCCGCAGATCACGGTGTCGCCGGCCGCCGCCGAGAGTGCCGTCATTGTCTTCACCTCGGCAGCCGCGTCCCCGATTCCGAGCTTGACTTTGAACCACCGGTATCCGGTCTCGTACTTGGCCTCGTACGTCGCGAGGTCGGCGTCGGGATCTCCGCTGCCCATCAAGGTGAGGGCGGGAATGTGGGTGCGTCCTGCACCTCCGATGAGCTCGGCGACGGGAACGCCGTAGGCTTTGCCGGCGATGTCGTGGAGGGCGATGTCGATGGCGCCGATAGCGGTTGTGTTCCCGGACACCGACCGGTGCAGACGGAGCCAGAGGTGATTTCGTTGCAGCGGATCGGCGCCGATCAGCAGGGTGGCAAAGTAATCGAGCGCCGCCCGTATCCGGCCCTGGTTCTCGCCGGTGACATCCATTGCTTCGACACCTTCACCCCATCCGACGATTCCCTCGTCCGTGGTGATCTTCACGAGCACGTTGTTTGATCGGGCGATCGTCACGTGCGACATGTGGATGGGTTTTGCCAGCGGAAGTCCGATGGGAAACGTGTCTACCGCGGTGATACGCATAGGTCTCCAGGCACGAGATATTCAGGCAATCTACCCGGCCGTCGGCTGATGCGTCGCGGAGGCTTGGTTTCTGTGCCCTTCGAGTCCGGCCGGCGTCGGTCGATCAACTCGAGGTCGAGTACCGGTCGATCGCCTCAGGTGTGAACTCGAATCCATGGCCGGCCACGTCTGGCACTTCGATGCATCCTTCGACGACCTCGAATTGTCGGGTGAGGACCCCGGCAGGAATGAGATCGGCGTACTCGGCGAGGTAGCCCCGCGGGCTCGATCCCACCAGGCTGATCGACAGCTCATGCCAAAGGTGGCTGCTGAGCGAGAGGTTGTAGGCGTCTGCCAGATGTGCCACCTTGCGGAACTCGGTGATCCCCCCACACCGAGCGACGTCGGGTTGGAGGAAACTCACCGCCCTGCGCTCGCACATCTCCCGGAAGCCCCACCGCAAATAGGCGTTCTCTCCCGCAGCAGTGGGCACCGCGCTGCGTTGGGCAACTTCGGCGAGGTCATCCAGGGAGTCCGCGTACACAGGTTCCTCCAGCCATCCGACGCCGTAATCGGCCAGCATGTGGGAGATCTCGACCGCCTCACGCACGTTGAACTTCTGGTTGGCGTCCGCCAGCAGGAGGAAGTCGTTGCCCAGCTCCTTGCGGAGCACCGCGGTCCGTTCGTGGTCACGCCGGGTTCCGATCTTGTACTTGTAGGCGGTGATGCCCAGAGCGGCGAAGCTCAGGCCTTCGGCAACGAGCTCGGCGTCGGAGAGGTTATGCCAGCCTCCGCTTCCGTAGACGGGCACTTTCGTTCGGTATCCGCCGAGGAGCCTGTGCACTGGGAGGCCGGCAGCTTTGCCGAGCAGATCCCAGCAGGCGATGTCGACGGCGGACAACGCCCAGACGCCCAACCCGGCTCGCATGCGAGCCTTGTTGGGTCCCCAGAGCTTTTGCCAGAGCGCCTCGGGGGCGAGCGCATCCTGGCCGATGGCCAGGGGAGCCAGCTCTTGGGTGATGTAGGGCACGATGGCCGCCCTGGCCGACCCTCCCAGGCCCATAGTGAACCCGGTCCCAGTGAGGCCGTCGTCGGTGTGCAGCCACACGGCGGTGCAATCGACGTGGGTGTAGGCGCCCAGGGAGCTCGAGATGGGGCGCTCCAGGGGCAAAGGCATCGCTCTGGTCTCAACCGATCGGATGAGGAGCTCGGGCATACGATCGCCTCTCCTTCGTTGGGCGTTGCCGGCGATGCGGAAGATAGTATCGATCACCCGGTTGGATTGGTACCGTGACGAACCTCCGTTGGATGCATTGAGGAGTCGACCGATGGCAGAGATCGTACTGACCGCCGGGGTTCCTCACACCCCGCTTCTGTGGCGGTTGCTACGACCGCCGATCCCCGAAGACCTGGGCATGGTCGCTTCCAACTTCGACCGCTTGCGGGAGAAGCTGGCGGGATCGCGACCCGACGCGATCGTGTTGGTGGCCTCCGATCACTTCCGTCAGCTCGTAACTTCCAACATGCCCGCCTTCATGATCGGCAAGGCGCAAGAGATGCGGGGTACCCACCCCAACGAGGAGCGCGCCTTCGGCCTCCCCTTCGTCCGGGTCCCCGGCGACCCGGAGCTGGCGAGGCTTCTGCTCGGGCACCGCGAATTGCCGGCCGGATTCGATTTTGCCTATTCGGACGAGCCGTGGCTCGATCACGCCTTCGTGGTGCCTCTGCTCTATCTCACTCCGCAGCTCGACGTGCCGGTGGTCCCCGTGTACACGAACACCAACGCCCCGCCGCTTCCTTCCGCCCGCCGTTTCGTCGAGTTGGGGAGGCATTTGCGGGCTTCAATTCTGGGGTCGTCTGTACGGCAAAGGGTCGCCGTCATTGGAACGGGACACCTGGCCTTCGAGCTGGGGGGACCCCGCCAGTTTCTCGGGACCTCACCGGATCCCGAGTTCGACGACCAGGCCCGGAAATGGATGGCCGACGGGGACGTGGACGCGGCGGTCGAGACGTGCACATTCGATCGGCTTCTAGCCGCCGGCAACTTGACGTTCCAGTTCCTGAACTTCCTGACCTGCATGGCTGCGGCCGGAGGCCGGCCGGCCACGATCGCGGAGACGACGCCGTGCCGCTTCGGCCACGAGCCCTTCTTTGCCTGGGAGGAAATGTGAGCCGATACATGGTGAACAAGCTCATGTGGGAGATTGACCGCCGTGACGAATCCGTGGAGGCCTACAAGCGGGACACGGTGGCATTCATCGACGGGTGGGAGGCCGCGACCCTTTCCCCGGTTCCTCCCTACCCGGACGGCGGCACCTTGACGCCGGACGAGCGTCAGGCGTTCGAGGATTGGGACTTCGAGAGACTCTATGCCCTGGGAGCCCACCCCTACCTGCTCTGGCACCTGGTCCGGGCGATCTTTGTCCCGGAGCGGATGACCGTCGAGGAACTTAGCGACGCGTTCAAGGACGCCGTCGCAGAGCACGGCCGGCCCGACTTTGCGACCTGAGCGTACCGGGTGAGTATCGTGTCGAGATGCCGAATATTCGAAACCTGTACGTCGAGACGGCCGACCGGGCCATCGACCTTATCGCAGATCCCGATACGGCCTCCCGGTGGGAGCAGCCCAGCGTGCTGGCGCGGATGTCGGTCGGCGAACTGGCGGGGCATCTGGCCCGGTCGATTCTCCAGGTTGAGTGGTATCTGGACGCTCCGTATCGAGACGCAGCACCGATCGATGCGGCCACCTACTACGTTCGGGAAGGGGATACCGCCGATCTCGACTCGGCCCACAACCAGGGGATCCGGGCCAGGAGCGTTGAGACTGCCCGGCCGGGACACGATCATGTTGTCGCATCGATTCGATCGACCCTCGACCGCCTCCGGGTGCGGCTCCCGACCGAGCCCGAAGGCCGTCTGGTTGAAGCCCTGGGACGGGTCCTTCCGCTGGACGAGTACCTGAAGACGAGACTGATCGAGATAACCGTGCATTTCGACGACCTCAGTCTGTCCACCGGCTTTGCCGGCGTCCTGCCTCCTCCGGAGGCGATCGCAGTGGCGGTCGAAACACTCTTCGTTGCGGCCCAGCGTAAGCACGGACCGGCGGCGGTGCTCACTGCCCTGACCAGGCGCGAACGCGACCAGGTCCAAGCGTTGAGGGTGTTCTGACGGGCGGTCGCCCGCCCGGTCACGATGGTGAGCCGGCTCGGCACCGTATCGAGTACCGTCGCAGGCGACATGAGGAGGAGAAGGCCATGGACTTGGGGATCACGGGCAGGACCGCTCTTTTGACGGCGTCTAGTCGCGGACTCGGAAAAGCCTGCGCGGTGGCCCTCGCTCGGGAAGGCGTCGATATCACTATCAACGGACTCGCCGAGGATCATCTCACCGAGACGGCCGGAGAGATACGAACGGAGACCGGAGTGCAGGTCACCACGGTGGCGGCCGATGTCAACACGGCTGAGGGCCGGGCGGCGCTGCTGGCGGCCTGCCCGGATCCGGACATCCTCGTCAACAACAACTGGGGCCCACCGCCGGGCAACTGGGAGGATTTCGAGTACGCAGATTGGCTGCAGGCGGTCGAGTCCAACATGCTGGCGCCGATCATGATGATCAAGGGGGTCGTCGGCGGCATGCGCAGGCGGAATTTCGGCCGCATCGTCAACATCACTTCCCAGATGGTGAAATCACCGTTCTCGGTCATGGCGCTTTCGGCCGGGGCCCGGGCCGGCCTGACCGCCGCCTGCAAGGCCCTCTCCCGCGACGTTGCTGCCGACAACGTCACCATCAACAACCTTCTGCCCGAGCGGATCGACACGGAGCGTCAGGTCTATATGGCCCGCCGACGGGCCGAGTCGTCCGGCATGACCTACGAGGCCGCCCGTCAAGAGATGGTAGACAGCATCGCCGCCGGCCGGATGGGCACGCCGGACGAGTTCGGGCGGGCGTGCGCCTATCTGTGCAGCGCTCACAGCGGCTACATCTCAGGCCAGAACCTCCAACTCGACGGTGGTTCGTACCGGGGGGCGTTCTGACGGGGACCCATAGACGCGAACCTCGATCCGCCATATCATTTGAACATCTTCATCTACTGGTTTCTCGGCGGGTTGGTAGTCATCGCGCTGGTCGCGTTGGTCGTGTGGAAGATGCTGTTCGCAGTCGCCGGTCGAGGCGGCGAGCGTACCGGAGACGCCGCCGATATCGCCGGCGGCGTGATCAACCAGGCGAAGGCGTTCCGGGGCGACGCCCCCGTCGAAGGCGAGGCCTGGGACGGGGTCGACCGGCAGAAGACCGGCCCGGGAGTCGCCGGAGCCGGCGGGGTGTGAAGGTCCGCCGGCGACGCCGGAACCGAGAATCCCCGGACACATCAGGCGCCCTCTCCGCGAAGGTATGCGGCGCCGGGCTGAGCTTCCCGGTCGGCGCGCCTGGCCGGTTTAGACCTTCGCTCCCGGAACGAGAGCCGCCTTGGGCAACATCACATGACAACCCTTGTTGACGTTGACCAGCTGGGAGATCCGTACGTCGGCGGCCAGGCTGCAGAGGGTATAGGCGTCTTCCGCACTGACGTCGGTATGGTCCCGGATCAGCGCGATCATCTCCCGTACGCCCTGGCGGGCGGCATCGTCGAGATCCGGGTCGATCCCGATCGTGACGTGGTGCGTGGGGGTCTCGGCCCGGGGCATCGTGAGGGTGAGATCTGTGCGGAGATGAAGCTCGAACGTCCCGGTCAAGGCCGTCTCCGCGGCGGAGACGCAGCTCTCCCCGTCCGCCTGGACGGCATGACCATCGCCCACCATGAAACCCGCCCCCTCGTTGAAGACGGGTAGGTACAGGGTCGAGCCCGGCGTCAACTCTTTGATGTCGAGGTTGCCGCCGTGGGCGCCGGGAGCTATCGACGAGATGGTCCCCCATTCGGCCGGAGGTAGCACGCCCAGCACCCCAAAGAAGGGGCTGAGGGGGAGTTCGGTACCCCAGGGCAGGCGCGCGACCATCTTCGGACGGTCGATCTCGATAGTGAGGAGCCGCCGGTTCGGAAAGTCGTCGGGCAGCGTTCCCCGGAGCGGAACGATCATGTTCCAGGCCCAGTCCTGGCGGAGAGCGACGTCCAGGATGCGGATCTCCAGCACGTCACCGGGGCGGGCGCCGCGGATGGCGATGGGCCCGGTCATGATGTGCCCGGGGAGGATCGGCAGGCGGGTGGCGATCAGTTCACGGTGTTCGGGTAGCAGCCGGTCCGCCACTTCGTCGGGGTATTGACCCGGTGAGCCGGAGACGGTGTCGACGACCACCCGATCGCCGGATTCGACCTGGAGCACCGGTTCGAATGCCGATGAGAACGCACCCCAACTGAGATGCTCCGGCACGGCGCTGAGGTGGTGCTCGGTCGCCATCGATCAGACCACGGCCACCGGCGCCACAGCCTCGAGGTCGGTGACGACGTCGATGACCACCGGGCGATTCGCCGCGAGGGCCCGTTCCATGGCCGGGGCGAAGTCGGCGGGGCGCTCGACCCTGATCCCGATCGCCCCCATGTCCTCGGCCACCCGGGCGAAATCGACGTCGGTGAACACCCACAGCTCACGGGCTTGTTGAGTTTGGGTCCCGCCATAGGCGCGGTCGAAGCCTCTCATCGACTGGTTTCCCGAATGGTTGTCGTTCACCACCGTGACCGTGTTGATTCCGAATCGGACCGCCGTTTCGATATCGCCGACGTGGTACCAAAAGCCGGAGTCTCCGGTGAAGCACACCACCGGCCGATCCGGCGCCCCGCATTTGGCTCCGAGGGAAGCCGGAAATGCCCAGCCGAGATGACCGGCGCTGCGCATGTAGCTCTGCGTGGGGGTGCGCAGGTCGTAGAACCCGCCCATCCACATGCCGGCATGACCGGTGTCCACGACCACGATCCCGTCGTCGGGGACCAGGTCGGTGAGCTCGGCACACAACCGCTCGGGACGAAGCGGGGAGGTATCGGATCTCATCAGCGGCTGGTACTCGTCGTACCAGGACTGCCGGGCGGCCTGCGCCTCCGCCACCCAGGCGGCCCGGCTGGCGGAGCCGCCCTCGGCCAGCTCGAGCATCCGGGTAAGGGTCTCCTGCGCATCGGCATTGATACCAACCAGCGGCGGATAGTTGCGACCGATCGCTTCGGGGTCGATGTCGATCTGGATACACGGAGTGCCCAGGGGAGGTACTTGCCAGAAGTGGGTGGTCATCCCGCCGGTTTCGCTTCCCACGTATACCACCAGATCGGCCGCTCCCACCACGCGGTTGGCCGCCGCCCGCGAATAGGTGCCTACCACACCCACTGAGAGCGGGTGGGTCCCGGGGATCGAGTCTTTGCCGTTGAGCGAGGTAGCCACCGGTATCTCGAGCCGCTCGGCCAATGCCACCAGCGCCGGCCCGCCGCTCGAAGCGCGGACGCCGCCGCCGGCCACGAGTACCGGACGCTCCGCCGCTTCGATGTGGTCGAGGGAGGCGCGAACTGCCTGATCATCGGGCCGGGGACGGAAAGGCGGCACCCGGCTGAAGCCTCTCTCGACTACCCCCTCGACCTCCGTCGCCTCCAGATCGATCTGGCCCTCGTTGCCCCGGAATTGCAGGTGGACGGGGCCGGGAGATCCGGTTGTGGCAGCCCGGAACGCCTGACGGACCATGTCCGGGAACCGATGGACCGAGTCGATGGTCGCGTTGAACTTGGTGACGTGATCGAAGGCCGGCACGTCGTCGAGCTCCTGGTACACCTTGCGGAACTTGGTGTTGGGGTCGCGTCCACCGGTCATCGCGATGACCGGCGAGTGGGCCAAGTAGGCGTCGCGGAGACCGGCGGCGAGGTTGAGCGCACCGATCACCTGGGCCATGCACACGCCGGGCCGGCCCGACGCCCGGGCGTACCCGTCCGCCATGTAGGCGGCGGGCTTCTCTCCGTGCGGGCGGATCCGCTTGATCCCGGTGCGGGCCTCGATCTCCACCATGGTTCGGCGCAGTACCGCCGGGACGTGGAACACGTGGCTCACTTCGTAGGCTTCGAGCATCTCGGCGAGAACAACGGCGCCGGTCGTCATGGCGCCACCTCGAAGAGGGCGGTGCCGGAGGTGGCCACGGTGCCGTCCAGCTTGTGGATCCATAGCTCGCACGTCACCCGGTCGCCGTCGACCGCGGCGACGGACCCGCCACATTCGAGAGAGTCGCCCAGATAGGCGGGAGCCAGATGGCGGTAGGTGATCGACACCAGGCGCGCCGCCCGTCCCAACCATCGCTGCACGGTCTGCACCATGTAGGTCCCCTGCAGCGGCCCGTGGACCAGCAGCCCCGGGTGGCCGTCGTGCTCGGTGGTGAACGGGAGGTCGTAGTGGATACGGTGGATCAGCCAAGAGGCGCCGCTGAACATGAACAGGTCGATAGCGTCTGGTGCCCTGGTGATGGTGGGGATCTCGGTTCCGGCTCTGGGGATCATCGGTAGATCCTCGTGAACCGCTCGCGGGCCACAAGGTCGCCCCGCTGGTTGGTGAACGTGAACTCCATGATCACGAAGACCAGCGCCCCGCTCCGCCCCTCCTTCTCGTACATGTCGACTATCCGTTTCGTGACCGTGACAACATCTCCGGCCACCACCGGTTGCTCGAGGTCGATGGTTGTCTCGCCCGCCATCGCTCGTGTCGTGTCGAGCGGCGGAACGTCGGCGGTGGCCGAACCGTCCGGCTCGAGATCGTCGCGCCCCACGAGGTGAGCAGCATGCATCCTGATCACATAAGGGAAGAGCGGGGGAGCGACCACGTCTGCGTAACCCGCCTCGACCGCCGCCGCCCGCTCGAAATGCATGGGATCGGTCTCGCCGATGGCGTGGGCGTACTTCTGGATGTCCCGCTCACCGACCGTGAAGGCATAGTCGGGATAATCCCGCTCTGCCCAGCGTCTTGCCTCCTCTGTTATCACGCCCATCGTTTGGCTCACTTTCTCTTTTGGCCGGACTCGAGTTAGATGCCGAGTGTACGGGCGATGATGTTGCGCTGGATGTCCGATGTGCCCGCTCCGATGACTCCGAGCCGGGACTCCCGGTAGTGCCGCTGGAGGTCATACTCCATCGTGTATCCGTACCCGCCCAAGATCTGCAGTCCCAGGTCGGCAACGTCCTTGTACGCCTCACAGGCGTACAGTTTGAGGATGGCCGCATCCCGCAGGGTGGCGGTGCCCCGATCGAGCCGCGAGGCGTACCGATACACCAGCATCTCGGAGATCTCGATCATCGTCTGCATGTCGGCCAGGCGGTGCGAAACGGCCTGGAACTTGGAGATCGGCTGGTCGAACTGCCTCCGTTCCTGGGCGTAGGCGAGCGAATCGGCCATCGCCGCCTTGGCGGCGCCTGTGCGGGCAGCAGACAGGCACAGCCGCTCGTAGCGGAGGGAGACGCCGAGGTCGCGCCATCCGTCGTGCAAGGTGCCGAGCATATTCGATTTTGGGACCCGTACCTCGTCGAAGTACAGCGTGGCAGTTCCCAAGGGCCAGTGGCCGAGCGTCTCGATCGGTTGCCACTCCAGCCCCGGGCTCTTGGTGTCGACCAAGAAGTTGGTGATTCCGTGGTGTTTCTTCCCCTCTGAAGAGGTGCGGGCGGCAACCACATCCAGGTCGCTGACCTTGAATCCCGAAGTGAAGACCTTCTGGCCTTTGAGGATGTAGTCGTCGCCGTCCTGGGTGGCCGTCAACGTGATGGAGGCCGCGTCCGAACCCGCCTCCGGCTCGGTCAGCGAGAAGCAGACCGACAGCTCCCCGGCGGCGACCTTGGGGAGCAGATCCTGTTTGTGCGCCTCGGTGCCGAATTGTCCGATCATCAGGCCGCCCCAGGTCACGGCCCGGAACACCCAGAACGACAAGTCGAGGAACGCCCGGCCCAGCTCTTCGAGGAGGATCGCCACCTCCACCGCGCCACCCCCCGAGCCGCCATACTGTTCGGGAATGTTGATCCCCAACCACCCCAGGGCACCCAGCTTGTCGTACAGCTCCACCGGCGCTTGCTTCTCACGATCACACCGGCGTACGTAGTCGCGACTTATCTCCCGTTCGCAGAATTGTCGGACTGTTGATCGAAATAACTCCTGCTCTGGAGTGAAGACAACATCCATGCTCATCAGCGCCTTTCTCGAGTCGAGTTGCTCTCGGTATCGGGCGATGCCCCGGCAGAGCGCTGCTCGACGCTGCCCTGGTCTGTCTCGTGTCGCGAGACGGCGACCGCAACGAGAGTACGACCGGGCCGGACGCGCTGTCAACTGGCTTCATCCCCAAGAACCGTTGCGGCGGTTGACAGTTTGTGTTCCCCGGAGATAGGGTTCGAGCGGTCATCTCGGCGTCTCATCATTCGAGACGATGAGGTCGATGTTCGCCACCACAAGGGAGTTACCGCGCATGGCAGAGACGCCCACCATCGAGACAGTACGCGCTCTGTGCGACCGCCACAGCAACTGGGGGCGATGGGGTGAGAATGATGAGCGGGGCACCCTCAATCTGGTGAAACCCGAGCACGTTGTCAGCGCCTCCACCCTCATCCGGCGGGGTGCCACCATCTCGATGGCACTGCCGTACGACGACGCCGGACCGCAGACGGGGGCCTTCGGACGGTTCAACCCTATTCATCTCATGATTCGCGACGGAGCCGACGTTATCGCCGGGTCTTCCGTCCGGGATTTCTACGGTGGCGTCGACCGCCACTTCCGGGGTACCGACGACCTCATCATCATGCCGCTCCAGAGTGGTACCCAGTGGGATGCGCTCGGCCATGTGGTGTTCGAGGACAAGATCTATAACGGCTACGGGGCCGAGTGGGTGAGCAGCAAGGGCGCTATCAAGAACTCGGTCAAGCAGGCGGCCGACGGGATGGTGGGGCGCGGCGTCCTCCTGGATATCCCCCGATCGCTCGGCGTCGAATGGCTCGAGCCGGGACATGCGATCGACGGGGACCAACTCCAGCAAGCGGCGGATATGGCCGGCGTCGAGGTTGGCGAGGCAGACTTCGTGTTCGTTCGCACCGGGGCGATGACGATGGCCAGGGCCAACGGGACCTGGGGTGATTACGCCGGAGGAGCAGCTCCCGGGCTGGGTTTGGGGAGCGTGGACTGGATCGCCGAACGTGACGTCGCCGCACTCGCAGCCGATACCTGGGGCCTGGAGGTGCGGCCCAATGAGACACCTGATACGTTCCAGCCGCTCCATATCGTGATGATCAACCACATGGGTCTGTGGCTGGGAGAGATTTTCGACCTCGACCCGCTTGCCGAGGACTGCGCGGCCGACGGCAGGTACGACTTCTTCTTCGCCGGCCCTCCGCTGCCCTTCACTCGGGCGGTCGGTTCACCGTTGAATCCGATGGCGATCAAGTGAGGGAGGAGGCCTGATGGACGCATTGCGCTCGATGATCTTCACGCCCGGACACAGGCGCGATCTGATTGAGAAGGCGATCCGGTCGGGGGCAGACGCCGTGATCGTCGACCTCGAGGATGCGGTGGCGCTGGAAGCAAAACCGGAAGCCCGGGCCCTCCTGGCAGATCTTCCGCCGTCAACCGTTCCCCTTTTCGTTCGCACCAACGGCCCCGACACCGGAATGATCTGGGAGGACATAGTCGCCGCGGGCCGGGCGGGCGTTGCAGGGGTGGTGATCCCCAAGGCAGAGCATCCTGGCCTCATACGGGAAATCGACGGGGGACTCACCGCCCTCGAGCTGACCTCCGGCCATCCGCCGGCAAGCATCGGGATCATTCCGCTCATCGAAAGCGCCCTGGGAGTTCGCAATACCTACGACATGGCAACGGCCAGCCCACGCGTCGAGTGTGTGATGTTCGGAGGGGGAGAACAGGGCGACCTGGTGGCCGATCTGGGATGCGAGTGGACGCCGGAGGGCACCGGTCTCATGCAGGCCAGATCTCAGGTGCTGATGTCGTCCAGGGCGGCGGGGATCCAGCATCCGTTCGAAGCGGTGTTCATGGACTTCCGCAATCAGGAGGCGTTGCGGGTGGAGAGCGAACTCGCCAGGCGGCTCGGATACGTTGGGAAAGTGGCGATTCATCCGGCACAAGTACCAGTGATCAACGATGTCTTCACACCGTCACCGGAGGTCGTGGCGTATCAACGGAAGGTACTCGAGGCATTTGAGGAGGCGGAATCCTCAGGCTCCGCCTCTATCAGTTTGGATGGGAAGATGGTCGACTACGCGGTGGCACGGGTGGCGCGCACCGTCATAGCACGGGCAGAAGCGGCGGAGCGGGCATCCGCCCGCCGGGCAAAGGAGAACGAATGACCAGGAGCCGTTACATAGAAGGTGGTGTGGGGATTGCCGTCATCGGTGCCGGATCGATCGGAACCTTGCGGGCCGAGATCTCGCATCGCCATCCATCGGTCGATTTCCTCGCTGTGTGCGATATCGACGCCGAAAAGGCGAAGCGATTGGCCGACTCATCTGCGGCCGACGTATGGTCGACGAACGCTCTCGAGCTCGTCACTCGCGACGAGGTAGACGCTGTTGTGGTGGCGTCCACCGAGGACGCCCACTATGAGCCGGCGATGGCGGCGATCCAGGCAGGTAAGGCGCTGCTCATCGAGAAGCCGTTCACCATCCTGCCGGACGAGGGCCACAAGCTGCTGGCCGCGGCCGACGAATACGGAGTGCGGGTATACACGGGCTTCACGCAGCGGTTCCGTCGTCGCTACCTGGCGATCAAGGAGCATATCAACAAGGGGTACATCGGCGACGTGACCAGCGCCAAGGCGACCATCTACCTCGCCCAATCGGTGGCACGGTCGGTCATTTCCCGGGCCCGCTCCACTACCCCGTCGATCAACACGATGACCTATCTGTTCGATCTGCTCAATTGGTACCTCGACGGTCGGCTCCCAACGGCGGTGTACGCCGCCGGGTCGACCAAAGGGCATATTCACGAGCAATACGGGACACCCGATTCCACCTGGTGCGTCCTCACGTACGAAGACGGCATGGTGGCCAACCTGGGGGTGAGTTGGGAACTCCCCGATTTCTGGCCCGCCTACGTTGCCACGATGGACTTTGAACTGTTCGGGCGGGAGGGAACGGTGAGCGTCAAGGACGACCATCGAGACGTGCTGATGGCATCAAACAAACCCATCCCGTCGCCCTACACGCCTGACGCCACGATGAGCGTCGCCATGCTCGGCTCCTACATGCCGGGCGATTGGGCCCTGGGTGAGCACTTCGGAGCGATGCAAGAGGAGACCCACGCTTTCATCAACTCTGTGGGACAGAACCGTCAAGATCCGATCCTCGCCACCGCTGAAGAAGGCATTGACGTGCTGGTGATCTCCCGGGCTGTCGACGAGTCGGCGAAAACCGGCCAGGTTGTTCCGCTCCCGTGGACTTGATAACCGACCGCATCCGTGCACAGGGGGACCTTTGCTGAAGGGAACTACGATCCTCGAGCTCGGTCAGGTGATCGCAGGCACCTACGGCGGAGCGATCCTGGCCGAGTTGGGAGCCGAGGTCATCAAGATCGAGCCCTTCACCGGCGACACGGCCCGCAACCCGAAGATTGCACCGCTCCGAGGTGAAAGCGCCATCCACCTCTTCATGAACCGCGGCAAGAAGAGCGTCGGCATCGATCTCAAGAACCCCGAAGGCCTCGAACTCTTCTACCGGCTGGTCGAACAGGCAGACGCGGTGATCGACAATTTCCGTCCCGGGGTGATGACCCGTCTCGGGATCGATCACGAGACGTTGAAACAGCGCAACGCGGACATCATCACCGTTTCCGTCACCGGCTTCGGAGAGCATGGTCCGGCCCGCGACAAAGCCGCGTTCGATCTGGTCGTCCAGGCGTACAGCGGCCACATGGACATCACCGGGGATGCAGAAGGTCCGCCCGCCCGGGTCGGCATCCCGCTGGCCGACATCAGCGGCGGGATCTTCGCCTGCATCTCGGTACTCGCCGCCCTGGTGGGTCGGGAGCTCCATGGGGGCGGCAGGCACGCCGATGTGGCGATGCTCGACGCGCTGGTCTCGATGCTGTCCTACGACGCGCTCGATCACCTGAACTCGGGAGCCAAGCTGAGCCGCCTCGGCACCGCCCACGCCCACATGGTCCCCTGGCAGGCCTTCGAGACGGCCGACGGCTACGTGGTCGTAGCGGCCCGGGACGAGAAGTTCTGGCGCAACCTATGCGATGCGATCGAACGGCCCGACCTGAAGGACGATCCCCGTACCGCCGACAATGAGGCCAGGGTGGAGAACCGGGCCTTCGTCATCGCCATCCTGGCAGAAGCCTTTCTCGCCCGTACCAAGGCCGAATGGCTACGGATTCTCGACGAGTACGACATCCCCTCAGCGCCCGTGAACGATCTCGCCGAGATCTTCGCCGATCCCCAAATCGAAGCCAGGAGAATGGTACGCGCCTATCAGCATCCAACTCTCGGGGAGATCCGCTATCCGCCCAGCCCCGTGCAGTTCTCCGACTGGGACCTCCCCACCGAGCCGGCCCCGATGCTCGGCCAGGACACGATTGCGGTGCTGGTCGAACGTCTCGGGTACCAGCCCGAGGCAGTTGATGAGCTGGCCCGGGAAGGCGTCGTAAAGGTGTGGCCGGTGCCCGAGTGAGTGTCTCCGTTTACACCAGCTTCAAAGCACCACCGTCCGCTCTCGACCATCGTGGCGGCCACCCTCTCGAACACCCTCGGGGCGCTGCCTAAACCAAGGGAGGTTGTATGAGGTTTGGGACATTTGTACCGCAGGGATGGAAGATGGACCAGGCCGGGGTGCCGGTGGCCGAGCAGTGGCCGCGCATCGCTGCCGCCGCGACCACCATCGAGGAGGTCGGCTACGACTCTTTGTGGGTCTACGACCATTTCCACACGCATCCGGTCCCCTCCCAGGAGAGCACGTTCGAGGCGTGGAGTTTGATGGCTGCCCTCGCCACCGTCACCAATAGGATCCGGATTGGACAAATGTGCACCTGCATTCTGTACCGCTCGCCGGCGCTCCTCGCCAAAATGGCGGTGTCCGTCGATGCCATGTCGGGTGGCAGGCTCAACGTCGGGATCGGGGCCGGGTGGTCGGTAGGCGAGTTCAAGGGATACGGATATCGGTTCCCGCCGGCGGCGGAGCGTCTCGACATGCTCGAGGAGGCCGCCCAGGTACTTCTGGAGATGTGGACCAGCGACGAGGCGTACTTTGCGGGCAGGCACTACCGGCTCGACGGCGCCATCACCCGGCCCAAATCACTCCAGGAGCCCTATCCTCCGCTCTGGATTGCCGGTACCGGCGAGAAGCGCACGTTGCGGATCGTTGCTAGCTACGGCGACTTCGCCAATTTCTCCAGCGATCTAGAAGAATTTGTTCGAAAGTCTTCGGTACTGGCCGAGCATTGCGAGATTGTCGGCAGGAGATACGAAGACATCGGCCGTTCGGTTCACCTGATGGCGGTGGTCGGACGCGACGAAGCCGATCTCGCTCGCAAGCTGGAGGTAGCCGGGAAGAGGCGCAGCTGTTCGCCGGAGGAGTTTCGGTCCGAGCATCTGGCAGGCACGGTTACGGAAGTCGTCGATCTCCTGGGTCGTTACGCCGAAGCGGGCTGCTCGGACATGATTCTCTATTTCTACGATATTGGTGACGGCGACAGCCTCGAGGTTGTCGCGACCGAAGTCATGCCGGAGCTTCGAGCGTGATGGGAGCGTTATGACCGACCTCCGCCGACTCCTGGCTCCCGAGACGGTGGCCATCGTCGGACTATCGGCCGATCCGGCCAAGCACGGCGGCCGTGTGCTCGCCAATCTGCGCAAGCTCGGTTTCTCGGGGACGGTATGGGGTGTGAACCCGAAACTCCCCTCGGTCGAGGGCATCGAGGTGGTGGCCGGTCTTGGGGAGCTGCCGGTATCCCCGGACGCGGTGGTCTGCGCGGTTCCCGCCAAGAGCGTTGTTGGGATCGTGCGGGAGGCGGGGGCCGTGCGGGCGGGAGCGGCGGTGGTCTTCGCGGGAGGTTTCGCAGAGATGGGTGACGCCGGACGGGAGTTGCAGGAAGAGTTGCTCGCCGTGGCCCGCTCCACCGGGGTGCGCGTCCTCGGCCCCAATTCGGGCGGGGTGATCAGGCCGGGGGGCGGACTGGCCATGAGCTTTCTCACCTGTCTTGACAGGCCCGCCGGTCAGATCAGGTCGGGTCCGGTCGGTTTGGTTACCCAGAGCGGTGGGACCGGTAGTTACGTTCACAACCTCGCCGCCGAGCGGGGGAGCGGACTGGCGGTCTCGATCTCTACCGGGAACGAAGTCGATCTCGGGCTGGCCGAGGGGATCGCCGCCCTGTGCGACCTCGAGGAAGTGCGGGCCATTGCAGTCGTCCTGGAGACGGTTCGCGACGGGCCGTCATTCATAGGGGCGGTGGGTCGAGCGCATTCTCGGGGCAAACCCGTGGTTGCCTGTCGGATCGGTACGAGCGCTCGGGGGCGGCGCCTCATGACCACCCACACCGGGGCGATGGCGGGCCCGGCTGGGGTGCTCGACGGGGTCCTCAATGCACTCGGGGTCACCATCACCGAGACACCGGGGGAGTTGCTCGAGGTGGCGGAGGTCATGGCCGGGACCGCGCTCCCCCAGGGAGATAGGGTGGGGGTGGTGACCCACTCCGGTGGCATGGCCATTCTCCTCACCGACCTCGCCGAGCAGCACGGCGTCCGCCTGCCTCCGCCTGGAGCCACCCTCCAGGGCCGGCTGGCGCCGCTTCTCGATTACGGGTCTTCTGAGAATCCGTTGGATATGGGCGGGATCATCGGCGGGCCGGAGCGGTTTGAGCGAGTCGTGGGCTTGTTCGCCGATTCGGGCGACTTCGATACCGTACTGGCAGTATCGACGGCCCATCCTCCCGCCCACACCGCGGCCCGGGTGGAAGGCTTGCTGGCACTGGAAGCTCCGATCCCGATCGTGCATCTGTGGATGGCCGGTGACGTGGCCGGCGAGGGCCTGGTCCACCTGAGGGCGGCCGGGAAGCCGGTTACCGAAGAACCGCGGGCGGCGATGCGCGCCTTGGGAGGGTTATCGCGATTGGCCGCGGCGACGATCCGGGAACCGGTCGCATCTGTTCCGACCCCGGCTGGAACAGATCAGCCGCTGGGCACCGAGCACGCCGTCAAGGCTCTGCTTGCCTCTTGGGGTCTGCCGGTGGTCGACGGTGCCCTCGTCCGATCCTCCGCCGAGGCGGC
>Ga0224512_10001715_pt1 | contig 20758 bp, 21 predicted proteins | sample SF_May12_sed_USG_4_FD_169103 | JGI IMG/M metagenome (GOLD analysis project Ga0224512, IMG submission 169103) | Sediment microbial communities from San Francisco Bay, California, United States - SF_May12_sed_USGS_13 | ecosystem: Environmental > Aquatic > Marine > Sediment | place: USA... | reverse complement strand
GGTCGCGTGGGTGGAATTCCGAGGCGACCAGGTTGCGGGCGAGTTTAACCAGGCTGTCACCTCCGCGACACCCGGGCAGATGCGCTCCATCAACCGCTTCATAACGACGCTGCCGCCGGTCCAGGACCCGGATCTGATTGCCCTGCTCGAGCGCCACAAGGTCGAGATTCGCGCCGTCTCGGGTGAGGCGAACTGGCTCGCAAAAGCGTTAATCGGAGTGCTGCCGTGGGTGTTGATCATCGGCCTTTTCTGGTGGGCGACCAGCCGCATGCAGAAACGCCTCGGCGGTCTTGGTGGCGGTGAAGGCCTGTTCGACTTCGGTAAATCGCGCGCCAAGCGCTTCCGCAAGTCTGACTCGAAGCTGACATTCGACGACGTCGCCGGGCTCGAAAACGCGAAGGCCGACATGCGCGAAATCGTTGGATACCTGAAAGAGCCGCAACGCTTTCGCAAGCTGGGCGCGGAGATTCCGAGAGGTATCCTGCTGATGGGTCCACCGGGTACCGGCAAAACCCTGCTGGCCAAGGCGATTGCCGGTGAAGCTAACGTGCCATTCTTCAGCATCAGCGGCTCCGAGTTTATCGAAATGTTCGTCGGTGTGGGCGCATCGCGGGTGCGCGATATGTTCGCGAGCGCGCGCAAGGAAGCGCCGTCAATCATCTTTATCGACGAAATCGACTCGGTAGGTCGGGCGCGCGGCACCGGGCTCGGCGGCGGGCATGACGAACGTGAGCAAACCCTGAACCAGATACTCGGCGAGATGGACGGTTTCGATCCGCACGAGGCGGTCGTGGTGCTGGCTGCAACCAACCGGCCCGACGTGCTCGATGCCGCCCTGCTGAGGCCCGGACGCTTCGATCGCAAGATCACGCTGGATTTACCCGACAAGCGGGCACGTCGCGCAATACTCGGCATCCATGTCGCCAATGTACCGTTGACAGACGATGCCGACCTCGACAGGCTGGCAGCGCTGACCGTCGGCTTTTCGGGCGCGGACCTCGAGAACCTGGTCAACGAGGCGGCGTTGCTGGCCGGCAGGGAAAATCGCGAGGCGGTCGATATGGAAACCCTGATGAGCGCGCGCGATAAAATAGTGCTCGGCGGCAAACGTGAATTGATCATTAGCGACGACGAAAAGACGCTGGTGGCCTACCACGAGGCAGGGCATGCGCTCGTCGCCAGCCAGCTGCCGACCGCCGATCCCCTCGACAAGGTCAGCATCATACCGCGCGGTCTCGCACTCGGCACCACCGAGCAGATTCCGGACGTCGAACACTACAACCTGCGGCAAAGCTACCTGCGCGACCGCATCGGCGTGATGCTGGGCGGCAGGACCGCCGAAAAGCTGATTTTCGGCGAGGTCAGTTCCGGTGCCGAAGACGACCTGAAACAGGCAACCCGCCTGGCGCGACACATGGTGACACACTGGGGCATGAGCGACAGGGTCGGCCCGGTCGCGTTTCGCCGCGGCGAAGAGCACATATTTCTCGGTCGGGAAATGACCCAGCAACGCGATTTCAGTGAACACACGGCGCAGATCATCGATGAAGAAGTTTCCACCCTGCTGAAAAAAATCGAGGAGGAAATTGCGGCCCTGATGAAACAGCACCGGGCGCAGCTGGAGGCGCTTGCAAGTGCGCTACTCGAGAAAGAAACCCTGGAATCCGACGAGATTCAATCGATCATGAAATGTTGAACCAGCACGCAGATGGAGGCAGCAACCATGAGACAACTTAGAAAACTGGCGCAACTGAAAGATTATCGCCTGCACGCCTGCGACGGCGAAATCGGGCACCTCAAGGAGGTGTTTTTCGACGATCGCAACTGGTCGGTGCAATACCTGGTCGTGCACACCGGTGGCTGGCTGCTGGGCCGGGACGTGTTGATCCTGCCATCGATGATTCGGGCACTGGATGAGCAACACAGGCTGCTGCAGGTCGACCTGACCTACGAGCAAATCGAAAACTGCCCGGAGGCTGACACTTCCCTACCGATATCGCGACACTTCGAAAATGACTACTTCGGCTACTATGGTCTGCATCCCTACTGGATGGCGGATCCGTTTCTCGGCGATATCCCCGAGACACGGCCGGTGCCGGACGAATTGCAGCCGCGCGAGCCGGACCAGCCGCACCTGCGCAGTAGCAGGGCGGTCACCGGCTACCGGCTTCACGCCCTCGATGGCGAAGTGGGTCACGTCGAGGATTTTATCGTCGACGACCTCGACTGGTCGATTAGATACTTCGAAGTCGATACCCGCAACTGGTTACCCGGAAAACACGTGCTGCTCGCACCCGTCTGGATTCACGCCATCGACTGGCGCGAGCAGGAGGTGGTCGTCAACCTCGATCGCCAGGCCATCGAATCGGCACCGTCCTATGACCGCAAAAAGCTGATTGGTAACGACTACGAACTTGCCCTTTACAAGCACTACGGCAAGACGCTCGATTCGCGTACGGGATAATAAAATTTGACAGACGATAACGGGGAGGAAGAAATGGCAAAGAGCACAGATCCGATCATCGAACAGTGGTACCAAAGTCCACATGAAACCCAGGACTTTATGGTCACCGCGATCGAGGACAGCTCGTCCACGATAGAAATTCAGTACTTCGACGGTACCATCGACGAATTCGAGTTCAGTGAATGGTACGCGATGGAGGTCGAACCCGTCGCGGCGCCCGAAGACTGGACCGGTCCGATGGACAATATCGAGTCGGACGACGATTTCGAGCAGGACGACGAGGAACTACAAGGCGACGCCTGGGTCTCGCCCTATGAGGATTGAACGGCAAATCTACCGGCTGGATCCTGATTCCCGAACCAGCATTATCGTGTTCAGCCGTGGATACTGACCAGCAACGCCTGCAGATGCTTGCGGACATCGAGAGCGGGGTCGAACTCACGCGCGATCTGATCGGGCGTGATCACCTCAGTCAACGCGTCATGACGGCGATGCGCGAAGTGCCGCGCGAAGCTTTCGTGCCAGAAAACATGCGCCACGCGGCCTTCAGGGACGGTGCGCTGCCGGTCGGACATGGGCAAACCATTTCCCAGCCCTACATCGTCGCCTTGATGACCGACCTGCTCGAACTCGGGCAGGATAGCAGCGTGCTCGAGATCGGCACCGGCACCGGCTACCAGGCGGCAATCCTGTCCCGGCTCGCTAGACAGGTTTACAGTATCGAAAGAATCCCGGCACTGGCGCAGGCGGCGCGGCAACGGTTGCTAGAAATGGGCTACGATAATGTCGAAACCCGCTGCGGAGACGGCTACCAGGGCTGGCCGGAAAAAGCCCCGTTCGACGGTATCATCGTGACCGCCGCGGCTCCGTTCATTCCGCCTGCCCTGTTAAACCAGCTAAAGCCGGGCGGTCGCATGGTGATACCCATCGGCATGCCCTACTCGCACCAGCAACTGAAACTGGTGACCCGCGATGAAAACGGCGAAATCGGCACCCGCAGCCTGATCGGGGTTGCCTTCGTACCACTGGTCGACGCGGACTGAAAGCGATTAACCGCGTCGCTAGACGGCTATATATATCGATCGCATCGCTACTGGCCGAGCGGCGGACTCTTTTTTATCTGGCCGAAATACTCGATCGCCAGGCCGATTATTTTTCGCCTTCGGACACCGAATTCGCTACCATTGCCGCGGCCAACTGATAACAGGCTATCCATTGCACAGCAACAGCAACATCGATGAACCGATGATTCGCGTCGACAGGGTCTCCAAGCACTTTGGCGGCCTGAGGGCTGTCGACCGTGTTTCGCTGGAAATCGTCAGGGGTTCGATCACGGGGCTGATCGGGCCCAACGGGGCCGGTAAAACAACGCTATTCAACACCATAGCCGGTCTTTATACGCCGACCGAGGGCCATATCTATCTCGACGACGAAGAGATCACCGGCCTGAAACCGCATCAATTGTTTAACAAGGGATTGCTGCGCACCTTCCAGATCGCGCACGAGTTCACACGCCTGTCGGTCGTCGAAAACCTGATGATGGTGCCGGCCCGGCAATGCGGTGAGAACCTGATCAACGCCTGGTTTCGGCGGCGGCTGGTAGCCGACGAGGAAAGTGCAAATTATGCACGCGCCCGCGAGGTCATCGATTTCCTGAACCTCGGTCCCGTCGCCGACGAAATCGCAGGCAATCTTTCCGGCGGGCAGAAAAAACTGCTCGAGCTGGGCCGCACCATGATGGTCGATGCCAAGATCGTTTTCCTCGACGAAGTCGGGGCCGGCGTCAATCGCAGCCTGCTGAGGGAAATCGGCGACGCGATCATCAGGTTGAACCAGGAAAAGGGTTATACGTTTTGCATGATCGAACACGATATGGATTTCATCGGGCGTCTCTGCAACCCGGTGATCTGTATGGCCGAGGGAGCGGTACTCGCAGAGGGCACGGCCGAAGCGGTGAAAAATAACGAAGACGTCATCGAGGCCTACCTCGGCCGCGGTCTCAGAAACAAGGTGGCCGCGTCGTGAGTTTTCTGAGCGGTGTCGACATGGTCGGCGGGTACGGCGCCGCCGATATCCTCAAGGGGTGTACGATAGACGTCAACGAGGGCGAAATCGCGGTTATCGTGGGCCCCAATGGCGCCGGCAAGTCGACCGCGATGAGAGCACTGCTAGGCATGCTGGAGCTGAAACGGGGCGAAGTCAGGTTTCGCGGCAAGGATATATCCGCGCTGACGCCACAGGACCGCATTGCCGAAGGCATCGCCTTCGTGCCACAGACCAGCAACGTCTTTACCAGCATGACGGTATACGAGAACCTCGAAATGGGCGCTTTCCTGCGCGACGACGATTTCGGCGACACCATCGAACAGGTTTACGAACTGTTTCCGATTCTGGCCGACAAGCGCGATCAACTTGCCGGAGAACTGTCCGGCGGACAGCGCCAGCAGGTTGCCGTGGCGCGCGCGCTGATGTCGCAACCCGCGGTACTGATGCTCGACGAGCCGACTGCAGGGGTATCACCGATCGTCATGGACGAGTTGTTCGATCGCATACTCGAGGTAAGAGATACCGGCGTCGCGATTCTGATGGTCGAGCAGAACGCCCGTCAGGCGCTGCATATCGCCGATCGCGGATTCGTGCTGGTGGTCGGTGAAAATCGGCATACCGACAGCGGCTCGGCGTTGCTGGCCGATCCCGAGGTTCGACGTTCTTTCCTCGGGGGTTGAATGGAGGCTGTCATCGATTTCGTCAACGCGCTGGTGCTGGTGCTCAATTTTGTGGTAGTTCCCGGACTTTCCTATGGCTCGCAGCTCGCGCTCGGCGCGCTCGGCATCACCTTAATCTTCGGCATACTGCGCTTCGCCAATTTTGCCCACGGAGATACCATGGCTTTCGGCACCATGGTAACAATCCTGGTCACCTGGTGGCTGCAATCGAAGGGCGTTAACCTGGGCCCGCTGCCGACCGCGTTGCTGGCGCTGCCCGCCGGTATACTGTTGACGATACTGCTGCTGGTGGTCACCGATAAGACGGTCTACCGCTATTATCGCCATCGCAAGGCGGTGCCTGTTACCTTCATGATCGCATCCATGGGTGTCATGTTCATGACCAACGGTATCGTGCGCTTCGTCATCGGCCCTAACGATCAACGCTTCGACGACGGCGAGCGCTTCATCGTGCACGCTCGCGATTTCAAGGACATGACCGGGCTCAGCGAAGGGCTCAGTATCAAGGTCTCGCAGGGCCTGACAATCGTTATCGCGGTCATGCTGGTGGTGTTGCTGTTCTGGTTCTTGCAGCGCACCCGTACCGGCAAGGCGATGCGCGCCTATTCCGACAACGAGGACCTGGCGCTACTGTCCGGGGTCGATCCGGACCGCGTGGTGCTGGTAACCTGGATAATCGTGGCAATCCTGGCGACGATCGCGGGAACCCTGTACGGCCTCGACAAGAGTTTTAAACCATTCACCTACCTGCAGCTATTACTGCCGATGTTCGCGGCCGCCATCGTCGGCGGCATCGGCAATCCGGTCGGTGCGATCCTCGGCGGCTACGTGATCGCCTTCTCGGAGGTCATGGTCACCTATGCCTACAAAAAAGTATTCATTTACCTGCTGCCGCAAAGCCTGGAGCCGGAAGGCCTGCTGCAGTTGCTTTCCACCGATTACAAGTTTGCGGTTTCCTTCGTGATCCTGGTGCTGGTATTGCTGGTCAGGCCCACCGGCATACTGCGGGGCAAGGTGTTATGAGCAACGCCCGCAAAACCTGGCTGGCCTTCAGCGCTATTGCCCTGCTGCTGCTCGTCATCGGCTTCGCGCAGTCCTGGAACGTGTCGCTGGGCATTTTGAACCTTTGCCTGATCTCGGCGGTGATGGCGCTAGGGGTCAATATGCAATGGGGCTATGCCGGGCTGCTCAACGTCGGCGTCATGGGTTTCGCGGCGCTCGGCGGTGTCAGCGCGGTATTGGTTTCGCAGGCGCCCGTGGTCGAAGCCTGGGACGCGAGCTGGGGGCGCCTGCTGATCGCGGCAATCTGTTTCATCGCCACCGTCGCCGTTGCCCTGTTGTGTTACCGCCGGCTGCCCCGGGGGCGTACCCGGAGCCTCGCGCTGACCTTGACGATCGTCGCCGGGCTGGCGCTGACCCGGCTGTTCCTCGATCCGGCGATATCGTCGATCGAGGCAATCGAACCTGCCAAGACCGGGTTCCTCGGCGGAATGGGTTTGCCGATTATCCTGTCGTGGTTGTTCGGCGGACTGGTTGCGGCCGGTATCGCCTGGTGTATCGGCAAGGTTGCACTGGGGCTGCGCGCCGATTACCTCGCCATCGCCACTCTCGGCATCTCCGAAATCATCATCGCCGTCCTTAAAAACGAAGACTGGCTTACGCGCGGGGTAAAAAACGTTACCGGGTTATCGCGTCCGGTACCCTACGAAATCGATTTGCAGAGCAGCACCTGGTTCATCGACTTCATTCGCTGGTTATACGACGGAACATTGTCGGGGCTCGACGCCGCGGCGCAGCAGGAAGCGCTGAAGCAGTTTGTCATCGACGGCTCCAGTATCTTCGTCAAGTTTTGCTACACCGGGCTGTTCGCCGCGGTGCTGCTGGTTGTTTTGCTGCTCAGCGTGCGCGCCTTGAATTCGCCCTGGGGCCGCATGATGCGCGCAATTCGCGACAACGAAATCGCGGCCGGCGCGATGGGCAAGGACGTCACGCGACGACACCTGGAGATATTCGTTATCGGCTCTGCGGTTATCGGCATCGCCGGGGCCATGCTGACAACCCTGGACGGGCAGTTTACCCCGACTTCCTACCAGCCGTTGCGCTATACCTTTCTGATCTGGGTCATGGTCATCGTCGGCGGTTCGGGCAACAACATGGGCTCGGTGCTCGGCGGATTCCTGATCTGGCTGGTGTGGATAGAGGCCGAACCAGTCGGCGTCTGGCTGATGCAGGTCGGCACCGGCTGGCTCGATGAAGGCAATATCTTACGCCTCCACCTGATCGAAAACGCCCAGCACATGCGGCTGTTTTTCATGGGGCTGGTATTGTTGCTGGTGCTTCGCTTCAGCCCGGGCGGTATCCTGCCAGAAGTGGTCGGCAGGCGAAAATAAAACCCGGCGCAGTCGCCGGCACCGGGTTTTATCGTGTTAGCGGCCTAGTGAATCTTGATCGTATTCCACTTGCCGTTTCCGATTTCGAGCTCCTTGTAGGCGCCGAAGACTTCGCCAACGTCGTTGAACTCGACATTGGTGGCACCCTGGTAATCGACGTCACCGCCCGCGGCAATTATTTTCAACGCCTTGTCCAGTTCCCCGGGGCCGACTTTCTTGCCCGGCGCGTTCGCTACCATCATCATCTTCGACTGCAGCGCGGCGCGGTCCGCCGAACCGGCCGCCTGCATCGCCAGAACGATCAGGGCCGCGGCGTCATAGGACTCCGGAACGAAGGGCCCGTCACCGACGATGCCGTTTGCCTTCGCGTATTCCATGAAGGTGTCGGCGCCCTCGGCACCGCCCGGCAGCGTCGCGATCGAGCCGTCGAGCGCGGCACCGATCGCTGCGATCAACGAATCTCCGACCATGCCATCGGCCATGACGTAACTGTCGAACGCGTCGGCATCGACAGACGCCTGGATAATGCCCCTACCGCCCTGATCGACATACCCGAACACCGCCAGGTGTTTGGAGCCGGACGCAGACAAGGCACCGACCTCGGCCGAGTAATCGGCCTTGCCGTCCTCGTGCGCGGCGCTGATAGAAATCCTGCCGCCCTGAGCCCTGAAGGCAGCGGCAAACGAATCGGCGAGACCCTTGCCGTAGTCATTGTTGGTATAGGTAACCGCGACCTCGTCGATGCCGCGGCTTTGCAGGACCTTGGCCAACACCTGGCCCTGGCGGGCGTCGGACGGGGCGGTACGAAAGAAGAACCCGTTGTCGTCGATGGTCGACAGTGCCGGCGACGTGGCCGACGGCGATACCATGACCACGCCGTTGGGTATCGCGACGTTGTTGGCGATTGCGGTGGTGACACCCGAGCAGTCGGCGCCCATGATGGCGGACACGCCATCTGCGGTGATCAGGCGTTCGGCAACGGACGACGCCGCGGCGGCATCGATGCAGGTCGAATCGCCACGTACGCTGACCAGGGTTTGTCCACCCAGGAAAGCGCCCGACTTCGAGGCCTCCGACAGCGCCAGTTCGGCCCCGGATGCCATCCCCGGGGTCAGCGATTCGATTGGTCCGGTAAAGCCGAGAATGACCCCGACTTTGACGTCATCAGCAACCGCGAGGGCCGAGGCGACCAGCATGGTTGCGGCTAAAAGAAACTTTTTCATTTGACACTCTCTCAGTATTGTTTTGATTTTATACAGGTTGTGAAATCGCTAGGATATCCCGCCCAGACTGCGCAATACTATCACTGTTTTTTACGCCATGCATATCGCCCGGGGCCCCTACTGCAGTAAATTGCAGCGTTTTTAACTGGCCTTTCTGGCCGATTTCAGGCATTTTTCACTGTTTTTGCGAGCCTCGATCCCGCCATGCCGATGGATGCCACCAGTTCCAGCGAAAACCTGCCTTCCAGTTGGCGTAGCTTTCCGATTAAACAGCAGCCCGAGTACCCCGACAAGGATCATCTGCGCCGCGTCGAAAAGCAATTGATGGCGTTACCGCCGCTGGTCTTCGCACAGGAAATCCGCGACCTCAAGCAAAACCTCGCGCAGGTAGCACAGGGCAAGGGATTTCTGCTGCAGGGCGGCGACTGCGCCGAATCCTTTGCCGAATTCAGCGCCAATAAAATCCGCGACACCTTCAAGGTATTGATGCAGATGGCGATCGTGCTGACCTTTGCGGGCCGCCGCCCGGTGACCAAGATCGCGCGTACCGCCGGCCAGTTTGCTAAACCGCGATCCGCCGCCAGCGAGGAAATCGATGGCGTCAGCCTGCCCAGCTTCCGTGGGGACATCATCCATTCCGCAAAGGCCGATGCCGACGCCAGGATTCCCGATCCCGAGCGCATGCTGCAGGCTTACCATCAAAGCGCGTCGACACTGAACCTGTTACGCGCTTTCGCGCAGGGGGGGCTAGCCGATCTGCACCAGGTGCACCGCTGGAACATGAGTTTCGTCGAAGCGAGCCCCAGCAAAAACAGGTACCTGGAAATGTCTGAGCGTATCGAGGATGCGCTCGGCTTCATGGAGGTGTGCGGCATTACCTCGCAAACGGCGCCTTCGATCCGCGAAACGCAGCTGTTCACGTCGCACGAGGCACTGCTGCTGAACTACGAGGAAGCCCTGTCGCGTATCGATTCGTTCACCGGCCGCTGCTACAACTGCTCTGCGCATTTTGTCTGGATCGGGGAGCGCACCCGCCAACCGGACCACGCGCATGTCGAGTTTTTCAAGCACATCGAAAACCCGGTCGGCGTCAAGATCGGCCCGGACACCGGGGCAGACGAATTAATGCGCCTTATCGAGGCGCTCAATCCCGAAAACGAACCGGGGCGGCTGACGCTGATCACGCGGATGGGCGCCGACCGGTTGGGTGAGGTGCTACCCGCGCTGATTCGTGCGGTAACAAAGGAAGGCGCCAACGTGGTCTGGTCATCCGACCCGATGCACGGCAACACGGTTAAATCCAGCAGCGGTTTCAAGACCCGGCAATTCGACGATATCCTGCGCGAGCTGCAAAGTTTTTTCGCCGTGCACCAGGCGGAGGGCAGTTACCCGGGCGGCATACACCTGGAAATGACCGGTGAACATGTCACCGAGTGTACCGGCGGCGCCTACCAGATTACCGATTCCGATTTGTCGACCCGCTACCTGACCAGCTGCGATCCGCGCCTGAATGCCGACCAGGTTCTCGAGCTGGCCTACCTGATCGCGGACACGATCAAGCTGGTCGAACCAGCGAATTCACCCTGACACCAGATCCCTTCCCGGAAACGAACCATGAAACAGGCACCGAGTAATCTTGCACGAGCATTACAGGCTGGGCATTTCGCCATGACGGCCGAAACCTCTCCCCCCGATGCGGCCTCGGCGCAGGCCGTAATCGATCGAGTTACCTGCCTCAAGGGTCTGGCCGACGCGGTCAACGTAACCGACGGCGCGAGTGCGCGCGTTCACATGTCCGCTTTCGCCGCGGCCACGATCATGGCCCGCGAGGGTATCGAGCCGGTGTTGCAACTGACCACGCGGGACCGCAACCGGATCGCGCTGCAGGGCGACGTCGTGGGCGCCTCCGCGCTCGGTATACATAATTTTCTGTGCCTGACCGGCGACAAGATGTCCGCCGGCGACCAGCCCGACGCGGCCGAGGTGTTCGAAATGGACAGCGGCGAGCTGATGCGCCAGATGCGTGACATGCGCGATAACGGCAGCTTTCCGTCGGGGCGTAAGATCGATCCCGCGCCGAGCCTGTTTCTCGGCGCCGCCGAAATGCCGGCCGAGCCCGGGGAAAACTGGCCGGCGGCGCGGCTACAGGCCAAGATCGACAACGGCACCCAGTTCTTCCAGACCCAGTACTGTTTCGAGCTCGAAAAGGTCAAACGCTACTGTCAGGCCCTGGTCGACGGCGGTTTTACCGAACAGGCGTATTTTCTGATCGGCATCGGGCCGCTGGCATCGGCCAGATCGGCACTCTGGATGAATGAAAACCTGTTTGGCGTGCACATACCCGATAACATCATCGAGCGCCTCGAGGGCGCCGCGGATCAAAAGGCCGAGGGCCGCGCGATTTGCGCCGAACTGCTGCAGGCTTTCTCGGAAATCGAGGGCTGTGCCGGCGCCCATCTGATGGCGCCGCACGGCGAGGCTTCCTGCGCCCAGGTGATCCGCGAATCGGGGCTGCTCGAGATCAGGAACTGACCAGCGACAGGCTTTTGTCGGGGTGGGATCGCTCGACTGCACGCGCGACGATTTGCGCCTGGCCATAGCCGAGGTCGCGCAGCGCCTGCAGGCATTGCGTGGCGCCTTCGGTAGCGACGCTAGCCAGCATGCCACCCGCGGTTTGTGGGTCGAACATTACCGGGTAAGCAGCATGCGACGCGAGATTACGCGCGTCGTCGATGCTGTGACGAATGCGGATGTTCTGTGGCAGCAGCGAGCTCTCGATACCCTGGCGCGCCAGCGCGGCGGCACCCGGGTAGAGCGGCAGTCGGTCGACCAGTATCTCGACGGCACAGCCAGAGGCGCGCGCCATCTCGCTGCCGACCTTCGAGCCACAGCCGCCGCAACGCATCGGCGCCAGCTCCAGAACTTCGGAATCGCCGGTCGACATATCGGGCAACCGGGAAAAACGCCACACAAAGTTACGGTCGATACGGTCCTTCAGCCACCAGCACCAGCGTCCCTGCAGCGCCCGGCGACCGCGACTGGCCACCGCATGGCGGTCGCCGGTCGATATCAGCGACAGGGCCAGTTCCACCCCTCCCGCTCCGCCGCCGATGATGGCCAACCGGAAATCGTCGGCGCCGTCAAGCAATTCCCGTTCGAGCCGGCGTCAGCAGTCGATAAAACGATCGACCGGCTTGACCGCGAACTGCAATCCGTCGTCGTCGGCAAGCGGGCTCGTCGGCCGCGAACCGATGTTGATCGAAACCAGGTCGTAATCGAGCGCAGGCCGGTGCGCGAATCTGATGCGGCCGCGGTCGGCATCGAGCGCGGTGACCGAATCGTGGATAACGCGCGCACCGGCAAGGTGTGCCAGCGGCGGCAGGTCGATGTGCGTATCGTCGAAATCGTAATGCCCGGCGATGTATCCGGGCAGCATGCCCGAATAAGGCGTGTGCAGGTCGCGCGTTACCAGGGTCAGCCGGACTCCCGGTAACGGATTCATGGCAAAATTCCCGAGGACGAATAAATGGCTATGCCCTCCCCCGATCAGGACCAGGTCGGTTGTGATTGCAGGCTCATCCATGGTTGAGGTAAAACGGCATAATTGCTGCGGTCGATTTTCGGGTTTGTTAAGCGCTCTGGTATTATGCGTGCAGCTTTTGTACTGTAAAGCCATGATTAAGCTATCCAGTTCACCCGCACCCTTACTGCAGCTGCTGCTCGCCCTGGTGGTCGTTACCCCGGTCGCGGCGCAAACCTATCCCGAGGTCGAACAGGATTATCCCGGGATCCGCGTCGAGCAGGTCAGCAGTGGCCTTGGCGTTCCCTGGGGTATCGCATTCGTGTCGCCACGACAGTTGCTGGTAAGCGAACGTAGCGGTCGGCTACGACTGCTCGATATCGAGAATAATTCGATCGTTACCCTGAGCGGTAGCCCGGGGGTCGTCGCCGAGGGTCAGGGCGGCATGCTGGACGTCGCGGTCGGACCCGGCTACGCCGATGACGGCTGGATTTACTTCACCTACAGTAAACGCTCGGGTTCCGAGGCCGCCACCACCCTGGCCAGGGCGCGCCTGCAACAGACCCGGCTGGTCGACTGGCAGGATCTGCTGATCACCGATACGGCCACGGATACCCGCCGCCACTTCGGTAGCCGCATCGCCTTCGACGACCAGGGCCACGTTTTCTTCGGGGTCGGAGACCGCGGCAAGCGCGATATGGCACAGGACCTCGGCAACCACATCGGCACCATCATGCGCCTCAATCTCGACGGCAGCGTCCCCGCCGACAACCCGTTCGTTGGCATTGCGAAGGCGCGTGACGAAATCTGGAGCTACGGTCACCGCAACCCACAGGGCCTGCTGTTCGACCGCGGCACCGGCAGGCTGTGGTCGATAGAGCATGGTCCGCGCGGTGGTGACGAGATTAACCTGATCGAAAAAGGACGCAACTACGGATGGCCGGTGATCAGCTACGGCAAGGAATACTGGGGTCCTGTGGCCGTCGGTGAAGGCACCAGCAAACCGGGCATGGAGCAACCGCGCAAGGTGTATATTCCATCCATTGCCCCGGGCAGCCTGATGCTGTATCGCGGAGACGCTTTTCCCGCGTGGCGTGGCAGCCTGTTTGCCGGGGCACTCAAGCTGCAGCACATCAACCGGGTAGCCTTGTCGGAAACCGCCGAGGCGACCGCTGAAGAACGTATCCTGGGAGATCTAGGCGAACGTATTCGGGCGCTGATCCAGGGACCGGACGACTTCATCTACTTTTCTACCGACAGCGGCCGTATTCTGCGTATCCGTCCCGATAGATGATCAACGAGATTATCGAAAGCCGGGTGCAATGCCCTTACTGCTGGGAAGCCTTCTCCTTGCTGATCGACGCATCCGTGGCATTGCAGGAATACACCGAAGACTGCGAAATCTGTTGCCGGCCGATCGATTTCATCGTCGAGGTTGACGAGCAAGGCCAGGCCCGGGTTCAGGCGCGCCTGCAAGATGAGTGATCTGCTTAAAACGCTGCTGTTGATAGTCTGCTTCCTGACCTGCGGTACGGTCAAATCCGCACCAAGCTGGATCGAACATGCCTCGAAGCCGGGACCCGACATTGCGCCCGGCGGGCAATCGCTCTTCGATCAACTATTCCTGCAGGCGGACGGCGGCTACCGTATTCCTTACCCTTTCGACGAGCTGATCGAAGCGCTCGACGCGCGTATCGACAATGAAGACGAACCGGCGGTCCTGCAGGTCTTCGTGCCGATAGGCAGATCGCTGCAACGCGAGGCTCCCGCTCCCGACTACTTCCAGTTTCCGCGTCGGTTAATCGCGCTCGACGGGGAACCCGTTACCCGCGATAACGAAGCCGGGCTCGCGCTCAGGTACCGGCTGTTCATCGCGCATCAACCCAAAACCAGGACCCTGGAAGTCATCAGTTACAACGATGGCGCCGGTCGTTTCGAGTTCCAGGTGGTCGAAAATTATGCGGCCGATACCGAGCCGCGCGTCGCACCGGCAAACCGGGTGATGTGCATGAGCTGCCATCAGAACGCGGCACCGATCTTCGCCGCGATACCCTGGAGCGAAACCAGTTTCAACGTGGCGGTCGCGAGCAGGCTGGTCGAAACCCTGCCCGATCGATTCAACTCTCTTGTCGGCACCGTAACCGCCGATGCCGGCGTTATCGACGTGCTGGTCGAGCGCGCCAATTACCTTTCGGCGGCCCAGTTGATCTGGCGTCGGGGCTGCACCACGCGTCGTTGCCGCGCCGCGATATTGCGCGCGATACTGCAATACCGGCTTAGCGGCGAATCGAACTTTGCCGAGGCCGCGACCGGGTATCAACGCGATTACCTCGGCGAATTGACGCGCAACTGGAGCCGGTTCTGGCCCCGTGGTCTGGCGCTGCCGGGAAGCCGCATCGCCGACCGCGATCCGTTTGCGTCGGCGGCGATGACCATCGAGCAAGACCCGTTGTTCGCGCGACCGCCCCATGCCACCTGGTATCAGGTCGATGCGACGCTGGCACGCGGCATTGTCTACCGGCTGGCCGGGTTTTTCACGCTGGCGGATATTCGCCGCATCGATCGCCATCTGACACGACTCGGCGATGCCAACCCCTCCGCGGGCTATCGATACCGTGCGTCCTGCCACGCCGTGCAAGCCGACGCCCGGAGCCTGGTTCTATCCTGCGGCGACCACAGCCGCGCGCAAAGCCTGCAGGCAACGCTCGAGCTCGAGCTGCGCGGGGACCAGGTCGATTCGATACGCATCACGTCGCTGCGCGTGCCGCGTGATACCAACCTGCTGCAGCCGGATGTTGCATCCGTTACGTTGCGCAACGGCAGGCTCGAGTTGAAACCGGCCAACAACGAGGCCGGCCTGTCGCAGCGCCTGGCGAACGGAGATCGTATCGGTGCCATGGTTCTGAGCTGGAAGGATACGCTGCGTGAGAGCCAATCCAGCCTCGAAATCGAGGTGGCCGCCGAGTTCGAGCATATCGACCGGGCGTTACAGCAGCTGCTCGATGAGGACGGACAGAGGCAGGGAGACGGCCTTGCCGCGAACGTATTCGAGCGCAGCAAGATCCTGCAGAAACTGATGCAACGGCTGGACATGTATCCGCTGGCCTGGACAGAGACGATGGCGCCGGCCGTCGCCGTAAACACGCAACCGGAGCGCAAACTCGATGGCAAGCTGGCCTTGCTGGTTCCTTACTGCGCCCACTGCCATCGCGACGACCGCGACAATCCGCCCGGTTTTCTTGCCGGAGACAACCCGCAGGCTGCGGTGCTGCAGTGCGCACCGCGTATTCTCAGGCGCCTCAAAGCCTGGCAAGCCGGTTTTGCCATCGCAAAATCACCGATGCCACCGGCGGCCTCGCTCGAATTTAGCGGAATCTCGGCCGACGACTGGCCTGCTAGCGATCATTACCGCGGCCTGGTCGCGGGTCTCGAGGAACTGGCGCTCGAACGGCGTGGCGGACAGGCGCTCCGGACCTGGCTGGAGGCGGACTACCGGCTGCTGCCGCCCTGCCTCGCGGCAATCAGCGAATAACGAATCCCTGCTCGATAGCCGTGTCCTCGAGTTCCTCGATGCGCACTTCGGTTACGCGCGCATGACTCGGGCCGTGGCGAATATGATCGACGAGATCCGCGATTGCGTCCGCCTCGCCCTGCAGTAAAAACTCGACGCGGCCATCGCGCAGGTTGCGCACATAACCGCGAACCTGCCTCGCTTCGGCCTGGCGCTTTACGAAGTAGCGAAATCCCACTCCCTGGACCCGACCCGAAGCGAAGCCCCTGACGCTACGCATCTGTGCCATTGCGCCGGTCGATGCGGTGCTTGAATTCGGTAATAATCATACCCAGCCTGGTTACATCGATTTCGTCGAAGAAAGGCCCGCGGGCTGCGCCAGGCATATCGTTGATACGGACGACGCGCCGAACCGGGCCTGGCATGTTATTCGGGGTTGAGCCTGGCGCGGATCGCCGCCTGCTCGGGATTCCAGAATTCGGCCCAGCGTGCCAGCAATCGCAGGCCCTCGCGCTGCTGTTCGTCGTCGCCGGCCTCGATGCCGACGCGATAGTTTTCGACTCCCTTGATGAAAAAACGCTCGAAATTCTTGCCCAGGCGCAGATCCAGCCGGTCCAGGAAAGAACGTTCGACCTGGAACGCGAGTTTCAATCCCTGGTCGAGCGCCGCCAGGGCCTCGGTTACCGCCTGCCGATCGAGCCCGGCTGTCTGCAGCCGCCTGCCGCCGTCCTCGACCTGGTTCAGCGATTCGAGAAAATAATACTTCTGGCTGGCCGGGAACTCCTCTTCGTCGGTCGACGACGAACATCCCGCCAGCACGGAGAGCAGCAGGCACAGCAAAAAAACGCCGCGCAGGCCTCGGTTCATCGCTTGCCGGCGATGCGCATGCGCAGCGCGTTGAGCTTGATGAAGCCCTCGGCGTCTTTCTGATCGTAGGCGCCACGGTCGTCCTCGAAGGTGACGATGGCCTGGTCGAACAGGCTGTTGCCGGAGGACTTGCGCCCGACCACGCTCACCGAACCCTTGAACAGCTTTACCCGCACTTCACCGTTGACCGTGGCCTGTGACGCGTCGATCATTTGCTGCAGCATGTTACGCTCGGGGCTCCACCAGTAACCGTTGTAGATCATGTGCGCATACCTCGGCATCAATTCATCCTTCAGATGCGCGACCTCGCGATCGAGCGTGATCGACTCGATGCCGCGATGCGCCTTGAGCATGATGGTGCCGCCCGGCGTCTCGTAACAACCCCTCGATTTCATGCCGACGTAACGATTCTCTACGATATCGAGGCGTCCGACCCCGTGAGTGCCGCCTTCCTGGTTCAGCCGGGTCAGCACCTGGGCCGGCGTCATCCTTACGCCGTCGATGGAGACGATGTCACCGTTTTCGAAACCGAGTTCGAGGTAGGTCGGACGATCGGGAGCCTGCTCCGGGGAAACCGTGCGCTGCCACATTGCGTCGTCCGATTCCTGCCAGGGATCCTCGAGTTCACCACCCTCGTATGAAACATGCAGCAGGTTCGCGTCCATCGAATACGGCGACTTATTACCCTTCTTTTTTTCGATCGCTATGCCGGCAGCATCGGCATAGGCGAGCAGGCTCTCGCGCGAGCTTAGATCCCATTCACGCCATGGCGCGATGACCCGGATATCGGGATTCAGCGCGTAGGCGCCCAGCTCGAAACGCACCTGGTCGTTGCCTTTGCCGGTGGCGCCGTGAGAAACCGCGTCGGCGCCGGTTTGCGCTGCAATTTCGATCAGGCGCTTGGCAATCAGCGGGCGCGCAATCGACGTGCCGAGCAGATACTCTCCCTCGTAAACGGTGTTGGCGCGAAACATCGGATAGACAAAATCGCGCACGAACTCTTCCTGCAGATCCTCGATATAAATCTCCTTTACCCCGTATTTCTCGGCCTTGGCGCGCGCCGGCTCGAGTTCTTCCCCCTGGCCGATGTCTGCGGTAAAGGTCACCACCTCGCAGTCGTATTCATCCTCCAGCCATTTCAGGATAACCGATGTATCGAGCCCGCCCGAATAGGCCAGGACCACTTTGTTTACCGATGCTTTGCTCATATCGTTTCCGTCGCGAGATTGCCCGGGCTGTGCGGGGCTGAAAAAGGGGGGTATTGTCTTTAGAATTGGCTTAAAAATCCAGTACCAGCGTATAATGCGGTGATTCGAACCGGAGGGAGTAACATGACTGAATCCGCTTTCACAGTACACGCGATGGAACTGGGGCCGATGGAGAATTTCGTGTACCTGGTAGAGGATGTCGCCAGCCGCCGTTGCGCCGTGGTCGATCCGGCCTGGGACGTCGATAAAATCGTCGCCAGGGCCCGCGAGCTCGGGTTGAACGTGACCGATATCCTGCTCACCCACAGCCACCATGACCATATCAACGGCATCGAGGGCCTGCTGAACCATGCCAGCGCCGAGGTCCATCTGCTCAAGCCGGAATACGAATTCTGGCGGCACGAGCTCGATAAACCGAGCCTGCATCATGGCGGCGACGAAATCAGCCTCGGCGACACCCGCATCAGGATTCTGCACACTCCGGGGCATACGCCGGGGTCGGCCTGCTACCAGCTCGGCAATGAAATCATTACCGGCGACACCCTGTTCGTATTCGGCTGTGGACGCTGCGACCTGAGCGGCGGCAGTCCCGAAGACATGTTCGTCACACTGAAGAAGATGAAAGATCAATTGCCCCATGACATGCTGATTCATCCCGGCCATAATTACTCGGTCAAGCAAACCTCTACCTTCGGGGAACAGATCGAAGGCAATCCATTCATGCACTATGACGACGAGGACGCCTTCGTGCACTACCGCATGCACGTGCATGACAGGACCCGTGACGAGCCCTACGACGCGGTCAGCCGGCAGCAGTTGAAGATCGCTAACCTGCTTTAAATCCAGCGGCGCCCCGGGAGCAGGATCAATTGCGACACCATGCGCTGAAATAAGCAGGCGTCGAGCGGTTTTTATATGTTAGAGTTTTGCCTTCGCAACCTTCTACCCGAAACGCCGATACGATGCTTCGACTTAGCCCTAAACCAGTTCTTTACCTTGCCTCGATGCTGCTGCTATGCGCCTGCGCCAGCGACCCGGTGGTGCTCGCCCCCAACCTCGCCGAGGGTGATCCGATCAAGCCGGAGTACCTGGTCGGCAAGTGGTGCAACAACCGCGAATTGACGTCTACGGCCAACGCCGAAGTGGGCGTCAGCACCCTGGCCAACCTGGGCAAACAGTTCTGGAATCTCCGCGCCAGCGGCAAATGGGAAAACTCGGAGACCGGGTGGATGTACGCTCACTATGGCAAATGGCAACTGCAGGGCCCCGATGCGGTCGTACTCGATCGCCTGCGCGGGGACCCTGTCAGCTACCGGGCAAGCTTCAGGAATTCCGGGGTGGATTTGTACCTACAGGACGAGTCCGGTCAGTTCCTGGTGTTGTCACGCTGCGACTAGAACTGCCAGGAGCGGCGGCGGTCGTCATCAAAGCTCGAGCGGACGTCGTTCAACGCAATCGCTCCTGATTCGCTTCACGGCCTGATCCAATTGCTCGAGAATCGCTTCCGACTGCTCTGCTATCGCTTCCCTGACCATGCCGTCCAGGGCATCGAAATGATGCTCGCCTACCGCTTCTCGTAGCTCCCTGTCCAGCAGCGCCTGAAACGATTCCACGACGTTGCTGGCGAGCAATTTCGGGTCGCTGGTCATGATATCCCCCTTTCGAAATTCAATGTCTGGCTGTTATTTTATTTACACCGGTCCCGGCGGTATTGACCATGGTCAAGCTGCATAAATCTAAAATGCGAGAAAATAACCGGAAAATGATCGGCTACGGAGCGCAGAGGATGAACGACATATTCGAACTTGCGGACGATCTGGGTCCATTGAAGGTAATCCACGTTCATGAGCCCGGCATCGATTTGAAAGGAGTACTGGTAGTAGACAACGTCGCCAGGGGACCGTCGATAGGCGGAGTGCGCATGGCGCCAGACGTAACCACCGAGGAATGTGCGCGCCTGGCGCGCGCGATGACCCTCAAGAACGCCGCGGCGGACCTGCCCCACGGTGGCGGCAAGGCGGTCCTGGTGGGTGATCCCAAAATGTCGAAAGCACGCAAAGAAACGCTGATTCGCGGATTCTGCTGCGCGCTGCGCGAGGTCGAACAGTATATCTTCGGACCCGATATGGGTACCGATGAAGAGTGTATGGCCTGGGTCAAGGACGAGATCGGCCGGTCCGTGGGTCTTCCGCGCGAGCTCGATGGAATCCCACTCGACGAAATCGGCGCGACCGGATTCGGGTTGAGTCACGCGGTCGATGTAGCGCAGGAGTTTTGCGAGTTCGAACTAAGGGGCGCGAAATTCGCGGTTCAGGGCTTCGGCGCCGTTGGCAGGCACGCCGCGCGGTTTCTTGGCCAGGCGGGCGCGGTCGCGGTGGCCGTCTCGGATAGCGCAGGCACTATTTTCAATCCTGAAGGGCTCGACGTCGAGGCCCTGATCGAACTGAAATCCACCGGGAAAAGTGTTACCGAGTCTGCCGATGGCGAAAAGCGCGACCGCGACGCGATCATCGATATCGAATGCGATATCTGGATTCCGGCGGCGCGCCCAGATGTCATTCACGAGGGCAACGTGGACCGGTTGAACACCAGATTGATCGCCCAGGGGGCCAATATTCCGGTTACCTACGCCGCCGAAAAAATCCTGCATGAGAGAGGAATTCTGAATATTCCCGATTTCATCGCCAATGCCGGCGGTGTCATCTGTGCGGCGGTCGAATACCAGGGATCGGGCGAGGCGGCGGCGTTCGCGTCGATCGAAGAAAAACTGCGCCGCAACACGCGCGAGGTGCTCGAAACCGCCCGGCGCGAACAGATCCTGCCACGGGACGCCGCGTTTGCGATGGCGC
>Ga0224512_10001714_pt1 | contig 20764 bp, 16 predicted proteins | sample SF_May12_sed_USG_4_FD_169103 | JGI IMG/M metagenome (GOLD analysis project Ga0224512, IMG submission 169103) | Sediment microbial communities from San Francisco Bay, California, United States - SF_May12_sed_USGS_13 | ecosystem: Environmental > Aquatic > Marine > Sediment | place: USA... | reverse complement strand
GATCGCGTCCAAAGGCGATACCACCGTGCGGCGGGCAGCCAAACTCTAGTGCACGCAGCAGGAAACCGAATTTCTCCTTCGCCTCTTCCTTGCTGATCGAGAGCAAATCGAAAACCGCGGACTGGATGGCCTTATCGTGGATACGAATCGAGCCGCCACCAATCTCCGAGCCGTTCAGCACGATGTCATACGCCCGCGACAATGCGTTGCCCGGATCAGCGCGCAGTGCATCGGCATCATTGACGGCCGGGGCTGTGAACGGATGGTGCAACGCAGTCCAGCGTTTCGTCTGCGCATCTTTTTCGAACATCGGGAAGTCGACGACCCACAGCGGCGCCCAGCCTTCGGCGACGAGGCCGCGATCTTCACCGAGTTTCACGCGCAGTGCACCCAGCGCATCGTTGACCACACGGGCTTTGTCAGCTCCAAAAAAGATCAGGTCGCCGCTTTTTGCGTCGGTCCGTTCCAGAATTCCGTCCACGGCATCGTCCGGCAGGAATTTCATGATCGGCGACTGCAGCCCGTCGCGCCCGGCGCTGACATCATTGACCTTGATATAGGCCAGCCCTCTCGCGCCGAAACGGCCAACGTACTCGGTGTAACCGTCGATCTCCTTGCGCGTCAGCTCGTTGCCGGCGGGCAGGCAAATCGCGGCAACCCGGCCTTCCGGATCCGCTGCCGGCCCGGCGAATACCTTGAATTCGACCGTATCCAGCAAGTCGGACACTTCGACAAGCTCCAGGCCGATACGCAAATCGGGTTTGTCAGAACCGTAGCGGTGCATCGCCTCGGCGTAGGTCATGCGTGGAAACGGCGACGGCAAGTCGACGTCGAGCACCCGCTTGAACAGGTGTCGCAGGAGCCCCTCCATTTCGCCTGTCACAACCGTCTCATCCACAAAACTCATTTCTATATCGAGCTGCGTGAACTCGGGCTGCCGATCGGCACGAAGGTCCTCATCACGAAAGCAGCGGACAATCTGGTAGTAACGATCAAGCCCCGACATCATGAGTAACTGCTTGAAGATTTGCGGCGACTGCGGCAGCGCGAAAAACTTACCCGGATTGGTACGGCTCGGGACGATGTAATCCCTCGCACCCTCGGGCGTTGCCCGCGTCAACATCGGTGTTTCGACATCCACGAAACCGTCGCCGTCCAGGAACTCGCGCATCGCCATCGTAACCTTATGGCGCAGACGCAGGTTGCCAAGCATGTCTTCACGGCGCAAATCGAGGTAGCGGTACTTGAGTCGCAACTCTTCATTGGCCTGCTCGTCGTGATGGAACGGCGGCGTCTCTGCACGATTCAGCACGGTCAATTCCTGTGCAAGGACCTCGACCCGCCCGGTTTTCATGTTCGGATTGACGGTGCCCTCGGGTCGCTCGCGGACGAGCCCCCTGACAGCCAGCACATACTCACCGCGAATGCGCTCTGCCTCCGCAAAAATCCCGGGACGATCCGGGTCGAACACGACCTGCAGAAGGCCTTCGCGGTCGCGTAAATCAACGAAAATAACGCCGCCATGGTCGCGGCGCCGATGCACCCAACCACAGACCGCAACGTCCTGCCCGATCAGTGTCTCGTCAACTTGTCCGCAATAGTGGCTGCGCATATTGAATTCCGTGTGAACAGGCCAAAAAAAGTGGCGGAATGGTACGGTGTGAGCCGTGAATATACAACCGCCGCTGCGTCCTGTCCGTCAGCCCTGGGCGGGACATGGCCTATCGGCAGTACAGTGCCGCGAAGCGAGCCATGAAGACAGGTAATGTCCGGCTCACGGCGGGTCCTTCGGCATTTTCAACGGGAGTTCGCCTGTCGTGTCTTTCGACCATGTCGGTACAACGACGCCCAGCGACATAATCAGCTTCACGGCTTCATCGATCTCCATGTCCAGTTCGATCACATCTTTCTTGGGCACGATGATAATGAAGCCCGAGGTCGGATTTGGCGTGGTTGGCACGAAACAGGCCACGACCTCTTCACCCGTGCGGCCCTGTATTTCACCCACATCGCTCGCCGTCTGAAATGTCAGTGAATAGATGCCCTTGCGCGGGTACTCGACGAGCAACACTTTGCTGAAGGCATTGCCAGATTCCGAAAACACGATTTCTGCAAAGTTTTTCGCTGCGGAATAAATCGAGCGAACGATCGGGATGCGCTCCATGATCGATTCCCAGCCACTCACAACGCTGCGGCCGACAAAATTGGCCGCAAGCAATCCCGTCACGAGCAAGATAATTATTGTCAGTATGACGCCGAGCCCCGGAACCGAAACGCCGAGCCAGGCCTCCGGCAAGAAACGGTCCGGCACGTACTTCAGCGACCTGTCCATCAGGCCGATGAGAAATCGCAATAACAGGTAGGTGATGCCGAGCGGCAACCACACCAGCAAACCAGCAACGAGATAACGGCGCAGGCGCTTCATCATGGCAACATCAGGCCTTGCTGGTCTTGCTATCGGGTGACGACTCGGGTTTCGCCTTGTCAGTACTTTTCTCGCTCACTGGCTTGTCCTTCGGCTTCGATGAGTCCTTCTCGCCGTGCAGATTACGCTGATTGTCCTTTTTGAAATCGGTCTCGTACCAGCCCTGCCCTTTGAGGCGGAAGCGCGGTGCAGACAACAGGCGCTTCAGGCCCGGTTCGCCGCATTGCGGGCAATCCACGAGCGGCGCGTCCGCAATTTTCTGCAGCGCATCCAGCGTGTGATCACATTCCCGACAGGCATACTCGTAGATCGGCATGCATATACCTCCTAAATGGTCGGCGCATTATATTGAAATTAGTGGCACAGACACCCGGAATTCGCGGAATTAGCGTGCCTGTGCCTCCAAAAGCTAGGCGGCGTTCTGAAATTCGAGGCGATCTTCCGCAACGCCGACCTCGATAGCATCACCCGGCTGGAATTTACCCTGCAAAATCTCCTGAGCCAACGGATTCTCGATCTGCTGCTGAATAGCCCGCTTCAGTGGCCGCGCCCCATAGACCGGATCGAAGCCGGCCGCCGCCAGCTTGTCTCTTGCAGCATCGGAAAGGTGGATGCGCATGTCACGATCGGCGAGACGCTCGCGCAGGTAGCCCAGCTGAATATCGACGATAAGCCGAATGTGTTCCCGGCTCAGTGGATGGAACACCACAACATCGTCAACCCGGTTAATGAATTCCGGACGGAAATGAGTGCCGACCACCTCCATTACGGCTGCCTTCATCTTGTCGTATTGTTCCTCGCCGGCCATTTCCTGAATCATTTGAGAGCCGAGATTCGAGGTCATAACGATGACGGCGTTTCGAAAGTCAACGGTACGCCCATGGCCGTCGGTGAGACGTCCATCATCGAGCACCTGCAGCAACACGTTGAACACGTCGGGATGCGCTTTTTCCACTTCATCGAGCAGGATCACCGAATACGGGCGACGCCGCAAGGCCTCGGTCAGATAACCACCCTCTTCATAACCCACGTAGCCGGGGGGCGCACCGATCAATCGAGCTACCGAGTGCTTCTCCATGAATTCAGACATGTCGAGGCGAACCATCGCGTCGTCGGTATCGAACATGAAATTTGCAAGCGCCTTGGTCAGTTCCGTCTTGCCGACACCTGTGGGCCCGAGGAACAGGAACGAGCCGATCGGCCGTCTCGGGTCCGAGAGCCCTGCCCGGGACCGGCGGATCGCATTTGCGACAGCGGTGACGGCCTCCGTCTGTCCCACAACACGCTGTTGCACAACCGACTCCATCTGCAACAGCTTGTCTTTTTCACCCTCGAGCATCTTGGATACCGGAATGCCCGTCCATTTCGACACGATCTCGGCAACTTCCTCTTCGGTTACGTTGTTGCGCAGCAGCGTCGTGCCCTTGCTTTCCGCCTGAACCGCACCCTCGAGCTGCTTTTCGAGCTCCGGTATGCGGCCGTACTGCAATTCCGACATGCGCGCGAGATCGTTGGCGCGATGCGCCGTCTCCAACTCGAGGCGAGCTCGCTCGAGTTCCTCCTTGATGTGCGCAGTGCCCTGCATCGCCGCTTTCTCGGACTTCCAGATTTCCTCGAGATCCGAGAATTCCTTCTCCAGATCGGAAAGCTGCGTCTCGATATCCTCGAGCCGTTTGCGCGATGCTTCATCGGATTCCTTCTTCAGCGCTTCGCGTTCGATCTTGAGCTGTATGATGCGCCGCTCCAGCCTGTCCATCGCTTCTGGTTTCGAGTCAATCTCGATACGAATGCGCGATGCCGCTTCGTCCACCAGATCGATCGCCTTGTCCGGTAGCTGGCGATCGCTGATGTAACGATGCGACAGCGTTGCCGCCGCGACGATCGCCGGGTCGGTAATTTCGACGCCATGGTGGATTTCGTAGCGTTCTTTGAGTCCGCGCAATATTGCAATCGTGTCTTCGACCGTCGGTTCTTCAATCAGCACCTTCTGGAAGCGCCTTTCGAGCGCCGCGTCCTTCTCCAGGTACTTTCGGTATTCGTCGAGCGTCGTCGCACCGACGCAGTGCAACTCGCCACGCGCCAGTGCGGGTTTGAGCATGTTGCCCGCATCCATGGCGCCTTCGGCCTTGCCGGCGCCCACCATCGTGTGCAGTTCATCGATGAACAGAATGATCTGGCCCTCCTGTTTGGCCAGGTCGCTCAGTACCGCCTTGAGGCGTTCTTCGAATTCACCCCGAAACTTTGCGCCGGCGATCAATGAACCCATGTCGAGTGACAGAATTCGTTTGTTACGCAGTCCTTCAGGAACCTCGTTATTCACGATGCGCTGTGCAAGTCCTTCGATGATGGCGGTCTTGCCGACACCCGGCTCGCCGATCAGCACGGGATTATTCTTTGTGCGGCGCTGCAGAATCTGAATCGTGCGGCGAATCTCGTCGTCACGACCAACGATCGGGTCGAGCTTGCCCTGCTCGGCGCGCTCGGTCAGATCGATTGTGTATTTCTCGAGCGCCTGGCGGGTGTCCTCGGCATTCGGATCGTTGACTTGCTGACCGCCACGCAGATCGTCAATCGCCTTTTCGAGCGCACCACGAACCGCCCCCGCCTGCTGCATGACCGGCAGCAAGGGCGACTTGTCATCCATTGCCGCGAGGACAAACAACTCACTGGAGATGTACTGGTCGTTGCGCTTTTGCGAAAGCTTGTCGGTGAGATTGAAGAGCTTCGAAAGCTCGTTGCCGATATGGACGTCACCGCCCGCCCCCTCGACCTTCGGCAGGCGGTCAACGGCGTCGCCAAGCTGCGAACGCAGGAGGTTGACGTTAACGCCGGCCTTCGTCAGCAGGCCGCGAACGGTCCCGCCTTGCTGATCAAGAAGTGCCACCATAACGTGCGCGGGCTCGATGAACTGGTGATCGCGCCCGACAGCAAGAGACTGCGCTTCTGCGAGCGCCATCTGAAACTTGCTGGTTAGTTTGTCCATTCGCATTGCAGATCCCCGTGCCGGTCGCCCGGTGTCAAAACTCCCCTTGAAATTGCGGCAAACACGCCATTTTCAAGGGTTTTCCCCATGTGGGTCAGAGCCCGGTCGGGCGAGAGGGATCTGACCCCTGACCTATCGGCCAGACGCGTCGAAAGATGAAGCTGACCATCCGTCCCGTCTCGCCGTCGCGTCGATACGAGTAGAAGCGCTCCGCGTCGGCATGGGTGCACAGACCGCCGCCGAAGACCCGGCTGACACCGGCACGAGTCAGGCGCTGCGCAGCCAGCTTGTACAGATCGGCCTGCCAGCGGCCGCGGTCGTTCACTGTGAACGCGTCAACGGCCGCTGCGTCATCACTGAGGAATGCAGCGCGCACCTCGCCGCCCACTTCGAAGGCGCTTTGCGAGATTGCCGGTCCAAGCCACGCGAGAATATTGCCTGGCGGTGTCGACATCGCGGCAATCGTCTTTTCGATGACTCCTGCGGCGAGACCACGCCATCCGCCATGCACAGCGGCGATCTCGGTGCCATGCGCCGAGCACAGGAGCAGCGGCAGGCAGTCCGCCGTGCGCACGGCACAGCATACGCCGGCCTTGTCCGTGACAATCGCATCGGCGTTCGGCGGACCTTCGTCAAAATCCGGTGACCCGGCGTAGACGACGTCCGCGCCGTGCACCTGATTGAGCCACTGAGGTTCAGCGGGTAGCTCGAAGCGGCTGCCCCGCAGCGTCGTGCCTGCAAGCACTCCGCCGGGAGCAGGCCAGTCCGCACGGATCCAGCCACTGTTCAAGCCGCGTCCTCCCGCAGCGCCGTGACAAGATGCGCAAAGTCGTCCGGTGGTGACACCTCGAAGCTCAATAGCTCGCCGCTGTGCGGATGCCGCAACTCGAGCTTGGCGGCATGCAAGGCCTGGCGCCGAAAACGGCGCAGCGTGGCGATCAGGTGGTCACCGGCACCAGCCGGCAGTGCGAGACGGCCCCCGTACATTGGGTCACCGAGCAGCGCGTGGCGTCGATGAGCGAAATGCACCCGAATTTGATGCGTCCGGCCGGTCTCGAGTTTCACCCGCACATAGGTGTGCGCGGCGAATCGCTCGAGCACTGTGTAGTGCGTGATCGCTCTCTTGCCGTCGTCGCGAATGCTCATGCGTTTGCGATCAATGCGGTGACGTCCTATCGGTGCGTCGATGGTGCCGCCCCCCGTGAGGACCCCGTTGCAGACAGCCAGGTAATAACGGGAGATCTCCCGTTCAGCCAATAGTCTCACCAAAGCTGTATGCGCCGTTAAGGACTTGCCGATCAGCAGCAGACCGCTCGTGTCCTTGTCGAGACGATGCACGATGCCGGCACGCGGCAATTCCTCCAACTCGGCAGCATGGTGCAGCAGACCGTTCATCAGTGTGCCACGCGAATTGCCCGCGCCCGGGTGCACGACCAGACCCGCGGGCTTGTTGATCACGATCAGCGCTTCGTCCTCGTACACGATATCGAGCGGAATCGGCTCGGGCTCCGCCGCTACGCTGACCGCCGGTTCAGCCTGCAATACCACGGTCTCACCGCCATGCACCGCATCACGGGGCCTCGGACTGCCGCCATCGACGCTGATCGAACCCTCGAGCAGCCATGCCTTCAGCCGGCTGCGCGAATATTCCGGAAACAACTTCGCCAGTGCCTGGTCCAAGCGTTGGCCGGCGCTCTCGATGGGGATTGTCCTTATAGTGGGATCTGCGTTCATTGCAGCGCCAAGTCTACGGTATACTCGCCGACTTGGCCGGCCCAGGGGCACAGCCGAATCAGAGAATCAGCGGTCATTGGACGTACAAAGCAGCATGAGCACATCAACAACGATCAGGAAATTCGCCATGCGCTCAGCGGGATTGCTGCGGGTGGCGATCATTTTGGCGATTACAGCCGGGGCGGTCGGCTGCGCCGGCAACGACGAGCAACAGACCGTTGTCGAAAGCCTGACAGATGCTTACGAAGATGCCAGAGAGGCTGTCGCGCGCAAGAATTACCGTCGTGGTATTCAGATTTTCGAAGCCATCCAGGCGCGCTACCCGTTCAGTGAGCTGAGCCGGCAGATCCAGCTTGAGCTCATGTACGCGTATTACAAGTCTGGTCAGAAAGAGCAGGCCGTGGAGGCCGCAGACACGTTCATGCGCGAAAACCCGATTCACGAACGCGTCGACTATGCGCTGTACATCAGAGCCTTGTCGTATTTCGAGGGCGAGGCCGGGTTCCTCGAGCGGCGGTTCAGGAAGGACGTCACCGAGCGTCCGCCGAAAGATGTCGATTTGGCCTATTCATCGTTGCGCCGGCTGGTGGAGCGGTACCCGGCGAGCCAGTATGCGCCCGATGCCGAATTGCGCATGGTGTATTTGAAGAACCGCCTCTCAGCGTATGAAAACCATGTCGCCGACTACTACCTGCGACGCGGCGCATTCATCGCTGCCGTGAACCGGGCCAAGAGTGCGCTCGAGGAATACAACGGCGCAGACGGTAATGCAGAATCACTTCGAATCATGGCCGAAGCCTACGAAAAGATGGGCATGTCAGAACTCGCGGCCGACACCCGGCGCGTACTCGCACTTAACTTCCCGAACGAAAGTTAACTCGGAAACCGGTAACCGGATGTGATCGGGTAGCGCCAGTCGCGACCGAAAGCCCGACTGCTGATGCGTATCCCCGGAGGCGCCTGGCGCCGCTTGTATTCGTTTCGTTTGACCATTTCCAGAATTCGTACCACGGTAGCGCGGTCATAGCCACGCGCGACGATTTCATCGACCGACAGATCCTCTTCGATGAAGGACTCGAGGATCGGATCAAGTATGTCGTAGGCGGGTAATGAGTCACTATCTCGCTGTTCCGCGCGCAGCTCCGCTGATGGCTCACGTGTGATGACTCGCTCCGGAATGACTTCACCGAGCGAATTGCGATACCGCGCCAGTCGATACACGAGTGTCTTGCTGCAGTCTTTTATCGGCGCAAAGCCGCCGGCCATATCGCCATACAAGGTCGCGTAGCCAACCGCCATCTCGCTTTTGTTGCCTGTTGTCAACAGCATGCGGCCGGTCTTGTTCGAGATCGCCATAAGCAATATGCCCCGACACCGTGCCTGAATATTTTCTTCGGTCACATCCTTTTCACGGCCCTCGAAGAGTGGTTCGAGTTGCCGAACCGTCGCGTCATAGATCGGCGCGATGGAAATGACATCGTAGTTCACGCCCAGGGCCGACGCCTGCGTGGCCGCGTCCTCCTGGCTCATGGTCGACGTGTACTGGTACGGCATCATCACGGCATGCACGCGCTCCGGTCCAAGGGCATCGCAGGCGATGCAGAGAACCAGCGCAGAATCGATGCCGCCGGACAGGCCGATGACGACACCGGCAAATCCGTGCTTGTCGACATAGTCCCGAGTCCCGCTCAGCAAGGCCTTGTAGACGCTCGCTTCTTTGGACAGGTGCTCGACGATTTCTGCGGATTCTGTCACGACACCTCTCGCGCTGGCAGTGAGAATCGCCGTATGCAGACCCTCGTCAAACGCCGGGGCCCGCAATCGCAGGCTGCCATCGCCATCCATGGCAAACGTGCCGCCATCGAAGACGAGCTCGTCCTGGCCACCGACCATATTCAAATACAGAATCGGTATGCCGGACTCGAGATTGCGGGCACGCACGGTCTCTTCACGCCGCTTCTGCGCCCCGACCTCGTACGGAGAGCCGTTGATAACCACGACACATTCAGCGCCGGCGCTGCGCGAAGCCGCGATCGGACCGGGCTGCCAGATGTCCTCGCAGATCGCCACGCCGATACGGATGCCGTTGAGTCGAAACACTGCGGCCTGACTGCCCGCCGTGAAGTAGCGCTCTTCGTCAAAGACGCGATAATTGGGCAACAAATGCTTGCGGTAGCTGCATAGGACTTTGCCATCCGAAAAAACGGCGCAGCTATTGTAGATGTTGTCCCCGACGTATTCGGGAAAGCCGATCAGGATGGCGATACCGCGCACGGCATCACGGATCTCCGCAACCGCTTGCTCAGTCCTGTTGCGCAGCCCGGCGTGAAACAGAAGATCCTCCGGCGGATAGCCACAGACACTGAGTTCCGGGAAGACGACCAGATCCGCCTGCAGTTCGTCGCGGGCTCGCCCGGCACAGGCCATGATTCTGGACGTGTTGCCGGCAACATCGCCGACCGCCAGATCAATCTGCGCCAGCGCGACTGTTACTTTGCTGTTCATTGGGCTATCGCCGCCTCGCGATCCGACCTAGCCGCCAAGAACCTCCTGCATCTTGCTGCCGAGTTCGGCTGGCGATCGCACGGTCGCAACGCCGGCGGCATCGAGCGCCTTGAATTTGTCAGCCGCCGTACCTTTTCCGCCAGCGACAATCGCACCTGCGTGCCCCATGCGTTTGCCCGGCGGTGCCGTGACCCCGGCAATATACGCAACCACCGGTTTGGACACGTTCGACTGTATGTATTCGGCTGCCGCTTCTTCATCGGTTCCACCAATTTCGCCAACCATGATAATACCGTCGGTATCCGGGTCGGCTTCGAATAATTCCAGACAGTCGATGAAGTTCATGCCACGCACCGGGTCACCACCAATGCCGATGCAGGTCGTCTGTCCCAGACCGTTATTCGTCGTCTGGTAAACCGCCTCATAGGTCAGTGTGCCGGATCGCGACACAACGCCGACGCGTCCGGGCTTGTGTATAAAGCCAGGCATGATCCCGATCTTGCATTGCTCGGGCGTAATGATGCCCGGACAATTCGGTCCGATCAGACGGCAGTCGTAGTCACGCAATGCCGACTTGACCTTGACCATGTCCAGCACCGGAATGCCTTCGGTAATGCAGACAACGAGGCTCACACCTGCGTCCGCCGCTTCGAGAATGGCATCCGCGGCAAACGGTGGCGGCACCAGGATCATGCTGACGTCCGCCCCTGTAGCGCGAACGGCATCACGCATGGTATTGAAGACCGGCACGCCGAGGTGCTGCTCTCCACCCCGTCCCGGCGTAACACCGCCGACAACCTGTGTGCCATAGTCAATGCACTGTTCGGTGTGGAATATCCCCTGGCTGCCAGTCAATCCCTGGCAGATGACCTTACTGTTCCTGTTGACCAGAATACTCATGTCTAATACTCAGGCCGCCGCTGCGACCACTTTCCTGGCTGCATCGGTCAGATCGTCTGCCGCGATGATATCCAGCCCGCTGTTCGCGAGCAGCTCACGTCCTTTGTTGACATTCGTGCCTTCCAGACGAACGACGACGGGCACGCTGACCCCGACTTCCCGCACAGCCGCAATGATGCCCTCGGCGATCAGGTCGCAACGAACGATCCCGCCGAAGATATTGACCAGAATCGCCGCAACGTTCTTATTTGACAGGATCAGCTTGAACGCCTCGGCCACGCGCTCCTTTGTCGCGCCACCACCGACATCGAGAAAATTCGCCGGTTCACCGCCGTGCAGCTTGATAAGGTCCATCGTCGCCATCGCGAGGCCCGCACCATTGACCATGCACGCGATATCCCCATCCAGGGACACGTAATTGAGGTCGTGAGCCGCCGCTTCGCGTTCCTTGGGGTCTTCCTGCGTGAGATCGCGCAGATCGACAAGTTTGGGCTGCCGGTACAGCGCGTTGCCATCAATGTTGATCTTGGCATCCAGCGCAACCACATCACCGCTTTTCGTCACGATCAGCGGATTGACTTCGACCAGCGTCGCGTCCGACTCCGTGTACAAGGTGTACATGCGCTTGATCAGCGCGCCGAATTGACGCATTTGCTGCTTGTTCAGCTCCAGGCCATAGGCCAGCTGGCGAGCCTGATAGTCCTGAAGTCCCGCGTCCGGCGCGATGGCGATGGTGAAGATTTTCTCCGGCGTCTGCTCGGCAACCTGCTCGATATCCATGCCTCCGGCGGCAGACGCGATGAACGCAACCCGACTGACTTCACGGTCGACCAGCATTGACAGGTACAGTTCACGGTCGATGTCGGATCCGTCCTCCACGTACACGACGTTGACAGGCAAACCTTCCGGGCCGGACTGGTGCGTGACCAACTGCGTGCCGAGCATGCCTTTGGCGAATTCGTGAACTTCTTCCCTGCTGCGCGCGAGCTTGACGCCGCCGGCTTTGCCACGTCCGCCGGCATGCACCTGTGCTTTAACCACCCAAAGGTCGCCGCCGAGCTCCTTGGCCGCATCCACGGCCTCATTCGGACTTTTCGCCGGAATGCCCTTTGGAACCGGGATGCCGTAATCAGCAAACAATCGCTTGGATTGGTATTCGTGCAGATTCATGGAAGTTTCTTCAGTGTCGTGCGCTGAGATGCACAAAATCCGGCGTATTTTGGAGCAAAGCCCGGAATGAAGCAAAAAGATTTCGGTACTGGATTGGCCGCAATGATGTCGGCCTTCGTCTACAATCGGCGCAACCCGCAGCGGCGGCAGCAAATTCAGGTAGAAATAATCGGTGAATCAGTCGATATCGGACATTAGCAGCGGGCAAACGCTGCGCACCAGCCGGGAGGCCTTGCTGCGCGCCGCCGAGGAGCCCGATCTGTCCTGGCGCGTTCTGGGTACGCTGAGCACCTTTCGCGTACTTATCGCCGTTGCCTTGCTGGCGCTCTTCTTCATCGCTCCCGAACAGCGGGTCTTCGGCGACGCGTTTCCGACTCTTTTTTGGATCAGCGCCGCCGGCTACCTGATATTTGCGGTGGCGTCCACCATTGCGCTCAGGCGCCGCTGGCCGGCCGCGAGCATCCAGGCCACCGCGCAACTGCTGGTCGATATCGGCGCTATCGTCATTCTTATGCACGCCAGCGGTGGCATATCGAGCGGTCTTGGTGGCTTGTTGATCGTCTTCGTCGGTGCCGGCAGTCTGGTCCTGCCCATCCAGTATCCAACCATCCTGGCGGCACTCGCCACGTTCGCCATACTCGGCGAGCAGGCGTTTTCGCAACTTGGCGGCCTCAGCTCGACATCCAACTACCCGGCGGCCGGCATTCTCAGTGCCGTCATTTTTGCGCTGGCGCTGGCGGCGCGGCCGCTCGGCCGGCGGATCCAGGCCAGTGAGGCGCTGGCACGTCAACGCGGTGTCGATCTGCAAAACCTGTCGGAACTCAATGAATACATCGTGCAACACCTGCGCGAAAGCATCGTCGTTGTTGACGACGACGACCGGATTCGCCTGAGCAACGCCTCGGCGACGCAATTGCTTGGCGCAACGGATAAGATCAGCGGATTGCCATTGCGCAGCGTTTTCGAGCCTCTTAATGACTACATTCACGAATGGCGGGCCAACCCCGACTTGTCCTCGCACCACGAATTCACCGTCATCACACAAGGCAGTAATCTGCGTGTCACCGCCCACCTCGCCCCGCTCGGCAAGGATGGCGTGCGCAAAGGACCGGTGTTGGTCTTTCTCGAGGACGCCAGTCTGATGAATGAGCGCGTGCAACAGTCGAAACTGGCCTCACTGGGCCGCCTGAGTGCCAGTATTGCGCACGAAATTCGAAATCCGGTCGGTGCGATGAGCCACGCGGCACAACTGCTGCGCGAATCAGCCGGCCTCGCTGACGATGACAGGCGTCTGACCGAAATCATCGAGTCGCACTCGAGCCGCGTCAGCCATATCATCGATAATGTCTTGCAGCTGTCGAGACGCGAGTCGAGTCGTCCCGAACGATTCAGACTCGGGCCATGGCTGGAGGATTTCGCTCAGGAATTTTCGCGCACGCTCGAGCTGCAGGAGGGCGAATTCACGATCGGCAGCGTGCCGCAGGATCTCGAAGTCCGCATGGACACCTCTCACCTTCGACAAGTGCTGTGGAATCTCTGCGACAATGCCGTGAAGTATGCGAGCGAAACCGGCGGAATCCTCGTCGAGGTCCAGGCCGACCGCATACAGGGCCAGGGTCGGCCCTATGTCGAGGTCCTCGACCACGGGCTCGGAGTTGATGCCTCCACGGCCGAGAAAATGTTCGAGCCGTTCTACACTGAACGCTCGGGCGGCACCGGTCTGGGCCTGTACATTTCACGTGAGCTTTGTGAGCTCAACAGGGCAACGTTGTTGCACCTTGACCGGCCCGGCGGCGGCAGTATCTTCCGTATCGTCTTTGCGGATCCGGACAGATGGGAATCTGAATAAAGCATGAGCCAACCACTAGCACTCGTCATCGATGACGAACCGGATATATGCGAGCTCCTGTCACTGACTCTCGGTCGCATGGACATTCAGACCGAGACTGCGGCAGATGTCACAAGCGCGAAGAAACTGCTGGGCTCCACGCGCTTCGACCTGTGCCTGACCGACATGCGGCTTCCCGATGGCGATGGCCTCGAACTCGTCGAATGGATGCAGACAAATGCGCCCACCGTCCCCGTTGCCGTCATCACCGCGCATGGCAATGTCGAGACGGCCGTGCAGGCGCTCAAACTCGGCGCATTCGACTTCATCTCGAAGCCGCTGGATCTGGCCAACCTCAGGAGCATTGTCGAAAACGCGCTTAAGCTGGACAAGGGCCACGAGCAGCAATCCCGACTCCAGGGCGATTCCGCGCCCATGCGCGAACTGCGTGAAATGATCGACAAGGTCGCCAGATCGCAAGCCCCGGTGCATATATCGGGCGAATCGGGTACCGGCAAGGAACTCGTTGCACGCCTGATTCACGAGAGCGGACCGCGGGCTGACGGGCCCTTCGTACCGGTCAACTGCGGCGCCATTCCGGCAGAGCTGATGGAAAGCGAGTTCTTTGGCCATCTCAAGGGGAGCTTTACAGGCGCGGTCCGCGACAAGACGGGTCTGGTGCAAAGCGCCGATGGCGGCACCCTGTTCCTCGATGAAATCGCCGACCTGCCACTGTCGATGCAGGTCAAATTACTGCGTGTCATTCAGGAAAAGACGGTACGACCGGTCGGTTCATCGAAAGAGCAACAGGCCAATGCGCGCATATTGTCGGCAACGCACAAGCAGCTCGGGAAAATGGTGGCGGACGGTGAGTTTCGCGAAGATCTTTACTACCGCATCAACGTGATCGAGCTTCCGGTGCCGGCTCTGCGCGATCGCAACGATGATGTTATCGCTCTGGCGGAACACATACTCGGCAAACTGCGCCCGAACATCGAATTGGATGACAGCGCCAGGAGAGCGCTGCTGACGTACTCGTTTCCGGGCAATGTTCGTGAACTGGAGAATATGCTGGAGCGGGCCGTAACGCTATGCACCAGCGGCACGATAAAAGACAGTGATCTGAATATCCGACCAGCAGCCATCTCCGAGGACAGCGCATCGGCATTACCGAGCACGGATCTCGGCAATCAGGTTGAAGATGTGCAGCGCCAGGCCATTATGGAGGCGTTGGAGAAGACTCGTTACAACAAGACGGCTGCTGCCAGGCTGTTGGGCCTGTCATTTCGACAGCTGCGCTATCGGATCAAGAAGCTCGGTATCGAGTAGGAACGGCAAGGGGTCAGCGCCCTGAACATAAGCGGCGTCTTCGTCAACCGACGCCCACTGACAATTCGTGTCACCTTGTGACAATTTGTGTCCAAAGCGAGTGAGAATTGCGACAAATCTGTCGTGGAGTCCGTTTGCTATATTTCAAAAAAACTCTTGTTAAACATTTAGTTAGGGTAATTTTGATCAACTTGGCACGGCGCTTGCTTTATCTGTCGTACAGGCATTGCGCCGTTTTGATCCGACAATTCATTTTCATGGAGTCTAGACAAATGAAGAAGCAACAAGGTTTTACACTTATCGAACTGATGATCGTGGTCGCGATTATCGGTATTTTGGCAGCTATCGCTATTCCTGCTTACCAGGACTACACGATCCGCGCGCAGGTTTCAGAAGGTTTGAACCTCTCGGGTGGGGCCAAGGCTGCTGTTACGGAGTTCTTCCAGGATCGCGGCACAATGCCTAGCAGCAACACGAATGCCGGCCTCGCCGCTTCAGGCGCGATCGTGGGCAAGTACGTGGCGAGCGTGGCCGTTGGTAACGGCGACGGTATCATCACGGTCACCTACGGTGGCGACGCGCACACGACGATCTCTGGACAGGCTATCACGCTGACGGCTGACACCACCGCTGCCGGTAGTGTGCAGTGGGACTGCGCTGGCGCTGGCATCGTGCCGAAGCATCTGCCGGCCGCTTGCCGTCCGTAAGAGATCACTCAGATCGATTACACCTGGAGCTAACGCTCACAAAAGCCCCGGTCGATCCGGGGCTTTTTTTGTCCGCGAAGCGCGAACGTGACTTACGTCACATTGCTCGACCGCGGATTGCAGCAAAGCCGGCACAGCGCATTGCGATCGCGTATTATCCGGATCATAGTCTGGCGTGAGGAGCTCTCGGGGCGAAAATATGACGAAGCAAAACCGTGGATTCACCTTGATTGAACTGATGATCGTCGTTGCCATTATCGGCATTCTCGCGACGATGGCCATGTCGGCCTACCAGACCTACATCGTCAGGACGCAGGTCTCGGAGGGCGTGAACATGGCCGGTTCGGCGAAGACACCGATTGTCGACGCCTATAATATGACCGGCGAACCGCCGGCCGACAGGGTTGCCGCCGGCATGACGCCGGCTCCGACCGACACCCAGGGCAAGTTCGTCAGTCAGGTGGCTGTCGTCAATGGCCGGCTCGATGTTACGTTCGGCAAGGACGCCCATCAGGATATCTTCGGCCGGACCTTGTCGATGACGCCGTACCTGTCCGGCACGGGCAGCATCATTTGGCGTTGTGGAACTGCCACGGTACCCGTCGGCGTAGTACCAATGTCCGGCCCTACGATCACGGCCGTCCATTTGCCGCCAACCGTCGACACGCGCTACCTGCCGAGCGCCTGTCGTAATTAGCCTGCCCGGTCGGGGCAGTTCTCGCGCACCATTGCCCATTGCGGGCCATTTTGGATGTTTGACTTAATCAAATGCCCTAACTGTGAACGACCGCACAAAATCGAGTTGATCCGGTGACTTAGATCAGTGAGACTGTAATGCTCCAAGGCACGCTTGAGCATCGTTATCCCTATGGCAGTGACGGCATCACAGAACAATCTCGCTGGCTTGCCCCGGCGGCTTGTGCAGGACGGACTGATCTCCGAGGAGAGGCTTCTTGAGGCGACTGAGCTCGCCAAGAAAGAGAAGCTGCCGCTCGTCGCCTATCTGGTCAACAACGATCTGGCCGATTCCCGCTCGATCGCGGTAGCCGCCTCTCACGAATTCGGCGTGCCGCTTTTGGATCTCGACGCCGTCGAGATTGACCTCGAGGTCGTGCGCGCAGTCGATCAGAAGCTCATCAACAAGCACCGTGTTATTCCGCTCGTCAAACGCGGCCAACGGCTGTTTCTCGGCATCTCTGACCCGACCAACCTGCAGGCCATTGACGACATCAAATTCCAGACGACGCTGCGCATCGATCCTGTCGTCGTTGAACAGGACAAACTCGAAGAGCGCATCGTCAAGGCGATCGAAGCTGTCGATACCAGCATGTCCGGGATGGACGATGATGACTTCGATCTTGAAAACCTCGACATCACCGGCGAGGAAAAGGATGATGAGGAAGTACATCGCGACGATATCGAAGATGCGCCGGTCGTTCGCTTTGTCAACAAAGTACTCCTCGATGCGATAAAACGTGGCGCATCGGACGTTCACTTCGAACCGTACGAAAAATATTTCCGCGTCAGGACGCGCCTGGACGGTGTCCTGTCCGAAGTTGCGCAGCCACCTGTCGTATTGGCGAACAAGGTCTGTGCTCGCCTAAAAGTCATGTCGCGCATGGACATCGCCGAGCGGCGGGTTCCGCAGGATGGGCGCATCAAGATGCGCCTGTCGAAAAACCGCGCGATCGATTTTCGAGTCAATACCTGTCCGACGTTGTTCGGTGAGAAGATCGTCCTGCGTATCCTCGATCCATCGAGTGCCAAGCTCGGCATCGAGATGCTCGGCTATGACGAACATCAGCGCGGCTTGTACGAGAAGCACCTCGCGAAGCCATACGGAATGATCCTTGTCACCGGCCCAACCGGCTCCGGTAAGACGGTGTCGCTGTATACGGGTCTGAATATTCTCAACACGGAAGACCGCAATATTTCGACCGCAGAAGACCCCGCTGAAATCAATCTCCCGGGGATCAACCAGGTCAACGTCAATCCCAAGGTTGGTCTGACGTTTGCATCGTCGCTGAAGGCATTTCTGCGCCAGGATCCCGACGTCATAATGGTCGGTGAGATTCGTGACCTCGAGACCGCCGAGATCGCGATCAAGGCCGCCCAGACAGGTCACCTCGTGCTGTCGACGCTGCACACGAATGACGCGCCGCGCACCCTGACGCGGCTTGTCGACATGGGCGTAAAACCGTACGCAATCGCGACGTCGGTGAGCCTGATCATCGCACAACGCCTGGCGAGGCGTCTCTGCGATAATTGCAAGGAAGTCAGGGACATTCCTCGCGAGGCGCTCGAGAAGGAAGGTTTCGAGGCCAAAGATCTCGATGCCGGTCTGACCGTTTTCGGTGCGAAAGGATGCAAGAGTTGTAACGACGGCTATAAAGGCCGGGTTGGCATCTTCCAGGTCATGGAAGTATCCGAAACCATGGGCAGGATAATAATGGAGGGCGGCAACGCCATGCAGATCGCCGACCAGGCGGCAGCCGAGGGGGTCTACGATTTACGACGTGCGGGATTGAACAAAGTCAAGGAAGGGGTTACCAGCCTTGACGAGATCAATCGGGTTACAATTGAGTAGGTATACACCTCGTTTTATGGGCAAGAAACATGGCTGAAACAGCAGTTGCAGGCAACACTCCCTTTGTCTGGGAAGGGACCGACAGAAAGGGCAAGAAAATCAAGGGCAAGAGCATGGCGGCCAGTGAGGCTGCCGTTCGTGCCGATTTGCGTCGCCAGGGTGTCGTTCAGTCCCGTATCAAGAAACAATCGCAAGGCATTTTCAGTGGCGGTGGCAAGATCACGCCCGGAGATATCGCGATTTTCATGCGTCAGCTCTCGACGATGTTATCGGCCGGTATTCCGCTGGTACAGTCGTTCGAAATTGTCGGTACCGGGCATGAGAACGCGGCCATGCAGAAACTGATCATGTCGATCAAAGGTGACGTCGAGGGCGGTAGTGCGCTTGCCGAAGCGCTTGCCAAGCACCCACTGTATTTCGATGACCTGGTTCTTAATCTCGTCGAGGCCGGCGAACAGGCCGGTGCTCTCGAAACCCTGCTCGACAAGATCGCAACGTACAAGGAAAAGACCGAGGCACTGAAGAAGAAGATCAAGAAAGCGCTGACCTACCCGGCCGCCGTACTTGTCGTCGCATTCGTCGTGACTGCGATTCTTCTGATTTTCGTCATTCCGGCGTTCGAGGACCTCTTCAAGGGCTTTGGCGCGGACCTGCCGACGTTTACGCGCATGGTGATCGACCTGTCGGTGTTTGTGCGTGAGAAGGGCTGGTACCTCGCCATACTCATTGGCGCTGGCTTTGGCACCTTCTTCTATTTCAAGAAGCGTTCCCGGCCGATGCGCCACTGGATCGATCGTATGTCGCTGAAGATTCCTGTCATCGGCGGGATTTTGCAGAAAGCGGCCATCGCGCGATATGCGCGTACGCTGTCGACAATGTTTTCAGCAGGTGTTCCGCTGGTTGAGGCTTTGGCGTCTGTTGCGGGCGCCACCGGCAACATCGTCTACGAGGTCGGCGTACTCGAAATGCGTGACGAAGTATCGACGGGCTTGCGTCTGCAACAAGCGATGGAAAACACGGACCTGTTCCCGAATATGGTCATCCAGATGATCGCCGTGGGCGAGGAATCCGGTTCCCTCGACGAGATGTCGTCAAAGGTCGCAGACTTTTACGAAGAGGATGTCGATAACGCAGTCGACAATCTCTCAAGCCTGCTCGAGCCGATGATCATGGCGATTCTCGGCGTACTCGTTGGTGGCCTGGTTGTCGCCATGTACCTGCCGATCTTCAAGATGGGTTCGGTTATCTAGCGAACAAATGACGAATTTGCATTGCTGCGGCGTTCGGAGGAAACTCCGGACGCCGTTTTCTATTGGGCAGCAGCAAAGTGCGCTGGAGACGAAGAATGGCTGATTTATTTGCTCAGGCACCGGCAGTATTCATCGCAGTGGCATTTGCCTTCGCTTTGATAATCGGCAGCTTTTTGAATGTCGTTATCTACCGCCTGCCGCTCATGATGCAACGCGAGTGGCGCGATCAGTGCGAAGAGCTCAAGAGCGCGCCGGCGCCCGATTTGCCGGAAGGCGACTTCAACCTCGTCGTGCCACGCTCCCGATGCCCGTCCTGTGGGGAGCCGATCTCGGCCTGGCAGAATATTCCCGTACTGAGTTATCTGCTGCTCAGCGCGCGCTGTGCAAACTGCCAGACGAAGATCGCGGTGCGCTATCCGCTCGTAGAGTTCTTCACAGCGGTGGCGGCCGCCGTCTGCGCATGGCGCTTCGGCTTCGGCTGGGAAGCTCTGATGGCGATAGGTTTGAGCTGCGTGCTCATCGCGATCAGTCTGATCGACGTCGATCATCAGCTCATACCGGACTCGATCGTGGTGCCGCTCTTGTGGGTCGGCCTGCTTATGAGCCTGTTTCACCCGCTGGCGGGTGCACAAACCCTGTTTATTGCCCCCCGGGAGGCCATAATCGGCGCTCTGGCAGGCTATCTGAGCCTCTGGAGCGTCTATCAGCTCTTTAAACTGGTTACCGGCAAGGAAGGTATGGGCTACGGCGATTTCAAGCTGCTCGCGGCGCTCGGCGCCTGGCTTGGCTGGCAGGCGTTGCCAACCATCGTCCTGCTGTCCGCCGTCGTTGGCGCCAGCATCGGCATAGCGATGATCGTGTTCCGCGGCCGTGATCGGCAACTTCCCATTCCGTTCGGCCCCTATCTGGCGGCCGCCGGCTGGATAACGTTGCTGTATGGCGAGACAATCAAGAACGCCTATCTCGACATGTTCCTTTAAGTGACAACAAGCCGACAGAGAACCCGGACGCCTTTGCGCATCGGCCTGACCGGCGGCATCGCCAGCGGCAAATCCACAGTCGCGGACATGTTTGCCGAATTCGGCGCTATTGTGATCGACACGGATCTTATCGCGCGCGAAGTGGTCCTGCCCGGGCAGCCGGCCCTCGACGAGATCAAACGCTCATTCGGCAGCTCCGTGTTGCGCGAGGACGGGACGCTCGACCGCGGCGCCATGCGTCAGCTGGTATTCGCCGACGCAAACGCCCGACGGCAGCTCGAGGCGATCCTGCATCCGCGCATTCAGCAGGAGACGCAGCATCAATCTGATCAGGCTGGAGGGGAATATCAATTGATCGTAATACCA
>Ga0224512_10001713_pt1 | contig 20782 bp, 19 predicted proteins | sample SF_May12_sed_USG_4_FD_169103 | JGI IMG/M metagenome (GOLD analysis project Ga0224512, IMG submission 169103) | Sediment microbial communities from San Francisco Bay, California, United States - SF_May12_sed_USGS_13 | ecosystem: Environmental > Aquatic > Marine > Sediment | place: USA... | reverse complement strand
CAGAATCTCGAACGAGACCACGGCTCGGGCAGGCAGGAGCGCTCCACGCCATCGCCGTGGCCGGAACGCGCTGATCGGAGTCAAAGCAAGCAGTTCTGCACCAAGGGGGATGATCGGTCCATGTGCGGAAAGGTTGTAGGCCGTACTTCCTGCTGCCGTAGAAACCAACACACCGTCGCAGATCAGCTCATCGATGCGCGTTACATTGTCGACCTTGATTCGAATTTTTGCCGCTTGGCCTGTTTCCCGCAATAGGGAAACCTCATTGATCGCAAGGGCGGTCCTGGAACTGCCGTTTGCTGTGCTGGCTTCCATTTGAAGTGGTCGAAGCAGGACAGCAGCCGCAGAATCGAGACGTCCCCTCAGGCCCGAAGAATTGTATTCATTCATCAAGAAACCGACCGAGCCCCGATTCATGCCGAAGACCGGCGTGTTGCGATCGAAATTTCTGTGTAGGGTTTCGAGCATAAAACCATCGCCGCCAAGAGCAACGATTACATCGGCATCGTTGATTGCGAAATTGCCGTATTCCGCCGCCAGTTCCTCAAGCGCTTTCTGTGCTTGGGGCGAATTTGCAGCAGTGAAGGCTATACGGTCGAACGCCATTCTAATGAGATCCTGAGGGGCGGGACAATTGTGCGGCGCATTATAGCGGAGGTGAGTATTCTTGCCACCAATGCACAGGCACGTGGCGGATGCATGACGCGTTTTTTACCGTTCCAGGGATTGCGTGCTAGAGCGGCAGCGATTTTGGGGGAATTACGGTCACGCACTTGTTCGAATTCATGAGATAACTCTGCAGGAATTCGCAATAGGCGGGCTTCTGCCCGACTTCTTCCATCGCGCCGATCATGGGGCACCAGTTCACCAACTCGTGCTGACCGGCATCTTCCAAGGTCGATAGAGGAAGTTCCCGCCATGCCAAATAATTCCCGGATTGGAGCTCCGCAAATCTTGCCTGGTCCGACTCGAGATCGGGATAGAGATCGTGGTTCTTTTTCGTCAAGAACCCGTGAGAAAAGCTGGCGGAGGCGACCAGCGCGACCCGCCATGGGCTTTCCCGAAGCACGCGCGCGATGGCGCGGCCAAGTTCGAAGCAGCGCTTTGGCGTTGGGCCCGGTGGATCCGGTTGCTGATCCACGGTGGGCGGGGCGCTGTCCTCTACCAATCCGCCCTTGGCACGGATCAGGGCCGAGCCATAGGCATTGATGGCAAAGGGAATGATGGGGTAAGGCCAGCCTTTGCGCTCATGATCCAGGAAAAGGAGCGTGTTGGCGAAAGCATGCCCAAGATACTCCTGATGCGGCAGGGAATAACTGTAGGCGGGATCGAAGCCTTCTTCGAGCAATGCGATTAGCAGGAACTTGGCTACGTCGGGTGCACCTTCGTTGGTGACGACGAGTTCGAAGGGATCGTTCCAGATGTTGGGCGTGTCGCCGCCCAGTCCCCGAGCGCGCAAGTACGGCTTGGTTTTGAACTCTTGGCCGACGAAAACGCAATAGGCAGGGACGAGGTCTTCTTTAAAACATTCGTACTGGTCATCGCCGAAGATGATGACGGCATCGGGCTGGAAACGATCGAGCGCATCGCGGACATGTTTCAACCCTTCGAAATATTGTTCCCGGTGAGTCGCGGCGAAACTCGCCCCCTCGTCTTTGCCCCATTCGGCCTGCATGGCTGCGGGCCATTTGTCCGGCGAATTGAGTTCGGGGGGAAGTGAGCCGTTGGCCAAGCGCACTTTGGCGCGGGCCGACATGTCCTCATCGGCGAACATGAAGCCGCCGAAATGGCTTAGTCCAAGTCCAAGCAGCTCGCCCACAACGATTTTCCTTGATGGCTTGGAATTTGATTAGCCGCCGGTGACGCTCATATGGCGGGATAGGGCAGGGCGATTGCTGCGCCGGTCGATGACGAAATCGTGACCTTTCGGCTTGCGGGCGATGGCTTCGTGAATCGTGGCAATGAGGGCGTCATCTGCTTCGCTCTCCCGGAGAGGGGCGCGGAGATCGGCGGCGTCTTCCTGGCCAAGGCACATGTATAGCGTGCCGGTGCAGGTTACCCGGACCCGATTGCAGCCTTCGCAGAAATTATGCGTCAGCGGGGTGATGAAGCCGAGGTGCTGACCGGTTTCTTCTACTTTCACATACCGCGCGGGACCTCCGGTGCGGTGGGTCGAATCGGTCAACGTCCACCTCTCCTCCAAATCGGAACGAACAATGGAGAGAGGCAGGTATTGATCCGTGCGGTCGCCGGAAATATCTCCCAGCGGCATGGTCTCGATCAGTGTGAGGTCGCAGCCGCGCGCGCCGCACCAGCGGATCAGGTCGTCGAATTCATCGTCGTTGACCCCTTTCAAGGCCACCGCGTTGATCTTGATCTTCAGCCCCGCCAGCAGTGCGGCGTCGATGCCGCTAAGGACCTTATTGAGATCGCCAATCCGCGTTAGCGCTTTGAACCTGTCGGGGTGAAGGCTGTCCAGGGATACGTTGATTCTTCGAACGCCGATGTCTGCGAGAGTCTTGGCGTGGTTCTCGAGTTGGGAGCCGTTGGTGGTCAGAGTCAGCTCGTCCAAGGCCCCGGATTCAAGATGTCGGCCCAGGCGTTCGAATAGGGTCATGATTCCCTTCCGGACCAAAGGCTCGCCACCGGTAATTCGAAGTTTCTTGACTCCGAGGCCGACGAAGGCGCTGCACAGCCGGTCGAGCTCTTCCAGACTGAGTACTTCAGCCTTGGGGAGGAACGTCATGTCTTCCGCCATGCAGTAGATGCAGCGAAAGTCGCAACGGTCCGTCACCGAGACGCGCAGGTAGGTAATTTCACGGCCAAACGGATCAATCATCGGGGCTTGCCTCCAGGGAACGAATATAAAGCCAATCCGCCGGGGAGCCAATGCCGTTTCGCGGGACAAATCAGGGCTCCACGGGGCCCGCGTAGCCCCTAACCTTGAGATTCCCGGAAGTGTTTTTCTATTTGGGGTTTGCCCGGGGGAGGGACAACGTGAATCTGGTGCCTTTTCCCACGGTGCTCTCGACGTTGAGGTCGCCTTTCATCAACTGGGCAAGCTGCTTTGAAATAGCTAGGCCCAGGCCGGCGCCTTCGACTTCCCTAACAAGGATATTCTTCTCCACCTGGTAGAAGGGATTGAAAACCTGCTTCAGTTCGCCCTCGGGAATACCGATTCCCGTGTCCCAAACTGATATGTCGACAAGTCCGGTGCTGCCGAGCGCGACATCGACGCCGACTTGCCCTTCGCCTGGCGTGAACTTGAGCGCGTTTCCGAGAAGGTTGACAAGGATCTGCTTGGCTCTCAAGCGGTCGGCCAATACCAAGAGATCGGTATCGACGACTTTTCCTTTCTTTGTCACTATCTTTCGCTTATCGCCGATTTTGGGCTCGACCATGTTGGCGGCTTCTTCGACGAGGTCTGCCACACGCATCGGCAGTGGGTCGATCGTCACATTGCCTGCTTCGATATTGGCGGTGTCGAGGATGTCGTTGATGATTTCGAGAAGATGCGTTCCCGCCTTGTGGATATTCTTGAAATACTCGACGTAGGACTCTTTCAGAGGACCATGAATCTTCTGCGTTGCTGCATCGGAAAAACCGATGATGCAATTCAGAGGTGTACGGAGTTCGTGGCTCATCATCGCCAGGAAGTCGATTTTTGCCTTGTCCGCGACTTGAGATTGTTCCAAGGCAAGGGCCAGATCGCTGTTGCGCTGGCGAAGTTCACCAAGCGTTTGCGCAAGTTCTGCATTGGCACGTGTGGCAGACTGTTCCGCGTCGAACTGGCGGGTGACGTCGGTTCCTGTGCCGCGGTAGCCCACGAAACGGCCGGAGCTCTCGTCGAATACCGGTACGCCGCTGATCATGACTTGCCGAATGCCACCCTCCGCCGCTTCCATCGCCAAGGCATGATCGCGGAATGGACGATGTTCGACCATATCCTCTCGGGTTAGCTCGACACCCCCTTTTTCGTCGAAGGTGCCTAGCGTGAAGAAATGGCGACCGGTCAAGCTTTGGGACGGAACTCCGATAGCCTCTGTAATGCGCGGCGAGACAAAAGTGAGATTGAAGTTGTGATCAACCGACCATACCCAATCCGAAGAAGAGCGGATGACGTCGCAGAGCCAGCGTTCCATTTCGCCGGCTTTGCTGTTCGCCCGCGCCACCGGTGTGACGTCTTCGTAGATGCCGCCAAAACCAACGACGTTATTCTTTTCGTCAAAGACGCAGAAATGTTCTGAAAGGTAATGGCGCTTTTTTCCGGCAATGGAGACGGTATCCGTTTGCTTGAGATTTTCGCGAGTGCCGTCCACCTGCTCTATCAAAGCGAGGAGAGAATCCGGTGTTTCATCCGTAGAAGCGAGAACACCGTCTGCTTCGTACAGTGATGGGGAAATATCCCTGAAAGCCTTGCTGGTAATGACCAATTCACCGGACGCGTCCGCGAGATAGAAGGGCGTGATGCGGTCGAACAAGGCATCCAACAGGTCCTTGTGACCGGCCTTTTGCCTCAGAGGCGCACGGCCCTTACGTTTCCCGGCCGCGCTACTTTTTTTGTCCTGGTCCTTTGAGACCTGAACGGCGGCGTTCAGGGTGCCAACACCCCGCAAAAGCTCACGCAGGCTAGTCTGAGTTGTGCTCATGACGCTCTACCCCCCCAAAAAAGGCGGGGCCCCCAATCCCTAGATCTCCACCACGTCTATTAACTTTGCTATTGCGGAAACCTTTAACGGATAATGCATTTGGCCAATTGATTCGTCAAGAACTTCAATAAGATAAGCGAAAAACAAAAAGTTATGCCTTAACCATTGCTGCAATTTAGGGTTAATAAGTTCGGCATTGGATGGTGTCTTGCCGTGCGCTGGCCTTGATTCAGGGGCAAGGGGGCCGGCAAGGACATCGGAGCCGATTGAGACGAGGTGCTGCACGCGACGATGGCGCAATCGGGGTATCGAAATCTGGTCTTGGGAGTCGTTCTCGCAGGCGGACGTTCTAGGCGTTTCCAAGAGGAAGACAAAGCCTTCCAAACCCTCGCGGGCCTCACCTTGGTGGAACGGGTGATCGAGCGGGCTTTGCCTCAGGTCACAAGCCTGCTGATAAGCGCGAACGGCGATCTCTCGCGGTATGACGGAATGGGGGCCGATGATGTCATTGCCGACAATCAACCCTATCGCGGAGGGCCCTTGGCAGGTGTTGAGGCCGCGATCAATTGGCTTGAAGCGAAGCGGATTGATTCGCCATGGGTGGCCACGTTTCCCGTGGACGGTCCCTTTGTGCCCAAAGATCTGGTTTTCAGGCTCCTTGAGCACGCCGTTGAAAGCGGTGCGCCCGCCGTAGCATCTTGCCAGGGCAGGGATCATCCAACTTTCGGTGTCTGGCCCGTGGGATTGGTGGGAAATCTACGATCCTATCTCGCTCGCAAGGAGCGAGATTCGATCATGGCATTTGTCCTATCTCAGAATGGCTTGTCCGTGAAGTTCGATGCCCGCTCGCCGAACCCATTCTTCAATATCAACACTCGTGAAGATCTCGCCGAGGCCGAGGCTCTTATCGGCCACTAAAACAGGCGCAAGTTCGTAAGCCTCAGTCTTCGACGGGCATCAGCATGACTACATTTGCGAGGATGAGTTGTTTGCCGGCGTGTTCGAAGTTCACGGTCACTCGGTGCTTATCTACGGACTGGACTTGACCCAAGCCCCATTCTGGGCAATCTGGATGGCGCACAAAATTTCCGGGAGCGAGATTCAGTCCCGAGTAGGGAGGGGCAGTAGGCATAATTCGTTCCTTTCCGAGTTGATAGCCGCGCAGGCTGTGCTATCCCTAATCAGTGGCGACCACAGCCATTTTCATAAGAAATCAAAGGACTGGTATGGCTATTATCAATACTGAAACGGAATCACACATAATGGAACTGTTATGCGCACGCTTGTGCCACGATCTGATCGGCCCCATTTCCGCGGTGAACAACGGGGTGGAACTCGTTCGTGATTTCGGCGATGAAATGAAGGGCGAGGCTCTGGATCTGATCGGCGACAGCGCATTGCGGGCCTCTCGGTTACTTCAGTTCTACCGGGTCGCCTTTGGTTCGGCGAGGGCTCCCGATGGTAGTGGTATCGGCGTCGGCGAGGCACGCCAACGCGCCCTGGAGGCGTTGACTTCGGAACGGATCACCATTCACTGGCCCGAGGACAGCGTTCCCCAGGGGGCGGAATTACCCCGTTCGACAGTCAAGTTGGCGCTCAACATGGTGCTGCTCGGGGCCGAGACACTTCCTGGGGCAGGCGATATCGATGTCCTTTTCAAACTGGAGAACCCCAGGGAAATTCGGGTGACCGCAAAGAAAGAAGGAATCGCCTTGGCCCACGACATCGCTCAGGTGCTGAACGGCGCGGCAAATCAAGACGACCTAACACCTCAGAATGTTCAAGCCTTTCTCACGCGTTCCCTCGCGGATTCCGCCGGAAAGGGACTGGGTATCGAAACCTCGGCCACGGATATTTCCTTCTTCGTAGAATTAAACGCCTAAATTCCGATATCCGTTGTTGACGCATGTTACGGCAAAATTTAGGAGCAAATTCACCGCTTATTAACCTATTTCTTGCACCTTTTGGCCTTGAATTCTGTGGGCCATGCGGCGCCTGATCGTCGTGTCTCCAAAGGCAAAACCGCCGTCCCTGGGGCAAGGGTAAGAAGAAATGGATGATCTGCTGCGTGATTTTTTGATCGAGAGTAAAGATGGGACTTTTGTAGTTTCCCAACCTGGCCTCAGGAGCTAGGCATGAAATGCTGCCTAATCGTGGATGATTCAAAAGTAATCCGAATGGTTGCGAGGAAAATTCTCGAAGACCTAAATTTCACCATCCAGGAGGTAGAAAATGGATATCAAGCATTTGATGCCTGTTTAAAAAACATGCCGGATGTCATCTTGCTCGACTGGAATATGCCAATTATGAGCGGTATCGACTTTCTAAAAAAATTACGCGACGCCAAAGGCGGAGATCAACCAGTCGTAGTATTCTGCAGCGTTGAGAACGACCTTGATCATATCAAGGAAGCAATAGGAGCAGGCGCCAACGAATACATCATGAAGCCATTTGACAGCGATATTATTCAGGCCAAGTTTTCCCAGGTTGGGTTGATATAAATACCGTTGCTAGTGACGCTGTAGCTAAAGTTGATAAGTAATTTTATTGTACGAAGGCTGTTTATTTAATGCGATTTTTCTGGTCACCACTCATAACAATCAAATATGTAGATGGGTTTTCCACGAGGACTAACCAATGAACGCTGATGAATTTGAAACACTCGCATCTGTGTTGAAGCAGCGTTCGGGACTGTCGCTCACGGGGGACAAAGCCTATCTTCTTGAGAGTCGGCTCATGCCCGTGGTTAGGCGGCGCAGGTTCAATGGCCTGTCGGAATTAGTGGCTTCTATCAAGAGTAAAGACGAGTCTATTATTAAAGAAGTCACCGAAGTGATGATGACCTTTGAGTCGTTCTTTTTCCGTGACAGGCGCCCCTTCGATCAATTTCGTGATGTCGTGCTGCCGCAGTTAAAAAAATCTCGGGTATCGAAAAAGCGGATCCGCGTTTGGTGCGCAGCTTGTTCCAGCGGGCAGGAGCCCTATTCTCTCGCGATCTTGATCAAAGAAATGGATCCAGAATTCTCTGATTGGGACATGGAAATCGTGGCTACTGATATTTCCGAGGAAATTCTAAAAAAGGCGAAAGGTGGGATCTATTCTCAATTTGAGGTACAAAGGGGCCTTCCTATCCAGCTGTTGATGAAGTACTTCAACCAAGTCGAAACGGGCTGGGAACTCGACGATTCCATCAGATCCATGGTTAATTTCCGTTGCTTTAATTTACTCGATGGTATGACCGCCCTGGGAACTTTTGATGTGGTGTATTGCCGCAACGTTCTGATCTACTTTGATTATCCGACCAAGGCAGACGTGTTGTCGCGGATCCGCAAGCAAATGGCTGAAGATGGAGTCCTTTACCTCGGTTTCGACGAGACGGTTCTTGGAATCTGCAATGAGTTCAAGCCTGCAGCCGGTCAGCGCGGCATGTACATCAGTAGCGCGGAAGAGGCAAAGCGGGCCGTTGGTTAACCTCGGGATTGGCTTAGCCCTCCACTCATCAATTAAAACCCGAAAAGAAAAGCCCCGGCGCATCGCCGGGGCTTTTTAAGACGTTTTGGAGCTGAACAGATCAGGCAGAAGCCGTGGCTTGTTGCTTACGATCGGAATCCGAATCGTTCGCAGAATTCTGCCCTTCGGGGTCCCTTAAAACGTAGCCCCGTCCCCAGACCGTTTCGATATAGTTTTCACCGTTCGTTGCGGCCGTCAATTTCTTCCTGAGTTTGCAGATGAAGACGTCGATGATCTTGAGCTCGGGTTCGTCCATGCCGCCGTAAAGATGATTCAAGAACATTTCCTTGGTCAGCGTCGTGCCTTTGCGCAGGGAGAGAAGCTCCAATATCCCGTACTCCTTTCCCGTAAGGTGCAAGGGCTGCTGGTTGACCTCGACCGTACGCGTGTCGAGATTGACCATCAATTTGCCCGTTCGGATCACGGATTCTGAATGCCCCTTCGACCGGCGTACAATCGCGTGAATACGCGCGATCAATTCTGCTTTGTCGAATGGTTTGGTTAGATAGTCGTCCGCCCCGAAACCTAGGCCTTTGACCTTGCTGTCCGGTTCGGAAAGTCCGGAAAGGATCAGTACAGGAGTGGTGACACGGGCGGAACGAAGCCGCCTTAAGACCTCATATCCATCGATATCTGGCAGCATGAGGTCGAGGATCATCAAATCGTAGTCATAGAGTTTGCCGATTTCCAATCCGTCTTCCCCAAGGTCCGTAGAATCAACGACGAAATTTTCCGACTTAAGCATCAACTCGATGCTCTTTGCGGTGGAAGAATCGTCCTCGACGAGAAGGATGCGCATAATTAGGTTTCTCCAGCTTTTCAATCTCGTTGACCAGCCCCTGAAAACCAACCCCTAAAGGCCCTTTCAGGGTTAATTTCAAACTTGATTAACCATATGGGGCATTATGGATCGCCGCAAGTTAACAAAAGATTTACTAGGTTAGGAAAAATGAAAGTTTTGACCAGGGAGCTCGGAAATATCTGAAATTACAGAGGTTTCCTCGGTGGAGCGCAAGCATTTATTGGGCTTCGAGAGAGCCTCTTTTTACGCAAACTTAAGCAGTTGACTACATGATGTCCGAAATTCAGGTGGGTTCTGACACGGATTGATTTTGGGTGTTTCATTGGGCCAGTTGTTTAACGCTGTTCAGACCAACCTCTCGCAAATTCCGGAACATCATCTTTACGGTCGGGTCGCGGCCGTTCAGGGGATGCTGGTTGAGGTGGACGGCATACAGCGGCGTCTGATGGTCGGAGACCACTGCCACGTCCAGCGTCGTTCGGATGATCCTCTGCGGTGTGAGGTGGTGGGTTTCCGGGAAGGCCGCGCGCTTCTCTTACCATATGGCCCTCTGGAGGGCATCGGCTTGGGCTGCAAGGCTGAGGTCGAAAATCAGGAACCTGTGATTCGGCCGACCTCGAGTTGGCTGGGCCGGGTCGTCAACGCCCTGGGGCAGCCGGTCGATGGGAAAGGACCTTTGGAAGACGGCGACCAGCCTTATCCCCTTCGCTCCCAACCACCACCGGCCCATGCCCGGCGACGGGTAAAGGGCAAGGTCGACCTCGGTGTTCGCGCTATCAATACTTTCCTGACCTGTTGCCGGGGACAGCGCATGGGCATCTTCGCCGCCTCGGGCGTGGGCAAATCGGTGCTCCTCGGAATGGTCACCCGTTTTACGGCAGCCGATGTCATTGTGATTGGGCTGGTCGGGGAGCGCGGTAAGGAGGTACAAGAGTTTATCGAGGACAATCTGGGCGAAGAGGGCCTGGCGCGCAGCGTCGTCGTGGTGGCGACCTCGGACGAACCCCCCCTGATGCGCCGCCAAGCGGCTTATGTCACCATGGCGCTGGCCGAATATTTCCGGGATCAGGATAAAGACGTTCTTTGTATCATTGACAGCGTGACCCGTTTTGCGATGGCACAGCGGGAAATCGGCCTATCTGCGGGCGAGCCGCCCACCAGCAAGGGGTACACACCGACGGTGTTTTCTGAATTGCCACGCCTGATGGAACGGGCTGGCCCCGGGTGCGGTCAAGGTACGATTACCGGATTATTTTCCGTTCTGGTTGAAGGGGACGACCATGACGAGCCCATCGCGGACGCTCTTCGTGGCATTCTCGATGGGCACATCGTCCTAGACAGATCCATCGCCGAAAGAGGCCGTTATCCGGCTATAAACATTCTCCGAAGTCTGTCCAGGTCGATGCCGGAATGCAACATTGCGGACGAAAATCTCCTGGTCACCAAGGCTCGGCAGATGTTGTCGACCTATGAGGACATGGCTGAAATGATCCGGCTTGGTGCTTACCGCTCCGGTAGCGATGAAAGTGTAGATACCGCAATGAAGTACTTTCCGGAGCTTGATGCGTTCCTGGCCCAGGATCGGAATGAGCGCAGCAATCTTGCGAGCGGCTATTTTGAGCTCGCGCAGATCTACCGAGAGGAAGCTGGATGAAAAATCTCGATAATCTGATCCGGCTGCATCAGTGGCGTCTTGATGAGAAGCGACGTAAAGTCGCCGAGTTGGAAACTCTGACCGCCCGCCTGAAGGCAGAGATCGAACAGCTTGAAAAGAATCTCAAGGCTGAACAGCAAGTAGCGGCGCGCAATACAGAAGCGGCTACGGGCTATGGTAGCTATGCCTCTGCGGTGATCGCACGGCGGGAGAAACTGCGACAGTCTCTGGCGGGACTAGAATGCGAAATGGCCCAGGCCGCCGACGACGTCGCCGCCGCATTCCAGGAATTCAAGAAGTTCGATTTGATGAAGGCGCGAAACGAGGAAAAGGCGCGGCTGGACAGGAAGCGTGTTCAGCAGTCGGAGATCGACGAAGCGGGTTTAAACGTATACCGGCGCGCGACTACGAGTTAGTTTGAAAAAATCCCTCCCGAATAGCCTCAGCCTTTACAAGAAGTTGTCGCCTTGATCTGGCTGGCCGCTTAAACGACGACGTCACTCCCATGTCGTGCGGCTGCCGCATCGTCTTTAAACGGATCTAGAGGGCCATTGGACGGTGTCTCAAATCTGACGGCACCGACCAGGCCCCCGATTTCCAGCGCGTTCCAAAAAATTTCACGAATGTGTTTCTTCATTTCCGTGGAGAACTGGACATCGCTCCGTAGGGCGAGATCGAACTGTGTACGTTTCACAAGTCCGTCCAACTGCACCATCCCGAATCGCTTAAGTTCGGCCTCAACGATGAATCTTCCGGCGTTATCGCCATTCTCGCTATCGGTGCCATGTTGATGACGGTAGTACATTCTAATTTGATCAATTATATCCCCGCGGGCCATAGGAAGCAGCATCACCTGCCACCCTGATGGCTGCGACTCGGATGAAAGGCGGCCCATCTGTTGGAAGTCGTCAGATAGACGGCCTGCCAGATTGCCATCCCGGATTCCCTCGAGTTGGTCGGCCGCAGCTTGCCCTAGCCAAGCCCGGATATCCCCTGCCTTCAGGGCGGTGAGGAAGAAGAGCATTGTCGAAGCCAAGGCGGCGCCCGGGGCGGGGAGAGGGGCAACGCCCTGCAGTCCCGCCGCCTCGGCCCCAGCTGGGGCCAATATGGCCGCTGCGTCCTTGAGAGTGCTCCATTCACGGGCGAATTTATAGAAACTCTGTTGGGCTTCGGTAACGGTCGGGCGCATGGCATCGCCCGCACGTGCTGCCTCGCCGATGATCTCGAGCAGAACGCCGGTTCCCACCTGACCCGGTGTGCCCGACGGGAGACTGAGTCGTCCGTGTGGCGTGGAGATGATAAGGCCGGGTGTCTGGGCCTTGTCGATGATTGCGGAAGACATGGGCCCTCCGGCGACACCGGTTGACGTGTTATTGGCGACTGTTCCGCGCAGCCAATCCTGGGGTCCAGTTTGCGGGGGAACCTCCGGCCGTAAATTATCGGCCCCCTGACCGGCCGTCGCCAGAACCCGCACCGTGAGGGTGTCTCCGGTCTTAAGGAAGGGTCCTGTCTGATTGCCAGGAGCAGGGTTTGTTGTTGCCTCGATTACTTGCGCGGGAAGCACGAGCCCATTGACCAAGGGAGTGCGTACAAGGCCTCCTGTCCCTCGTGCTTGCCCCGCTTCGCGGACCAACGCCGCATGCTGTGACGCTGGCGCAGAAGGGGCAATCGATGGGGCCGCCTGTGAGGGGACGCCCGGCGTCGTGGTCACCGGGCGAGCAGGAAAGGGTTGCGGAGGGGCGCCAGCGTTTGGGGCGGACGCCGAGTGAGCATCTGGGGAGCCGATTGGTTGGCCATTGATCGACAGGATGACAACCCGTGACTGATTTCCCACGGACTGTAACTGTAGGACCACCGCGCTGCCGACTTGAAGCGGGATGTTGGCCTGGATCGTAAGACTGCCTTTGTCGGTTTGAATGACAAAGTGGGCCCGTGACGGCTTCTCCAGGACAATGCCGCTGATCAAGGTGCCCACCCTCTGGCTAGGCAGTTTTAAGCCGGCATCCGCGACCAAGACTGTTGCCGTGGGCGGCCCACTGGCTCCCGATTGAGTTCGGTGAATGGTCGCGTCGCTTAGTGAACGGGTCGTGAGAATATCGCTCATCGAAGCCTTCTCTTATTCGTCTCGGCTGCCTGTTCCCTACACCTGCCCAAGTGTTTTGATTTTTGCTTTGGGGTGAACCTCGTTCTGGGACATCACCATCGTCATCGGCCGAAAACGTTCCACGATCGATCGAACGAAGGGGCGAATATGGGGACTGGTCAGCAGTACGGGATTTTCGCCCATCATCGCTTGGCGTTCGAATTTTTCTCGAATCTCGCTGATGAACTCCTGCAGCCTACTCGGGGCGAGCGAGAGCTGCTGATCTTCCCCATCGCCGATGATGGCCTCGGCGAAAGTTTGCTCCCATTCCGGCGAAAGTGCGATTAAAGGAATGTATTCGCCGCCCCCGCTGGCAGTGTCGCTAATTTGACGGCCTAGGCGTGAACGCACATGCTCGGTGATGGCGCCGATGCTGCCCGTGAACGTGCATGCTTCTGAAACGCCTTCCAATATAGTCGGCAGGTCCCGGATCGAAATGCCTTCCGTTAGTAAGTTCTGAAGAACCCTCTGGACGCCGGTCACCGAGATCTGATTGGGGATCATGTCGGCGATCAACTTTTGTTGATCGGGATCAAGTTCATCCAACAGTTTTTGAGTTTCGGCGTAGGAGAGGAGTTCGGCCATATTGTCCTTAACGATCTCTGTGATATGTGTCGTGATGACTGTGGCGGGATCGACGACCGTATAACCTTTGAAGGACGCTTCCTCCCGAAGCCCTTCTTCGACCCACATGGCCGGAAGGCCAAAGGTCGGCTCCACCGTCTCCTCTCCCGGAAGCTGAATGGGGTCACCCTTCGGATCCATGACCAAGAGCATGTTCGGGCGTAGGTCGCCGCGGCCCGATTCGATTTCCTTTGTCCTGATAACGTAGGTATTTGCCGGCAGTTGCATGTTGTCCTGAATGCGGACGGATGGCAGCACGAAGCCCATCTCACCGGCGAGTTGCCGCCGCAAAGCCTTGATCTGATCGGTCAAGCGTTGCCCGCCTTCATTATTGATCAGGGGAAGAAGCCCATATCCCAGCTCGAGGCGCACGTAGTCCATTTGTAAGGCCGTGGAAATCGGTTCCTCAGCGATCGGGACCATGTCTGTGGCTGCTTGCTCTTCGGCGAGTACCACGGCGGCCTGTTGGGCCATCCGGCGGGTCGAGAGATAAGCCAACCCTCCGGTAATGGAAGCGAGGAAAAGGAACGGCAGCATAGGAATGCCGGGCAAGAGCGAGAGGGCTGCCATTAAGAAAGCACTCAGGCCCAGAGCCGCGGGATAGCCCCCCAACTGCCCGAACAGTGCTTTGTCTGTTGATCCCACCATTCCGGCTTTGGACACCAGCATGCCAGCGGCCGTCGAAACCATAAGGGCGGGAATCTGTGTGACCAGGCCGTCCCCAACCGTCAGGACCGTATAATTCTGCGATGCGTCGGCGAAACTGAGATCCTGTTGCGCGACGCCTATGACAATTCCGCCGACGACGTTGATGAAGGTGATCAGCAGACCGGCAATTGCATCCCCACGGACGAATTTGGCGGCGCCATCCATGGAGCCGAAAAACGTGCTCTCGTCCTCCAGATCCTTGCGTCGGGCACGAGCTTCATTCTCGTCGATCAGACCTGCCGAGAGGTCCGCGTCAATTGCCATCTGCTTGCCGGGCATCGCATCGAGGCTAAATCGCGCGCCAACCTCGGCGATTCGACCGGACCCCTTTGTGATAACGACGAAATTCACGATGATGAGAATGCCGAAAACAATCATGCCAATGACGAAATTGCCGCCCATCACGAAGTTCCCGAATGCCTCGATGACTTGGCCTGCGGCACTGGGACCTTCGTGTCCGTTGGCCAGAATCAGCCGGGTCGACGCCAGGTTTAGCGCCAATCGCATGATGGTGGCGATCAAAAGGACGGTCGGGAAGGAGCTGAAATCGAGAGGCCTGGAAATGAACAGGACCGTCATTAAAATCAGCACGGAAAATGTGAAGGATAGAGCCAAGGACGCATCTAACAGCCATTTGGGCATGGGCAGGATAAGGACAACCAAGATTCCCATCAGCCCCAACGCAAGCGCAATGTCGCCGCGCTTCGCGATCTCAGCGAGCACAGGAGGAAGGCCAGCGGGGCCGCCGGCAACCGGTTGTTGGTGGGTCTCAGTCATCGGCCCATGAGCAATGTATGGGGCGATTCATTTCAAAGGACCGCCCGGTCCATTTCCCGGGGGGTCGGGACCGAGACGCCATCCTCCGAATATAGTTTGAGCTTATTCCGCAGGGTCCGGATCGAAATGCCCAGAATATTCGCCGCATGTGTTCGATTGCCGAAACAATGGTGGAGAGTCTCTAGGATCAGGTCTCGCTCCACTTCAGCTACCGTGCGCCCCACCAGGGCGTTGGTCTCTGGGACAGCTTCCACGCCCTCTGCTATGCCGGAATGCGATGGCCCATTGCCGGCAGCTTCCCTTCCGTCGAATGACAGCACGATTGCGTCCGGCGCGATCTCTTCTCCTGTTGCCAGCAAGACAGCTCTGTGCATGGCGTTTTCCAATTCGCGGACATTGCCTCGCCAGTTGTGGGTCCGTAGCTTTTCCTTTGCGGCTGTTGACAGTGATCGTGCCAGGACACCGTTGATTTCGGCGTATTTCGCGATGAAATGGCTGGCCAGGAGATCAATGTCCTGGGGGCGCTCTCGTAGGGCAGGGACGCGTAAGTTGACCACGTTAAGCCGGAAAAAGAGATCTTCCCGGAACGAACCATCGCAAACCGCCTTTTCCAGGTCGCGGTTCGACGTCGCGATCAAGCGAATATCAACAGGGATTGGTGCCGTGCCGCCGACCCGGTCGATTTCCCTCTCCTGGATCGCGCGTAGGAGCTTCGCCTGGAGTCGAGCGTCCATCTCACTGATTTCGTCAAGCAGAAGGGTGCCGCCATTGGCCTCTTCGAACTTGCCGATACGCCGGGCGACCGCCCCTGTGAATGCCCCCTTTTCGTGGCCGAACAGTTCCGATTCCAAGAGGTTTTCCGGAATGGCTGCGCAATTTACGGAAATAAATTTTTGCGCTGCCCGCTTCGATTTTAAGTGGAGATGGCGCGCCAGAAGCTCCTTGCCAGTTCCGGATTCTCCCGTAATCAGGACGCTCGCATCGGTCGCAGCCACTTGATCGGCCAGACCCAGTGTTTGCACCATGGCCGGATCCCTGAAGACGATGGAGCAGGACTCCTCGGTCACGGCTTCCAGGACAGCAGCAATCAACTCCGGGTCGGGGGGCAGGGGAATGTACTCTTGCGCGCCGCATTTGATGGCACCGACAGCCGCCTTGGTATCGTTGCCGAGTCCACAGGCGACAACCGGCACGCTGATTCGCTCCGATTCCAGGCAGTTGATGATGCGCCCAATATCGAGCTTATCGTCGACCATGACGAGGTCGGCACCTTGCCCTGACCGAAGAGCATGGAGCGCCCCCTCGATGTCATCGGCATGGGCGACCTTGGCGCCGCGGCTAATGGCTATCTTGCTGGCCGTGCCGATCTGTCCGTTCAATGATCCAACGATAAGAAGTCGCATTCTATCTACTCCTGAGCGGCAGGCACGCCCCCGGCCTGCCGCGCCGAATTACTCCTGTTTGTCAGTCTGCCTTGACGATTTCCGTCATGGTGATGCCAAGCCGTTCGTCCACGACAACCACCTCCCCACGCGCAACTAAGCGATTGTTGACGTAGATGTCGATGGCTTCGCCCACCTTACGATCGAGCTCGACCACGGCACCGCGCCCGAGTTTCAAGAGCTGGCTGACCTGCATGTTCGCTTTTCCAAGAACCGCTGACACCTGCACCGGAACATCGTAAACGGCAGCCAAATCCGACGACGCACGAGGTTCGTCGTTATCTTCTGATGTCGCGGTTTCGGCTTCGTCGGCCTTTCCGAATTCGCCCGCTGGGTTTGCAGCTTCCTGCGCGGCAATCTCGGCCATGGCAGCCGCCATATCGTCGTCGCCTGCTTGAGCGTCTTCAGAAGCCGGGATTTCTTCTTCAGCCATTTTCATCTCCTATTAAACGGTGTCGCCCGCCGGCGCTTCGTCGCCGACGGGCTCCGAAAGGACGGGAGAGGACTCGCCGGTGAAACGGTCAAGTGTGGCCCTGATACTTTCCCAGACCCTCGTCACGTCGCGCTCTGCGCCGCCGTCCGCCCACTCGACACGGCAATCTCCGGGACTGAGAGAGGGATCCTCCAGGGCAACCAGGTTGCCGTTGAAACCCGAAGATGTGGTCAGTTGGTCCAAGTGATCGGTGAGCGGCCCTAAGATCGAGCCATGGGCGCGAACGACGACCCTCGGCTCATCGTAAGACGCAGAGAGGCAGTCATGCACCAGGGCCTTGACTTCGTCGAGGCCATACTTGCCGGCGTACGAGGGCACGACTTTGCCAACAATCATGCCGACGGTTTTAAGTGCGTCGATCTCGATCTCCTGCTTAAGACCTTCCATGCCCACCTGAAGCGCCTGGAATGCCCTGCTTGCGTTGGCCAGAGCATCGGCGACCTGCTGATTGATCGATGCCTGAGCTAGCTCTGTTCCAAGGGCTTTTCCTTCCTCGAATCCCTCTCGGCGGGCCTGCTCCAGGTCTTCCACCGTGAAGTCGCGGGCAGCCGTGACACCCTTGTCATTGGTGTCGAAGTAGTTATCGAAAAGGAATCGCTTTGCCACGATTGTCATGCTCAACCCATCAGTAGATGAGTTCGTCCTCTTCCTTGTTATCGGCAATGACGATCTCTCCGCGGTCTGCCAAATCCTTGGCGGTCGTCACCAGATACATTTGCGCTTCATCGACGTCGCTCATGCGAACGGGCCCCATATCCTCCATATCGTCACGCAGAATTTTGCCGGCGCGCTCGGACATGTTTGTAAAAAAGAGATTTCTCAAAGTTTCAGATGCGCCCTTCAGGGCGAGAGCCAGTTTAGCCTTATCTGCTTCCCTCAATAGGGTCTGCACCCCGCTTGGGTCCAATTTGGCGAGATCCTCGAAGGTGAACATTAACGCCTTGATCTTTTCAGCTGAATCCCGGCTGCGTTCCTCCAGCCCCGTCATGAAGCGGCTTTCGGTGTTGCGGTCGAAATTGTTAAAGATTTCGGCCATCGCCTCATGGGGATCGCGGCGGCTCGTTCTTGCCAGATTGCTCATGAATTCCGTGCGGAGGGTTTTCTCCACACCGTCAAGAACTTCTTTCTGGACGGCTTCCATCCTAAGCATCCGCATCATCACCTCCATTGCGAATGGCTCAGGCAACGCCCCTAACACCCGCGCGCCATGGTCGGGGCGAATCTTAGAAAGGATCACGGCGACCGTCTGCGGATACTCGTTTTTTAGGTAGTTTGCGAGCACCGCTTCATTCACGTTTCCTAACTTGTCCCACATGGTGCGACCGGCCGGCCCCCGAATTTCGTCCATGATATTTTCAACCCGTTCCTTCGGGATCGCGTTGAGAAGGAGCCTCTCGGTCGTTTCATAGGTCCCGGTGAGAGAGCCTGTGGCGGAAATTTCTTCCACGAACTCCGAAAACAGCCTGTTGACCAGGCCGGAGTCGACGGTGCCGAGTTGGGCCATGGTTTGTGATAGTTCTTTGATCTCGTCGTCGTCCATCAGAGTGAACAGCTGCGACGCCTGCTCTTCGCTCAGCGAGAGCATCATGATGGATGCTTTCTGCTGCCCGGTTAGGGAGCGATATTCTTCCTTTTGGACCATGGGATCGACCTATCGATTTCAGACTAGGATTCTTGATACATCCAGTTGCGGATAATGCTGACGGCTTCATCGGGATGTTTTTCGACAATTTCTCCAATTTTTTTCATAGTTGAATCGCGAACTCGTCCTTCGACTTCGGCCATGTTGATCGAGGTCGACGCCCCGTTGCTCGATGACGCGACGCCAGGCAATGCCATCGTTTCTGCGGCAGTGTCGTGGGATGCCGGAGGCAAGGCGACACTATGAGATCCGGCCGCAGCAACGGATTCCTCAATGAGGTTCTTGGATGAAGCAATTGCATCGGGTAGGGCATCGAGAACCCGCTTGATTAAGGGGCGGACGACCAGAAGGATGACGAGGATTGAGACAATCGCGAGAATACTGAGTTCCGCGATCCGCATGTAGTCATTCTTCCCTAGATTGAACAAAGGCCTAGGCTCTTCTTCGATCACCTGTTCGCCCTTGGCAAAGCGGAGATTGATGACCTCGACCTTGTCCCCGCGTTTCGGATCGTAACCGATCGCCGTCTCAACGAGTTTTTTCAACTCGGCCATTTCCTCCTGCGTCCGCGGCTTGTAGGTGCGATTGTTGTCTGCTTCGGTTACGTAGCTGCCATCGACTAGGACCGCGACGGAGATTCGCTTGATAGTGCCAGAATCGCGAATGTGGGTGCGGGTGGTCTTGGAAATCTCGTAGTTGACCGTTTCCTCGGTGCGGTTCGAATTGTTTGAATTCGAACTTTGCGAGGCGGCGTTGCCTTGAGGATTTGAGGATGGCAGGCTGCTTGCGACGGAAACCGGAGCATTAGAATTTCCTTGGGAATCCTTTGCCGCGGAAGTCTGCTCCACACTCTGGGTGGAGCGCACCACTTGCCCATCGGGATCGAAGCTTTCAGTGGTCGTCGATACGCGATCAAAATCCATATCAGCCGTGACCTCGGCGCGGACACGGCCGCCGCCGACGGTGCGCTCGAGAATCTCCTCGATGGTTCGTGCCATCTGCGCTTCGAACGCTTCCCTTCTTCCATTTCCGCTGACCGGTTCCCCATCAATGCCGCTGCTTTTGGAGCGTCCGCGAGCCAGGAGGGTCCCCTGGCCATCGATGATCGTAATGTTTGAGGGTTGTAGGCTCGCCACGGCAGCCGCGACCAATTGCTGAATCCCCGCGACCTCGCCTTTCACGAGGCGGCGTCCCCCCTGCATCTGGAGAACCACGGAGGCGCTGGCTTCGGGCGCGTTGCGGCTGAAGAGTTGGCGCCGAGGGAGGACGAGATGAACTCGGGCGCGACGGACATAAGAAAGCGAACCTATGGAACGAGCCAATTCTCCTTCAAGGGCCCGAAGGCGATGAATATTGAGCACGAAGTTGCTGGTTCCGAGTGAATCCGATCGGTCGAACAGCTCGTAGCCCATGGTGCCCCCAGAGGGCAGCCCCTCTTGAGCCACAGTCATGCGCAGCCGGGAAACCTGGTCGTTGGCGACCATAATCTGGGTGCCATTGCCCTTTAGCTCGTATGGCACGTTCATGGCATCGAGCTTGGCCACGATCTTGCCGCTGTCGGCCGGGTCAAGTCCAGCGAACAAAAGCCCCATGGTCGGCGCGGTGAGACGGGTTGTAACAAAATAGAAGAAACCGATGAAACCTATGATCACAATGCCTATGATCACCAATTTACCGGCACCAATACTACGCAGAGCATCTAACACGGTTTGCTGTACTCCCAGCACTTAGGGACCGTGCCACACCGATCCGCGGTGAGGTCCCTTGTAATTGATTCAATTGATAGGGTGCGGGCCGTGAAGATCACGTTAACGGGGGGCAAAAATTGCCGGGTACTAGGAAATTTTTTCCTCGCGTTGCGATGCTGCTATCGGTGCATAGGTATAAGAGCGAAGACGCGTTGCCAGCAACTTATGTGGTGCCCGACTCGCAAATTCGCTTTAAACTGAAAACCAGATGAGGAAGAGGCGGAACTATTCCGACGCGCGGTCGCGATTTTGGGATCTGTAGTCCTGGATCTTGGTAGCCCTCAGACCTCTTACCCCATGACTGTCGATCAGCCGCTGCCAGGAAAGGAATTCCTCGATGGAAAGGGTATAGCGTTCGCAGGCTTCTTCAATTGTGATGAGCCCCGCTCGGACTCCTGCGACAACTTCCGCCTTGCGCCGGATGACCCAACGTTTGGTGTCCGGCGGCGGCAGGTCGCTGATACTCATGGGGGTCCCATGAAGTGCGCCTGCTCGATTCGGGGCTCTGTCACGTTGCTGCGACATCGATACTCTCACTCCACCTCAGGCCCAACCCAATCTGACGTTATTTCAACTTAGTGGACGAGATC
>Ga0224512_10001712_pt1 | contig 20800 bp, 19 predicted proteins | sample SF_May12_sed_USG_4_FD_169103 | JGI IMG/M metagenome (GOLD analysis project Ga0224512, IMG submission 169103) | Sediment microbial communities from San Francisco Bay, California, United States - SF_May12_sed_USGS_13 | ecosystem: Environmental > Aquatic > Marine > Sediment | place: USA... | reverse complement strand
TTCCTATGCCAGGACCATCTGCTGGTTCGCCGCCGCCGTGACCGTGGTGGCGTCCCTGGTCGTTGCCGGCACATCGGCGGGCCCGGGCGGGGCGTTCGGCGGCATGTTCATCGCCGACGAATTCGCGCGCTACGGCAAGGTCCTGGTCTTGGCGGGCACCGGCATCGCTTTGGTGTTGTCGATCTCCTATATCGAGCGTGAGGGTCTGGCGCGGTTCGAATACCCCATCCTGTTCCTGTTCGCCTGCCTCGGCATGATGATGATGATCTCGGCCAACGATCTCATCGCGCTCTATGTCGGGCTGGAGTTGCAGTCCCTGGCGCTCTACGTGGCGGCTTCCTTCCGCCGGGATTCGGTCCGCTCGCCTGAAGCGGGGCTCAAATATTTCGTCCTCGGCGCGCTCTCTTCGGGAATGCTGCTCTATGGGGCGTCCCTGGTTTACGGCTTCGCCGGCACCACCGCCTTCGAAGGCATCGCCAAGGTGGTGGGCCATGGCGAGGGGTCCATCGGCGCCCTGGTGGGCATGGTGTTCATCACCGCGGGCCTGGCCTTCAAGGTGTCCGCCGTGCCCTTCCATATGTGGACGCCTGACGTCTACGAAGGCGCGCCGACCTCGGTCACGGCGTTTTTCGCCATCGCGCCGAAGGCGGCGGCGGTGGTTCTGATGGTCCGCGTGCTGGTCGGTCCCTTCGCCCCGATCACCGCCCAATGGCAGCAGGTTATCGTTCTGATCGCCGTCCTTTCCATGGTGCTCGGCGCCTTCGCCGCGATCAACCAGCGCAACATCAAGCGGCTTATGGCCTATTCGTCGATCGGCAATGTCGGCTACATGCTGGTCGGCCTGGCGGCGGGGACCGAAGCCGGGGTGCGCGGCGTGTTGGTCTATCTCGCCATCTACCTGGCCATGACCGCCGGCACCTTCGCGTGCATCCTGTGCATGCGGGTTCACGGCCGGGCGGTCAACGAGATCGACAGCCTGGCCGGGCTTGCCCGTACCAAGCCGCTCTTGGCCCTGGTGCTGGGCATCTTCATGTTTTCCCTGGCCGGCATTCCCCCGTTGGCCGGGTTCTTCGGCAAGCTCTACGTCTTCTTGGCTGCCGTCGAGGCCGGGCTCTACGGGCTCGCGGTGATCGGCTTGCTGGCCTCGGTGGTGGCGGCGTTCTATTACATGCGGATCGTCAAGATCATGTATTTCGACGAACCGGTCGAGAACCTTGACCGGGTGCCGGGGCGCGAGGTGACCTGGGTGCTGGCGGGCACCGGTTTGTTCACGGCTCTGTTCTTCGCTTTCCAGAGCCCCGTCCTGATCTCCGCCGCCGCCGCGGCCAAGTCTCTGTTCCCGGGATAGCCCCGCCCGCGCCCGCCTGGACGCCGTTCCGATGACCCAACCGACTGCTACGCCCGGGCTTCCGGGGTTCTTTGACCATGTGGCGTTCACGACCGTCGCCAGCACCAATGACGAGGCGCTGGCCCGGGCGGCGGATGGTGCGCCGGAGGGCGTCCTTATCACCGCGCGGACCCAGACTGCCGGCCGCGGGCGTCGGGGCCGCGCCTGGGAAAGCGCGGAAGGCAACCTGTTCCTGTCCTTGATCCTGCGTCCCGAGGGCGGGGCCGAGGCCGCCGCGGCCCTGGGGTTCGCCGCGGCGCTCGCCATCGCCGATACGCTTGAGCCGCTGTTGCCCGATGGCGCCGACATCGCCCTGAAATGGCCCAACGACGTGCTCATCGGCCGACGGAAGGTCTCCGGTCTTCTGATCGAACGCGCCCCGGGCGGCCAAGGGGCGGCCTTGGTGTTGGGGGTCGGGGTCAATCTCGCCTCGCATCCCGGCGATACCCCCTATCCCGCAACCGACCTCGCCGCCGAAGGCGGCGGTTTGGTCTCCGCCAACCGCGCCCTAGCGGGTTTTTGCGAGGCATTCCTCGCCCGTTACCGCGCCTGGCAGAGGGACGGCTTTGGGCCGCTCCGCGCCGCCTGGCTGGCGCGCGTGAAGGGGATCGGCGGGCCGATTGCCGTGGAAATCGAGGGCGCGCGCTTCGACGGGGTGTTTCGGGGGATCGATGATGCCGGCGCGCTTTGCCTTGACCTCGGTGCGCAGGGCATGAAAAAAGTCACCGCGGGCGATGTCTATTTCACCGGGCCCGCCGGGGAGGACCCATGCTGATCGCAATCGACTGCGGCAATACCGATACCGTCGTCGGCGTCTATGACGGAGTGGCGCCGAGGGGCGCCTTCCGCCACGTCTACCGCTTCCCCTCCGATGTGTCGCTGGGAGCGACGGACCACCGCATGCGATTCCAGGAGGAGGCCGAGGAGGCAGGCCTCACCGAGGCCGAGCTTGAAGGCGCCGCGATCGCCTGCGTCGTGCCCGACGCCCTCGGCGCCTTGTCCGAATTCGCCGAGGCCGTGACCGGGGCCAAGCCCGTGGTGGTGGGCGCGCTCGGTAACGTCACGGGCTGCGACGTGCTGGTCGATCAGGCGGGCAAGGTCGGGGCCGACCGGCTGGTCAACACGCTCGCTGCCTTCGCGCTTTATCCGGGGCCGTCCATCGTCGTCGATTTCGGCACCGCAACCACCTTCGACGTGGTCACACCTGATGGCGCCTATGCCGGGGGCGTCATCGCACCGGGGGTCAATCTGGCACTGAGCGCGCTGCACCAGGCGGCGGCGTTGCTCCCTGAAATCCAGGTGGCGAAGCCCGAGCGTGTCATCGGCACGTCGACCAATGAGGCGATGCAGTCGGGCATTTACTGGGGCTATGTCAGCCTCGTGGAAGGGGTGATCGCCCGGGTGCGAGCCGAGGCCGCGGGCGGCACGTCCATCAAGGTCATCGCCACCGGCGGTCTGGCGCCGCTGCTGGCCGAGGGCACCGATGCCTTCGATGCCGTCGAGCCCAACCTGACGCTCACCGGCCTGGTTCTCAACTACCGCATCAACCGGCCTTCATGAACGGGTCCGGTGCCGTCATCGAGGCCGCCCGCGACGGGCTCGTCTACGTTCCCATCGGCGGTGCCGGCGAGATCGGCATGAACATGTATGCCTATGGCTGCCAGGGAAAGTGGATCGTGGTCGAATGCGGCATCACCTTCGGCAACGAAACCACGCCCGGCATCGACGTCATGACCGCCGACCCCGCCTTCCTCGAGGAATTGGGCGACGACCTGCTGGCCATGGTCCTGACCCACGCCCATGAGGATCACCAGGGTGCCACCGCCTATCTCTGGCCGCGGCTGCAATGCCCGGTCTACGCCACCCAATTCACGGCGGCCATGGTGCGTCCCCGCCTGGCGGAGGAGGGATTGCTGGATCGCGTGCCGCTCAACGAGGTGCCCCTCAAGGGTGCGATCGAATTGGGCCCGTTCCGCCTGCGGCTGATCACCGTCACCCATTCGATCCCGGAGCCTAACGCGCTGGCCATCGAGACGCCGCTCGGCCGCATCGTCCATACCGGGGACTGGAAGCTCGATCCCGATCCGCTGATCGGCCCGGTCGCCGACGAAGCCGCGTTCCGCAGCCTCGGCGAAAAGGGCATCCTGGCCATGGTCTGCGATTCGACCAACGTCTTCGTGCCGGGCGATTCGGGCTCCGAGGGTGACGTGCGCCGGGCACTCGTCGAAGTGGTGGGACGCTACCGCAACCGGGTGGCGGTGGCCTGCTTCGCATCCAACGTCGCGCGCATCGAATCCATTGCGCTTGCGGCGGAAGCCAACGGGCGCGACGTCGCCCTGGTGGGCCGATCGCTCTGGCGGGTGACGGAGATCGCCCGCGAATGCGGCTACCTGCAGGGCATCAAGCCGTTCCTCACGGAGCACGATGCGGGCTTCGTGCCGCGCGGCAATATCCTGCTGATCTGCACCGGCAGCCAGGGCGAACGGGGATCGGCGCTGGCCAGGATTTCCCAGCACGACCACGCCAACATCGTGCTGGAAGACGGCGACGCGGTGCTGTTCTCGTCGCGCAATATTCCCGGCAACGAGCGGAATATCTACGCCATGCAGGACCGGCTGGTCCATGACGGGGTGGAGATCCTGACCGGCCGCGATGCGCCGATCCATGTTTCCGGCCATCCGGCCCGCGACGAATTGGCCCAGCTCTACGACTGGGTGCGCCCGGGGATTTCGGTGCCCATGCATGGCGAACACCGGCATCTGCGCGAACATGCGGCCTTCGCCCGCAGCCTCGGCATCAACGACGCGCGCATTGTCGCCGATGGCGCGGCGCTCAAGCTGGCTCCCGGCGAGCCCGAAATCGTCGGTCAGGTCCAGGTGGGCCGGCTGGGGCTCGACGGCAAGCGCCTGGTGCCGCTGGAGGACGCTCTGTTGGCCGAGCGCCGGCGCATGAATTTCGCGGGCTTCGCGTTCGTTTCCGTCGGTATCGATTCCCGCGGCCGGCTGGCGGAGGCGCCCCGGATCACCCTGCGGGGCCTCGCCACCGGCGCGGAAGAGGCGGATTTGGCCGACGACATCGAGGCCGAGATCGAGCGCGTGACCGAGCGCCGGGCCCGGCGCAAGTGGGACGCGGAGCGGCTGTCCGAGGATCTGCGCCTTGCGGTCAGGCGCGTTGTCTCCCGGGCCATCGGCAAGAAGCCGGTCACCGAAGTCCACGTTTTCCGGCTATAATGAATCAATTCCGGCCGCCGTGGCCGGGACCCTATCCGCAGCGAAGGAGCCGTGCCGCGTGAGCATCTTCACCGGCTTCATGGTCTATGTCATCGTTTGGTGGCTGGTGCTGTTCACGGTGCTGCCGTTCGGCAACCGGGCGCCCGAGAGCGTCGAGCCGGGTCACGCCGAAAGCGCGCCGGAACGTCCCCGGCTTTGGCTCAAGGCTGGCATCACCACGGCGATCGCCACGTTGATCTGGGGCGGCATTTACTGGATCATTGCGGCGGACCTGATCACCTTCCGCTCCTGAACAGGGGAGACCAAGCTCATGGACGCGCCTGGATTCGCCGTCAAGTTCATCGACCACATCGTGCTCAGAACCGGGGACGTGGAGAAGATGATGGCCTTCTACAAGGACGTCGTCGGCCTCAAGCTCGAACGCCGCACCGACGCGGGCCTGACCCAATTGCGCGCCGGCCAGTGTCTGTTGGACATCGTGCCCGTCGGCGACCGCGATCAGCCGGGCCGCAACGTCGAGCATTTCTGCTTCCGGGTCGATCCCTTCGACATGGACGAGATCCGCGCCCGGCTGTCCGGGGCGGGAGCCGAGATCGTCAAGGAAGGCACGGGCTACGGCGCCGAGGGCAGGGGCCCCAACATCTATTTCAAGGACCCCGACGGCAATGTCGTGGAATTCAAGGGACCGAGCGACGGCAAGCTCTACTCCATGGCCGAATGAGTTACTGCGAGATTTCCAAGGGGCATCCGGTCCACGGTCCCCATCACGACGCCGAATACGGCCGCCCGGTCAGCCGCGACGACGTGCTGCTGGAACGCATCGCGCTTGAGATCAACCAGGCGGGCTTGTCCTGGCTCTTGATCCTGAAGAAGCGCCCGGCCCTGTTCGAGGCGTTCGAAGGCTTCGATCCCGACACGGTCGCGGGATACGGCGAGGCGGAGATCGCGCGGCTGCTCGCCAATGCCGGCATCATCCGCAACCGGCGCAAGATCGAGGCGGTGATCGAGAACGCCAAGCGCGTGCGTGCCATCCGCGACAGCCACGGCGGCCTCGCCGCGTGGCTGGATGAACAGCACCCGATGAAGTTGGACGATTGGGTGAAGCGCATGCGCGCGACCTTCGTCTTCATGGGGCCGGAGGTGGTCAACGAATTCCTCATGAGCACCGGCTACCTGCCGGGCGCCCACGATGCCGACTGCCCGGTCGGCCAGGAGGTCGCCGCCCTCACCCCCGCCTGGATGCGGGCGGCGCCGCCGGGCGGTTGGTAGCGGACCGAACGATCATGCAAGGGCCGGCCTTCCGGCGCGGCTTCCCATCCGCCTTGCCTTTTCGCCGCTCTCCTTTAAGAGTAGGGGGAAACGGCAGGGGGACTTTTTCGGGATTCCGGTCTCCCGTTCCGGCGGCGTTCCGGCGCCCATAAAATAAAGCCCATCGGGGAGGATCAAGATTGGCCGAGACCACCGCTGCCGAGCCCATACCGCTGCGCGTCCAGCTCGCGGTCTACGCCACGGGGTATCTCTCCACCAGCATGCAGAACATGGCGGGGCTGCTGATCCCGCTCTGGGTGGTGGTCACGCTGAACCCGTCTCCCTTCGTGGTCGGCATCATCCTGGGGGCGCGGAATTTCCTGCCGACGCTGCTGTCCATCCACGGTGGCGCCATGATGGATCACCTCGGTGCCAAGCGGGTGATGATGGCGTTCGCGGCGGTCGGAATTTTGGTGCATCTCCTCTATCCCTTGAGCCCATGGATCGGCGCCGTGATCGTCCTGCAGATGCTGGGCGGGCTGACCACCACCATGTCCTGGGTGGGGTCGCAGACGCTGATCGGCCAGATCATGAAGGGAGATCCCACCCATTCCGGCCGGCTGAGCTCCGCCGCCCTGATCGGCAACCTGACGATCCCGCCGATCATCGGTGCCGCTTGGGATTACCTCGGCGCCTGGGGCGGGTTCTGCCTCATGGCCCTGTGGTCGGCCGGCATCGTTCTTGCCGCGTTCGTGCTGCCGGAGTCGTCCAAGGAATTGGCGCGCGCGGGGGACAAGATGCGGGCGCGGGATTTCCTGCCGCGCCTGTCGAGCTATATCGAGGCCTTCGCCCTGTTCGCAATCCCCGCCATTGCCGTGGTGGTGCTGATCTCGGTCCTGCGCAACACCACCTACGCGATCCGCGGCTCCTTCTACGTGGTGTATCTGGAGGGCATCGGTCTGACCGGGACCGATATCGGGTTCTTGATGTCGGCTGCCGGTTTGTCCGGCGCGGGTGCCGCGCTTCTGGCGGGGCGGCTGACCAGGATGGTCAAGCCGGTCGTCCTCCTGTTCCTGACCGTGGCCGGCGCCATCATCTTCATCGCCATGCCGCCGCTGACCATGTCGTTCTGGGTCTTGTTCGGCATTGCGATGTGCTGGGGGGCTTCCGCCGGCATGAGCATGCCGCTGATGCTGTCGATCATGTCCAAATCCGCCGATGCCAAGTCCCAGGGCAAGGGTGTGGGGCTGCGCATCACCGCCAACCGGCTGAGCGCCACCATCCTGCCGGTCCTCATGGGGGCGGTGGCCGAGGTTTCCGGCGTCGGCAACAGCTTCTTCATCATCGGCGGGGTGATGCTGGTCGCCCTGCTGGCGCTCGTTTTCCAGGCCCGCGCCGTGATCGCCTCTTCTGAAAAAAACTAGGTCTCCGGGCGGAGGCGACGGGGTTGCCTCCGGGCCTGTGCCCGGCGTAGGCTCCTGTACTGGCCGGTGCCGCCGCGCAAGTCCTGCGAAGGCAGACCCGCTGTCAAGACGGGGCCCAGTGCCGGAAGCAACCGATCTTTATTCGAAACAGGGGGTATCACGATGACAAGACCGACAGGACCGGTAGGTCTATGTGCCGCGTTGCTTTGCGCAGCGGCGGTCAGCGCGCCCGCCGGGGCGGAAAGCCCGGCGGAGTTCTACAAGGGCAAGTCCGTCACCATGCTGGTGGGCGCGGCGCCCGGGGGCGGTTATGCGACCTATGCCAACATCCTGGCGCGCCATATCGGCCGGCACATTCCGGGCCAACCCAAGATCATCGCCAAGAGCATGCCCGGTGCCGGCAGCCTGAAGGCGCTCAAGGTGCTGTATCAGCGCTCCAAGAAGGACGGCACCGAGATGGCCGCCGTGTTCCAGGGCGCGTTGATGGAGCCGCTGCTCGGCAATCGCGGGGTTGAGTTCGATGCTCTGAAGCTCAACTATATCGGCGAGCTCAACAGCGAACCTAAGATCTGCATCGCCTGGCACACATCGCCGGTCAAGAAGTTCGAAGACCTGCAGAACCATGAGATGATCGTCGGCGCCTCGGGGGCGACGTCGGGCCTGTTCCAGTACGCCACGGTGCTCAAGAACGTCCTCGGCGCGAAGCTCAAGGTCATTGCCGGGTACAAGGGATCGGCAGGTGCGTCGCTTGCCATGCAGCGGGGCGAGACCCACGGCATGTGCGGCTATTCCTGGTCGTCCTTCGCCACCGGCCACAATGCCTGGATAACCGAGAAGAAGGTGCGGATCCTGACCCAGATCGGCCAAAAGCCGGTGCCGCGTCTGACCGAGATGGGCGTGCCGGAGGTCTGGAAGTTCGTCAAGAATGACGACGAGCGTAAGGCGATGGAGCTGATCTTCAATCCGCCGGGCCGGCCCTACATCCTGCCGCCGGGGGTGCCCAAGGACCGGGTCGAAGCATTGCGCGCGGCGTTCATGGCGACCACCAAGGATGCCAAATTCGTGTCCGAGGCCAAGAAAGCCAAGATCCGCATCAACGCGGCCTCCGGTGCCGAAGTCGAGGCCCTGATGCACAAGCTGTATGAGGCGAGCCCCAACGTCGTGCGCATCGCCAAGGCGGCGCTGTCGCGCAAGGGCATGGTCAAGTGCACGGAGTTCACCAACCCGAAATACTGCCGCGGGGCAAAGAAAAAGAAGAAGAAAAAGAAGGCGTCGTAACCCGCTGCTGCGGGCCTTGGGGGCGGCGCGGGGAGACCGTCGCCGCCCCGTCTCCGTTGCGCGGGTCTGGGCGGCACCGGGAGACAAGCCATGCGCGAGCATCTCAGGGACATCCTGCTGATCGCGATCGTCGCGATCATCTTGTTCTTCGTGGCCGAGCAAGCGGACCTGATCGGCACCGACCTGTCGGGCCGCATGGCCCGCTTCATCAAGGGCGATTCTTGAGCTTTCCCGGCAGGCCATCCGCCCGGAGTTGCCCGGGGTTAAAGGTCGCTTAAGCTGGCTGTGCTTTGCTTCCCCCATGAGCCTGATACGAACCCAGTATTGCCCGTTCACAGCCGCCCTCCTGGCCGGGCTGTTGGTGTTTTCCTCCGTCGCAGGGGCGGCCGAAACCGTCATCGTCACCCGCGCCGATTGCGCCCGCCTGGTCCACCATGTGCCGGACCCGGGTGTCGCCTACCAGCCGGGGGTCGATGTCCGCAGCCGGCCGGTGGCGCCCGCCGACCTTGGCGGGACGCCCAAGATCAAGCTGCCGGATACGCTCGAGATCCCGGTGACGCTCGACATGCTGGCGCGCTACGGCCTGCCGGCCAATTCCAGCCTCTACCGGCTCGACGATACCGTGATCGGGACCGCCCGGGTGCGCGTCAAGGACGGGCGCGCCTGGTTCAACGGCGCGCCGCTCGGCGATGAGGAAACCTTCGCCCTGGCCCGGGCCTGCCGTGAGGCCCGCAAGCGCCATAAGGCGCGCTGAATCCGCACCCTCCGGGTGCCGCCCATTGCGGTTTTGAGGGCCATTGCCTAAAGTCTCTCCGCCCTGCCCGGGCGGCGGGGGCCCAAAACGCAATAGCGGCAGGATCCATGCGCCTTTCCCGATATTACCTTCCCACCCTCAAGGAAACCCCCAAGGAAGCCGAGATCGCTTCGCACCGTCTGATGCTGCGGGCCGGCATGATGCGCCAGTCCGCCGCCGGTATCTATGCGTGGCTGCCGCTGGGCTTGCGGGTGTTGCGCAAGGTCGAGGCCATCGTGCGCGATGAGCAGGACCGGGCCGGCTGCCAGGAAATGCTGATGCCCACGATCCAGCCCGCCGAGCTGTGGCAGCGCTCGGGCCGCTACGACGCCTATGGCCCGGAAATGCTGCGGATCACCGACCGCCACGAGCGCGAATTGCTCTACGGCCCCACCAACGAGGACATGCTCACCGACATCTTCGCCAACACGGTCCGCAGCTACCGCGACCTGCCTAAGCTGCTCTACCACATCCAGTGGAAGTTCCGTGACGAGGTGCGCCCGCGTTTCGGCGTCATGCGGGGCCGCGAATTCCTGATGAAGGATTGCTATTCCTTCGACCTCGATTACGACGGCGCCAGGCGGTCCTACGACCGGATGTTCGTCTGTTACCTGCGCACCTTCGCCCGCATGGGACTGAAGGCGATCCCCATGGAGGCCGAGACCGGGCCCATCGGCGGCAACCTCAGTCACGAGTTCATCATCCTGGCCGATACCGGCGAGACCGAGGTGTTTTGCGACCGCAATTTCCTGGATTTCGACGTGTTGGGCGCGGAGGTCGATTACGACGACCGCGAGGCTGTCAGCGGGGTGATCGCGAACTTCACCAGCCTGTATGCGCGCACCGAGGACAAGCATGAGCCGGCCGCTTTCGAGGCCGAGGTTCCGGCTGACCGCCGCTATCAGGGCCGCGGCATCGAGGTGGGGCAGGTGTTCTATTTCGGCAAGAAATATTCCGAGCCCATGGGCGCCGAGGTCGCGGGGCCGGACGGCCAGGCGATCCCGGTGGAGATGGGGTCCTACGGCATCGGCGTTTCCCGCCTGGTCGGCGCCATCATCGAGGCGAGCCACGACGAGGGCGGCATCATCTGGCCCGACGCGATCGCCCCCTTCGATGTTGCGCTGATCAATTTGCGCGCCGGTGACGACGCGTGCGATGCGGCCTGCGAGGATGTCTATGGCCAGCTTCGCGGCGCCGGCCTCGACGTGCTCTACGACGACCGGGACGAGCGCCCCGGGGTGAAGTTCGCCGACGCCGATCTGGTGGGCCTACCCTGGCGCTTGGTGATCGGCCCCCGCGGCCTAAAGGAGGGCAAGGTGGAACTCAAGCGCCGGGACAAGAGCGTCGAGGACGAGCTTCCCCTGGATCAGGCCATCGCCCGGTTGACCGAAACCGCCGGCGGCTGAGGGCGCCCCCATGGCCTTCAATCCATTCGAGCGCATGGTCGCCTTCCGCTATCTCCGGGGCCGCCGCCGCGAGGGGTTCATCTCGGTCATCACCGGGTTCTCGCTCGCCGGCATTTCGCTGGGCGTCGCCACCCTGATCATCGTCATGGCGGTGATGAACGGCTTCCGCCAGGAGCTGCTGAGCCGCATCCTCGGCGTCGGCGGCCATGTCATGGTCTACGGCACGCCGCAGCCGCTCGACAATTACGCCGAGGTCGCGGCCAAGCTGCGCACGCTTCCCGGCGTCACCCAGGCGCAGCCCCTGGTGATCGGCCAGGCCATGGCGACCATCGGCAGAAGCGCCACCGGCGTCCAGGTCCAGGGCATGACGCCGGACGACCTGGCCCGGCGCAGGATCATCTCCGGCAACATCCGGGGCGGCAGCCTGGACCGCTTCAAGGGACGCAGCGCGCTGCTCGTGGGCACCCGCTTCGCCAGGCGCTTCGGCCTCCGGGTGGGGGACCGGGTCACCTTGGTGTCGCCCACGGTCAATGCCACGGCGTTCGGCGCCATGCCGCGCTCCAAGGCGTTCCGCATCGTCGCCCTGTTCGAGGTCGGCATGTACGAATACGATTCCAATTTCGTCTACATGCCGTTCGAGGCCGCCGAGGTCTTCTTCCGCCAGAAGGGCCGTGCATCCAGCATCGAGCTGCTGGTCGACGATCCCGACGCCGTCGCCAAGACCAAGGCGCAGATCCGCGCGCTCTACGGTGAAGCGGCCCATGTCCGCGACTGGCAGGACGCCAATTCCAGTTTCTTCTCGGCGATCAAGGTCGAACGCAACGTCATGTTCCTGATTCTCACCCTGATCATCCTGGTGGCGGCGCTGAACGTCATTTCCGGCCTGATCATGATGGTCAAGGACAAGGGGCGGGACATCGCCATCCTGCGTTCCATGGGAGCGAGCCGGGGTGCGGTGATGCGCATCTTCATGATGGCCGGGGCCTCGGTCGGCATCGCCGGCACCCTGATCGGCACCGGCCTCGGCATCGCCTTCGCAGCCAATATCGAGACCATCCGCGGCTGGATCCAGAATCTCACGGGCACGAAACTGTTTCCCGAAGAGATCTATTTCCTCTCCCAGCTTCCGGCCGAGATCGAGCGGGGCGAGGTGATCACCGTGGTGGTGATGTCGCTGTCGCTGTCGTTCCTGGCGACGCTGTATCCGTCCTGGCGCGCCGCCCGCCTCGATCCGGTGGAGGCACTGCGCTATGAATGAGGCGGCCCCTACCGCGCCGGCGCTCCGCATGGCCGCCATCGCCCACAGCTATCGCGAGGGCGCCGGGCGGCTCGAGGTGCTGAAGGGCGTCGATCTCGAGATCCAGCGGGGCGAGATCGTCGCGCTCACCGGGCCGTCGGGCTCGGGCAAGTCGACGCTGCTGCATGTGGCGGGATTGATGGAAGGCGCCGAATCGGGCGGGCTGTGGCTGGCAGGGGTCGAGGTGCGGGCGCTCGGCGACGCGGAACGCACCCGTCTGAGGCGCGAACATCTCGGCTTCGTCTATCAGTTCCATCACCTGCTGCCCGAATTCTCGGCCGAGGAAAACGTCATGCTGCCGGCGATGATCGCCGGGCGGACGCGCGATCAGGCCCGGGCCCGGGCGCGCGAGCTTCTCAACGAGGTGGGCTTGGGCGAACGCCTGGAGCATCGCCCTGCGGAGCTTTCGGGCGGCGAGCAGCAGCGCGTCGCCATCGCCCGGGCGCTCGCCAATGCGCCCGATCTCTTGCTTGCCGACGAGCCGACCGGAAACCTCGATCCCGCCACCGCCGGCCACGTCTTCGACGTCTTTATCAAGGTGCTCAAGAACACCGGCCGCGCCGCCCTGATCGCGACCCACAATCCGGAGCTCGCCCGGGCCATGGACCGCACCCTGACCATCGCCGACGGCAGGCTGGTCCCGGCCTGAGCCGCGCCTCTCGTCAACGTTTGCGTCCCGGCCGGCGCGCGCGGGCCAACCGGTTTGCGCCAGCGCCTTGGATCGTGCGGCTGCACCGGGCGGGGACGGCGGTGGCGCGCGGCGCCGGAACCATCCACATGCTTATCCACAACATCCTGCGGTGACGGCGTTAAACCGCCCAAGATGATGTTGCTTGAGCCCTGCGGCTGTGGAATCAATAGGGTGCGCCGGAATTGGGTCCGGCGCGTCTTCGATCCGTCCGGGAGCATCCATGGCCCACGCCGATTTCGTCCACCTTCGGGTCCATTCGGCATATTCCCTGTTGGAAGGCGCGATCAAGATCCCCGAGCTGGTGGAACTCTGCCGCCGCTATGAGATGCCGGCCCTCGCCGTCACCGACACCCGCAACCTGTTCGGCGCGCTGGAATTCTCCTCCGCCATGCTGAAGGCCGGCGTCCAGCCCATCATCGGCTGTGAGCTCGCGATTTCCAGGGAGAGCGCCGATAGCGTCCCGCCGCGCGGCGCCAACGGCGGGTCCCTGCGCCGTGCCGAGCCCGACAAGCTGGTCCTCCTGGTCAAGGACGAGGCGGGATACGCCAACCTGCTCGAGCTCGTCAGCAAGGCGCATCTCGAGACCGAGGCGGGGGAGACCCCGCAGGTTCCGCTTAGCTTGTTGGAGGGGCGAGCCGACGGCCTGATCGCCCTGACGGCGGGGCCCGAGGGCACCTTGGGCCGGCATCTGTCCGAGAATAGGCCGGACGAGGCCGAGGAGGTCTTGGCCCACCTCAAGGCGCTGTTCCCCGGCAACCTCTATATCGAGGTGATGCGCCATGGGCGGGCGGAAGAGGACCGCATCGAAGGGGCGATGATCGACCTCGCCTATGCCCATGACCTGCCGCTGGTCGCCACCAACGAGGCCTTTTTCGCGGATGCGGAGATGTTCGAGGCCCATGACGCCCTGCTCGCCATCGCCGCCGGCGCCCACGTGTCCGATCCCGACCGGCGCCGCCTCAACGCGGAGTACCGTTTCCGCACGCCGGCGGAGATGAAGGCGCTGTTTGCCGATCTTCCCGAAGCCGTCGCCAATACCCTGGTGATCGCCAGGCGCTGTGCCTTTGCCTCGCCGGAGCGCGCGCCGATCCTGCCGCCGTTCGGCGACGGAGCGATCAGCGCCGCCGAACAGCTCCGGGCCCAGGCGCGCGAAGGATTGGAGGCCAGGCTCGAGGCCGCGGTGTGGACGGAAGACATGGATGCCGCGGCGCGCGAGGCGGCGGCCCAACCCTATCGCGAGCGCCTCGATTTCGAACTCGGCGTGATCGAGAGCATGGGCTTCCCGGGCTACTTCCTGATCGTCGCCGACTTCATCTGCTGGGCCAAGGATCACGGCATCCCGGTGGGGCCGGGGCGCGGCTCCGGTGCCGGGTCGGTGGTCGCCTGGTCGTTGACCATCACCGATCTCGATCCCCTGCGCTTCAGCCTGCTGTTCGAACGATTCCTGAACCCCGAGCGCATCTCGATGCCGGACTTCGACATCGATTTCTGCCAGGACCGCCGCGACGAGGTCATCGCTTACGTCCAGGACAGGTACGGCACCGACAAGGTCGCCCAGATCATCACCTTCGGAAAGCTCCAGGCCCGGGCGGTGTTGCGCGATGTTGGGCGAGTCCTCGGCATGCCCTATGGCCAGGTCGACCGCATCTGCAAGCTGGTGCCCAACAATCCCGCCAATCCGGTGACCTTGGCCCAGGCCATCGAGGGCGAGCCGTTGCTGCAGTCCATGCGCGCGGAAGACGAGACGGTGGGCAAGCTGATGGACATCGCGCTCAAGCTCGAAGGGCTCTACCGCCATGTCTCGACCCATGCCGCGGGCGTCGTGATCGGCGACCGGCCGCTTGCGCAGCTGGTGCCGCTCTACCGCGATCCGCGGTCCGACATGCCGGTGACCCAGTTCTCGATGAAATACGTGGAAGCCGCGGGGCTGGTGAAGTTCGACTTCCTCGGCCTCAAGACCCTGACCGTGCTGGCCGAGGCCTTGAAACTGGTGAACGCGCGGCGCAAGGGCGCGGGGGAGGCGGAGCTTGCGCTCGATTCGCTGCCGCTGGACGATGCGCCCACCTACCAGATGATGGCCCGGGGCGAGACCACCGGGGTGTTCCAGCTTGAAAGCTCGGGCATGCGCGACGTGCTCCGGAACCTTCGGCCCGACTGTTTCGAGGACATCATCGCCTTGGTCGCCCTCTATCGGCCGGGGCCGATGGACAACATCCCGCGCTACATCGCCTGCAAGCACGGCCGGGAAGAGCCTGACTACCTGCACCCGACGCTCGAGGACATCCTGAAGGAAACCTTCGGGGTGATGATCTACCAGGAACAGGTCATGCAGATCGCCCAGGTGCTGTCGGGCTATTCGCTGGGCGGCGCCGATATCCTGCGCCGCGCCATGGGCAAGAAGATCAAGTCGGAGATGGACGAGCAGCGCCAGACCTTCATCGACGGCGCCGTGGAACGCGGCGTCGCGAAGCGCACGGCCGGCCACATCTTCGATCAGGTGGACAAGTTCGCGGGCTACGGCTTCAACAAATCCCACGCTGCCGCCTATGCCCTGATCGCCTACCAGACCGCTTGGTTCAAGGCCAATTACCCGGTCGAGTTCATGGCCGCGTCGATGACCCTCGATATGGGCAACACCGACAAGCTCAATGTCTTCCGCCAGGAGCTCGACCGCGTCGGCATCAAGCTGCTGCCGCCCGATGTGAACGCCTCCTTTGCCCGTTTCTCGGTCGAGTTGCTTGACGACGGCAACCGCGCCATCCGCTACGCGCTGGGCGCGGTCAAGGGGGTGGGCGCCGCCGCCATGGATCAGCTGGTGGCGCAACGCGAGGCGGGCGGCCCGTTCCCCGATCTGTTTGCCTTCGCCGAACGGTGCGACCAGAAGGTGGTGAGCAAGCGGCAGATGGAAAGCCTGGTCTGTGCCGGCGCGTTCGACGCGCTGAATGAGAATCGGGCCCAGACGCTGACCGCGGTGGGGGAATTGACCCGCCGGGCCCAGGCGGCGGCGAGCGAGCGGGCGAGCGGACAGGGCAGCCTGTTCGGCGGCGACGCGCCGGAACAGGCTGCGGGACCCCGCCTGCCCGAGGAACGTCCCTGGCCCGCCATGGAACGCCTGCGCCGCGAGTTCGAGGCGATCGGCTTCTACCTCTCCGCCCATCCGTTGGACGCCTACGGCAGCCGGCTGGAGCGTCTCCATGTGGTGCGCGCCGCCGACCTGATGAGCCGCGTCGGCCCGGGGGGCGAGGACAAGCGCTTCAGGCTGGCGGGCACGGTGATTTCCAAGAAGGAACGCACCTCGGCCCGGGGCAGCCGTTTCGCCTTCGTGCAGATGTCGGACCCGTCGGGGATGTACGAGATCACGGTGTTTTCGGAAGTGCTGGGCCGTGCCCGGGAGTTGCTCGACGCCGGGGGCAATGTGCTGGTGAGCGCCGATGTGCGGCGCGAGGGCGAGGGCCTGCGCCTCACCGCCCAGGGGATCGAGCCGTTGGACGACGCCATCGCCCATGCGGCTCCGGGGCTCAAGGTGACGGTGGGCAGTGCCGAGGCGCTGACGCCGCTCAGAGAGGCGCTTGCGGCCAGCCAGGGGGGGCGGGGCGAGGTCAGCCTGATCCTGAACACCGCGCCCGGGCGGGAGGTCGAGGTCGCGGTCAAGGGCCGTTTTTCGGTCTCGCCCGCCGTGCTGATGGACCTCAGATCGGTGCCGGGCATATCCGAGGTGCGCGAGATCTAGGACCGGCGCCACCCGCAAAAGCCGCAATTCGCCCCGATAATCCTTGCTATTCCAGCCGCTTGGCGGTATTGAACCGCCCATTCAATCTCGCACGCGGGACTGCGGGGGCATGTGTTGTGCCGCCGATCCGGTGTCTGGCTTGGGCCGGGCTCACCCCGCGGAGGCACAACCGGAGAAGGAAAACATGGCGATTCCCACGTTCACCATGCGCCAGCTGCTGGAAGCCGGCGTTCATTTCGGCCACCGCACCGGCCGCTGGAACCCCAAGATGGGCCCCTACATTTTCGGGGAACGCAACGGGGTCCATATCATCGATCTGCAACAGACCGTGCCGATGCTGTACGCGGCCCTCCAGGCGGTGCGCGACATCGTGTCGAACGGCGGCCGTGTGCTGTTCGTCGGCACCAAGCATCAGGCAGCGACCAAGGTCGCCGAATCGGGCCAGCGCTGCGGCCAGTATTTCGTCAATCACCGCTGGTTGGGCGGCATGATGACCAACTGGAATACCGTGACGGCTTCGGTCAAGCGCCTGAAAGTCCTCGAAGATCAGCTCGCGGGTGACGAAGGCGCGATGGGCCTGACCAAGAAGGAATTGCTGCAGCTGACCCGGGAGAAGGACAAGCTCGACCGGGCGCTCGGCGGCATCAAGGATATGGGCGCCCTGCCGGACATCCTGTTCGTGATCGACACCAACAAGGAAGACATCGCCGTTTCCGAGGCGAAGAAGCTGGGGATTCCGGTGGTCGCCGTGGTCGACAGCAATTCCGATCCGGCCAACATCGATTATCCCATCCCCGGCAATGACGACGCCATCCGCGCCATCGCCCTCTATTGCGACCTGATGGCCGATGCCGTGCTCGACGGCATCCAGGAAGAACTGACCTCGCGCGGGGTCGATATCGGCGCCGCCGTCGAGGCTCCGGTTGAGGATCTGGCCGCGGTCGAGGCGGCCGCCGAGGCGGCACCACCCGCGGCACCTGCGGCGCCCGAGGCGGCACCCGCGGCACCTGAGGCGGCACCCGCGGCGCCCGAGGCGGCGCCTGCGGCGCCCGAGGCGGCGCCGGCTGCCGAGGGGGATTCGAAAGGCGCATAAAATTGCCTTAATTCAACGAGATATGAGACGTAGCTAAGGTGGGGAAGAAAGCAAATGGCTGAGATTACAGCGGCTCTTGTCAAGCAATTGCGCGAGAAAAGCGGTGCCGGCATGATGGACTGCAAGACGGCGCTGACGGAATCCGGTGGCGATATGGAGGCCGCGGTCGACTGGCTCCGCACCAAGGGCCTGGCGGCGGCCAGCAAGAAGGCCGGCCGCGTCGCCGCCGAGGGCCTGGTCGCCTGCGCCGTTGCCGACGGCAAGGGGGTCGTGGTCGAGGTCAATTCGGAGACCGATTTCGTTGCCCGTAACGAGGAATTCCAGAAATTCGTCGCCGCCGTGGCCGACGCGGCCTTGACCGTCGACGGCGATCTCGAACGGCTTGCGGGGGCCGAATTGCCGGGCGCCGGCAAGCCGGTCGCCGATGCCCTGACCGACATGGTGGCGACCATCGGCGAGAACATGACGCTTCGCCGGTCCCAGGGACTTTCCGTGGGCGAGGGCGTGGTGGCGAGCTACGTGCACGCGGCGGCGGCCCCGGGCCTCGGGCGGATCGGCGTCCTGGTGGCCCTCGAGTCCGGTGGCGACAAGGAGCAGCTCGCGGCGCTCGGCAAGCAGCTCGCCATGCATGTGGCGGCGACCAATCCTCAGTCGGTCAGCGTCGACAGCCTCGATCCCGCGGCGATCGAGCGCGAGCGCGCGGTTTTGACCGAGCAGGCGCAGGAGTCCGGGCGTCCCGACGACATCATTGCCAAGATGGTCGAGGGCCGGCTGCGCAAGTTCTATGAAGAGGTGGTGCTGGCCGAGCAGACCTTCGTGATCGACAACGAGACCAAGATCGCCAAGGTGTTGGAAAATGCTGCCAAGGATGTCGGCGCGCCGGTCACGGTCGCCGGGTTCGTCCGCTTTGCCCTGGGCGAGGGGATCGAACGCGAAGAGAAGGATTTTGCCGCGGAGGTTGCGGAACAGCTCGGCGGCTGATCCCGCCCCACCGGATCACGCGGCACGCCAGCCATGTCCGATACCGCCCCATATCGCCGTGTTCTCCTGAAGCTTTCGGGAGAGGCCCTGATGGGCGGCCAGGACTACGGCTTGGAATCCGAGACTCTGCGGCGCGTCGCCCAGGAGATCCACGCGGTCCACGCCAAGGGCATCCAGATCGGCGTGGTCATCGGCGGCGGCAATATCTTTCGCGGCATCAGCGGGGCCAGCCAGGGGATCGAGCGCGCCAGCGGGGATTTCATGGGCATGCTGGCCACCGTCATCAACGCCATCGCCATGCAGAACATGCTGGAATCGGTGGGAGCACCCACCCGGGTGCTGTCGGCCATTTCCATGCGCGAGGTGTGCGAGCCCTACATCCGGCGCCGCGCCATCCGCCACATGGAAAAGGGGCGCATCGTGATCTGCGCGGCGGGAACCGGAAACCCGTATTTCACCACCGACACGGCCGCCGCGTTGCGTGCGGCGGAACTCGGCTGCGATGCCCTTCTCAAGGCGACACAGGTGGACGGGGTCTATTCGTCGGACCCCAAGACCGATGCTGGAGCGGAGCGGTATGAAGCGCTGAGTTTCCACGATGTGCTGGCCCGCGACCTCAAGGTCATGGACGCCTCGGCGATCTCCCTCGCCCGGGAAAATAACATTCCGATTCTGGTTTTTTCGGTCCACAATTCCGGGGCGTTGGATGACGTGGTCCATGGCCGCGGCCGTTTCACCGTGATCAACGAAAATGGCGAGAACGGAGGAGGTTGAGAATGGCTGATCCCGACATCGACGATATCAAGCGCCGCATGCAGGGCGCGGTTTCGGTTCTGGACGAGGAATTCGGCGGCCTGCGCACGGGCCGGGCGTCGGCCAGTCTGCTGGACCGCGTGGTGGTCAATGCCTATGGTTCGGAGATGCCCCTGAACCAAGTGGCTACGGTGAGCGTTCCCGAGGCGCGCATGCTGCTGGTCAACGTCTGGGACGGGGGCAATGTCCACGCCGTCGAGCGGGCGATCCGGGAATCCGATCTCGGCCTCAACCCGGCCACCGAGGGGCAGACGCTTCGGGTGCCGATTCCCGAGCTGAGCGCGGAACGCCGCGAGGAAATGGTCAAGATTGCCCACCGCTATGCGGAACAGGCCCGGGTGTCGGTGCGCAACGTCCGGCGCGACGGCATGGACCAGCTCAAGAAGATGGAGAGGGACGGCGACCTGTCCAAGGACGAACACCACGTCTGGGGTGAAGAAATCCAGGAACTGACCGACGGTTTCATCAAGCGCATCGATGAATCCCTGGCCGAGAAGGAAGCCGAAGTCCGGCAGATCTGAGCGATGGAACCCGACGCGGAAACGCCCCTCATGCCGCCCCGGCATGTCGCCATTATCATGGATGGCAACGGACGCTGGGCCGAGGCGCGCGGCCAGCCGCGAACCTTGGGCCATCGTGAAGGTGCCAACGCGGTGCGGCGCACGGTCGAGGCCGCCATGGAGATCGGTATCGCATACCTGACCCTGTTCGGTTTCTCGTCGGAGAACTGGAAGCGGCCGGCGACGGAAATCAGCGACCTGATGGGCCTGCTGGCCCGCTACCTGCGCAGTGAGATCGCCGACATCCACAAGAACAACGTGCGGTTCCGCGTGGTGGGGGGACGCAGCGCATTTTCCCGGGAGATCATCGGCCTGATCGACGAGGGCGAATCGCTTACCCGCGACAATAACGGCCTGAACCTGACCGTGGCGCTCAATTACGGCGGGCGCGCCGACATCACCCTGGCGGCGCGGCGGGCAGCGGAAGAGGTTGCCAAGGGACAGTTGGCCCCGGAGGACATCACCGAGGAGCGTTTCGCCGGCTGGCTGTCGACGGCGGGGATTCCGGACCCCGATCTTGTCATCCGCACGTCCGGCGAGCAGCGCATCTCCAATTTCCTTCTGTGGCAATCGGCATATTCCGAGTTCGTCTTCCTCGATACCCTGTGGCCCGACTTCTCCAAGGAGGACCTGGTGGGCGCGGTGACGGAGTTCGGCCGGCGGGAAAGGCGATACGGCGCATCCCGTGGCTAGCACGGAAATCACTCCCCTGACGCGTCGTTTCCTGTCGGCGGCGGTCCTGATGCCCTTGGCACTGGCGGCGATTTGGGCCGGCGGCGGGTGGTTCGCGGCGCTGCTGCTGGTGGCGGCCGGTCTGATGGCCAAGGAATGGATCGACATCTGTTTTTCCCGCGGCGGAGGTTCCGGCC
>Ga0224512_10001710_pt1 | contig 20811 bp, 13 predicted proteins | sample SF_May12_sed_USG_4_FD_169103 | JGI IMG/M metagenome (GOLD analysis project Ga0224512, IMG submission 169103) | Sediment microbial communities from San Francisco Bay, California, United States - SF_May12_sed_USGS_13 | ecosystem: Environmental > Aquatic > Marine > Sediment | place: USA... | reverse complement strand
GGCCGAGGCGGTCGCGGAGCTGCTGGCACGCGACGACGGGGCGCTGAGCCTGGTGGCGGTGGTGTACGGCGCCGACGCCATCCCGGATGCGCGGCTGGCCGCGCTGCTCCGCAACGACCGCGCTCCCGACGTGCGGGCGGCCGCGGTCGCCATCCTCCTGCGACGCCGGGGGATCGCCGCCCTCGCGGACGCGACGCCGGCTCTCTTCGATCCCGATGGGGGGGTGCGAGGCGAGGCGGCGCTCCAGATCGCGGCGCTGGGCCCCGAGGCCGTGCCCGCGCTCATCGCGCTGGTCCCCGGCCGCCCGGCCGAGGATCTCACGGGCGTGTTGGCGGCCCTGCGCTGGGCGGGCGGCGACGGCATGGCCGCCGTGCTCGACATCGCCGACAACCACCCGGACGAGAAGGTGCGCAACCTGGCCCGGGTCACCCTCGGCCGCGCCCCGAAGCACTAGGGGGCCACCTCAGAGGGGAATCCAGTGCAGCGGGGTCGCGGCGACGGCGAGGCCCAGCCTCCGCTCCGCGGGATCGACGAGCACGCAGTCGCTTGCGGGCGAGCCGCCCGTGAGCGCGCGCACCAGGCTCTCCGCGTTCACCGGCGAGGCCGCGCGCAGCGACTTCTCGATCGCGGCGCCGCGATCGGCGGTTGCCGCCACGAGCAAGCCGGCTTCGGCGCGCCGCACGCGCCTCTCGGTGCCGGCCACGTCGATCGCGGCCAGCTCGCCGGAAGCGTCGGCGAGGAGCAGCGTGGCCCGGCCTCCCGCCGGGCGCCCCACACACCACTCGAGGGCGGCGCCGACAGAGTCGAACTGCTGGAGGCAATCGCGCACCAGCAGTGCCGCCGGCGCCGCGCAGTCGCCCGGCTCGTCGGCCGCAAGCGAACAGACCAGCGCGAGACCCCGGTCGTTCACGCCGGCGAGCCCGGACGTGAGCCACGGGCGGGTGAGCTCCAGGGACCCGAAGCCGCCGTCGGAGAGTATCCGCCGTACGATCGCTTCGCCCGCGACGCTGCGCGCGAGGAACGTCCTCCCCGGGTCGCCCGAGGCGACGGCCGCGAGGCCCTCGCTTGCGGCCGGCGCCGAGCCCGCGCCGTGTTCGCGGGCGAGCCGGCGGGCCAGCCACAGACGCGGCACGCCGGCACCGCGCGCCAGGCCCTGGAGCGCCTCGGCTTGATGAGGAAAGTAACGCTGCATGTCGCGGGCCACGCGAGCCGTGGCCCGGTCGCAGAGGCCGGCGCGGAGAAGCAGGCGCTCCCACCCCGGAAGGCTCGCAAACCGGGCGCGCAGCAGCGCGCGGCAGGCGCGGCCCTGGTCGAGGCCGATGTCACGCGGAGCCCCCGTGCACTCGATCGGCGCCGGCCGGCTCACACGGTCAACGCGAAGAGCGGCCGGCGAGGGGGAGCACCTCGTTGAGCGAGCCCGTGCGATAGCCCTCGAGGTCGAGCGAGACCCAGCGGAAGCCCAGCGGCTTGATGGCGGCGACGATGGCCGAGGCCGTCGCGGGGTCGAGGGCGCGCGGAAGCTCGCTCGGCTCGATCTCCACGCGGGCCAGGGGACCGTGGTGCCGGAGTCGCACCTGCCGGAAGCCCAGGCCGCGCAGCCGCTCCTCACCCTCCTCGACCTGGCGCAGGCGCTCGCGCGTCACCTCGGTGCCGTAGGGAAGCCGCGAGGAGAGGCAGGCGGACGCCGGGAGGTCGGCGGTGGGGAGACCGGCCGCACGGGAGAGCCAGCGAACCTCCTGCTTCCCGAGACCCGCCTCGAGCAGCGGCGAGAGCACGTCGTGCTCGGCGGCGGCGCGGTGTCCCGGACGGAAGTCCCCGGTGTCGTCGGCGTTCACCCCGTAGGCGACGGCGTCGAAGCCCAGCTCCGCGCGCAGGTCTCCGAGCACGCGGAAGAGCTCGGACTTGCAGTGGTAGCAGCGGTCGGGACGGTTGGCCCGGTAGTCGCCGCTCTCCATCTCGTGGGTCTCCACGAAGCGGTGGGGGATGCCGAACTCCGAGACGATCCGCTCCGCCATGGCGCGGTGGCTCGCCGGGTAGGAGGGCGACGCCGCGGTCACGGCGAGCGCGTCCCGTCCCAGCGCGCGGTGCGCCGCCCAGGCCAGGTAGCTCGAGTCGACCCCGCCCGAGAACGCGACCAGGATGCGCCGTCCGGCGCCGAGCGCATCCCGGAGCATCGCCTCTTTTCGTTGCAGTTCCGGGGAGATGGAGGACACCGCACCACTGTACGGAGCCCCCTCGCGAGGGTCAAGCCACGCGCGGCGCGACCCGGCGTGGGGAGATGCCGTGCTCCGGACTATCCTGCTCGCGAGGGGGGGGTGGTGAACAAGCTCCGCGTCGGTCTCGTGTTCGGAGGGCGCTCGGTCGAGCACGCGGTGTCCGTCGCCTCGGCCACGTCGATCCTGAGCGCCCTCGATCCCGCGCGTTACGACGTCTCGCTCGTCGCCATCGACGAGGACGGTCGCTGGCACCTCGGAACCCCGGCGCTCACGCCCGGGGCCACGGTGAAGGGCGAGGAGGTGAGCCTCCCCGCGGCCCCGGGCGAGCACACGCTCGTGTCGACCTCGAAGAACGCGGTGGGGCGCGCGTTGAAGCTGGACGTCGTCTTTCCCATCGTGCACGGCCAGGGCGGCGAGGACGGGGCGCTCCAGGGCCTGCTCGAGCTCGCCGCCGTGCCCTACGTGGGCTCGGGCGTGCTCGGCTCGGCCCTCCAGATGGACAAGGACGTCGCCAAGCAACTGCTCGCCGCGGCCGGCCTGCCCGTGGTGCCCTGGCAGCGGGTGCGCAAGCCCGAGCTGCGGCGAGACCCCGCGGCGCTGGCCCAGCGCCTGCTCGCGCAGCTCCCGCTGCCGGTCTTCGTGAAGCCCGCGAACCTCGGCTCCTCGGTCGGCATCTCGAAGGTCACCGCGGCGGACGCGCTCGTCCCGGCGCTGAACGAAGCGGCGCGCTACGACGAGAAGATCCTCGTCGAGCGGGGGATCGATGCCCGCGACGTGGAGGTCGCCCTCCTCGGCAACGATCCGGTCGAGGCCTCGGTACCGGGCGAGATCCGAACCCCGCACGCCTTCTACGACTACGACGCGAAGTACCAGGACGGGGCGACGGAGCTGCTGGTTCCCGCGCCCGTCGACGACGAGCAGGCGCGGACGCTGCAACGCATCGCGTGCGAGGCCTTCCGCGTGCTCGAAGGCTCCGGCCTCGGGCGCGTGGACTTCTTCCTCGAGCGCCACACCGGCGAGATTTTCGTGAACGAGGTGAACAGCCTGCCGGGGTTCACCGAGGGCTCGATGTTCCCGCGGCTGTGGGAGGCCTCGGGACTCCCCTATGCGGCCCTCATCGACCGCATCATCGAGCTCGCGCTCGAGCGGCACCGCGGAAAGGCGAGTCTCGAAACCCACTACCGCCCGGCGTGAGCGGCGGACCCGGGTTCCGGCGACGGAGCTACTTCTTGATCACGTAGCCGAGGGCCCGGAGCTGCTCGAGCTTCATCTCGTCGAGCTCGACCTCGGGGGGCGCCACGCCCCACGGGCTCTCCGCGTTGGCGAGATACTCGTCGGCCTTCGCCTTCAGCCGCGCCACCGGCTCGGGCACCCCGTCGCCCTCCGCGATCAGGTTGCTCGCGTCTTCGGGATCCGCGGTCCGATCGAAGAGCTCGAGCCCCTTGGGGTTGTTGACGTGCAGCATGAGCCGCCACGCGTCGTCGGTCACCGAGACGATGGGGTAGCTCGGCATCTTCGGGTTGCCCCAGAAGCGGTCCAGCTGGGCGAAGATCGTCCGGTTCGCGAGCGACTCGGCCCCCTCCGCGCCTTCGAGGCCACCCGCAGCCATTACCAGCGGCAGCACGGAGACACCGTCGGCGCCGGGCAGCGGCGGCAGGCCCACCAGGTCGAACAGCGTCGGCCAGATGTCCACGTTCGCGACCGTCTCCTCGACGACGATGCCCGGATCGAGCAGGAACGGCAGCGAGATGACGAAGGGAACGTCGGCGACCTCGATGTAGAGGTTCTTGGCGTGTCCCTCCCGCCCGTGCTCCCGGAAGGCCTCGCCGTGGTCGGAGGCGATGGCGATCACGGTCTCGTCCAGCAGGTCGAGCGACTCGAGCTTCTCGACGAGCGAAGCCAGGAGGCGGTCGGTCCAGAGGACCGACTGGTCGTAGACATCCGAGTAGCTCGTGCCGAACTGGGCCGAGGACGCGTCGTAGAGGTACTGGTGGGCGTCCATGAAGTGGAGATAGAGGAAGAAGCGCTCGCGACCGAAGTTGTCGAGGAAGGCGGCTGCCGACTGGATCAGGTCCTCGTCGGAGCCCAGCAGCGGATGGGAGGAGGGGTTCGCGCGCTGGATCTGGGCGCGCTCGCGACCGGCCTTGGGTCGCATGTACACCTCGAAGCCCTGCGCGAATCCGAAGTTCGGGGCGACCCAGCCGTTGCGCCAGATTCCCGCCGTGCGGAAGCCCGCCGCCTGGAAGACCTCGGCGGGCAGCGTGGCCTCTTCCGGGACGACGTGGTTGTAACGGAGCAGGCCGTTGTTTGCCGGGAGCGTGCCCGTCCACAGCGACGCCATGGAGGTCTTGGTCCAGCTCGACTGCGAGAGCACGCGCCCGAAGCGGATCCCGTGCTTCGCCAGATCGTCCAGTGTCGGGCTGGTGGGACGCTCGTAGCCGTAGGCGCCGAGGCGGTCGGCCCGCAGCGTGTCGATCAGCACGAACACGACGTTGACGTCGTCGCGCTCCTTCAGCGCTGCGATCGCCTCGACGCTCTCCCTGGAGCGCGAGGGCAGCTGCACCTCGAACTGGCTCGCGACCGCGATCACGAGCAGGATCCCCGCCCCCACGAAGTACGGCCACGGGGACTCGAGCCACCGCCGAAACATGGTTCTCCGACCTCCGGACCGCGGAGCCTAACAGCCGCACCCGCGACAAAAAAGAGGCGGCCGCCCCGATCGGGACGGCCGCCTGGATCAGGCGAATCGGCTGCGACCTACTTGCGCATCCGATGCCGGCCGAGCACCACGAGGCCGGCGATTCCCGAGCCGATGAGCAGGAGCATGCCCGGCTCCGGAACGAAGTGCAGCCTGACGACGCCCCACACGGCCAGGAAGTTGTTCGGCGGGGCCAAGCTCGTCTTGGTCAGGATGGGCGTCACGACCTGGATCACGCCGGAGCCCTGCGCCGTGTTGCTCGTCCCCGAGGCAGGGCCGTGCACGAAGCCCGACTCGGTCCGCGTCGTATGGATCGTGTACCGGTTGGTGATGACGCCACCGACGGTCAGCGTGATCCGGTTCGGGTTGCCCGAAATCACCGCCGCACCGAGGGTCCACGGGGCGTTCACGTTCGAGAGCTTGAGGCCCCCGCCCTTGGAGAACGTGTTGACGGTGATCGTCCCGCCGATCCCGGCGCCGAGGGTGCCGTTCTTGGTGACGGGAATCGGCAGGTAGTTGCTACAGCCCGGCAGCAGGATGCACTGCTGCAAGCGCGCGGCCTGCGGCAGAATGCCGAGGCCGGTCAGCGTGTTCTGCGTGCCCAGCGGCGGTCCGCCCGAGATTCCATTGAGCGTGCCGCGGGGGAGCGGGATCGGCCGTGCGGGGTCGATCCTCAGGCTGACGAGCGTCGGGGTCTCCGGGTCCGTCTGGAACGCCGTGCCGGTCATGGTGATCCCGCCGCCGGGCAGGCGGAGCGTGCTCAGGTGAGCACCGCCACCCGAGCCGTTGACCGTGGCGACGCCGCTGCCGAAGCCCTTCCACGTGTTGCGCTGGAAGTCACCGATGTAGAGGCGATACGTGCCATCGTAGTTCAGCGTGGCCGCGGTGGCCGTGCCGGCCAGGCTCGTGACCAGGAACAGGGCCAACAGCGCGGCCCCCGTGATACCTAACAACTTGCGCATGAGACTCTCCTCCGATCTGGGCTCGGCTCGCAGCGATTCCTGGATTCCCCACCTCTCGAACTCTCGAACGGGAACCCGGGTCGAGCCGCAGCCTCCAGTGTTCGGTGATAAGGGGTGCAACTCCGATGCCAACTTCCACGATTGGCAAATGACCGGCTAAGTCCCTGATATCGCGGGCGTGGGCGCGCCGGGCGCCGGGCGCTCCCGGCTGGGCGCGCTGCACGGAAGAAAAAGTTTTCCACTATTTTGGAAATCCCTTGGAGTGCCGCGGGCTTCGGCCCTCGCCCGAGGCCGGGCCGCATGGAACGCCCGAACGAAAAGGAGCGGCCAGCCCGCAGGGGCTGGCCGCTCTCATTTCGAGGGTCGATCGAACGCGCCTAGCGGCGCATCCGGGATCGGCCGAGCATCACGAGGCCGCCCACGCCCGAGGCCAGGAGCAGGAGCATGCCGGGCTCGGGGACGAAGTGGAGCCTCAGGATGACGGGCACCGCCAGCTTCGCGGACGGCGGATCCTCAGTCGTCACCACGCGGTTGGGAATCACCCACTGGATCACGCCCGACTCGGCGGCCGTGCTCGACGTGCCCGAGGCCGGACCGTGGACGAAGCCCTGGACGGTCACGGTCGCGTTCGTGTTGGGGATGAGGGTGAGGCCGCCGTTCGGCGTACGGTTCGTGCTCACGTCCTTCATGCTGGCGAGCCCGATCGTCCACGGGTTGAACTCGAGCGAGATCTTGACGCCGATCCCCTTCGAGAAGGTGTTCACGGTGGCGGTCCCGCCGATCCCGGCGCCGCGCGTGAAGGGCGGGCCGGCCAGCGGGTAGGCGATCGGGACCGGCAGGTAGTTGCCGCAGCCCGGGAGCAGGAGGCAGATCCTCATGATGCCTCCCAGCACCATGCCGTTGGGAGACAACGGCCCGGGGTGCCCGCCGAGGCTGCCGCTGCTGGGTAGCCGGGGGGTCCCGGTCACGCTGACGATGGCCGCCTGCTGGGGATCCGTGACGTTGATCACCCCGGTCCCGCTGAGCGTGTTCGCGCCGAAGTGGATGCTGTCGATGTGGTCGCCGGTCCCGGTCGTGGTCCCCACGCCCGTGCCGGTCACGGTGATGGGACCGAGAGTGCCCATGTCGACCGTCAGGGTGCCGGACCAGTCGACGACCTTCGCCTGACCCGTGGAGGCGACACCCAGGGCCAATGCGGCGGCCCCAACGAGGCATAACAGCTTGCGCATCGAAATCTCCCTTGTCGATCACCCGCGAATCGCGCGCGAGTATACCCCCCCGCGACCTCGGGTCGTAGAAAACTGACCCACGGTCTTGCAACTAGGATGCCAAGCTGCCGAGCCGGGGGATCACCTCCGTAAGTGGCTACCACGCGGCAGGAATCGCAAGCCGGACGCAACGGCGAACCGGTTTGCTTGCAGGTTCCGCGGAAAACATTTTCCTATTTGCGGAAAATACCGGACGCGCGGAAAGTCCCCGCGGGGAAGAACAGCCGGCCGGCAGCGCCCGGCCCGGCCGGTTTCGTGCTGCGTCTACGGGCGCATGCGGTGACGCCCGATCACCACCAGACCCGCCACTCCGGATCCGAGCAGCAGGATCACGCCGGGCTCCGGGAGGAAGTGCAGCTTCAGGATTCCCAGGAGCGCCAGCACGTCGGAGGGCGCCGGCAGCGTGGTCGTCACGGAGACCGGCGTCACGACCTGGATCACGCCCGAGCCCGCCGAGGTGGCCGTGCTGGACGTCGCCGAGGCCGGGCCGTGCACGAAGCCCTGGGCGGTCACGGTCGAGAAGCCGCCGCTGACGGTGGGGATCCCGGTGACGGCCGCGACGCCGAGCGTCCAGGGCGCTGCGACGGCGGAGACCTTGAGACCCCCGCCGGGTGAGAAGGTGTTGACCGTGACGAGGCCGCCGATCCCGAGACCCCGCGTGCCGCTGACGGTGAGCGGAACCGGGAGGCTCACGACGCAGCCCGGCGAGATGATGCAAATGCGCACCACGCCGCCGACGGGCAGGACGTTCCCCGCGAGGGGCGGCCCGCCCGAGATTCCCGAGAGGGTCCCCGTCCCGAGCTGCGCCGTGGCGCGCAGGCTGACGAGCGACGCCGTATCGGGGTCGGTCAGCGCAATCGTCGTCGCGCCGGTGATGCCCCCGGCGATCCGAAGCGTGCTCAGGTGGCCCAGGCTCGAAGAGCCGTTGACGGTCGCCACGCCGAGGCCCTGGTTGACGATCGGGGCCACCGTCCCGAACTCGAGGGAGAAGGTGCCGTTCCAATCGAGCGTGGCGGCGGTCACCGGCCCCGCAGCGAAGGTGGCAACGGCGACGGCTGTGGTGAGGCGTAACAACCTGAGCATCGGGGGGTCTCCTCTGGGCGTCCGTCGGGGCGTCCGAAAGCCGGTGGCAGCAGTGGCCACCATACCGCAGGACTCTCTTCCCCAGGAAACTTTGTGCAACAGGGGTGCCAGCGGGGCCCCCCGCACCGCCAGGCGCGAACGTGCCCGATCTTGCTGCCGTTTGTGGGTCCGGGACGGAGCAGGGGCCCCTCAACGCCGGGCGCCGATGGAAAATCTTTTCCGTTACTGGGCAACGGCGTTCCGTCGGCGGTATCGGCGCTGCCGGTCAGGGCCCCCGCGCGTCGCGCGGGGGGCCGGCGTCGACCGCCTCCGCCGCGACGCCCGCTCGCGCCGCAGAATTGCCGGCCGCGATGCGCGCCGCCTCGTCGAAGGCCCGCCGCGCCTCCGGCAGCTTCCCTCGCCCTTCGAGCGCCCGCCCGAGAATCGTCCACAGGTCCCCGCGACCCGGCTCCTGCGCCAGGACGCTGCGAGCCGAGGCCTCCGCCGTCTCGTAGCGACCCGCCGTCACCGCGGCGGCGGCGCGCAGCGCGGCGACCAACATACCGCCCGTCGGCACCCCCTCGAGCTTCGCGAGGGCCTCCAGGGCCTTGCCACGGGCCAGCAGGCTCTCGGCTTCCCCCATTACGCGGAGCAGACCGATCTCGTCCTTCGGATCGGGCCCCCCGACCTTCCCGAGCGCCAGCTCGTCGGCCGGAGGAGTCGGCACGACGTACCCCAGGCTTTGCAGCCGCTCGCGATCCGTCGGCGAGAGATCCCCGACCGGGACCGCCGGTCGGGTCCTGGCCAGGCGTTCTTCGAGGGCGCGGTCGAGGGAGGCCACCCGGTCGGGCTCGTCGGCCGCGCGGTTGCGCGTCTCACCGGGATCGGCCTCGAGGTCGTACAGCTCCGGCCGCGGCGCGCGGATGTACTTGAAGCGGGCCGTGCGCAGCCCGAGCAGCGGGCTCCACCGGTAGTCGAGCTGGGTTGCGAGCGTCTCGACGTAGGCGATCCGCTCCACGCGCTCGGATCCGTCGATGAGCGGCCGCAGGTCCCGCCCCGTCGCACCGGCCAGCGGCCGGGCACCGACGAGGCCGAGCAGGGTGGGCGCGACGTCGATCAACCGCACGGGAGCCTCGATCACGCGCCCGACGGGCAGCCCCGGGCCGCGCATCAGAAGCGGCACCCGCTGGGTCGCGTCGTAGATCGTGTACGAATGACTCGGCTCCCCGTGCTCGTCCAGACTCTCGCCGTGGTCGCTCGTGGCGACCACGAGCAGCCCCTCCGCGCCCCACCGCTCGGTGACGCCCGCGACCAGTCGACCGAGCTCGAAGTCGGCGAATGCGATCTCGCCGGCGTAGGGACGGTTCGCGAACGCGCTCGCAAACCCCGGCGGCGGCTCGTACGTCATGTGGGGGTCGTAGAAGTGAACCCAGAGGAAGAAGCGCGCCGGCGCCTCGCGGACCCAGGCCAGCGCCGCGTCCACGACGCGGTCGGCGCGCCGCTCGGCGTAGCCCACGACGCCGGAAATGCGATCGCCCATCTCGTCGTCGTATACGTCGAAGCCGCGCCCCAGCCCGAAACGCTCGTCGAGGACGACGGCCCCGACGAAGGCCGCCGTCGCGTAGCCCGCGGCCCGCATCCCCTCGGCCAGGGTGGGAAGCGCGATGTCCAGGCGATGGATCGAGTTGTGGCGAACGCCGTGGTCCGGAGGGTCGAGCGCGGTCATCAAGGAGGCGTGGGCGGGAAGCGTCAACGGAGCGGGCGAGATGGCCGCCGCGAAGCGAACGCCCGCCGCGGCGATGGCGTCCAAATGGGGGGTGTGAGCGCCCGCCGCGCCGTAGCATCCCACCCGGTCGGCGCGCAGCGTGTCGATGCTGACGAGAACCACCCGCCCGGGCGCGGGGTCCGATACGCGAGCGCAGCCCGCCGGCAGCAGCACCATAAGCATTCCCAGGGCGATGAGATGGGCTCCAAAGCTGCGATTCGGCGAAGCCGCTGGGATGGGCAGGCTGCGCGGCCGGATCCCGGCAAACCGGGTTCGGATCGTAGACGTGACTCGCCTCCCGCGTATAATTAGCCGCCTTTCCTGCGTTTCTCGGAGGTTTCCGCGGCCGATGTCCCTACCCACGGTTCCGCTTCCCCACCGCCGCCGCAGCTCGCGCGCGGCACCGTCGCCCAGCCCGAACGCGAGGGAGCGCATCGCGCCGTCGCGGGCCCACACCGGTCCGGCAGCGGCGCTCGGCGCCGTATGCCTCGGCGTGCTCGCGCTGCTGGCCATCGGCTGCGGCGGTGACATCGAGACGCGCATGAGCGAGGTCCGCGCGCTGCAGGACGTCGGTCAGTTCACCGAGTCGATCGAGGAGCTCCGCGAAATCCTCGCCATCTCTCCCAACCTCCCCGAGGCCAACTATCGCCTCGGCGTCGCGCTGATGCAGACGGGCGAGCCCAGCCGCGCCATCTGGGCGCTGCAGAAGGCGAGCGAGGCTCCCGACTACGCGATCGTCGCGGGCTTGATGCTGGCGTCGGCGCACTTCGGCATCCAGAGCCACGAGGAGGCGATCCGGGCCGCCGACGCGGTGCTCGAGATCGATCCCGAACGCATGGTGGCGCTCCTGATCCGGGCGCAGTCGCACCTCGGCGCCGCCCAGCTCGAGCAGGCCTGGGAGGACACGTCCCGGCTCGTCGAACTCTACCCCGATGATTACCGGGTGCGCGCGCTCGAGTCGACGGTGCTCGCGGACCTCGGCCGCCTCGACGAGGCGGAGGCGGCGGCCGAGAACCTGAAGCAGATGGGCGCCGCCAGCGGGGACCCGGAGATCGAGAACCGCTCGTGCCTCGCGCCGGCCTACTTCGCCGAGGAGAAGCGCAAGGATACCGAGAAGGCCGAGGCGCTCTACGAGGATTGCCTCGAGAAGTTTCCCACCGACAGCTTCGTGGTCGGTCAGGCGATGGCGTTCTTCGACCGGATCGGCAAGCGCGAGCGGTCGATGGAGCTGATCCGGCGATCGGTCGAGGCCGCGCCGGAGGCGCTGGGGCTGCGCTCGAACCTGGCGAACCGCCTCGCGAACGCGGGCGACGTCGAAGGCGCCGAGGAGATCCTCGTCGAGGCCGTGGACAGCTTCGGCTCGGCGGCCGCCTGGAACCTGCTCGCCGGCTTCTACCGGCGCCAGCAGAACACCGCCAAGGCGCTGGAAGCCGTCGAGAAGGTGATCGAGCTCAGCGGCGGCGGGAGCGACGCGCTGCGCTTCACACAGGCCGACATCCTGGTGGACCTCGGCGAGCTCGATCGCGCCGACGAAGTCGCCAACGCGCTGAACGAGCCGACCTACGCGCGGCTGATTCGCGGCCGGATCCTGCTCGAACGGGGCGACGCCAAGGGCGCGCTCGAGGCCTTCGATGCCGGCATCCGACACTGGCCCAACAATGCGGGCGCCCGCTACCTCGCCGGTCTCGCGGCGCGCGAACTCGGCGACTACGAGCGGGCCATGTCGGAGCTCCGGGAGGCCATCCGGGCGGACCAGGCCGCGACCGATGCGGCGCTGGTGCTCGCGAGCATCCACTTCGCGCGGGGTGAATACGGGCTGGCGGCGAGCTTCGTCAACACGTATCTGAGAAATCCCGGGGTGACGCAGAGGGAGTACGCCCTGCTGCTGGGTGCGCGGACCCTGACCCAGATGGGCGAGTACGAGCGCGCGCGCAGGTCGCTGAAGGCCCTGTCCGAGGTGACGAGCTCGCAGCAGAAGGTCGCGCTCCAGAACGCCGAGATCGATCGGGCCGAGTCGGGCCCCGCCGCCGCCGCCGCGTCGATCGAAAACAGCGGCTTCGATCTGCTGGACCCGGAGAACGCGGACCTGCTCCGGGCGTGGGCCGACTACCTCGTCCAGGCGAACCGCGGTGAGACGGCCCTCGTGAAGGCCGAAGCCGGCGCGAAACGCCACCCCGATTCTTCGCTGCACCACGAGATCCGGGCGAACCTGCTCGCGCGCCTGGGGCGCACGGAAGAGGCCCGGGTCGCCTTCGAGAAGTCTCTCGAACTCGATCCCGGCAACGCGAGCGCGACCGGGGGGCTCGCGACCCTCGCGGCGAATCGGGGCGATCTGGCCGCCGGCATCGAGGGCTTCGACCGGGCGGCCGAGCTGGCTGGAGACGATCTGGTCTACGCCTATTCGGCGGCCCAGCTCACCTTGATGTCCGGCGACAAGGCGGGTGCCGAGGCGCGCCTGCGCGAGATCGTACGCCGCGATCCGGGACAAGCGGGAGCGCGCAACGATCTGGCCTGGCTGCTGGCCGAGCGGGGCCAGGACCTCGACCTGGCGCTCTCGCTGGCCGAGGCGGCGCGCCGCATCGACCCCTCCCCCGAAATCCTCGACACGCTCGGCTACGTACACCTTAAGCGCGGCGAGTCGACCGCGGCCGTCGCCGCGTTCGAGAAGGCATTGGAGGCCGACGCGGATGCCCCCTCGATTCGCTATCGGCTCGCGACCGCCCTGGACCAGGCCGGCGACTCGCAGCGGGCGCGCGAGATGCTGCAGCTCGCGCTCGCCGCGGGCACCTTCCCCGAGGCGGAGGCTGCAAAACGCGACCTCGCGCGCCTCGAAGACCCGTAGGAACCGCGCCGTGGCGCCCCCCGCACGAAATCGCCTCCTCGTCCTCCTGGTCGTCGCGCTGGCCTGGGGTTGCACGCCGGCCGAGGAGCGCTTCGCAGAGCACGTCGCCCGCGCCGACGAGTTCGCCCAGCGGGGCGAGATACGCGAGGCACTGCTCGAGTACCGCAGCGCGCTGAAGATCCAGCCGCAGGACGCGGAAATCAACTATCGCATCGCCGAGCTGGCGCTCGGGGAGTTCGCGCTGGCCGACGCGGCGTTCTTCTACCACGAGGCCTACCGCCTCGACCCCGATCGGATCGACGCCGCGATGAAGGAGGCGCGACTCCTGCTCTTCAGTGATCCGGAGCGGGCGAACGAGATCATCGAGGAGGGTCTGCTCAAGGCGCCCGATCACCCGCTGGTCCACGTCACGCGCTCCGAGCGCGCGCTGACCCAGATCGACACGCGCGAGGCGCTGGCCGCCGCGCTGACCGCCGTGGAGCTCGACGCCAGCGACCCGGCCATCTGGATGCAGGTGGGCCGCGTTCACCAGGCTCGCATCCGCGAGGCGCGACTCATCGACAAGACCGTGCCCACCGACGCGATCTTCGAGTCGGCCATCGCGGCGTACGAGAAGGCCGACGAGCTCGCGGAGGGAGGCTCCGTCCCCGCGCGTCTCGAGCGCGCCCGCTCGTACGCGACCTGGACGGGACACGGCGCCGAGGCCGCCAGCGCCTACCAGGCGGGAGTCGAGCTCGCGCAGGAGAAGGGCGACTCGGTCCAGATCCTGGCGGCGGCCGCAGCCACCGAGGCGTACGCACGGAGCGTGAAGGACATCCCGTTACGACGCTGGGCGCTGCGGCGGATTGTCGATACCGAAGACCGCATGCTCGAGAGCTGGGGCACGCTGGCCACGCTGGCCGAGGGCCAGAAGGGCCAGACGGGCGGTGGGGAGGCGGTGCTCCTCGAGCTGCTCGAGAAGCGCCCGGACGACCCCCAGGCCCACATGCTGTATGCGAACTTCCTGGTGCGCGTGGGGCGGGCGGCGGACGCCGTCGCTCACCTCCAGGACCGTCTCGAGAACGGCCTCGACTCGCCCCTCGCCTGGGAACAGCTGCTGCGGATCCAGATCAACCGGCGCCAGCTCTCGGATGCGCGGGCGGCCTTCGTACGCATGTCCGACGAGTTCCCCGATCACCCGCTCACGGAGCGAGCGGAAGCCCGTCTCGCCCTGGCCGAGCGACGCCCGGCGGCGGCGGTCGAGATCCTGCACACGCTGGTGGGCAATGACGACAGCTACGAGACCCAGCGCCTGCTGGCCCTCACGGAGCACCGGCTCGGCAACCTGCCGGCGGCCGTGGCGGCGATCGACCGCGCGCTGACGCTCAAGGGCGACTTCGACGCCGAGGGATTCCGGCTCAAGGCCGCGATCCACCACGACGCGGAGGACTGGGGCATCACGCTGCGGGTGCTTCGCACCCTGCTCGGCCGCGGTGTGGTGCTGACGCACGATGAGCGGCTGATGCGCGCCCGCTGCCTCTACAAGGTGCGCCAGTTCCGGGCCGGCCGTGAGGTGCTCGAGTCGCTCCTCGCCGAGCCCGACGCTCCCGTCGCGGCCGCCGTCGAGTACGCCCGTTTCCAGTCGCAGCGTACTCCCGAGCGGGCGCGCGCCTATCTCTTGAAGGCCTACAACGAGAATCCGCGCAGCTACGACGTCCTCGAATCCCTCGGCGCCCTCGACATCCAGACCGGGCGAGCGGAGCAGGCCCTCGAGCGCCTGAACGACGTGATCGCGAACCGCCGCGCCGGACCGAAGATCCTCATGCTGCGCGCCAACCTGCTGGCCCGGATGGGCGCTCTCGATCGCGCGGAGGCCGACGCCCTCCGGGCCTTCGAAGCCTCGCCCCGGCTGCCCGGCGCCGTGAACCTGCTGTTCGCGATCTACCGCGCCCAGGGCAGGCTCGAGGAGGCCCGGCGATCGTTCGAGCAGGCCGAGGCCGCCGGCGTGCTCCACATCGGCGCGCGACAGCTGCTCGCGCGGCTCTACATGGTCCACGGAGAGACGGCCAAGGCCCGCGAGATGCTCGAGAAGGTGCTAGCAGAGAACCGCGACATGCCGGCCGCGAAGAACGACCTGGCCTTCATGCTCGCCGAGGACGGCGTCGACCTGGACCGCGCGCTGGTGCTGGCCAAGGACGCCCAGCGGAGCCTGTCCGAAGAACCCGCCACGGCCGACACCGTGGGCTACGTCTACTATCGCAAGGGTCTCTACGCGGCCGCGCTCCAGCAGTTTCGCTACGCGATCGATCTGGCGAGGCGCAGCGCCGGCGGCGAACTCAACGAGCCGGGCATCCACTACCACATGGGGCTCACCCTGTACGCGATGGGCCGCAACGAGCAGGCGGCCCGCGCCTTCCGAAAGTCGCTCGAGATCGATCCCGACTTCTCCGAAGCCGACGATGCGCGTCGGCTGCTCGAGACCGTCAGCCCTTCCGACGCCGAACGAGCGAGTCCCTCCTAGGAGCCGTGACCCGTCGGGCGGGACGCCTCTGGTTCTGGGGCAGCGCAACCGCCGCCCTCGCGCTCCACGCCCTGCTGCTGTTCGGCGGCGAGGGCTTGCACGGCGGGGGCGACCTCGGGCCCCACCTGCGCCTGATCCAGCGGATGGGCGACGCGCCCGCGCTCCGCAACGTCTACCCGCCCGCCTACCACGCGCTCGGGGCCCTGCTGGCGCCCTGGGTCGGGCTCGCGCTCTTCCCGAAGCTGTTCGCCCTCGCCAGCGCGGCCGCCCTGATCGGGGGCTTTCGCACCTTTCAGAGGGCGGCGGGCCTCCCCGACGCGGCCGCCGCGATCTTCGCCTGGGCCCCGTACACCTTCGCCCTGTCCTGGTGTCTGCCGAAGATCGAGGTCGCCGGTTACGCCCTCGCCCTCGCCGCCCTGGGGCAGCTCTCGAGACGCCGCTACCCCGCCCTCGCCCTGCTCGTCGTCGCGACGTTCGCGGTGCACACCGCTGCCGCGCTCTTTCTGGGATTGTGCGGCGGTGTGATGGCCCTGGCGCAGCGCGACCGCCGCGCGCTGCTGGCGCTGGCCGCGGGCACGCTCGCCGCCACGCCGCTCTTCGCCGCGCATCTCGCCGCGGGCTGCACGCTGGCCCAGGCCCTGCTCTTCTCGCACGGCGACTACCTGCGAACGGCGGATCGCCCCGGCAGTCTGGCGAACTGGGCCTCCTTGCTGGCCCTGGCGAGCCCCGTCGCCCTCGGGGCCGCGCTGTTCGGGGCCCCCGCTCTGTGGCGCGAGCGGCGGCCGGTCGCGCTCACCTGCGGCGTCGTCGTCGCGCTCTACCTCAACGAGCTCTGGCTCGCGCCCTTCGGCGCCCGCACCACCCTCGACCTGATGCGCGGGCTCACGGTCCTCGCGGTCCCCGTCTCGATTGCCGCCGGCATCGGCCTCGCAAAGCACCCGCGGTGGGCGGCCGCGGTGATCGCGGCCTGCGCCGTCTGGGCGATCGGGGTCGCCGCGCTCGTCGTTCCGGGCTCCTGCAGCGTCCGGCCGATCGACCTCGCCGGGGTCGAGGCGTTGAGCGTAGACCGCTGCACCTTCCGCTGGAAGGCGCCTCGCGGGCGAACCTTGCGCCGGGAAAGCCCGGCGCTCAGTCCACCCGGCCTCCCAGCCCGGCGAGCTGGGCGCGGATGAAATCGTCGTTGGGTCCGCCCCGCTCGAGCGCGCGCCGAAATGCCTGCGCCGCCAGCTGCTTGTCGCCGTGCGCATAGTATGCGTTGGCCAGCATGACCAGCTCGATCTGCGTCGGGTCCTCGCGCGCGGACATCGTCTCGATCCAGCCGGCGGCGATCTCGCGCACGACGGCCCGGAACTTGGGATGGTCGCGCACCGGTGCCCAGGTCGGGTCGGTCAGCAGCTGCTCGAAGCGGTTGTAGCCCCGCTCCATCGCCGCGCGCACGCCAGCGACGGCGCCGTCCACGTCGCCCATCTGGGCAGCGCTCTGCCCCCGTCGCAGGCCGGCCGCCGCCCCGTTCGGGTAGTGGGCGGCGGCGTCCGCCATGACCGTCGCCGGCGAGCGCCAGACCGCCGCGCGCCCGTGGCTGTGCACGGCAAACAACGCCGCGGCAGCGACGCCGAGCACCAGGCCCGCCCGCCCGGCGAGACGCCGCGCCCGGAACGGCTCGCCGAGCCGCGCGGCCAAGCGGCTCGTGTGCGCCTCGATCCATCCGGGCAGGCTGTCGAGCACCTCGTTCCCCGCGAGCAGCACGGCGCCGATCAGGCCGGGGAGGATGAAGTAGAGGTAGCGGTCCGCCATCGGGTACAGGAAGGGGAAGACCTGGGAGATCGGCGCGTACGAAACCACCGCCCACGCCCAGTACGCCGCTTCCACCTTGCGCCCGCGCAGTACGACGACGAGGCGCCAGGCGAGCAACCCGAGCACCACCAGCGAGGCGAGCCACCAGGGATCGAGAACGGAGAAGGCCGGCTCCGGATCGTGGAAGGCCGACAAGCCGTAGGAGGTGGCGGCGATCACCAGGTAACGCATCCCCAGCGCCAGCACGGTGCGCACCAGGACGAAGGGCGTCTCGTGGAGGATCGCCTCGGCCGCGCCCGCCCGCTGGTGGGCGATGAACTCGACGACGGCGTAGGCGGCGAAGGCCGCCGCCATCACCGCGTACCACTTCCAGCGCAGGCGCTCGCGGGGACGCTGCGTCCAATCGAACAGCAGGGCGACGGGGAGGACGAAGGCGGCCGTGGGCTTCGCAAAGAGCGCCAGGACGAACAGCAGGCACGCGAGCCCCGGCCGTCGCGGCATGGCCAGCAGCGCGAGCAGCGAGAAGAACAGCGACGAGCTGCTCTTGAGCTGCGAGATCCAGGCCACCGCCTCGACGTTGGCGGGGTGGAGCAGGAAGATGACGCCGCCGAGGATCGCCCCGGCCCGCGGAATGCCCGTCCGGAGGAACAGGGCGACGAGCAGCACCGAGGCCAGGCAGTGGAAGACGACGTTCACGACGTGGTGCCCGTAGACGCGGTCGCCGAACGCCTCCCAGGCAGCGGTGTGGAGCAGCAGGTGGACGGGCGTGTAGTTCACGACCGCGGTGGTCGCGCCCCCGAGAGGAACGAAGAGGGCCCCGACGCGTTCGACGCTCAGCTCGTGGACGTACGAGTTGTTCGCGACGTAGTGCCAGTCGTCGGAGACGAAGGCGCCTTTCAGCGCCGGCTCGTAGACGCTGAGCGCGGCGCCGAGAAAGACGGCGAAGAGCAGGGTCCCCGTTCCGAACGAGAGCCGCCCCCGGTGCGCGGGAGTCTCGCCGCTCGACGTCCGCTCGCCGCGGCGCGTTCTCCGGTCAGCGGCTGCGATCGTCGTCTCCTTCCGCGCCGCCACCGTCCGCCGCCGGGCTCGCGGGCGGGCCCCGTCGTGCACGCACCGCTTCGAGCTCGGCGCGCACCGTGCCTTCCAGCGGCCCTCCCGCGCGCAGCGCCGCCTCGAACGCGGCCTCCGCTTCCTCGTATTCATCCCGCACGACGTGCGCGAGTCCGATCACGCGAAGTTTCGCCTGGGTCGCGTAGCCCCGCTCGTAAGCGCGCTCGATCCACCGCCCCGCGATGTCGCGCACGAAGCCCTGGAAGCTCGGCGTGTGCGCGATCGGCACCAGCCCCGGGTCGGCAAGGATGTGGGTGAAGCTGTCGATCCCGCGGTCGGTGGCAATGCGGAGCTCCGCCACCGCGGTCTCGACGTCGCCGACCTGGGCGGCGCTGCGGGCGCGCAGGAAGGCGGCGGTCCCACCCTCGGGATAGTGCAGCGCCGCATCGACCAGCAGCCTCGTCTCGTTGCGCCAGAGCGGCGCGCGCTCGGCGCTGCGCACCGCGAACAGCGCCGCCAGGCCGAGCGCAGCGAGCGCCCAGGCCCGGGCGAAGCTCCGGGGCGAGATCCGCCCGAGCACGCTGGATGCCGGCGCGGTCGCGACGCGCGACTGGACCTCCATCCCTACGAAGAGGACGCCCCCGATCAGTCCCGGCAGAAGGAAGTAGAGGTAGCGGTCGGCGACGGGATGGAGAAACGGGAAGAGCTGCGACACGATCCCGAAGGAGGCCGCCGCGAACACCCAGTACGCAGCCTCCTCGCTGCGGCGGCGCAGGCTCAAGAATGCGCGCCCGGCCAGGAGCGCCCCGGCCGGCAGCGCCGCGAGCCACCAGGGGTCGAGCCACGAGAACGCCGGTCCCGGCTCCTGGAACGTCGACAGGCCGTAGGACGTGGCCGCCATCACGAGGTAGCGCAGCCCGACGGCGGCGATCGTGCGCAGGTGGACCCCGCGGTCGTCGTAGGCCGGGACGTCGACGCCCCCCAGGTGGGCGAAGGAGGCGAACTGCGGAATCGCGAACAGGGCGAGCCCGACGGCCCACACCGCCAGCCAGGCCCAGCGCCTCGCCGAGCCCCCGGGCTCACCCCGCCACGCCCAGACGAAGGCCGCCGCGGCGGGAAGGGCGGCCGCGGCGGCCGCCTTCGTGAGCAGCGCCGCGCCGAAGAACAGGGCTGCGAGCGCAGGGTGCCGGCGGAGGGCGAGCAGTGCGGCCAGGGAAAGCGCGAGGGCGCCGCTCGTCTTGAGCTGGGAGATCCAGGCCACCGCCTCGACGTTGGCCGGATGCACGACGAACAGCAGCCCCCCGAGCAGGGCGCCCTGGCGCGGGATCCCCGAGGCGATCAGCAGGGCCACGAGCAGCACCCCGTTGGCGGCGTGCACGATCAGGTTGACCCAGTGGTAGCCGCGTACGTCGTCGGCGAACATCTGCCGCTCGAGGCCGGTCACCAGGAGGTGCACCGGCGCGTAGTTCGAGGTGTAGAGCTTGGCCGGGGCGCGGGGATCGATGATGGAGAGCACGTTCTCGCGGCTCAGATCCTCCGTGTAGGAGTTGGTGACGATGTAGCCGTAGTCGTCGGACAGGAACTCACCGCCGAGGGACGGACGGTACAGGATGAAGACGAGCACCAGGAAGCACGCGAACAGGAGCAGCGGCCAGCCCGCCGGCCAGGCTCTCGGCGTCGGCTGGGGCGCGGGGACGTCGCTCACCATGAACGTCGAGTCTACCAAGCTCCGATGACCGCGAGAGGCCGCCGTCGGCGACGCGTGCGCGCGGCTGTGCGGGCCGTGTTCGCCGCCGGCTGCCTGTGTGCGTGCGGCGAAGCGCCGGTCGTGGCCGGGGCGCCCTCCGAGGGTCTGGTCTTCGTTCGCGTCGTCGACGGGTCGACCGAGGTGATGCGCGCGCGGCTCGCCGACGGAGCCGTCCGGCCGCTGACGCAGACCGCCGACCGGGAGGAGAGCTGGCCCTACTGGTCGCAGGGCGCCGGGCTGCTGGTCTTCCAGACCCGCGCGCCGGATGCCGGGGCGCCGACCGACCTCGTCCTGTGGGATTCGCGGACCGGGAAGGAGCGGCCCCTGGCCGCGACGCCGACACGCGACGAGCGCTGGCCCGGCTGGTCCCCGGACGGGCGACGCCTCGCGTACGCCTTCCGGGGCGGCCGCCCAACAGCGGGCGTCGCGATCGCCAACCCCGCGACCGGCGACGCTCGGATCGTCGCCGAGTCCGGAGCCCGGGACTTCTTCCTGCGCCCGAACTTCGACCCGGTCGGCGAGCGCCTGGTCGCGCAGCGGCGCGGGCCCGACGGCCGGGGCTCGCACCTGTGGATCCTCACGGGCTCCGCCCCCGCGCAGCCGCTCACCCGCGATCCCGCCTGGTTCGACATGAAGGCCTGGTTCACGCGCGACGCCTCGCGTGTGATCTACGCCCGGCGACCGGCGGCGGGCGGGCCGCACGACATCGTGAGCGTCGCGCCCGACGGCTCCGATCTCCGGATCCACGCAAGCGACCCGCGCGCCGACGACCACTCGGCGGGGCCCTCGCCCGCGCGCGACGAGTTCGCGTTCGTCTCCGACCGGGCGGGCAGCTTCGACGTCTTCGTCGCGGACCTCGAGGGCGACCGCATGCGCCGGGTCACCCGCACACCGGACGTGCACGAGT
>Ga0224512_10001709_pt1 | contig 20813 bp, 19 predicted proteins | sample SF_May12_sed_USG_4_FD_169103 | JGI IMG/M metagenome (GOLD analysis project Ga0224512, IMG submission 169103) | Sediment microbial communities from San Francisco Bay, California, United States - SF_May12_sed_USGS_13 | ecosystem: Environmental > Aquatic > Marine > Sediment | place: USA... | reverse complement strand
TTCGCGCATCAATTTTTCCGACAGGTCGTGCCAGCCGTGGTAGCGCTCCTCGGCCAGGGCGAAGACGGTCCGCACATTGGCGTCACCGGGCATGGAGGGAAAGAAAGGCATGGCAGCGACCTCTGGGTCAGACGTTCATGCGCACCATCATGCGCTCGGGATAGCGGGTACCGGCGACCGCCCCGGGCGGGCAGATTTCCTCGATCCGTGCGAGATCCTCGGCAGTGAGCTTCACCTCCAGCGCCTTCAGATTGTCCTCCAGGTGGGCGCGGCACTTGGATGACGGTATGGGCACGATGTCGTCCCCCTGATGCAGCACCCAGGCGATGGCGAGGCAGGGCAGGCTGAGGCCCTTTTCCGCCGCCATCTCTTCGAGCTGAGCCAGGATTTTCGCGTTATGGGCCATGTTCTCTGCCGAATAGCGCGGGTAGGTCTTGCGGGTATCGCCTTCGGGGATGTCGTCGGCCGAATGGACCTGGCCCGAGAGGATGCCGCGGCCCAAGGGCGAATAGGCCATGAACCCCATGCCCTTTTCCCGGGCGTAATCGTGGTTGCCGTATACCAGGGGATCGCGGGAGAACACCGAAAGCTCGAACTGCAGGGAGGCGATGGGATGCACCGTCCAGGCCCGGGCCATGGATTCGGGCGAGGCTTCGGACAGCGCGATGTAGCGGGTCTTGCCCTCCTCCACCATGCGGGCCATGGTGCCGACCGATTCCTCGATCGGAACCTCGCGGTCGACCCGGGACATGCAGAGGATGTCCAGGCAATCGGTTTCGAGCCGCCGCAGGCTTTCTTCACAGATCATGCGCAGATATTTCTCGCTGCCGGCGCCGCGATTGAGGTCGTTCTCGTCCCTGGGCGGCGGCGCGCCGGACTTGGAGTGAATGACCACCTGGTCGCGTCTTCCCTTGATTGCCCTCCCGATCAGGGTCTGGTTGTGCCCTTCGCCGTAGGAATAGGACGTATCGAGGAAATTGACGCCGAGATCCATCGCCCGGTGGATGGTGGCGATGCACTCATCGTCGTCTTGGGCTCCGTAACAGCCCGACATGCTCATGCAACCGAGTCCCATCCGCGAAACGGTGTAATCGGTGACTGTGCCGAATGGAATCATCTGCATGGGCGCCGTCTCCCCTCATCGATTACGTGATGTCCTGACGCGGCCTCTTCCCGGGCCCGGATTGCCCGGAACCGTATCGCCGCCGTCCCCGGCTGGCAAGGGCCGTCGCCCGCGTTCCCAACGTGAATTTGCTGAGATCTTTGGATTTGGGTTCTTTACCGCCCCGGGCCCGGTATGCGAGAATGCTTATACTTCTAATCAAATATTGGCCTGTTCCGCTCGGGGGCGGGCCGCGGAGGCACCGGCCCCGGCGGGCCGCAACGGGCCAAGGAAGGGAAACGGACAATGCGCGAAGTTCACACGCTCAACAGCAAGTCAGCCGCCGTCAAGAAACGGCTGGATTACCCGGTCATCGATGCCGACGCCCATGTGCTGGAATGCGAATGGGCGCTGATGGACTACGTCCGCGACATCGGCGGGCCCAAGATCGCCGCCAAGTTCGAACAGACCGGCCGTCCCGGCTATACCTCGTCCCATCGGTCGATGTTCTGGGCGGCGCCGTCCGGCAAATACACCATCGACCGTGCCACCTGCATGCTGCCGAAGCTCTACGCCGAGCGCCTGGAAGATGCCGGTATCGATTTCGCAATCGTCTACACCACCTACGGCATTTCCGCCAACCAGGTGCGCGATGACGAGATGCGCCAGGTTCTGGCGCGCTCGCTCAACACGCTTTATGCCGAAATGTTCGACGAGGTGAAGGACCGCATGACGCCGTCGGCGGTCGTGCCCACCTGGACCCCGGAAGAGGCGATCAGCGAGCTGGAGTACTGCGTCAATACGCTCGGCCTCAAGACCGTCACCATTTCCGGCGAAGTGCGCGACGCGGTCCCCGAAGTCGCCGCAGTCGATCCCAAGCTCGGCGAGCTGACCCAGCGGGTGACGTCGATCTGCATGGAGCCGCGGGACGGCAATGACTATGACCCGTTCTGGCAGAGGTTGATCGACCTCAAGGTCCTGCCGGCGGGCCATTCCGGCGCCCAGAAGACCCAACGCCGCCAGTCGCCAAACTGCTATTCCTTCAACCGGCTCGGCACGTTCTCGGTGGGCAACGAATTTTTCGCCCGCTCGTTGTTCTTCTCCGGCGTCCTGAAGCGCTTCCCGCAGCTCAACGTGGCTTTCCTGGAGGGCGGCGTCGCCTGGGCCTCGCAGCTTTACAACGACCTCATGGAAATCTTCGAGAAGCGCAACCTCGACTGGATTTACGAGCATCAGGATCCTTCCAAGCTCGACATCGAGCTGATGGAGGAAATGTTCGACCGCTACGGCCACATGTCCTACATGACCAAGGAAAAATGGCGCGCGTGCCAGGAGCTGCCTCAGTCCCAGATCAACGAGACCCGGCCGATGAACGATTTCGAGGCCGCCGGCGTCACCACCCGGGAAGAGATCCGCGACCAGTTCGTGCCGAACTTCTATTACGGCGCGGAAGCCGACGACAAGATGACGGCTCTCGCCTTCAACGAGAAGATGAACCACTTCGGCGTCAAGCTGAAGGCGATCTTCTCCTCCGATATCGGCCATTGGGACGTGCCCGACATGTCCGGCGTCCTGCACGAAGCTTGGGAAATGGTCGAGCATGGAACCATCACAGAGGACGACTTCAGGCTGTTCGTCTTCGAAAACACGGCCGAAATGCATACCAAGATGAACCCGGACTTCTACAAGGGCACCGTGGTCGAGGACGCCGTCACCAAGCTGATGGCGGGCCGCCAGAAGACATCGGCCTCGGCCGCCGAATAGCCTTTCCTGTGATTCTGAAGGCCCCGCGGCTCGGAAACGGGTCGCGGGGTTGATTTTGGCGAATGGCTTCAATCACCCTCTTTCAGTTTCAATGAAGCCGCCTCTGACGAATGGATGTCCCGGACAAGCCGGGGCATGACAAGCGTTTCATTAGCGCAATCGTCATCGCCCGGTTTATCCGGGCGATCCGTGAGGGGCGTCATGACGGAGCCTGACGGTTTCAAGCACCGGATACGCGGCCCCAACCTACTCCATCCCAACGAAAGCCGCCGGTTCGCGGCACACCATCCCTGCGGCATCGGGCCCCAGGGACCCGTCCCACAGGCTGCCGTTGAACCGCCCGCCGGTCACGCCGTCGGAGCCCGGCGAACACAGCCAGATCAGCACCGGGTTCATGACATCCACAGGGAGAAGGCTCTGGCCCGGTTTTTTCTCCCGCTCCGGATCCGAATCGCAGGCGCCCCCCGGCAGAAGCGCATTGCAGGTGACCCCGGTGCCGGCGAGGTCCTTGGCCCAGATATAGGTTTCCGCGTCCACCGCCGCCTTGGTGACGCCGTAAGGGCTGTTGGCGCGGCCCGAGAAGTTATGCACCGAGGTCGTGAGATTGATGATCTTGCCGCGTCCCTGCTCGATGAAATAGGGTGCCACGGTATAGGCCATAAAGAAGGTGCCGGTGACATTCACCTCCACGGTTTCCTTGTAGATCTGCGGATTGGTCTCGTAAAACGGAAAGGAATTGCCGGTCGGCGGCAGGCCTGGACCCCGATGGGGACGGCGCGCGTTATTGACCAGAACGTCGAGGCCGTGGAAGGCCTCCAGGGTTTGAGCAAGACAGGCCCGGCAAGACGCCAGGTCCGTAATATCGGTTTTGAGGGCGAACGCGCGGTCGGGCCCCGCGGTGGCGGCGATCTCGCTCGCGACAACGCGGAGCGCATCGAATGCGGGCGATGCCAGGACCACCCGGGCCCCCTTTTCCGCCAGGCCCAGGCTCATCGCCCGGCCGAGGCCGCGGTCGGCGCCGGTCACGATGACAACGCGGCCATCGAGGTCGATGTCGGGCAAGGTTCTATCTACCATAACGGGTTTCCTCCCTCTTCTTTATTGATTTGGTTTAACGCACGAATATACGGATATGCTGGCCTCTGGGGAAGAGCGCGATTAGAGTTGCGTCATGTTGAGATTGCGCCTGCCGACCGTCGGCTTTTTCCTGGTTGTCACCCTTGCTACCCTTTTGGGACTGTTGCTTGCTGGGCCTCCGGCCGCCGCGCAAGACCGGTCCAGCGTCTCGCTGCTGCTGGAAAACGACAGCTTCGGCGGCTCCGACCGGCACTACACCAATGGGCTCAAGGCAAGCTGGCTCAGCCGCAAGGACCAGTTCACCGACTTCAGCCATTGGCTCGCGCGCGCCCTGCCCCTTTTTCCGGAAACGGGAGAACGGCGGGTCGGCTTCGCAATCGGCCAGAACATGTACACGCCCACTGATATTGCCGCTACCACGCTGCAGACCGAGGACCAGCCCTATGCCGGCTGGCTGTATGGCGAGGTCGGCCTGGTCTCCAAGACCGACGACCGCCATGATGCGGTTTCGATCTCCATCGGCGTCATCGGCCCCGCCTCCCAGGCCGAGAATGCCCAAAAATTCTGGCACGACACCTTCGGCTTCAGCGAGCCCAAGGGCTGGGACAATCAGCTGGAGAACGAACCGGCCCTCAACCTCACCTACATGCACAGCCGGCGCTTCTTCAAGGAGGACTTGCCGCTTTTCGGCCTCGATGCCGACGTCATCCCCCATGCGGGCGTCAGCCTCGGCAATGTCTTCACCTATGCCGCCGCGGGCCTGACGCTTCGGCTCGGTGACGATTTCAAGGGCGATTTCTCCGGCCCCGACCGCATCCGCCCTTCGATGCCGGGCGCCGTGCATTTCGAGCCGCCGGGCGGCTTGTTCGGCTGGTATGTCTTCGCCGGGGTCGAAGGCCGGGCCATGGCGCGGAACATCTTCCTCGACGGCAATACCTTCACCGACAGCCATAGCGTGGATCGGAAACTCTGGGTCGGCGACGCGCAGATCGGCTTGGCCCTGATCTTCCGCCGCTTCCGAATCACCTATACCCAGGTGCTGCGCACCATCGAATTCGACGGCCAGGACCATCCCCACAATTTCGGGGCACTCAGCTTGACCGCGAATTTCTGATACGCCACGCTCTCACGCCGCGGGCCGGTAGAACGCCGCATCGCCGGCGACCGTGGTGCGGTGCAGGCGGCGGATATCGTCCATGCCGTAGCCGCCGACGGCGCGGTGGTTGACCGAGCGGTTGTCCCACAGCACTACGTCCCCGTCGCGCCATTTGTAGCGCAGGTGATACGGCGCCCTGCGGTCGGTCAGATACGAAAAAAGCGCATCCAGGATCGCCTGGGCCTCGGTCTCGTCCATGCCGTCGATGGCGATGGTGAAGCGCGGGCTGGCATAGACCGAAGGCCGCCCGGTTTCCGGATGGGTGCGCAGGAGGGGCTGGCGGGCATGGGGCCGTTCGCGCGCGGATTCTTCGTAATTCTCCTGGGCATCGGGGCGGCTGGTCGAAATGATCGCCCGGGGATTGAGCAATTTCGAGGCATGATGAACGCCGAACCTTCCGGCGATCCGGCGGCGCAATTCCTCGGGCAGGGCGTCATGGACCGCATGCATGTCGCAGAACTCGGTGTCGCCGCCGCGCGTCGGCCGCCTGACCGAATGAAGCAGCGTCATCTTGGCCGGAACAGCGTGGTGCGAAGAATCGGAATGCCACATGTCTCCCGCGTCGATCACGCCGATGGGACGGCCGTCCGGCCCGATTTCGTTGGTGAGCAGCAGCACATAGGGGTTGTCGGGATGGCGGTAGCGCCGGTTGGCATGTTCCCCGATCGGGCCGAAGCGCCGGGTAAAATCCACCTGCTGGTCGGCGGATATGTCCTGGTCGCGGATCGCCAAGACATGGAAATCGAGGAAGGCCTGATAGAGCGCGTCGAATTCGCCGTCCGCAATCGGTCGGGAAAGATCAATCCCCGTCACCTCCGCCCCAAAGGTGGCATCGGCGAAGGGGGTAACGATCATCGCCGCGATCCCCTGCGCCTCAAGCGGCCCGCTGGTCGGTATACGTCCGGTCGCCGGCAACGACGGTGCGGTGCAGGCAGCGGATGTCGGGAAGTCCGTAGCCGCCGACCGCCCGATGGCAGACGCAGCGGTTGTCCCAAAACACCAGATCATTGTCCTGCCACTTGTGCCGGTAATGCCAGCGGCGCTTGCGGTCGGTGATATAGGCGAACAGCTCGTCCAGGATCGGATCGGCTTCTTCCTCCGTCATCCCCTGGATGCCGAGGGTGAAGCGCGGCGAACAATAGAGCGCCTTGCGCCCGGTTTCCGGATGGGTGAGGACCAGCGGCTGCAACACATCCTCGCGTGTATTGGCCTGCATCTCGTAGAAATCCTTGGCACCGGGCCGGCCGGGGGAAATCGTAACGCGCTTGTTCTTCACCTTGGAGACGTGATGAATGCCGAGCTTGCCCTCGATTTTGGCCTTGGTCTCCTCGGGCAGGTCTTCATAGACCTTGTACATGTTGCAGAACTCGGTATCGCCGCCCTTGGAGGGATGGCGCACCGATTGCAGGATGGTGATCATGGACGGCACGGTGTGGTGCGAGGAATCCGAATGCCAGAAATCGCCACCGTCGACGACGCCGACGGCCGAGCCGTCGGGCCGGATCTCGTTGGACAGAATCATGACGCGGTTGCTGTCCCCATGGGTATGCTGGACGTTGTCCGGGATCTCAAGCTCGCCCCACTGGGACGAAAACGCGACCTGCTCAAGGGGCGTCAGGTGCTGGTCTCTGATGACCAGGACCTGATATTTCAAGAACGCGTCGTGCAGGGCGGTCCTGGTTTCCTCGTCCATGGGCACGGACAGGTTTACCCCGGTGACCTCGGCGCCGATGATGTCGGATACGGGCGTGACTTCCATGGTCGGTGTTTTCTCCGCTCAAGAATCATTCGTTTTCTAATAATAAGCCCCGCCCCCTGGTTCGGTCAAATCCGCTGAAAAACGGCGAATCGCGGGACTTTGGTCTTAAGATAGGCCGCGCCAGGCCGCAGGCAAGGCCGGAGACAGGGGAGATCGCCATGGGGGAAATGGTCGCATTGATCGGCGTCGGCAAGATGGGCCGCGCGCTGCTGCACAGGCTGAAACTGCAGGGCCATGATGTCGCCGCTTTCGACATCGCAAGCGAGCCCATGGAGACGGCCCGCGCGCTTGGCGCAGAGACCGCCGCCTCATCGGCGGAAGCGGCCCAAGCTGCTGCCATCGTTCACGTCTTCGTCCACAACGACCAGGAAGTGTTCGACGCGACCCTCGGCCCCGCAGGGGTGCTCGAAGGGGCGAAGCCCGGCACGCTCGTGCTGCTCCATTCCACCATCCTGCCGGCAACCACGTTCCGCGTTGCGGAAGCGGCGGGAACGCGTGGCATCGACGTCTTAGACGCAGCCGTCACCTCGGTTCCCCGCCGCCTGCAGGCCGGGGAAGGAAACTTCCTGGTCGGCGGCCGGGAAGAACTGGTGACCCGGGCCCGGGCGCATCTCCTGCCGCTCGGAAAGAGCGTCCATCATTTCGGGCCGCTTGGCGCCGGCAACACCGCCAAGATCGCCAAGAACCTGACCAATGCCGTGGAGCGGGTGATGCTGGCCGAATGTGTGCGGATCGTGGAGACCGCGGGACTCGACGTCAGCCAGTTCCTCAATATGGCCCGAGATGCGAGCAGCGGTGCCATGGTCCAGACCTGGGAACGCTTCATCCGCTTCGACGATGCCGGCCATGCCGGCCCGGCGCGCGCCCGCGGCCTTCTCAGCAAGGACGTCCAACACGCGGCACGGGTGGCGGGCGAACTCGGCCTCGACCTTCCGGTGACCCGCGCGACCGCCGAAACCGCGCTCAAGTGGCTCGCCGCCTGGGCCGAAGAGCCGGCATCCGGCCCCGCCAAGGACGCGGGCTGAGGCCCAGCCGAAAAAAGTCAATGCATGGCCGCGCCGCCGTCCACCACCATGGTCTGGCCGGTCATGAAGTCGCTTTCCGCCGACGCCAGGAACACCACGGCACCGGTCAGATCTTCCGGCCGTTCGTGACGCTTGAAACAGCGGGTGGCGGGGGTCGCGGAATTCTCGTATTCGTCCCGGCCCTCGAGCGCTTCCGACAGCGTCATCCCCGGCGCGATGGCGTTGACGCAGATGTTGTCGTCGCCCAGTTCCCGCGCCATGACCCGGGTCATGGCGATCACCGCGCCTTTCGAGGCGACGTAATGGCACAGCCCGGGTGATCCCTTGAACACCGTGCCCGAGGCGATGTTGATGATCTTGCCGTAATGGCGCTTGCGCATGTCGGGCACCACCGCCTTGACGCATTCGAACACGCCGCGGGTGTTGACGCTCATCACCTTGTCCCAGGCGTCGGACGTGATGTCCATGAAATGGCTGCGGTTGAGGTCGGCGAAGACCGCGGCATTGTTGACGAGCACGTCCACCTTGCCGAATTTGGCGACGGTTTCAGCGACCAGGTCGGCCACCGCGGCGGCGTCGGTGACGTCGCATTTGATGCCGATCGCGTCGCCGCCCTGTTGCCGGATGATGTCAACGGTCCGCTGGGTATCGCGGATGTCGGTGGCGCAAACCTTGGCGCCTTCGGCCGCCAGCGCCTTGGCATAGGCGATGCCGATGCCCCGCCCCGCCCCGGTCACGATCGCCACCCTGTCTTCGAGTCTTGGCACGGTTTTTCCCCTTTGATCCTCTGTGGCAGACGAATATAACCGATGAAGCCAATAACAAACCAAGGGAGTTCTTCATCATGGCCAAGCCCAAGGTCTTCGTCTTCGCGCCCATCCGGGAATCCGATGAGTGGCAACAAACCTTCGAGGATGCCGGTTGCGAGCTGGTGCTCGGCAATGCCGATTGGCACAATCCGCACGGCAATAACGAAGAGGAGATGATGGAAATGGCCAAGGGTGCGGTTGCCCTGATGGGAACCTCCATCCGCTCCAGCCCGATCACCACCAGGATCATGGATGCCGCCGGGCCCGACCTTCGGATTATCGCCAAATGCACCATCGGGGTCGATGACGTGGACGTGGCCGGCGCCACCGCCAAGAACGTCATGGTCACCCACGCGCCGACCGAATCCAACTGGGGCGGCGTGGCCGAGGGCACCATCGCCATGATCCTGACCATCCTGAAAAAGGCGCGCGAACGCGACCGCACCATGAAGGAAGGCATCTGGCGCCTGCCGGAATTGCAGGGGCTCTATCTCGGCTCCCGCGAGCAGGACGACTATCCCGGCATGACCGTCGGCATCGTCGGGATGGGCCGCATCGGCAGCAGGGTCGCGAAGCTCCTGAAGCCCTGGGGCTGTCCCATGATCGGCTGCGATCCTTACGTCCCCGATTCCCATTTCGACGAGCTGGGCGTCGAACGGGTCGATTACGACACGCTGTTGTCGCGCGCGGAGATCATCACTTTCCACGTCACCTTGACGCCGGAAACGCGGCAGATGTTCAACGCCGAGGCGATCGCCAAGACGCAGCCGGGCACCATCCTGATCAACGATTCCCGCGGTCAGGTGGTGAACGGCGACGCGCTATGCGATGCATTGGAATCCGATCACATCGCGGCTGCGGCGCTCGACGTGTTCGAAGACGAGCCGGTCGATCCCGACGCGCGAATCTTGAAGATGGGCGACAAGGTATTGCTGTCGCCGCACATGGTGTCGTCCAACCTGCGCGGTGGCTTGCACCCCGGGTTGATCTGGGCCACCAAATGCGTGTTGTCGGCACTCCGCGGCGAGGTGCCCGAAGCGGTCTTCAACAAGGACGTGCTGCCGACCTGGGAGCAGCGCTACAAGGCGAAGAACATCCTGCCCTCCTAAGAACGTTGCGGGCCCCGGTCGCGGTCCGGCGCCGGGGCCGGGGCCGGAACCTGATCCATGGACATCGCGATCTACCGGGAACGGATCAAGGGCGAGCTCGACGCGCTGGCGCAGGCGAGTGCCGACGCCAGGGACGCCCGGGCGCCGGTGGAATTGGATCAGCAAAGCGTCGGGCGCCTGTCACGCATGGATGCCATGCAGGTCCAGGCCATGGCCAAGGAGACCGAACGCCGCCGCAAGGCCCGGATGGAGGTGCTCCGCGGCGCCATCAAGCGGATGGATGCGGGAGAGTTCGGCTTCTGCACCGCCTGCGGCGAGGAGATCGCGGAAAAGCGGCTGGATCTGGATGCGGCCGTTGCGACCTGCATCGATTGCGCGGCGGGCGGGCGGCGGGGGCGTTAAGCCCGGCCCGCCGCGCCCTCGGCGCGGGCGCGCAGCATCAGGTACCCCCAGGAACCGGCAATAGCCGCCATCAGGTGCTTGATGGTATGGCCGGAAATCAAGCCGCCGGTCGCCTGGAAGACCGCGGCGTCGAAAAAATCAAACCCTATGGCGGCGGTATAGCAGGCGAGCGCGGCAACGAGGTAGCGCTTCTGGCCGAAGGCGTGGGCGAATCCCAAAAGCATCACCAAGGCCGACGTGAAGACGGTCGCCTGAAGGGCGAAATAAAACCTGAGATCATCGACCCAGCGCCAATAAAGCAGCGTCGCCACCCCGACCAAGACAATCGCCGGCAACAGCTTTTCAAGGCGCGGCTCCACATGTTCGGCCAGCAATGCCGTATAAAGCGCGGTGAATGTGATGGCCATGGCAAGACGGTCCCAGAACAGCGTCGCGTTAGAAGGTGCCCAGTGGTAATAGCCCGAGCCGAAGGTGACCAGAACGAAGCCCGCGAAGAACACGCGCCACGCCCTAAACGCGCCGTCCGGTTGCCGTCTCAGGCAAAGGCCGAGGCCGAGAACGCCCGGCACGAGAAACGTGAGATTGGAGCTCAGATCACCGAAATTCGGGATCCCCGCAAGCGGGCGTTTGTCTGCGAAGTCGTGATAGGACGGCGGCTGGGGAAAGGGATCGGCGAAGACGAGCGCCCCCAATCCGGCCGCAACGGGAATGGCGCAAAGGATGCAATGCTTCCAGCCCCACTTGGCTGTCATTTTTGCTCCGACCTTTCTCAGTCGATCTTCCCCGCCTCCAAGGATTCGCGCAAACTCTCGAGCTCGAGCCAGCGCGCTTCGGCGGCTTCGATTTCCGCCTTCGCCGCTTGCAACCGGGCGGCGCCCGCGGCGAAGCCGTCGGGGTCCCTGACGAAGAAATCGGGCGCGGCGAGGCGTTCGTTCAGGCCCGCGATTTCGGCCTCGAGGTCATCGATGCGGCCGGGCAGGCCGTCCAACTCACGCTGATCCTTGTAGCTCAACTTGCGCGGGCTTCCCTCGCGCCGGCGGTCAGGCCCCGACCCGGCATCAACCTCCTTGGCCGGGCGCTTCGCCTTCACGGCACCCGCGGGAGCGGCCCTGCGCTGGCGGAGATAGTCGCGATAGCCGCCGATATATTCGCTGACCTGGCCGCCGCCCTCCAGCACGATCAGGCTGGTCACCAGCTTGTCGACGAAATCGCGGTCGTGGCTCACCAGGATCAGGGTGCCGTCATAGGCGTCGAGCGTCTCGAGCAAGCGGTCGAGGGTATCCATGTCGAGATCGTTGGTCGGCTCGTCGAGCACCAGAAGGTTCGACGGCCGGGCCAACACCTTGGCCAGCATCAGGCGATTGCGCTGCCCCCCCGAAAGGGTCGCGATGGCGCTCTTGGCATCGTCTTCATCGAACATGAACTCCTTGAGGTACCCCACCACATGGCGCAAATGGCCCCGCACGTTGACCTGATCGCCGCCGTCCGGGCAGAGGAATCGCCAAGGCGTCTCCGCCGCATCGATGTCGCGCCGGGCCTGATCGAAATAGGAAATTTCGGTGCGCCGGCCGAGCCGCACCCGGCCGCTATCGGGTTCGAGTTCCCCCAACAACAGGCGCAGCATGGTGGTTTTGCCTGATCCGTTGGGCCCGATCAGGCCGACCCGGTCGCCGCGCATGATGCGGGTCGTGAAATCCCGCACGATGGGGGTTTCGCTGCCGCCATTGCCGGTAAAACTCTTCGAGACTCGGTGGAGGTCGGCCACCATCTGGCTTGCCGGCGGGCCCTCCCCCGCCGCCATCGCCACCGATGAACGGCCGACCTGACGCTGGCGGCGCGCTTCGCGCAGGTCTTCGAGTTTCCGCAGGCGGCCCTGATTGCGCTTGCGCCGGGCCGTGACACCCCGGTGCAGCCAGCGGGTTTCGCGTTCGATATGCTTGTTCAGCCGTTCGGCGGTTCTGATTTCTCGGTCGAGGATTTCTTCGGACCAGGCCTCGAATTCGGAAAACCGGCGGTTCATCACCAGCAGGCTGCGCCGCTGCAACCAAAGGGTCGCGGTGGAGACGTTCTCCAGGAAACTGCGGTCATGACTGATGACGAGCACCGTCCCGGGAAATCCCCGAAGCGTGGTTTCCAGCGCCTCGATGGCGGCAAGATCCAGGTGATTGGTGGGCTCGTCCAGCAAAAGGACATCCGGATCCCGCGCAAGCGCCCGGGCCAACGCCGCGCGGCGGTTCTCCCCGCCCGACAGCGGGCCGCCGGTGCGTTCGGGATCGAGCCCCGCCTGGATCAAAGCGTGTTCCGCGCGATGGCGTTCGAGCAGGGCCTTTTCCGCCCGCACCCCGTCGCGCGTCTGATCCGGGCGCCGCACGAAATCGAGCAGGCTTTCGCCTGCCGGGACCTCCTGGTCTTGCGGGACCCAGGCGATGGTGGTGCCCGGCTGGACGAACCGTTCCCCGGAATCGAGGTCGATGATTCCGGCGAGGCACTTCAGCAGGGTCGACTTGCCGGATCCGTTGGAGCCCACCAGGGCGGCGCGCTGGCCGCGTCCGAGATGTACCGTGAGGTCCTCGAACAGGACCTTATCGCTGAAAGCCAGGCGGGCGTTGCGGAGTGCGAGGATGGGCGGCGCCGAAGACATGGTGAGGCCGGAGGCTAGAGCAAAACGCCAATGAGGTGAACCGCCACATCATTCCGCCCGGTCTTCATGCTCCGGACCCGTCCGCAACGGCGCAACGCCCGGTACGATGGACCCGGCGCAGAGAACCTCCGGCTGGACCAGCCGTTGTGACCTTAAGTTCCAAAAATGACCGTCGGCGCTGCGAGGACGCGCCAAACCGTTGCGATTAACTAGCGTTGGCGTTCTGCAGGGCGTCGCGGATCGTCGAGAACGTGGTGTTCAGTTCCGTGCCGACGATGGTGATCGCGGCGATGATGGCAACGGCGATCAGAGCGGCGATGAGGCCGTATTCGATGGCCGTGACGCCTTCGTCGCGATCAAGAGCGGTTTTGATCCAGGTCAAGGCATAGCTAAGCATTAGGTCCTCCCGGGACAAAAAAAACGAACTTCAAAAAGACAAACTTCTTAATGAAGCGGTTACCACAATCGGGACAATTTTAAAATATGTAAAATACATTCAATTTCAAAATGGTACCGGGGATTATTCATTTACCATGTTTACTTCATTAATTGCGCTGGGCCTATCGAATCGCGGACATTGGCGGCCCCGGCATTCGGTTTTTTTGGACGCTTGATTGCATCCCTGTTCCCTATTCGGCGCGCTTTTCCTTCAACTCCGATGTTGCGCGATGATTGGCGGGATTCGCCCGAACCGTTAGAATAGCCAGCCAAGCCGTAAACACCGTCCGCGCAAGATAAGTTCCGCCCAAAACCAAGGGGAAAGAAACATGAGCCTTCGGATCGTCGACGCCGACGCCCACGTCATCGAGACACCACTTACGTTTTCCTACCTGCGTAAGGATGAGGAAAAATATCGGCCCGTCGTCTTGAGCCCTGCCGGGGCCGACAAGATCGAAACCCAGATCGACATGCAAGCAAAGCAGTACTGGCTGGTCGACGGCGCTGTTTGGACCGGGACCCGAAACCAGGACTACACGGAGGTTACGGCGGGCCAGAGGGAAATGGATGACATCGCCGGGCGTCTCGCGCACATGGATCAGATGGGGGTCGACGTCCAAGTCCTGTACCCCACGTTTTTCCTAAGCGGCAAGACCGACGATCCCCGATGGGACACGGCACTGGGGCGGAGCTACAATCGATGGCTCGCCGACATCTGGAAACAGAGCGATAACCGGCTGCGTTGGGCCGCCATTCCGCCGCTCAGGACTATGGACGGGCTTCGCGAGGAGCTCGCCTTCTGCAAGGAGCACGGCGCCTGCGGCGTTTTCCTGGTCGGCATCGAGGACGGCAAGGAACTCGACGACCCCTACTTCTACCCGCTGTGGGAAGCGGCGCAGGAACTCGACCTCGCGGCATGCATCCATTCCGGCAACCATTGCAGCACCTATATGGGGCTGTTCAAGAATTCCTCGACCCGCTTCATGTCGAATCGCTCGCCCGGCGTCGGCGCCTTTCATTCGCTGATCATGCGCGATATCCCGCAAAAATTTCCCGGGATGCGCTGGGGTTTCGTCGAATTCTCGGCCTCCTGGCTGCCCTATGCCATCAACTACACCGAGCTGAGCTATTGGAAGAACCGCAACGATCCGGATTGGCGCTCCACCGATATCCTCAAGCGCAACAACATCTATGTGGCATGTCAGGTCACCGATGACCTGCCTTACATCGTCAAGCAAGTGGGCGAAGACAATCTGGTGATCGGCACCGACTATGGCCATCACGACCAGGCGACGGAGATCGAAGCGATCGGCAAGCTGCGGGACGACGGGGTTCTTCCCGGCCACGTCGTCGATAAGATTCTCGATGCCAATGCGCGGGCACTCTACGGCTTGGATTGATAGCGGGATCAAGCCGCGGGGCGTTTGAGCTGAATTGCTGCACCTTGCAGCCGGAAACCGCCGCCATTTCCGGGAAAATATTCGAAATCGTCACTCGCTTGAGAATTGCTTTTACCAAGGAAGTATGCATTTTTACCCGTTCTAGGGACGACATTCGATCGATTAGAAACCCGGAATACAATCAAAGGAGCATCTTCAGAATGAAGACACTCAGTAAGATATCGGGCATGGCCCTCGTTGCGATCGCGTTGGCGCTGACGGGCTGGACCTCTACTGCAGCGGCTTCCGACTTTACGAAAGCCTTGACCAAGGATTATTTCGCGCTTGCGCGGGTCCAGTATTACTATTCCCACGACAAGTTCGCCGTGAAAGCACGGGCCGCCGATCAGGGCAAGAACGTGCTTCCCGACGATCCGGCCAAATTCAAGAAGCTTCCGTCCGGCGCGGCAGCCGAACTGCGCGACGGTCATGCCCGGCTGATGCGGGCCCTGAATGGCGGCTTCCGGTCTCAGGACCCTAAGCAGGCATCCAAGGCGCAGACCAGCTTCGATTGTTGGCTGTGGGCGGTCGCCGAAAAGGACAAAAAGTGCATCGGCAAGTGCAAGCGCGCTTTCGAGAAGGCCCTTGCCGCTTGGAAGCCGCCGGTCGTGATGAAGCCCAAGCCGGCACCAGCGCCGGTGGCCAAGCCCGCACCGGCCCCGCCGCCGCCGCCGCGTTCGTTCATCGTGTTCTTCGATTGGAACCGCGCCGGCATCCGTGCCGATGCCCTGCGTGTGCTTGAAGCGGCCGCCGCTTACGCGAAGCAACGCGGCTTCACCAAGGTGATGCTGACCGGCCATGCCGACCGGTCCGGTGCAGCCAATTACAACATGGGCCTGTCCCAGCGCCGCGCCGCTGCCGCCAAGGCGGCTTTGGTCAAGCTCGGCCTCTCGGCCGGCGGCATTTCGACAGTCGGCAAGGGTGAAAGCGCGCCGCTGGTATCCACCAGCGACGGTGTCCGCGAACCCCGCAACCGGCGGGTTGAAATCAACTTCTGATAAGACGCAAAAATTGGCAGCAGTGCCGGCCCGCGCCCTTCGGGGCGCGGGCTTTCTTTTGGCCCCGGGGGAATGCGGGGAGCAGTCACAACCGACCAATGCCCGGCCAATCGGATCGTGCGCTATTGCAGTGTCGGCGGTTCGTGACGATGTTCCTTCCCGGGACAATCTCAGGTCCCGAATCCGATCGCGTAGCCAGCCACCCGGACCGCGGGTGTGCCCGCGGCATTTGGGCCACAGAGAGATTCGGGTCACGAATTTTTGCCTATGCGGTGCCGCCGCACCGGCAATTTCCACCGGCATGATCGGTTCGGCGTCGGCTCAGAACCGCGATCGGAACCGCGACGGCCAGGTGGAACCAGGTTCAAATTCCGAGCAGTTTGAACGCGGCCGCCGTTCCCGGGGAGAAGATCGCGGCAACCGCGGCGAAGAAGATCGCAGGGCAAGACCCGGCGACCGCCGCAGCCGTCGAGACGGCAATCCACAGAGGCAAGCCCAACCCGCGAGGCAGCCCAAGCGCGGGAGTCCCGGCCAGCAGCGTCGGGCTCGGCCCGAGAGCCCGCCCAGTCGACGCGACGCCGACCAGGCACGCCAGGCGCGCCAACGCGATGATCGCAAACCCGAACGGCAGTGGCAGGGGGAAATGTCCCGCCGGCCGCGGGCGGTCTATGTCCCGCGGCGCTGGTCGCACCGTGACAGGCCCCACCACAGGCACCCAGCGAACAGGAAGCACGGCCGGGCCTGGTGGTGCGGCGCCGGATGCCGGATCTCTCTCCTGTTCGGTTGCAACGTTTGGGCGCCCCAGACGGTCCTTTACCACAACTTCAGCTACAGCTTTCCCGTCTGGGAGGCCCTGGAATATAACCAGACCGGGGAGACATCCCTTTGGGAATCCGATTGGGGCTATCTCGAGTTCACGCCGACCAGGACATATACCCGAAGATTCGGACGATCTCTGCGCGATTGCCGGGACTTCGTCCGGGTGGTGGTCCAGAACAACGGCGTCGAGCGTCGCTTCAACGGCACGGCATGCCGCAATCCCGACGGTGCCTGGTGGGTCGAATCCTAACCCCAAGGGCCGGATCGGACCGGGCCCAGGTCGGTGCGGCACTCCCGACCGGGTGAGAATTTGAAATTGTCGCCTCGGCGCCGCGCTGCCAAGGCCGCGGGGCTGAGGTGCTTTTCCCCTTTTTGAGCTTTTTGCATTATTCTGCGCCCCAACCGTGATGGCGCGGTGGCCGTAGCCTTGGGCGAGAGGCCGCCACGGACTGCGGCGCGCCAGGTGCCACCCGGTGTCGCCGAGCTGAAAAGAGGTAAAGAACACACAGATGAATGATTCGCTGATCGACGTTTTGGTGCATAGCGTAACATCCGCGGCCGAGGGCATTCGCGCCTTCGAGCTGCATGCCGCAGACGGCCGCGACCTGCCGGCCTTCACCGCCGGGTCGCATATCGATCTGCACCTGCCCAATGGGCTGGTGCGAAACTATTCCCTGGTCAATTCACCGGCCGAACGTCACCGCTACGTCATCGCCGTTTCCCTGGATGCCAACTCCACCGGCGGATCGAAATACCTGCACGAAAACGACCTTCAGGGCGCGGTGCTGAAGATCAGCACGCCGCGCAACAACTTCCCGCTGATAGAAGACGGCGCGCCGAAGATCCTGATTGCCGGGGGGATCGGCATCACGCCGCTTTACGCCATGATCCAGCGCATGGAGGAAATCGGCGATCTCTGGATGCTGTTTTACGGCGCCCGCAGCAGGGCGTGTGCGGCTTTCCGGGAAGAGCTTGAAGCCCTGGACGCCAAGCAACCGGGCCGGGTCAATTTCAATTTCGACGACGAAGCCGGACAGATGCTGGACGTCACTTCCATCGCGGTCCGCGCCCCCTTGGCGGCGCACCTCTATTGCTGCGGTCCCTCCCCCATGCTCGATGCCTTCAACATGGTCACAGCCAACCGCATGCCCGATATGGTCCATGTCGAATACTTCACAGCGCCCACGACCGCGTCCGAGAACGCGGCCGACGCCGCCGATCTGCCGGAGACCTTCACGGTGGAGATCGCCGGGACCGGCCAGAGCTTCGAGGTCAAGAGAGGCCAGTCGATCCTCGGCGTGCTGATGGAAAACGGGGTCTACGCTGCGTCATCCTGCCAGGAAGGATGCTGCGGCACCTGCGTCGTGCAGGTCCTGGAAGGGATTCCCGATCATAAGGATTTCGTCCTCAGCGATCGTGAGCGCGCCACCAACCAGATGATGACGATCTGCGTGTCGGGCAGTAAATCCAAAAAGCTGCTGATCGATCTCGACTGACGGGCCTTGGTCACACCGGGAGACCGGCGATTCTCCAGCCATCATCCCGTCAATGCCCCCTTCCATGGTGGGTCTTTTCGGCTAACATGCCCGCAAGACCGAAGCCTAAAGAACCGGGGGGACGCCATGACGAAATACCAGACGGATGTTGCTATCATCGGCGCTGGCGGCGCGGGTGTCGCCGCCGGGATAGAGGCCTGCGATGCCGGCGCCATGGCGATCGCCTTCGAAAAAGCCCCGGAACCGGGCGGCGCAGCGGCCATCTCCGGCGGCGGCTGCATGATCGTCGGCACCCCTTTGCAGAAGGAAAAGGGGATCGAGGACACGCCCGACCTCGCCTTCGACGACTGGATGAAATGGGGCGGCCCCTCGGCGGACGAGGTCTGGGCGCGGTACTACATCGAGCATTCCCTGCACGACCTCTACCACTGGGCCGAAAGCCACGGCGTCAAATGGGTCGACATGAAGCCCCAGGAAGGTAATTCGGTGATGCGCTGGACCCGGTCCCAGAACAATGGGCTCGGCCTGATGACCCACCTGATCGCCGCGTTCCAAAAACGCGGCGGCGAAATCGTCTCCGGCACGGAGATCACGGAGATCAAGCGCGACGGCAATCGCGTCACCGGAATCAAGGGCGTGAACACGGAGAACGGAGCGCCGGTCGATGTCGACGCCAAGACCGTGGTGGTGACCACCGGCGGCTTCAACTCGAACCTCGACATGGTGTTGGAGGCGCGGCCGGAACTCGGCAACGACCGGGTGATGGAGGGCTCCGGCCTGGGCTCGACCGGTTCGGGTCACAAGATGGTCCGGCAGATCGGCGGCTACCTGACCCATATGGATCACATCTGGTTCTACGTCTATGCCACCCCCGATTACCGCGATCCCAGCCAGCGCCGCGGCCTGGTGTTCCGCCAGGCGCCCGGCTACATCTGGGTCAACCAGCAGGGCAACCGCTTCCACAACGAGGCCCGCTCGGGCGGCAATTCTGCCTCCCCCGCCCTGATGGCGCAGACCCCGCGCCATGCCTGGGCCATCGTCGATACGCCGATGAAGGCGAACATGGAGATTGCCGATCCCTATTATCGCGAAGGCGACAAGGTGGCCCGGGACAAGGTGGAGGAGCTCTTGGAGAAATCCCCCTTCATCAAGAAGTCCGACACGTTGGAGGGATTAGCCAAGGAGATCCAGGTCGACGAAAAGACCTTCCTGGAGACCGTGTCGCGGTACAACGCGGCCTTCGATGCCGGGCTCGAGGTGGAGCCGGAATTCTCCAAACCGCTGAAGCAGTCAAAGAAATTCGACACCCCGCCCTACTACGCCATTCAGATCTTTCCACTGGCACGCAAGAATTTCGGCGGCATAAAGACCGACCTTCATTGCCGCGTGCTGGACAAGCATTTCGAGCCCATCCAGGGCCTCTATGCCGCCGGCGAAGCCTGCGGCATGGCCGGCGGACACATCAACGGCCGCGCCGGCCTGGAGGGAACCATGCTGGGGCCCTCGGTCTTCTCGGGCCGGGTCGCGGGCGGCTGGGCCGCCCAGGAGGCCGGCCACGGGGAAGGCTTCGTCGGCAAGGCTAACCGGGCGTGAGGCGTCTCAAAGCCTGAAGCGCAGGCCCGCGGTGGTGAAGGTCGCAGATCCGTCGTCGAACAGGCCAAAGACGTTGCTGCGGTGGTGCAGGCGCAGGAGAATCGCGATTTCCGGATGGCGCGGCAGGGCCAGGGTGATTTCCGGCGCGAAGAAGCCCAACAGCCTTGAATCGTCGTTGCCGTGAAAACGCCGTTCGTGCGCCGGCACCTCGGAGGTGTAATCGAGCCCGACCAGCGTCAGGCCGAAGGTCGTCGCGATCACGTCGTTCCAGGGGAAATCGCGCCAACGCAGGCCTGCCCCGGCCCAAACCTCCCACAGGGATTCGTCACCGAAGCGCCGGCCGATCCCCACCTCGGCCTCGACCTCCAAGCCGAAGGCAAAACGATGCAGCCGCGCCGTCACCCCGGCGGCGGCGAGATTCACGTCCGCCGTATCGAAACCGAGCGCGCCGAACAGGTCGTCCTCGCTCGCGACACCGCCATAGATAAAACCCGAATAGGGCCGGCTTTCCGTGCCCAGTCCACCGCCCTCCCGCCCCATCATTTGGGCGATGGTATAAGGACCGGCTCCGGGCGCCACCATGGGCGGGACCGTGTTCCACCGATCCGCGCCGGCCGGCGCATTGGCGCGCCGCGCCGCGGCCTCGGGCAGGCGATTGCCGATCCAGGGATGGGTCTGATAGAGAAGCACCGCGATGTCGTAGCCGGTTGCCGATGCCCGGGCCGGGCCGACGCCCGCGGCCAGGACCAGCAGGGCCGCCAGGATCGCCAGTGCGCCTCCCACTCGCGTCCGGAAATCTCCGAAACCAATTTGCATCGCAGCGATCACGCGACGGTTCCCCGATAAGCCGCCGGAAGGCCGACACGTTACGCGATTTGACCGGTCAGGGGAACCACAGCGACCGCCCCTACGGCGCGGGATTCCTTGTCTCAGGCAATTTCCTTCGTATGATTGCCGATGCGGGCATTCACTGGCCCTCAACCAGATCGGGGAGCGATCCGTGACCATCACCGACAATTACAACGCCCAGGGTCCGGGCGACGCGGCCACGAAGGAATTCAACGAACCGCCGCCCTTCTATGATGCCTGGCAACACAAGGAAGGCATCCCGGTCTACGAGAGCTTCTTCATCGAGGATTTGATGAAGGTCGAACTCGATATGTGGAAGCGCTTCGGCGTGCCCGCG
>Ga0224512_10001706_pt1 | contig 20836 bp, 17 predicted proteins | sample SF_May12_sed_USG_4_FD_169103 | JGI IMG/M metagenome (GOLD analysis project Ga0224512, IMG submission 169103) | Sediment microbial communities from San Francisco Bay, California, United States - SF_May12_sed_USGS_13 | ecosystem: Environmental > Aquatic > Marine > Sediment | place: USA... | reverse complement strand
GCCAGAATAGCCGACGTCGCGGCCGGGCACCCCCGCATAATCGGCCAACTGCCTCGAGAGCCACTCCGTATTGGTGCCGGTCTTCTCGAGATACAGGTAGTCGTGCTCGCCATCCCCGCTGAACTCGAAAGCAAGTTCTTCGCTGACCTCGAAATCATCGGCCGTCGATCGAATACCTGCGGCAAATAGCGGGGTCCCGTGCGCTCGGGCCCAGTCTGGCAGAGACACCCGGGGTTCCTAGTGCGGAGTGTCGGCGACCGGCACGACCTGGTAAAAGGTTTCTTGCTTGCCGATCATGCCGAGATCGGTGCGGGCGCGCTCTTCCGCCGCATCTCTTCCCTTCTTGAGATTGATCACCTCGGCGTCGAGGGCAGTGTTGCGGGCGCGAAGCGTCTCATTGAGCGCACGTTGCTCGGCAACCGCCGTTCTAAGATTCATCGTTTTGCGGTAGCCCTCGTCAGAAAGCCAAAGCTCGGCCTGAAGACCGAGGCCGGTTACTCCGAGCAGTACCAGTAACGCGCGTGTACGAAACAAACGATTTCCCCAAGTCTGATCTTAGAGCGCTTTCTAATTCACCTTCACGGAAAACGCGTCGCGAGCCGCATATATCGCGTCGGCCCCCAGTTCCTCCTCGATACGCAGCAGCTGGTTGTACTTCGCGACACGATCCGACCGGGATAATGATCCGGTCTTGATCTGTGTGGCGCGCGTGCCGACGGCGATGTCCGCGATCGTGCTGTCCGAGGTTTCACCGGAGCGATGCGAGATCACGGCCGTGTAGCCCGCCTCATCTGCCATAGTAATTGCATCAAGAGTTTCGCTTAAGGTACCGATTTGGTTGGGTTTTATCAATATCGAATTCGCGATTTTCTCATCGATGCCGCGCTTCAGGATGCGCGTGTTGGTAACGAAGAGATCGTCGCCGACAATCTGGACGCGATCCGCCAGCGCATCGGTCATGATCCGCCAGCCGTCCCAGTCACTCTCATCCATGCCGTCTTCGATCGTTATGATCGGGTAGTCATCCGCGAGTTCGGCCAGATATGCCGTGAATCCGGCCGCATCAAAAGTGCGACCTTCGGACGCCAGATCGTACACGCCGTCCCGGTAGAACTCCGAACTCGCGGCATCGAGACCCAGCAGTATGTCGTCACCGGCTTTGAACCCGGCTTTCTCGATCGCCGTCATGATCGTATCCAGCGCCGCCTTGTTCGACGGGAGATCCGGCGCAAAACCGCCTTCGTCGCCCACAGCGGTATTCAGTCCCTGCCCGCGCAAGACGCTTTTCAGGCTGTGGAATACCTCGGCGCCAAAGCGCAGCGCTTCGGCGAAGTTTGGCGCCCCGACCGGGAGAATCATGAACTCCTGGATATCGACGCTGTTGTCGGCGTGCGCACCGCCGTTGATGATGTTCATCATCGGCACGGGCATCGTCGTACTGGAGCCCAGGTGGCGGAAGAGCGAAATGCCGCGGGATGCCGCTTCGGCTTTTGCGGCTGCCAACGAGACGGCCAGTATCGCATTAGCGCCCAGGCGGCCTTTGTTGTCGGTGCCGTCGAGTTCGATCATGCGCTGATCGAGGGCTCGTTGATCGTCGAATTCGACGCCGAGCAGCGCTTTGCTGAGTTCGCCGTTCACGTTGGCCACGGCCTTTTGCACCCCTTTTCCGAGGTAGCGCGCCTTATCGCCGTCGCGCAGCTCCACCGCTTCGCGCGTGCCCGTCGATGCACCTGACGGCACCGCCGCGCGCGCAGAACTGCCGTCTTGCAGGGTGACATCGGCTTCCACGGTGGGGTTGCCGCGCGAATCGAGAATCTCTCGACCACGAATGGCTTTGATCTTGATCATTATTACTCCGAGTCAGGTACCCCGAGGCCGAATTGCGCTTCGAGGTAGTCGTTTTTCTTTGCGCACTGATCGATCGATATCAGCGTTTCCAGTAGCTCTCTCATTTGTCCGAGCGGCCAGGCATTGGGCCCGTCACTGAGCGCTTTCGACGGGTCCGGATGCGTTTCCATAAAGAGCCCGGCGACACCGGCAGCTGTGGCGGCGCGAGCGAGGACCGGGATGAACTCGCGCTGCCCACCCGAGGCCGAGCCCTTGCCGCCCGGAAGCTGCACCGAATGCGTCGCGTCGAATACGACCGGGCAACCGGTGCCACGCAATACCGCCAGGCTGCGCATGTCCGACACGAGGTTGTTGTACCCGAACGAGAAGCCCCGCTCACAAACCATGATCTGGTCATTGCCAGTCGATCTGGCTTTGTCGACGACGTTCTGCATTTCCCACGGCGACAGGAACTGGCCCTTCTTGATGTTGACGGGCTTCCCGGCGGCCGCCGCCCGCAGGATGAAATTCGTCTGCCGACAGAGAAACGCGGGCGTTTGCAGGACGTCGACGACCTCCGCGACCTCGCCCATCGGCGTGTCTTCGTGCACATCCGTCAGTACCGGCAGGCCGAGCTGACTCCTGACCTCGCCAAGGATGCGCAGGCCCTCCTCCATGCCGGGTCCGCGAAAACTCTCGCGCGAGCTGCGGTTGGCTTTATCGAACGAGGACTTGTAGATCAGCGGGATATTGAGTGCGGCGCACATCTCTTTTAGCGTACCCGCCGTATCGAGCGCCATTTGTTCACTTTCAACGACACAGGTGCCGGCAATCAGGAAGATCGGCCGATCGTTGCCTGCGTCAAATCCGCATAGCTTCATGCCTCGGCGGCCTCCGGGAGTTCGCCTTCCCGGTGACGGCGCACGGCGCTGATGAAACTCTTGAACAAGGGATGGCCGTCGCGTGGGTTGGACGTGAATTCCGGGTGAAACTGGCTCGCAACGAACCACGGGTGACCGGGCAGTTCGACGACCTCGACGAGATCGTCAACGGACAGCCCGGAGAACCTGAGGCCCGCGTCTGAAAGCTGCTGACGGTAGTTGTTGTTCACCTCGTAACGATGACGGTGGCGCTCCTCGATTTTCGTTGTGCCGTAGCTCTGCGCCGCCAGCGAGCCGTCGGCAAGCGAGACCTGCTGCGCGCCGAGGCGCATCGTGCCGCCGAGGTCGGAGTCCTCGTCGCGCTGCTCTTTACCGCCCGCCTGGTCCTGCCATTCGGTAATCAGGCCCACAACGGGGTGCGGCGTATCGGGGTCGAATTCCGTGCTCATGGCGCCCTGTAGCCCGGCAAGGTTGCGGGCCGCCTCGATAACGGCCACCTGCATGCCCAGGCAGATGCCGAGATACGGAATACCGCTCTCACGCGCATAGCGCACGGTCTCGATCTTGCCTTCGATGCCGCGATCGCCAAACCCGCCCGGTACGACGATGCCGTCCATATCCTTAAGGCTGTCAGCGCCACGTTCTTCGATGTCGCGTGATTCAATGAAGTGAATATTGACGCGCGTGCGCGTGTGAATGCCGCCGTGCTGCAGGGCTTCGACCAACGAGATGTAGGAGTCCTTGAGATCCATGTACTTTCCGACCATCGCGATATCGACCTCGGCCTCCGGATGCTGCTTGGCCTCGACGATGGCTTCCCACTCGCTCAAGTCGGCTTCGGGCAATTCGAGCTCGAGCTGTCGGGCGACGATGTCATCGAGCCGCTGCTCGTGCATCATCAGCGGGATCTTGTAGAGGTCGTCGGCATCGTAGGCCGAGATGACGGCTTCTTCGTGCACATTTGTGAACAGCGCGATTTTTCGGCGTTCCTCATCCGGCAGCGGCTGTTCTGATCGACAGACAAGGATGTCGGGCTGGATACCGATCGAGCGCAGTTCCTTGACCGAATGCTGTGTCGGCTTTGTCTTGATTTCGGACGATGTCGAAATGTAGGGCACGAGCGTCAGGTGCACGTACACGACACGTTTGTGTCCGAGTTCGACGCCCATCTGGCGAATGGCCTCGAGGAACGGCAGGGATTCGATATCACCAACGGTGCCGCCGATCTCGACCAGGCAAATGTCGGCATCGCCCGCTCCGCGCTGGATGCTTTGCTTGATTTCGTCGGTAATGTGGGGAATCACCTGGACGGTCGCACCGAGGTAGTCGCCGCGCCGCTCCTTGCCGATCACGCTTTCATAGATACGACCTGTCGTGAAATTACTGTCGCGCCCGCCGTGCGCGGTCCGCACGAAGCGCTCGTAGTGCCCCAGGTCGAGATCGGTCTCGGTGCCGTCATGCGTCACAAATACCTCTCCGTGCTGGAACGGGCTCATCGTCCCCGGATCGACATTGATGTACGGATCCAGCTTTATCATGCTGATCGTCAAGCCTCGCGCTTCGAGTATGGCGCCCAGGCATGCCGACGTGATTCCCTTCCCTAACGACGAAACCACACCGCCGGTGATAAAAACATACGATGTCATGTGTCAACCCAGGATCAATGAAGCGTGTTGCGAAAAAGCGAGAAACAAGAAAGGGCTGGAGCAAAAGCACCGCTCGGCAAGCGATGTGCTTTCTTCCAACCCTTCGAATTCCGCACCGTCGTTGGACTGAAGACGGTTTTAAACGTTATCAGATAGCCCCGTGTGACACAACGACTGAACGGCTCCGGCCGCGGTCAATGCAGCGCCGGGCGATCCTTCCAGCGCACCGCGACGCCGGGCTTGCTGACGGCGGCGGCGGCCAGCCACAGGTCGCCCACCGCGACGAGATCGTCGCCGGCATAGACCAACGGCAGCCGATCGCGCATCCAGGGCACGATGCCCTCTTGTTGAAGTAATTTCTTCAGTTTGCGCGTATGTGTCTGACCTTCCGGCATAAATCCTTCGCCCCCCTCGCGAAAGCAGACCCGGATTCCGCGCTCCAGCAGCGCCTTCGACAGACCCCGCGCCTCGCCGTCAACGAACTGCAGCACGCCCAGGCCGGCGCCCAGGGGCACCTCGTTTCCCGTTACCTCGATCGGCCCCGGCATGTCGACCAGTTTTTCCGGCAACAAATACAGCGCGTTGCGGTAGCGCCGTACCGAGGCGCCCGGCCAGACCACGAGTGGCTGCGCATCTTCGCGCGCCGGAATCACCTCTGACAGTATTCGCTCGAGCTGCATCATTGTCGGCGTCGACAGCCCCAGGCATCGCAGCGCGTGGCGCAGGAGATTTCTTTGGCGAGCGACCGACAGCACAATCAGGCCATCGATCGGCAATCGCTCGGGCCGGCCCCCCAGCGACTCAAGGTCGATTCTGGCAAGGTCTGACAGCAGCTGCGCCGCCTCGCCCGAGTGACTCGCGCTGCGCTGGAGCCGTGCCGCAATATCCGGCCAACGTGATTTCAGCCTCGGCAGGATGTCGTGTCGCAGAAAATTACGATCGAAACGGCGGTCGACGTTGCCGGGATCCTCGACCCAATTCAATGCTTCGCGTTCGGCGTATTCCAGTAGCTCGTCACGAGAGGTATTGAGCAGCGGGCGCGCGAGCCACCCGGGCCCGAAACGTCGGATTGCGCCGATGCCGGCGATACCGAGAGGACCACTGCCGCGGACGAGGTTGAGCAGCAGTGTCTCTGCCTGGTCTTCCCGATGATGCGCGCTCAGCAGCCAGTCGCCGTAAGTCAGCTCGGCATAGAGGGCCGCATAGCGGGCATCACGGGCAGAAGCCTCCGGGCCCTTGCCGGACTCCAGCTGCACGGTAACGGAACGACTCAGGTAATCGACACCGAGTTCCGCGGCAACGGCCCTGCAGTGTTCGCTCCAGGCGCCGGCGTCCTCATGAAGACCGTGATCGATATGGATCGCGACCATAGGAACGCCGAGCTCTTCTCTCAGCGATGTGAGCGCATGCAATAAGACGCTGGAATCAAGGCCACCGCTGAACGCGATGACGTACTTCGACGGTTTGCCTGCGACCGTTTCAAGTTGTGCAAGCTGCTGCCGCAGAATCCCGGCGTTCAGCGTCACGCTTCTTTGAACTGGCCGAAGCTTGCGAGACGCTGCTGTCGCTGTTCGAGTAGCTGCTCGATTGGGACGCCGCCAAGCTCATCGAGATTTTTCAGGATGGCATTACGGATGACTTCCGCCATCTCTTTGGGGTTGCGGTGCGCACCGCCGAGCGGCTCCTGCAGAACCTCATCGACCAGCCCGAATTCATTCAGGCTCGGCGCCGTGATGCGCATCGCCTCGGCAGCCGCTTCCGCTTTCTCCGCGCTTTTCCACAGAATCGAAGCGCAGCCTTCCGGAGAAATTACCGAGTAAATGGCGTATTGCAGCATCAGCAGGCGGTCGCCGACGCCAATGGCGAGCGCACCGCCGGATCCGCCTTCGCCGATGACGACGCATATAATTGGCGTTCTGAGACCGGCCATGAGGTAAAGGCTGCGCGCAATTGCCTCGCTTTGGCCGCGCTCTTCCGCCCCTATTCCCGGGTATGCGCCGGGTGTATCGATGAAGGTCACGACGGGTATGGAGAACTTCTCGGCCATGCGCATGAGTCGCTGTGCTTTGCGATAGCCTTCCGGTTTCGGCATGCCGTAATTGCGGCGCACCCGCTCTTTGGTATCCCGTCCTTTTTGATGTCCGATGAACATGACGGCTTTGCCGTCGATTCGACCGACGCCGCCGATGATGGCGGGATCATCCGCGTACATCCGGTCTCCGTGAAGTTCCTGGAAGTCGGGAGAGATAATATCCAGGTAGTCCATCGTGTAAGGCCGCGATTCATGCCGTGCGACGCGCGCGATCTGCCAGGGGCTCAGCTTGGCAAAGATGCCTTTAGTCAGCGCCATGCTCTTGTCCTTCAGGCGCGCAACCTCCTCGTTGATGTTGATTTCGGAATCATCACCAACGTAGCGCAACTCGTCGATTTTCGCCTCGAGCTCGGCGATAGGTTGCTCAAAATCCAGGAACTTCAAATCCATGAATATCAGGTTACATTATTTCGCGGCCAGGCGCGTAGAGTAAGCGGACATTATTATTGCCGAGAAGCTCGGTCAACTTGTCGCGCAGTTCGCGACTCGGGCGAACAGCCCATTCGGGACCAAGCGACAGGCGGGCGGTGGCGCTGTCACCGATGTAGCGAACGGAAACGTCACAGCTGCCTTCGCGAAACGGCAGCAACAGGTCATGCAGTTTTACCAGCAGCTGCTCGCCCTGGCCGTTCGATGCAAGGCTCAGGATCATGCTCTTTGCGCGCGATTCGATTACGCGATCGATGTGCAGGACGTTCTTGGCGTTGATGGTCCAGCTGCCGATGAATTCGTCATACCGCAAGCCCCCGGATATGACGACGATTTCGTCTTTGACCAGCAGGTGACGAAACTCCTGGAAAGCCTCACTGAACAAGCTGATTTCCATCCGGCCCGTGTCATCGTCAAGGATGACACTGACGCGATTGCCGCGTTTTTTTACGTCGACGATCAACCCGGCAACGGTGGCCTCGCGAGCAGCATAGGCGTATTTGCGTTCACCCTGATTGATTTGCGGCGGGGGTTCTGCCTTGATGTCGGCGAGCCGGCCATCCGCGAAGAAACCCGCGTCGCGGCGCACGGCATCGAAAGGGTGCCCCGTGAGGTAGAGTCCCAGCGCTTCTTTTTCATTGCTGAGCAGCACACGCTCCTGCCACTCGGCAAGCTGCACGGGCGGCGTCGACTGTAATTCGGCTGCCGGCGGTTCAAGCCCGAACATGTCATTCTGGCCAGCTGCCGCCGCCCTGGCGGCCTGATCCGCACTACGCAATGCTTCGGGAACCTGGTGCATGAGGCTCCGCCGGGTTTCGCCGAAGCCATCCATCGCCCCTGATTTGACCATCGCTTCAAGCGCCCGCCGGTTGATCTTTTCATGATCGACACGGCGACAGAATTCCGCGAGGCTCGCGAACGGCCCATTGGCGTCGCGCTCCGCGATCAGCGAGTCAATGGCCGCGTGGCCAACGCCCTTGATCGCACCCAGGCCGTAAAGGATCGTGTCGTCGTCCGCAACGCTGAATTGAAAGGCAGATCGGTTGATATCCGGCGCAAGCAGCTTCAGTCCCAGCTGACGGCAGTCATCCTTCAGTGTTACGAGACGATCCGTGTTCTGCAGATCCGCGCTCATAACGGCGGCCATGAATGAGGCTGGATAGTGCGCTTTCAGGTACGCCGTCTGATAGGACAGCACCGCGTACGCCGCGGAATGAGACTTGTTGAAGCCATAGCCCGCGAACTTTTCCATCAAATCGAATATACGCGTCGCCGTTTTTTCCGTAACGCCGCGGTCCGTTGCGCCTTTAACGAAGATCTCGCGCTGTTTCGCCATTTCCTCGGGTTTCTTCTTGCCCATGGCGCGGCGCAGCAGGTCGGCGCCGCCGAGAGTGTAACCGGCAAGCACCTGGGCGATCTGCATTACCTGCTCCTGGTAGAGAATTACACCGTAGGTTTCTTCGAGTACAGGCTTCAGATCCGGATGCAGGTAGTCGATGTCTGCCTTGTTCGTGGCGTGCCTGCGCATCATGAAATCATCGACCATGCCCGACTGCAGCGGTCCCGGCCGAAACAACGCCACGAGTGCCACGAGATCACCGAAATGGTCCGGGCGGAGGCGTTTGATCAAATCGCGCATGCCGTTCGATTCGAGCTGGAATACCGCCGCGGTCTGCGTGCTGCGCAGCAGCCTGAACGTCTCTTCATCACGAGTCGGTATGCGTTTGATGTCGAGTTTCCGGTCAGGATATCTCTCGTTGATGATACGCACCGCCCATTCGATGATCGTCAGCGTTTTCAGGCCCAGGAAGTCGAATTTGACCAGCCCGACGGCTTCGACATCATCCTTGTCCAGCTGTGTGACGACGTTGCTGCCGCCCTCTTCGCAATAAAGCGGCGCAAAATCGGTGAGAGCACCCGGCGAAATTACGACGCCGCCCGCGTGTTTGCCCGCGTTGCGGACAAGCCCTTCAAGCGGCTTTGCGAGATCGATAATGGCCGCCACCTCTTCGTCGTCGCGGTACATCGCGGCCAACTCATCGGACTGCTCGAGCGCTTTTTCGAGCGTAATCCCCAGCTCGAATGGCACCTGCTTGGCGATGCGATCGACAAATCCGTACGGCTGCCCTAACACTCGACCCGTGTCTCGGATCACGGCTTTGGCCGCCATCGTGCCGAACGTAATGATCTGGGAAACGCGTTCCCGGCCATACCGCTGCGCAACATAGTCGATGACGGCATCGCGGCCCTCCATACAGAAATCGATGTCGAAGTCCGGCATCGAAACGCGTTCCGGATTCAGGAATCGCTCGAACAGAAGATCATGCTGCAGCGGGTCCAGGGCCGTAATCCCGAGCACCCATGCAACCAGCGAGCCGGCACGCGAGCCGCGGCCGGGTCCGACCGGCACGTTGTTTTCCCGAGCCCAGCGAATGAAGTCAGCGACGATCAGAAAATAGCCGGGAAAGCCCATCGACTGAATGACGCCGAGTTCGCTTTCAAGTCGCTCAAAGTACGGCGCGCTCAGCGCGTCCTGCTCATTCTGCGGCACCTTTTCGAGCTCGAACTTCGTCGCCAGCGCCGCTTCCAGGCCGCGCCTGGCTTCGGCCTCGAGAAAATCCCCCTCATTCTGCCCCGCGGGAACGGGAAATGCGGGAAGAACACTACGGCCGAGCTTCAAATCAAGGTTGCAGCGACGCGCAATCTCGACCGTGTTTTCGAGCGCAGCCGGTACGTCGGCAAACAGTTCGGCCATTTCCTCCGGGGAGCGCAGGTACTGCTTCTCGCTGTATAGCCGCGGCCGATCCGCATCAGCCAGGGCACGGCCGTCGTGAATGCAAACGCGCGCCTCGTGAGCATTGAAATCGTCTTGCCCGAGAAACCTGACATCGTTGCTCGCAACGACCGGCACGCCGGACTCACCCGCAAGGGCGACGCTCGCCTGCACGCAATTTTCCTCACCGCTGCGGCCTGTGCGAATCAGCTCGATATAGAACCGATCGGGAAACGTGGCCTGCCAGCCTTTCAGCAGCCGCCGCGCTTTTCGGCCGTGACCGCCGTGCAGCGCGTGGCCGATGTCACCGTGCAGCCCGCCCGACAGCGCAATCAGCCCTTCGCAGCTTTGCGGCTCGAGCCATTCTCGCCGCGCCATCGGCGTGCCGCGAATCTGGCCCTCGAGGTAACTGCGCGTGACAATCTGCGATAAATTGCGATAGCCCGCATTATTTTGACACAGCAGCAAGAGCGTGTATGGCCGATTCGGTTCCTCTTCGTTCATGATACGAAGATCGAGACCGATCACCGGTTTGACGCCAGCCGCGATCGCCTTGCGATAGAACTTTACGAGTCCGAATAAATTGTTTTGATCCGTTAACGCAACTGCCGGCATTCCCAGGCCGACACAGCGCTTCATGAGTGCGGGGATACGCACGGTGCTATCGACCAGCGAATACTCGGTATGCAAGTGTAAATGTACGAATGCGGGTGACTTCATGACGCCGTTCTTAGCGGTGCAAACGTAAACCGGTGTTCACGACAGGGGCCGAATTCGCGCAGCCGGGCGCGATGCACTTCGGTGCAGTAACCTTTGTGACGTGCGAATTCATAGCACGGGTAAATCCTGTCCAGTTCGACCATCATCCGGTCGCGCGTCGTTTTGGCGATTATCGATGCGGCGCTGATTTCGGCGACGCTGCCATCACCGCCAATAATTGCCTCGCCCGCAAGTCGCGTAGCCCCAAAATGCAGGTTGGGCAGTCGATTGCCGTCTACTTTCACACCGCCCGGCACCACCGGCAATGCGAGGATCGCCCGCCGCATCGCCAACAGCGTCGCGGCCAGAATATTCAGCGCGTCTATCTCGGCCGGATCTGCCCAGGCGACGGACCATGCCAGGGCGTGCGCGCGTATTTCGCCGGCTAGCGCATCGCGCCGTTCTGCCGACAGCTTTTTCGAGTCTTTGAGGCCGGCAATAGGCCTGTCCGGGTGCAGAATCACTGCCGCGGCGGCCACCGGGCCGGCCAGCGGACCGCGTCCTGCCTCGTCGATACCGGCGATCAATCCCCTCAATTCAAACAATTTGGGCTGCTGCATAGCTTGTCTACGATTGCGCAAGCCCGAGCACCGATTCGGCCGCGCGCTGGTCTGCACCAAGTGCCAGCTCGCTACGCAGTTTAGCAAATTCACCGCTGATGAAACGCCGGCGTTCAGGATCATCGAGCATGCCGTTGACAGCCGCCGCCAGCGCCGACGGTTGTGCATCCTGTTGAATAAACTCGGGCACCAGCGGAGTCTCCGTCAGCAGGTTCGGCAACGTGTAGTACTGCAGCTTCACCAGCCGCAAGCCCTTGGCAATTGCATAGGTCATCGGCGCCAGGCGGTAGGCCGCGATCGTCGCTTTGCCGAGCAAAGCGGATTCGAGTGCGGCGGTTCCGGACGCGAGCAAGACGACGTCGGCCGCGATCATCGCCGTTTCCGAGTCGCCGTCGGTCAGCAGGAAATGCTTGGCGATTCCTGCATCCTCGAGCTGTTGCTCGATCAGCGCTCTGAGCGCCGGCGTCGCAACCGGCGTAACGAATTGAATGCCCGGACGCGCGGCCGCCAGGCGCTTTGCGGCGTCCGCGAAGATCGCCCCGAGCCTGGCCACTTCACCGCGGCGGCTGCCCGGCAACACGGCGACGACTTCACCCGTGCCTACACCGAGCTTTTCCCGGGCCGCAAGGGAATCCGCGACGGCCGGCGTGCTATCAGCCTTCGGGTGGCCCACAAACACGGCATCGATCCCGTGCTCATCGTAGAGGACCTTTTCGAACGGCAGGATACAGAGGACCCTGTCGGCCGCTTCCCTGACCGTTTGAATGCGGCCCGGCCGCCATGCCCAGACCGACGGACTGACGTAGTGGACGGTCTTTATGCCGCTCTTGCGGAGCTTTTTCTCGAGGCCCAGATTGAAGTCCGGCGCATCGATGCCGACAAACACGTCGGGCGGGGACACCTGCCAGCGTTCGACCAGCGCTTTGCGCAGACGCAGCAAACGCGGGATGTGTGCCAGCGGCTCAACGAGCCCCATAACGGCCAGCGATTCAGCGGGCTCCCATTGCTCGCAGCCCGCCGCGACCATGGCGGGACCTGCAACGCCTTCGAACGAAGCATCCGCGACGCGTTCACGGAGCGCCCGGATCAGACCTGCAGCCAGCAGGTCGCCGGAGGATTCGCCAGCAACCAGACCAATCTTCACTGGCAGTGACTTTAACGAACCAGGCCGCGCTCGGATGAGCGCAGTGATTCCAGAAACAGGTTCAGTTCCGGCTGTTTCTCGCAGAGTTCGGCAATTTCGTCGATTGCTTCGGCCAGTTTCTTGCCCTGCCTGAACGTCAGGCGATACGCATTCTTGATGTTGCGAATCTGGTCCGCCGAAAAATCACGCCGCTTGAGTCCCTCGCTATTGATCCCGCGCGGCGTCGCAGGCTGTCCGGAAACCATGGTATAGGCAGGAACATCGCGGTTGATGCCGGCGTACATTCCAAGGAATGCGTGCGCGCCAATCTTGCAGAACTGGTGGACACCGGAAAACCCGCCGCAGATTACCCAGTCCCCGATGTGCACATGTCCCGCCAACGTCGTGTTGTTCGCCATGATTGTCTTGTTGCCCACGACACAGTCGTGCGCAATGTGGACGTAAGCCATGATCCAGTTGTCGTCACCGACGAACGTTTCTCCCCTGTCCTGTGTCGTGCCACGACTGATGGTACAGAATTCCCGAATCGTATTTCGATCGCCGATGATCAGGCGCGTGCGCTCGTTCGCATATTTTTTGTCCTGCGGATCATCACCGATCGATGCAAATTGATAGATGTGATTATCCTTACCGATCTTTGTCGGGCCATTGACCACCACGTGACTGTCAATTTGCGTCCCACTGGCTATCTCGACATCATCACCGATAACGGTATAGGCGCCCACGACGACATTGTCCGCAATGTCTGCCTTTTTCGAGATGACCGCTGTTGCATGAATCATGGATTCTAATCCGAGGACCGACTGCCGCCCTTCTCCAGTTTCTTTACTCGCTCGATCAATGTGCCGAGGCGCCGGAACCGAGCGAGCTGCTTTGACCAGCTTCTCGCTTCGTCGGCCGGAAAACTGGCTGCATAAGTGCCCGGCGTCGTCACGTCTTTCGAGAGGAATGTTCTTGCCGCAACGATGACGTCGTCACAGACCGTGATATGCCCAACGGCGCCCGATTTTCCGGCGAACAGGCATCGCTTGCCGATCCTCGTGCTTCCTGCGATTCCTACCATCGCGGCCAATGCCGTGTGCGCGCCGATATGCACATTGTGTGCAATCATGCAGAGATTATCGATACGTACGCCGTCTTCGATAACCGTATTGTCCAGGGCGCCGCAATCCACCGTCGTATTGGCGCCAATCTCGACGTCATTGCCAATGCGGACGCCGCCAAGTTGCGGGACTTTCACCCAGCCGTCCGGCGTCATGGCATTGCCGAAACCATCGGCACCGATGACGACGCCGGGATGGAACATGCCGCGCTCACCGATCTCGACACTGCGCGCCAGCGTGACATTGGCGATAAAACGGCAGTCGTCACCGATCGTGCAGTCCGGTCCAATGACTGTACCGGGCCCCAGATAGACATTTTCGCCAACCCTGGAACGCTCGCCGATAACGACATTTGCCGCGAGATGGGCACTGTCCGCTACCTTCGCCGACGGTGCTATCAGCGCCGACGCGTGCACACCTGGCGCGTAGCTCGGCGGTGGACAGACGACGGTCGCCATGCGCGCATAGCACGCATAAGGATCTTCGTGGAGTATCGACGCCACTGGCGACTCGTCCGCATCACTGGCACGCAAAATGACAGCAGCCGCCTTCGTCGAAGGCAGCTGCTTTTTGTAAATGTCGTTGGCCAGAAAACTCAGGGACTCCGGACCAGCATTAGGCAATGATGCCACCGAACTCACAACGACATCGGGATCGCCGATCAGCTCGCAACCGAATTGCGTGGCCAGTTCTCCGAGGCTGATCGGCATTGGAGTGGAAACTCCCCTGTGAGCTAGCGAGCGCTTGTTGCCTGGTGGTTTGCTTCAACGGCGCGCAGTACCTGCTCCGTTATATTCATCGCGCTGCTGGCAAAGAGCACGCCGTCACCGACGATAAGGTCATAACCCTGTTGCTGCGCATAATCCTGTACTTCCTTGAGCATCGCGCGCTGCAAGATGCCGTACTCTTCATTTTGGCGAAGATTGAGGTCTTCCCGAAATTCATTCTGCAAACGAGCAACTTCACGCTGCAGATCCCGCAAATCCTTTTCTGCATTGCGACGTTCGGTTTCACCCATTACTGCAAAGTCTTTCTGCGCTTTGGCGGTAAGCTCTTCAAATTCCTTCTGCTTTGCCAGGAATTCACGCTGCCGAGGGGCGAACTCTTCCTGCAAAGCATCCATGGCGATCTTCGTTTGCGGCGCCCGCTCAATGAGCGCCGGCAAGCTAACGACACCAATCTTCGTTTCCTGTGCCACCGCCGGCAGGGCCAGCACAAATATCATCGCGATGCCAAATACTGTCTTAATCATTCTCTGCTTTACAAGACTCATAAACTTTCCATTCCTTAAAACGCTTGTCCAATGGAGAACTGGAATCTTTCCAGTTGATCTCCGTAATACCTGTCATTCCCCTCATACGCATTCAGTGGGTATGCATAACTGAATCGGAACAGTCCCAGTGGCGCCAGCCACTGGACGCCGATCCCTACCGATGTGCGCAGATCGTCGAGGTCGGGCTCATAGGAGAACGGGCTGCCCAGCTTGTCCGTAAACGCAACTTCGCCCGTGTTGAATACATTACCCACATCGTAAAAAAGGCTGGCTCGCGCCTGGCTGGCCCACTTGTCCGGAAGCGGGAGTATAAGCTCTAGCTGACTTGCAACCAACACGTTACCGCCATACGGCCGGCCGAAACTGTCCCGGGGGCCGAGATAGGATTCCTTGAAACCGCGCACCGACTGCGGCCCGCCGCCATAGAACTGCTTGTACGGTGGCGCCGCCGTCGTATCCCCGATTCCTTCGGAAATACCGAGTTCCGAGTTCAGACGCAATATCCATTTACGCGTGATCGGGAAGTATTTCGTAAAACTGTAGCGCGCCTGATAATACTCGACGTCGCTACCCGGGATTGCCATCGCCAGGAACAGCTGCTGGCGCGTGCCCCGATTGGCAAACAGCGCTCGATTCCGGCTGTCGTAAGTCCAACCGGCGATCAGCTCCACCGTGTCAAACTCTGAACCAAAGATGCTTCGGCCACCAGGCAAACTCTCGACGAACTGATTGCCGTTATTTAGAACCCAATCCTGCGCCTGTCGCGTGCTGTTCGACGATGACACCAGCTCGGCGTGCTGGAAAGTGGCGCCGATCGAAAGCGACTGGTACTCGGATATCGGATAACCATAGTCGATTGTCGCACCCGCGCTCGTTGTCGAAAAATCGGAAGCCGCCGACGTGAACTGCGTGATATCCCGGTAGTTGACACTAACCGTCCGCCGAATGCCGTCCATCGATCGATAGGGATCCGTGTGCGAAAGGCTGTAGAGCTTCTGGAATCGACCGGAGTTGAGCTCAAGCGCCACACGGTTGCCGGTGCCGAGGAAGTTCGTGTGCACGATACTTCCATTAAGCAGCAGTTTCTGTGACTCCGAGTATCCTACCCCTCCGGAAAACTGTCCCGGCATCCGGTATTCGAGATCGAAATCGACATCAACAAGATCGGGACTGCCGGGTACCGGCGTATTGTTCACTTCCGCACTTTCGATATACGGCAAGCGCTGTAAACGAATCTTGGACCGGTCGATCAAGGAGTTTGACAGGTACGCGCCTTCCATTTGCCGCATCTCACGTCGCAATACTTCGTCATCGACCTGGTCAACGCCGTTGAAGCTGATTCGACGAACATAAACGCGGTTCCGAGCATCAACGAAAAAGGTCACCGCCGCCTCTTTCTTTTCGTGATCGAGTTCGGGAACAGGCTCGATCTCGGCGTTTGCATAGCCCTCCTCGCCGAGCCGGAAAGACATTAAATCGCTGGACTGAGTCAGCGCTCGCTGATTGAAGATACTGCCTGGCTGCGCCAGAACCAGGGCGCGGAGAAACTCTTCGGGGATCACCATTTCGCCGACCAGCTTGACATCCGAAATGGTATAGAGATCGCCTTCGCGAATGCCTATCGTCACAAAAATGTCTTTCTTGTTCGGCGAGATCGCTACCTGGGTCGATTCGATTTTGAAGTCGGCGTAACCTCGATCCATATAGAAAGAGCGCAGCGTCTCAAGGTCGCCTTCGAGAGATTCCTTGGCGTAACGATCATCTTGCCGGATCCACGATAGCCAGTTGGCCGTGTCCAACTCAAAGTCCTCGCGAATTTCCTTTTCGTCAAAAGTCTCATTACCGACGATATTTACCTGGCGTATTTTCGCGCGCTCACCTTCTTTGACATTGATTTTTACGCGCACCGTATTGTTGGGGCGATCCTGGATGTCCGTATCGATGACAACGCCGTACTTGCCGCGATCGTAATATTGCTCACGCAGGAACATTTCAACATTGTCGAGCACGGATCGGTCGAACGTCCGCCCCCTTGCCAGTCCGACACCACGCAGGGACTCCATCAGGTCTTCTGTCTTGATGTCCTTGTTGCCGTCGATTTCGAAGCTCTCGATGGACGGTCGTTCAATGACGACAATGACCAGCGTGTCGCCGTCACGACGCATTTCAATATTGTCGAAGAGGTTCTGACCGTAAAGCGCGCGTATCGCCTCGCCGATACGACTATTGTCGACGTTATCGCCGATGTTGATCGGCAAGTAGTTGAACACCGTGCCTTCCGATATACGCTGCAGCCCCTCCACCCGCATGTCCCGGACAAGGAATTCTCCGGACGCCAGCGTGGTCATCGGCAGCAGCATCAACAGCGCAAAAAGTGTATGTCTCATCTGGAATCTGTATCCGACGGTCCCGGTCAACCCAGGATTCTCGCTATATCGTTATAAAACGCGAAGCTCATTAATAAGAGTAACGCGAAAATGCCCACCTGCTGCCCGAGTATCTGCGCGCGTTCGGTCATCGGGCTCCCTTTTATCAGTTCGATGACCTGGTAGACGATCTGGCCACCATCCAGTATCGGTATGGGCAGCAAATTCAAAACCCCGAGACTAATACTCACTATTGCCAGAAAACTCAGGAAATAGGTCGCGCCACGCTGTGCCGATTCGCCGGCAATCTGTCCGATATTGATCGGCCCGCTGATGTTCTTGATCGAGACATCGCCGGTAAGCATCCGGCCGAGCATTCGCACCGTGAATATCGTGGATGTCCAGGTCTTAATGGCCGCCTCATTGAGCGACTGCAGCGGTGTAAAGGTGCGGCGATAATAGTAATCTGACGTCACTGGCGACGAGCCGATCCCAAGCAAACCACGTTTCTCCCCGTCCACATTACGCTCGCCCAAAACCAGGTCGACTTTCGCCGTGACACCATCACGTACGAATTCGATGGCAACCTCCTGATTGGGGCGCGTAGAGACCACGGCGACGAGTTCGCTGAACGTCCTCGTCGGCTGCCCGTCAACCGAAACGATGCGGTCGCCGACCATGAGGCCTGCCGCTTCGGCCGCGCCGCCGGCGGTTAATGAGCCCACCTCTGCGGGCGGTTGCATGACATCGAAACCGAGGCCTTCGAAGAGGAGCCCCGGTTCGGTCAGGCGCGCGCTGTCATCGCCCACGTTGATGACTGCCGCTCGCTGCCGCCCGTCGTCACTCTCCAGCGTGAGCGGCACACGGCCGTCAACAACCATGTTGTCGATTATCGCGACCAGCGTCGACTCCCAGTCTTTTGTCTCCACATCCCCGACAGCAACAATCTTGTCACCAAACTGGAGACCGGCCTGATCGGCATAGGAGCCGGGCGTGACCTCTCCCACGGCCGGTTTCAATGCCATGATGCCGCCTGCGAACAAGATCCAGTATGCCAATACCGCGAATATGAAATTGAAGGCCGGCCCGGCCAGCAATACGGCGATGCGCGCCGGTATCGGGCGATGATCGAAAGCCCGGCCGGTGTCCGCACTGTCGACAGGCCCTTCTCGACTGTCCAGAAATCGCACATAGCCGCCGAGCGGAATGGCCGAAACGCAGTACTCAGTCTTATCTTCGCCGGCCGCACGCATCCAGATCGGCTTACCGAAGCCGATCGAGAATCGGAGTACCTTCATCCCGCTCCAGCGCCCGATAATATAATGACCGAACTCGTGAACGGCGACGAGAATGCTGATTGCGGCGATAAACGCCAGGAGACTGATCGTTGCGTTTCCCATAATTAGCAAGCACTCCTGGTCAGTTCTGCGCATCGGCAGCCCGGGCACCTGGAGAGTCGGGGGCCGCAGGCAATACTCCGCTTATATCGACCGCTCCGATGCGCCCCAGTTCCCGCCCGAGTTTCCGCCGCATATAAGACAGTATCGGCAGTACGATGAATGGACCATGAATATGAATACACGATTACACGAGCTCCAGCCAGCGTAGCCCGAGCGCAAACAACGGCGCCGCAGCGGCAACGCTGTCGATGCGATCAAGCACACCACCGTGGCCGGGAAACAGCGTGCCGCTGTCTTTCAGGCCGGCGGTACGTTTGAACATGCTCACGGTCAGGTCGCCGACAATGGACAATGCTGCGACAGCAAGGCAAAACGGCAACAGCACGGCCAGGCTGGCATCGGTCCAATAAGCCACAGCAACCGCGAGCAAAGCAACGGCCATCAGGCCGCCGAAGGCGCCCTCCCAGGTCTTGCCGGGGCTGATACTCGGTGCGAGCTGCACGCGGCCAAACTGCTTGCCGACGAAATACGCGCCCGCATCGGCAGCCCAGACGATCAGGAGAGCTAATAACAGGACCAAAGGGCCCAAGCGATACAACAGAACCAGCGCCAGGAACAGGGGCACAAGTACCAGCACGCCGGCGATCATTCGGATGAAAGAAGGAATCGGTGTCGGGAAAAACATTGTCCAGATGAATGCTGCGAACCACCAAATAAGTGCGATTTGCAGAACCGGCACGGAAACGACCGGTATCGACAAATAGGTCGCAATTAAAAGGGCCCCGATTGCGGCGACATAAGCACTTCGTGACATCGCACCCGACACCCCGAGGAATCCCGACCATTCCCACGCGCCGGCGAGAATCACGACGCCAATGAACAATTCTGCAACCGGTGCAGGTACGACGAACAGCACAATGCCCAATACCAGGAGCGCGACGACGGCCGTTACGACTCGCGTTCTTAGCATTCCGCCGCTCCTACCTGCTCGCCCGTGTGTCCGTAGCGGCGTTGCTTTTGCGCGTAATACTCGAGCGCAAGATCAAACTGCTTCGTATCGAACTCCGGCCAGAACACGTCGGTAAACCAAAGTTCGGCGTAGGCGAGGTTCCACAGCAGGAAATTGCTGATGCGCTGTTCGCCGCCCGTGCGAATCAGCAGGTCCGGTTCCGGGCAATCCGCAAGCTGCAGCTTTGCCGACATAAGGGTTTCATCGATGTCATCGAGCTTCAGCGTACCCTTCGCGACTTCAGCTGCAATCTGCTTCGTCGCATTAAGGATGTCCCAGCGGCCCCCATAAGCTACCGCAACGTTGAGGAACAAGCCCGTGTTGCGGCGGGTTTTTTCCTCTGCGACTTCGATTTTTTCGACGAGGCTCGGGTTCAGCTGCTCCCGGTTACCAATAAAACGTAGCCTTACATTATTACGATGCAGCTCGGCGACTTCGCGTCGCAGCGCTTCGACAAACAAGGACATGAGGCTGCTCACCTCTTCTTCCGGCCGGCCCCAGTTTTCACTGCTGAACGCAAATAGCGTCAAGTACTCGATGCCGCGCCTTGCTGCCGCTTCGACGGTGGAACGTACGGACTTCACTCCAGCCCGGTGTCCTGCATGGCGTGGCTTCTGCCTGGCACGTGCCCAGCGGCCGTTGCCATCCATGATGACGGCAACATGTCTCGGCAGGTTTGTCTTTTCGGCGACCACTCGAGTTTGTTGACGGAATCCGGCCGCTCAGACCTCCATCAACTCCGCTTCTTTGTCCGCGAGCAGTTTATCGATCTCGGCGATGTACTTGTCCGTGATGCCTTGAATCTCGCCTTCAGCGCGGTGTTCCTCGTCTGCGCCTATCATCTTTTCCTTGAGCAGTTCCTTAACGTCGTGCAATGCGTCGCGACGGATATTGCGTACAGCGATACGCCCGCCCTCGGCTTCCTGCCGCACAACCTTGATAAGGTCCTTGCGTCGCTCCTCCGTCAGTGGCGGCAGCGGCACACGAATGACCATGCCGGCAGTTGCAGGATTCAATCCCAGATCGGAGCCCATAATGGCTTTCTCGATGACCTTCACCATGTCTTTCTCCCATGGCGTTACAACCAGCGTTCGAGAGTCTTCCACACCAACATTGGATACCTGGTTCAGCGGGACCTCGCTGCCATAATACTCAACCGTTATATGATCGAGCAGGCTAGTGTGCGCGCGGCCCGTACGAATCTTGGTCAGATCCTGCTGCATCGAGGCGACGCTCTTGGCCATACGGGAACTGGCGTCTTTCTTGATTTCATCCAACACGATTAGTGCCCTCTTTTTTCTTCATGCCTTGTCGCTTGTCACGCCGGAATTAACGGGTAACCAGCGTACCGACGTCGTCACCCGACATCGCGCGGACGAGCGCGTTGCCGCGCGTCAGGTTAAACACGCGCAACGGCAGGTCGTTGTCACGGCACATGACGATGGCCGTTGCATCCATGACCGAGAGCTTATCCGCCAGAACCCGGTCATACGAGACGGTTTCAAAACGTTGTGCCCCTGAATTGGTCATCGGATCATCGTCATAGACGCCGTCAACTTTGGTCGCTTTCAGCA
>Ga0224512_10001705_pt1 | contig 20837 bp, 12 predicted proteins | sample SF_May12_sed_USG_4_FD_169103 | JGI IMG/M metagenome (GOLD analysis project Ga0224512, IMG submission 169103) | Sediment microbial communities from San Francisco Bay, California, United States - SF_May12_sed_USGS_13 | ecosystem: Environmental > Aquatic > Marine > Sediment | place: USA... | reverse complement strand
GCATAGTCGCCGAGGAGCATATGGGTATCGGCCAGTGCCACGTACGCAAGCGCGAATTCTGGATCAATCTCTGTGGCCTCTGCAAAATACCCCAAAGCCTCTTCGAGCGAGGCGCTGGCCCGGCTGAATATTTTTTGCTTGCCCAGCCAATAATACTGGTAGGCCTCCAGGCTCGATGTCGGGACGTCTCTCAGACTCACCTGGACCTGCCGCGACAGCGTCGCCCGCAATTTGACCGCAATGGCTGCCGCAATATCGCTCTGGATTGCGAAGATGTTCTGAGTTGTGAGGTCACGGTCGAAGGTCTCCGACCACAAATGTGAATCGGTGCTCGCGTCGACAAGCTGCGCCGTAATCCGAATACTGTCGCCCACTCGTCGGACCGAGCCTTCCAGTACGTGGGCGACATTAAGCTGCTTCGCCACGGTTGGTATGTCGAAGTCCTTTCCCTTGAAAGAGAACGACGAGGATCGCGAGATCACCCGCAAGTCGTCGACCTGCGCCAGGGCGTTCAGCACCTCCTCGGAAATACCGTCCGAGAAATACTCCTGTTCCGGGTCTCCACTCAAATTTTCGAATGCCAGCACCGCGATTGATTTGTCGGTCGGCGCGATCGGCCACCAGGTGTGCACGGCGAAGAGTATGACCGCGGCAGCCAGCAACGCGATGACAATGAAATCCATGCGCCGCCCGGTGATATGAGTGATCGAGTCTCTGGAGGCCACATCTTTCTCGAGAGCGAAGCCCTCGGGCGTGATTTCGTAGAACCACGAAGCGACCAGCGCAATCGGGAAGCCGATGGCCAGAACCGCCAGGACCAACGGTCCGGCCCAGGCCGGCAGACTGGCAAGCGCGATGACGACTTCCGCCACCTGCATGATGACCCACGCAGCCAGCACATAAAGCACCACCATTCGCAAGACGTTGCGGCGCCTGAGTTCTGATACCAGACCCATGCGTGAATACTGGCGCTGTTGCAATGGCTTCTTCAATTCGTATCGCCCGCAATCCGCAAAAAAATCAGCATCGCCAGTTTCCGGCTTGCGGCTGTCGGTACGGCAGCTAACACCTACGTGTACTACTTATTGTGCGCCAACGCCCGGCGATCTACGGTCAGTAAGAGTCAGGCACCGATTTCCGGAACGATCTGGTAAGGCCTGATTTCGTTGTTCTTCCTGTCTGCCTGAAGAGAGGTGTCCCATGGCTTCCAACTACGAATCCTTCTGGGAGAACGACTGCTTCGCCGTGGTCGGAGACAAGGCCAAGCAGAACTTTCCCGTCCTGACCTATCGGGGACTCAAGAAACTCGGCAAGGCGGTCTTCCCGGTCGACTCCTCGGTGGAGGAGATCGAGGGCGATCACGCCTACGCGACACTTGAAGGCCTGCCCGCGAAGGTCGACGCCGTTGTCCTCGAGGTGCCTAAAGAGGACACGAAGGACTGGGTGGCGAAGGTTGCCGACGCCGGTATCAAGGATGTCTGGATCCACATGGGGCGGGAGACCCCCGAGGCGCTCACTCTGGCGCACGACAAGGGGATGAACGCCCGCACCGGGAGCTGCGCGGTAATGTATGTCAAGCCCGGGCCAAGCTACCACTCCATCCACAAATGGATCGCGAAGCGGCTCGGCAAGTACTGATTGCCACCCTCCAGACAGGCCTGGTCCTGAGACGCCATTGACAGGTCGTCAAGGCCGGCGTGAACCTGCTCATCCGTCGCGTCACAGCTGTGCAGGTTCAAACATTGCTCATTGCCAAATGAGAATGGCCCCCACAAGGGGGCCGGCTTTCTTTGAGTGGCAGCGGGGGGCGTGTTTTGCTCTGCTCTGACAGTCCCCGCGCGCGTGCGCTTGACGTCGCCGAAACTGGCTCATGATAGTTTCTCGGCTCGTCCCCAAAAGTGATAAAAACTGAATGGGCTGTTCTCGTGGGTTTCCACGGCGAAACCGAGTGCCTTCAGTGCGTCGACAAATTCCTGCTTTCTGAACATTTGGTCGTAGGGGTGATCCGCTATCCTTTTAAAAGGTATCCCGATCCCTCGCTCCCAGGTCTCCAGCGGCAAGTCCTCAAACAGAAACTCACCACCAGGTTGCAGCGTCCTGTGAACTTCCGCCAACGCGTCCCTCCAATTGGGTACGTGGTGAACGATCCCGAAATCCACAACGATATCGAACGTCGCATTCGGGAACTCGAGGCTGGTAACATCGCCTTCCATGAAGGTGGCATTTGGCAACGCGCCCGATTTTCTCGTGGCCCTTTTGATCATCCTCGGGTCCAGATCGACGCCGACGTATCGTTGCGGACTCAACAGGTCGTAGATAATCCTGGCGCCCGCCCCCTGACCACAGCCGATCTCGAGGATATTGTCCGCCGTCCCTGTTGAAAGGCGCTTTAAACGAGGGGCCTCGTAATGGCGTTGAACAAATTCGCGCAGCGGGTTGTTCATCGCCCAGTATTCGATCGAATTCATCAACATGGTGCTGTCCCGGCGCTCATTCCGTTGCGTCATCAGTGGGCATTCGGCTCCATGTTAGCGTAATAGCCGACTCTCAGGGCAAAGCGACTGTCCGAGGCCGCGCCCTTGCCGAGAAACCATCAGCGAAAGATCAGTTCTCCAGTTCGATCTCCTCGGCCGTCAGCGTACCGCCGCTGAAACTAACGCCACGGGCCTTGACGGTGGTGATGCCAGGCTTCACGTCGTCGACAAAGACCGCGCAGCCGCCGGAATAAAGATCATCGTCAAGGTTCCGACATTGAGTACTGCCAGTGAGTGCTACGGTAACGCCGAGCACGGACACGTCCAGAGACGGCGTCGATGATTTGCTGTCCGCAATACCGCGGATGATCATGCGGCCATCGCCAGGCGGATCGTCGCGCCGGACGTCGTCGGCCTCAACCATGTTGCTGTCCGGCGGGTCCTCGTCGCCGCGGGCCTCCACATAATGGCCAGCGGTAACCAACGTGATGTCGCCAACGGGGCTGCCACTCTGGTCGCGGAACTCCGTCGTGGCCGGATCATAGTTGAAGGTGACACCCAGCAGCACCATCATGTTGCTCGAATTACTATCGACAGTGGCTTCGACTCGGGAGTTGTTGTCGGGCTTAAACTCAATCTTGTTGGCGATGAGGATACCCCCGGAGAATCGGCCTTCGGCTTCAATCTTGATCGCATTGCTCAGATCTGCCTGCCCGAGGCTCACTGGTTCGTAAGTCACGCTGCTGGCCAGTTGCACGTCGACGCCGTCAATGCTGAAGCTGTCACAAGGTGGGCCATTGCACCCCTCGATGAATCCCTCGACCTCGGCGCGATCATCATCGGCGCCCGCCAGCCCCCGAGTTTTCAATTCGACACTGTCGGCAGCCAGGGTCGGCCCGGCCGTGAGGCCAGCAGGCGTGCCTTTGGCTTCGACCAGGTCACCTACCTCAGGCTCCCGACCTCCAGGAAAGTCCTGCAGCCCGGCGAGCGTGTATGTGACGGTCAGCCCGTTGATCGTGAAGCTATCACTGGCCGGGGCGGCACTGCTGATAATGCCGGTCAACTCGATGACATCAGTCACCAGCGGGTTCTTGCGCTCGATCTGCGAGGCATCCACGGAACCGTCCGGCCTTCGCAGACCGTGTGCTTCTATGTAGTCACCGTCGAGCAGGTCCGTCAGACCGTCAGCATCGAAATCGGCGTTATCCAGAATCGTGACCGGGGTGACACGGACTGTCTGGCCCAGCACTTGTAAGGTGCCGGTGTCCGGGCCGTCTATGATGCTGGCCAAAAGGTCCACTGGACCTTCCACGGACTCCACCGCCTCGATGGAATCAGCCGTAAATGTCGTGGTCGTGCCGTCATCGTTGAAGGTACTGCGAATCTCCACGTAGTCGCCGATCTCCAGGTCGTTCTCCGTGCTGCTGGGGTTGTCGTCCACTGTGATGGTGGTCGTGCCGGCAACGACGTGATGGGTACCGCCCACAATGACACTACCGAAACCTGAAATGATTCCCCTGGCAAAGCCGTCTCCCGTAACGGCCACATCGTTATCAATGATGTTAACGGTCGCTGATGAATTTGCGCCAAGGGTTGCCCTCGAAACATTGCTCAATGTCACGGTAAACGACTCTGGACCTTCTGCCGCATTGTCATCAGTTATGGGGATACTGATGGTTTGGTTACCAGAGACACCATCGGCGTAAGTAAATGTGCCATTCATCGCCGGATAATCCGCACCGGCTATAGCGGTTCCGTCCGCGGTGGCATAGTCCACGCTTACGACACCGGAATCACCGCCACTGCGATTGACAAAGATATTGACGACTGTCCCTTCTGGGGCGTCATATGAGATTTCTGCAATCTGTAAGGTTCCGGCGGGTCCGGGGGGTGCAGGGTTATTACCACCACCGCCACCACCGCCACTACTGCTACATGCACCGAGCGTGGTGAAGCACACTCCGCTTGCGAGCATGTACATCATGATTGGTTTGATTCGCATTATTCTCCCCTGAGCTGAATATAACGGTAGCCTTGTGATCTTAGGGCCCTTCGGGAGGTCTTCGGCTTCTCGGAGAAAGCGAGGACCCGTCGCTTTGCGTCACCGGCTTTGGCTACGTTTGCCGCTGCCAGCTGTCCCTCCTATTAGTGCAGGACAAGGGGAATCGCGTCAATTCGGGGATGTACTTAGGAGGCGCCGCAACGGGTCATTACCAGCCGTCGCGTGTGTCAGAGGGCCAGGGGCTGCTTACGGCTGTGACTTCAATCGGTTGATGCAACACATGCACTAAACTTCTCGGCCGGCGTTCTGAATTGTAGCGTCTCTCCAGCCGTTCGTTGAGTCTTCTTGATCGTTCGGATCAATTCGCCCCGATTTCCCCCGATGTTCTGGTACTTGGGCCTGCCGGCGACGCCATTCATCCCGAACAGCGAATTACCTATTTAGCGCTGGAAGAGCATCAAAATGTGAACTTTTGTCACATTTCGTCGAACCAGATTACAGGTGTGCGACATAATTTCGTACACTGACTGCACTATATCCGTCCAACGCATTGCCTATGAAGAAGCCTTCAATCCCTCTCAATGAGACCGTCAGGCTCAAGAGTCTGCACTCATTGAGAATCCTTGACTCTGTGCCGGAGGAACGATTCGACCGCATTACCCGGATGGCCAAGAGGATCTTCGATGTTGACATATGCCTGGTCAGCCTCGTCGCCTCGAATCGCCAGTGGTTCAAATCGAAACAGGGCCTTGATGCTTGCGAAACACCGCGTAGCGTGTCGTTTTGCGGTCATGCGATCCTCAATGAAAAAGCCTTTGTCATTGAGGATGCGCTGATCGATCAACGATTTGCTGACAACCCGCTGGTTGCCGATGAACCACGCATACGTTTTTACGCTGGGTATCCCGTGCATGCGCCGAATGGCGAACGGATTGGTACGCTGTGCCTGATTGATCCTGAGCCGCGAAGTTTTTCTCCCAAAGACGAACAAACTTTGAAGGATTTCGCTGCGCTCGTGGATGATGAGCTGGCCTCATCGTCGAAAGTGCATGTCGACGAGCTCACCGGAATTGCCAATCGCCGAGGATTCACGACTGTCGCACAGCATCTCCTACCGCTGTGTGCGCGTAACGATCTGAATGTCGAATTACTTTTCTTCGATCTCGATGGGTTTAAACAGCTCAACGATAAGTTCGGCCACGAGGCGGGCGATCAGGCCTTGAAGCTTTTCGCCAAAGCCTTGTTAAAAAGCTTCCGCTCCGCCGACGTTGTCTCTCGCCTGGGCGGCGACGAGTTTGCCGTCATGATGGCGGGCGAGCGGGTGTTCAGCGAGCGCGCTCTCGAGACCATTCGAGAACACATCGACACGACGGACGACACGTTGGCCGGGAAATTGAATTGGAGTGTCGGCAGAATACAGTTCGATAAAGCACGTCATGCCAGCATGGAAGAACTCCTGGCAGATGCGGACAAAGAGATGTACGCGGATAAGTTCCGGAAGACTGCGGGGATCCGCTAGATTTGTACTGTAATCAGCAGCGGTAATTGCTACAGACCTATTCTGGCCGAATGTTCATTATCGGGTGGATCGCAGACATTGGTCAGGAGCGTACGGCGAGAAAAAGGCCGGCCTCATGACTTGGACCGGCCGTTCTTCCTGGTAGCGGAGGCATGCTTTGCACTGTTCCGACAGCTCGGACCCGGTCTCGATTAAAGTAGCCCGGATTGGTCAATCCGCCCCGCTCTCGAGCCAGATACGGCGAAAAAGATCGGAGCGTTGCTGCCGGGCCGGCAGAAGATTTCGACTCCACGACGGTACTTGACGAAATGACCGTGGTGGGAAAACCTGCCGGTACTGGAACGGATACTGTTGTCGGCGTAGTGCTTAATGATCTTCGTCAGAGCCAACGCAGTCCTGCAGCAAGCTACTGCAGAAAGAGCCTGCCAAGCCCGTAGCAGATCGTCACGGTTCGGCCCGTCAGCTGATCGGTGCCCATCAGCATGGCGGGGTGATCGGCGAGCCCGAGCGCTTCCATCACCGGATGATCCATGAGGTGCAGCGTCGCGCGCTCAACCAGAATCGAGTCGCCGACACGCACTGGGCCGGTCTGGAGGGCGAAGCCATGGCCGGCCGGCGCATCTGCAGACATCGATGGCGGCGTAACTCCCAGCGCCGCAGCAGCTTTACCGTTAAGGCCGCTGTGTCCGGCGCCCGTATCCAGCACGGCCTTCTCCATGATGATTACGATGGGCTGGACATTGCCGTGATGAGGCAAGAAAAAGCCGGTCCCGAAGGACCGGCTCTTTTCATTGATGGTTCACGGCCCGGTCACTACCAGCTGCACTGACGAGTAATCTGCTACCGGTAAAATGGTGAACAGGTAATCGCCATCAGTATCGATAGTGATCGACAGGTTGTCATTGGAACCCTGCAACAGGTCCAATGCTTCACCGATGGTGACCGTTACAGTGTCGACCGAGGTCGCACCCAGATTGACGGTCGACCAGTCTGCACTGGCCAACTTGAAGCCGTAGGTGCCTGCTGTCAGGGCCACTGTAACGGAGTAGGTACCATCGGCGTTGTAGGTCAAGGGCGTGAACTCATCCCAGCCATTCATATCGCCTCGCAACAGCACGGTGGACCCGGCAAATAGCTCCTGGTTACGAATCGTCAGTGTCGGCGCATCAGGATCACTGGCATCGACGACGAATACGTAGCTGCCGTCATCAACAATTGTCAGCGAGAGGTTGTCATTGGAACCCTGCAACAGGTCCAATGCTTCACCGATGGTGACCGCTACAGTGTCGACCGAGGTCGCACCCAGATTCACCGTCGCCCAATCTGCCGTCGCGATCTTGAAGCCGTAGGTGCCGGCGGTCAGATCGATGACCGCAATGTAGTCACTGATTCCTGTAAGCGTCAAGGGAGTGGATTCGTCCCAGCCATTCATGTCACCGCGCAGCAGCAGTGTCGAGGGACCAAAGGGTCGGCCATCACTAATGAGCAAGGTCGGAGCGTTGGTATCACTGGCATCGAGCTCGAACTTGTAAAGCCCGGCCTCGGTGATGTCCACCGACAGGTTGTCATTGGAACCAGGAAGCAAGGGCTTGACGACGTCAATCATCACGTCGGTCTCCGCCGCTGATGGCGCCCCCAGGTTCACTGTGGCCCAGTCTGCGGAAGCCAGCTTGAAACCGTAGGTGCCCACTCCCAGATCCACGACAATGCTGTAGATCCCGGACCCCGAAAAACTCAATGCTCCGGACTCGTCCCAGCCATTCATGTCACCACGAAGCAGCACCACCGTGTCGCCATAAGGCTCGGTGATCAGATCGTTCACGGGATCGGAATTGTCACCGATGCCATCACCGTCCGTGTCCGCCCACTCGGTCGGATCGTTCGGGAAGGCGTCTGCATTGTCACCCACACCATCCCCATCGCTGTCTGCCCATTCCGCCGGATCGTATGGGAAGGCATCCAGCACATCATCGACGCCATCGTTGTCGTTGTCGGGATCGCTGGCATTCGGCGTGCCATCGTCATCGTAATCGCCGGTAGTCAACACATACAAACGCAGACGGTTCAGATGATAGGCATCGAGAATGAAATCAACGGTGGCATCGGCGCCCAGGGTGAGGGACAGGTTACCCGGGTTGTCGCCGGAAACTACCTCGACAAACCCGCCCACCGACACGCTGCCGTCGCCGCTGGCTGCGCCAATATTGACCGAGGCCCAGTTGGCATCTGCCAGCTTGAAACCGTAGCTACCAGCGATCAGGGCCTGTTCGACGATGTAATAACCGTTTCCCTGGTAGGCGAGCTGCGTACTGGCATCCCAGCCGTTCATATCGCCGCGCAGGTAGAGCACCTCGTCACCGAAGGGCACGATCTCAGTCACGGTCAGAACCGGAATGTCCTTATTGATCGCATCCAGACTGAATCGATAGTCGCCAGGTCGGTCGATTAGGATACTCAGGTTGTCCTGCGAATCCTGCACCAGGGTCTCCCCGACGCCGAGCTCGACGGATGCATCTGCAGCCGAGGTGGCACCGAGATTGGGCACTGTCCAGTCGTCACTGGCGACCTTGAAGAAGTAGCTGCCGGCATCGAGGTGTGTCGTCAGGTTGTACACGCCGCCACCGTCATAACTGAACCCGGTATCGGTTCCCCAGCCGTTCATGTCCCCGCGCAGATACAAGGTCGTCTCACCCCAGGGCACGGCAGTACTCACGGTGAGAACTGGCGTATCCGGGTAATAGGCATCCACGGTAAAGACATAGCTGCCGTCAATTGCTATCTCGATACTGAGATTGTCATTGCTGCCTGGCAGCAGGTCTTCCGGCGTATCCAGGACGACTGCGGCCTCGTCAGCCGACACGGCACCGAGATTGACCGTCGCCCAGTCGGCGGAAGCCAGCTTGAAGCCGTAAGTTCCTGCAGTCAGCGGTACAGTAACCGTGTATCGACCCTCACTGTCATAAATCAATTGTGTCGACTCGTCCCAGCCGTTCATGTCACCGCGCAGCAGTACGGCAGTCTGGCCGTACGGCAGCTCGCCCCGGATCGAAAGCACGGGCGAATCGGGGTTGCTGGCATCTACCGCGAAAACGTAGTTGCCTGTTGCGGCTATTGTCAGCGACAGGTTGCCGCCGCCGGACGCCAGAGTCAGCGAACCACCCGGCGCAATATCGGCTGCGTCAGCGGCACCAAAATTGACAGCACCCCAGTCGGCATCGGCGATCTTGAAGCCGTAGGTTCCGGCATCGAGGGCAACCATGACGCTGTAGCGTTGGCTGCCGTCATAGCTAAACGCGGTATCGATGCCCCAGGCATTCATATCGCCCCGCAAGAGCAACACGGCATCCCCGTAAGGAACCGCATCCGGGTCTGCCGAGTCATCCGTATCCGAGTTATCGCCGATGCCATCGCCGTCCGAATCGAATTGTTCGGTCGGGTCATTCGGGAAGACGTCAGTGTTGTCGCCGACCCCGTCACCGTCGCTATCCGTGGTCTCGGATGGGTCGTACGGGAAGTCGTCGTTATCGTTGTCGACTCCATCGTTGTCGTGGTCGGTGTCGTCAGCGTTAAGTATGCCGTCACCGTCGAAATCATCACTTGGCAGTACGTAGAGCGTTGGCATAGCCGCATAACGCCCATCGATGACGAAATCGTAGTCCCCGTCCACACCGACCGTCAGAGACAGATTAGGCGGATTGGCGCCATGAACAACGGTACGCGGCACGCCAACCACCACATCGGTCGAGTCGGCGTCGAGGCCACCGAGGTTGACGGTCGCCCAATCCGCTGTAGCCACCTTGAAGGGATAGGTGCCCGCAGTCAGTGGAAAAGTGACCCGATAGATGCCCCCGCGTTCATAGCTCAGTGGGGTCGACTCATCCCAGCCGTTCATACCGCCGCGCAGCAGAAGCGTGTTGTTGCCGAACGGTATTCTTTGACTGACGCTCAACACCGGCGCTATCGGATCGAGGGCATCGAGAGTGAAGGAGTAGGTATCCGCCTCTGCGATCGTCACGACCATATTGGCGCCACCGGCCACCAGGTTTTTGACTTCACCAATGACTACGGCTTCTTCGCCGCCCGCCGCGCCGAAGTCGACCGTGGCCCAGTCTTCAGAAGCCACCTTGAACTGGTAAGCGCCGGCGTCAAGGTAGATGTCAGCCGTATAGAGACCACCACCGTAGTAGTAGAATGCATCGTCGGTGCCCCAGCCGTTCATCTCACCACGGACATACACGGTTGTGCTGCCGTAAGGCACGACATCTGCGGCCCCGGAGGTAGCATCAGCCGCCAGTCCCTCGCCCTGGCTGGCGCCCTGCGGTTTGACGAACACCGCGGTGGTGTAGGCCGGAACCGTAAAGGCACCATCGGCAAAGCTGGCGGTCTTGACCACCGCATCAGCAGAACTCTGCTGCACACCATGCAGTTCGAAACCGCTGGCAGTGTTCACCGCGGCGGTCTGCTCACTGCCACTGCCGTTAATGACGACGACGATCGCATCAACCAACGGATCAAGATCGACCAGGCCGGTGCCGTCGTCGATGCTCATGACGATCAGACCCTGGGTCTGGCGCAGACCGATGTTATGGAAGCCCACCCGGTCGATCACGTCCTGACCGCTGCTCAGCCGAAACAGGGGACTCCCTTTACGAATGCGCAGGAACTCATTGAACACGTCGGACGCAAGCTGGATATCCTCAGGCGTGACTGCCGTTTCAGGATTGGCGAACAGTGACGAGATGGTGTCCCAGGCGCCTTCGTTCTTATCGGCGATCGGCAGGCCGACATGCCAGTTGTTGCTCATCTGGGTGAAGTCGACGCGGTTAAACCAGTCGCCGGAATCGTAGGAATCCCGGTCCATCGACTTCGAGCGAATCAGATCGCCACCCATTTGCAGGAAGGGCACACCCTGGCTCAGCAGGGGAATCGTGGCCGCGACGTTCTGGATGCGAACGCGATCCTGGCGAGTCGCCTCGGCCGGCAGGCCGTATTGCAGCTTGTCCCACAGGGTCTCGCCGTCGTGCTTGGACACGTAGTTGATGATGTCGGCCGGATCGTCTGCATATCCCGCCGGTTGGCCGTTCCAGCTCAAGCCGCTGGCAGTGACGGCAGTTCCGGTAGCATCCTTGAGCACGTAATTTGCCAGGGTGCCCGCCAGGCCAACCCGTATGAAATCCTGTTGCTGCAGACTGCCGTTCTCAACGAACAGGTCGGCACCACGGACCCCCTCACGCAGCCGGTCATTGAAGGTACCGATTTCAGTACCGCCAAGATTCAGTTGTGAGGCCTGCTCGAAGTGTGCCCCATCGGCTACTTCGCCAAAATTCCATCCTTCACCGTAGAAGTAGGTGTCCGGATCAACCGCACGCACGGCCTCCCTCGCCTGCTCCATCTGTGCCTTGGGGTGGTGTCCCATGATGTCGAATCGGAATCCGTCGTAACCATAGGCCTGAGCCCACTGCACCAACGAATCGGCGACGAATTTGCCCATCATGCGATGCTCAGGAGCCGTGTTCTGGCAGCAGGATGACGTTTCCACCGCACCGGATTCAGGGTTCAGACGGTGGTAATAACCCGGCACGATCTTGTCGAATACCGAGTTGTCATTGATCCCGGAAGAGTTCGTGTGGTTATAGACGACGTCCAGCACTACCCGCAGACCCATCTCGTGCAGGGCTTTGTTCATCGCCCGCATTTCGACAATGCGCGCTGCCCCATCCGGATCCGAGGCGTAACTGCCTTCCGGTGCATTGAAATGGTGCGGGTCGTAGCCCCAGTTGAAGGAATCAAAGCCACGCATTGAATTGATCAGGTCCTGAGCGTCGGACGAATCCGGGTCAAAGCTCTCGATGATGTCGCGCAAAACCAGACCGGGATCGCGGCCATCGCATATTGAGGCAGAAGCATTGGTGGCAACACAGAGCTCACCAACGGTCGAGTCCAGGCTCAGCTGTTGCGAAGCGTCCTCGTTGACCGTGGCGATATCGTTTGCTGGCAGCACGTGAAAATGCGTGACACCGGCCGCGGCCAGCTCCTGGAGATGCATTACCGGCGCGGTATTGGACTCTGTAAACGCCAGGTACTTGCCGCGATTCGTGGCTGAAGTGGATTCATCGAAAGCACTGAAATCCCGGATATGACCTTCATAGATCACGGCATCTTCGGGTTTATCAATAGCCGGCACGGCATGCCCGTCCCAGCCGGTCGGCTTCAGATCAGCGTCTGTCAGGTCGACGAACTGCGAGTGGCGGCCATTGGTCGACAAGCTGACCGAATACGGGTCAGTTGCCTCAAATACCTCGATATTGCTCGTGCCAGCGTAAAAGACGCTGACCTCGTAACGGTAGAACATGCGATCGAGTTGCGAGCGCGTTCCTGTGTAAGACCAGATGCCGCTGGCCGCATCGTGCGTCATGGTCTCTGTGGAGGTCAGGCTCTTGTCTGCGCCATACACCAGTAGATTGACATTCTGGGCCGTCGGGGCCCAGACAGCTGCTGTAACGGAGTCGCCTTCATAAATTGGACCCAGCGCTGCCTCGTCGGCGTCGTTGTCGCCGGTGGTATAAAGATCATCCAGGACGCCCGGAGTCTGAATGCGGGTGGCCCCAAGCGGTGCGCCATCGACGTCGTAAGCAACTGCCATGGTTTCGCCACGCAACATGCCCTTGGCGGTTGCTTCATCGACGTCGAGCGTGAAAGCATCCAGGCTCGCCAGGTGCGGAAACTTCTCAAGCGACGATGCTGGCGCCTCACCAGGAGCGCCGGAAACTGAAGCCCCTCCACTAACGCCCGTTTCTGCGTCAAAGATCAGATCGCCAGCATCTGAGTTATGTACCCTGACCTCAAATACCGTGGGATCACCGACGTTCCACAGCAGGGTATTGGAATTAACCCAGTGAGCAGCCGAACCGCTGACACTTACACCCAATTCGAGAATCTTTGACGAAAAGGTCTCCGTGACACCCGCCAAAACCCAGTTCATCCGGTCACCGGTCAGATCCATTATTTTGTCGGCGCCACCCTGCTCCTTGTCATCCCCGTTGTGGATGATGTAGTTACCGCAGTCGCTGTGACCGTCCTTCAAATCGACGATCCAATAAGCTCCGTAGTTGCCGTCGTAGCCGGCAATCACCGCGCCTGAAGTCCAGGTGATGCCTTCCATCTGGTCATCGGTATAGGCATCGCACTGGCCGTTATTCCAGATGTGCAGCTCGTAACCGTCGTATACACCGTCCGGGCGGTTGTAGAAGAGGACGGCCTGGTTGGGTCCGGCCATGACCGACGGGTCTGGCAGGCTTTCGTCCACCGGCGCCACGCAGGCATCATTGGTGTCATTGGGGACCAGGCCGATCGGGCAGGCTATCGGCGGTGGATCGACGCAGGCGTTACCGGCGCCGTTGACCACCAGCGGCGCGTTACAGGTCATCAAAACAGCGCCGGTGTCGGTTCCGTCTTCGCCGCTGCCACAGGCGGTAACCAGGGCAGAAACAAACAGCAGAGCAAAGATGCGCTTGAACGATTTGGCTGAAATTTTCATTTTCGATTCCACACTCAGATGTTCTTTTACTTACTTACTTCAATGCACTTTCTCTACGCGCTTACAACGAGTAGCTCACGCCGAGGAAGTACTGCCGCCCGAAGAATTGCACGGTGCCGGTCTGTGCAACCTGGTTGAAATAGGTCTTGGTCGGTTCGTCAGTAAGGTTATTGACCTGGAACAGGACCGAGAGGTTGTCATTGATGGCATAGCTGGCCTGGTAGTCAACAACAGTCTCATCGTCGAAGAAGGCCAACTGGGTTTCCACCGCGACCTGCTCCGAGACGAAGCGATTCCGATAGCGCACATTGATGCGAGTTGAAAAGTTTTCCCAGTCGTAGAACGCCGTCGCCGAGTAGACCGACTCCGACAGGCCGGGCAGCGTGATATTAACTGTGGTTCCACTGAGGTCGGTCTGCTGCTTGATATTGCTCTCGGTATAGGAGTAGCTGCCGCTGAATCCCAGGCCTGACCAGTAGCCTGGCAGGAAGTCGAACGTCTGGGTATAGGCCACTTCCAGGCCACGAATATGGCCACCGCCGGTATTGTTGACGGCGGTGTTGAGCGCTCCGGGAATGACCTCTACCGGTGGCAGGCTGTCCGGATTCCCCGGTTCGGTACCCGGCACATAGCGCGGCATGACATAGCCATTGCCTTCGAAGTCAAAGGGATCGATGGTGATGTCATTAATAAACGACTCAATGCTCTTGTAAAACAGAGCCAGGACGAATGCACCATTGGACTCTTCCAGGTAGTGCTCGTAGGAAAGGTCATACTGGGTGGCGTAGAACGGATCCAGATAAGGGCTGTTGCGCGATGTCACGCTATATTTACCATCGCCCGAAATATTGCCGCTGGTATCGGCGGCCAGGCGATTTATCGGTGGCCGGGTCATGACTTTGGCCATCGCCAATCGGAGTTGATCGTTGTCGGTCAAATGCAGGTTCAGGTTCAGCGACGGCAGGTAATCGGTAAAGGTCTGGCCGATCCTGACTCGCGCATGCTGATCATTGATCTCGCCCTTGCCGTCTTCGATCGGAACGGCGCCACGCTCGACGTCACCACGAACGTTTTGCAGCCCGGTTGCCATCTGTTCGGATTCGATCATGCGCAGTCCGACGTTGCCGGTAATTGGCAGGCCCATCAGCTCAAAATCGAGGTTCGCCATGAGGTGCACGGCCAGGATGGTCTCGTCCACAGTACCGGACTGCAATACACTCCAGGAGTGATCCCAGTCCTTGACAGGCGTCCCTGCACCTTGCGGAAGCCAGGCGTCCAGCGCTCTGTCCATGTCAATAGCGAGATACGATGGAAAGTTGGCAAAATTGCCGCTGAAGTTAACCACTCGCACCATGTCATCCGTTAACTGGAGCGGCTCCTGCCCACCGATGTAATTGCCAAAATCATGGCCAAATTCGAAAACTGACCGGTCGTTGGTGTAGTGGCGATCCGAATACCTCACACCAGCCTCGATCGAAGTCAGGAAGGGGTTGTCAGCAAAATCAAAACTGACATCGAAGCGGACTGCGTCAACGCTGTCGGTGTTCTCGTAAGGGTAGGTCCCCCACTTGGCCAGCATCAGCTTATTGGTGTCGGTGTAGTCCTGATTGAAGCCAATGTCGGGCAAATCCAGGTCATTCAACTGATAGGCGACCGAAGCATCGCCTTCCACCACCGGGCTGTCGGCGCTGGCGTCTTCAAACAATAGGCCCCAGGCAACTCCGTTAATAAAATCGCTTTCCGCTTCTGAGGTCGACAGGTCAGCGGACAGGGTCCAAGGCCCCTTATACCAAGTCAGATTCAGGCCGGCAGATAGCACCTCGTCATAATCCGTGTTGTCGTCGTTTGTGGTCTGTACCAGGAAGGCATCGTTCCTGAAGCGATTGACGGTGCCACCGATCATGGCGCCATCTTCGGTCAGAACCGGGTTGATGATGGTGCCGTTTTGCAGACTCTTGACCCGAAAACCGCGTGCGAATGCCTCGGTATCGAATTTCGAATAATAGACGTCGCCCCTCAGGCTCAACTCATCGTTCGGCTGCCACTCGAGCACGGCCATGATGCCGTCCCGCGTTTCCTCACCGCCCTTGTGCTGCAGTTCGAAGCCTTCAGAAATGAACTCGTTGTTACCGTCGAGATCGAGGTCTTTCTGACCGTTATAGGCCAGGCCGACGAATTGAGTCGCCACACTGGGTTGGTACAGGCGCGCATAGCCTGCGGCAAAACCGAGAGTGTCGTTGGCATACTTGCCCTGGTAGGACAGGCTGATCCGGTGACCGAACTCCTCGGCATCGGATACCTCGTCCGCGCGATCATTGAGCATGCCTCGCAAATTCAAGGCGAGCTTGTGATTCTCCCCGTTCCTCAGCGGGCTGGCAGTCTTCAGCTCAACCGTGCCGGCGACGCCGCCTTCGATCAGTGATGACTTGGGTGACTTGTAGACCGACGCCTCGGATATCAACTCGGAGGGATACTGATCGAATTCGATGCTGCGGCTGCCACTGGGCGATACCTGCTCGCGGCCATTGAGGGTCGTGAATACGAAGCCACCGGCCATACCGCGAATATTGATCTCACCGGCCTGCCCACCCGTCCGTACCGCCGAGATGCCGGGCAGTCGAGTCAGGGCATCCGCCATGGATACGTCAGGCAGCGAGCCAAGGTCATCCGCAGACAGGGTCTCCGCCACCGTATCGGCCATGCGTTTGGCGTCGATCGCACTGAGGATACTCTGCCGGAAACCAGTGACGACCACCTCTTCAATGATCTGTGGCTCCTGAGCATCCTGGGCAGCAACTGGGAATGCCGATACAGAGGCGATGGCGGCAGCGAGCAGTGTGGGTGCCAATCCTCGACCTGGGACATCGGTAATCTGTTTTCTCAGGAGGGCATCCGCGGAGAGGTTTGGTCGCTCAAACATGACGTTCCCCTATCAGTTAGATTTCTTATTCAGGCAATCCTTCACCACAAAGCCGGACGCCCACAATGATTTGGCTCATGTATACGATTGCATAAGTCCTACGATACCTGACCTGGACAGCGGGCAAACCAGAAAGGCCCCTGCATCAGGCCGTGTAAAAACCAGAGGCCATCTCATTTGAGGTGGCCTGCCCAGCTCGCGCTTCACACTCTGAGTAGTCTCTCGCCCATTTGTGATCGGTATTGTCTGGATGGGCCGAACAGGTAGTGCAGCCCACAAGCGCCAGCAGCGGAGTCGTAATTGCTGTTCTCTTCATCTCTCCCGCAATCAGCCAGATTCGGTAGATTCCGCACGGTTCAAGCGATTTAATGCCAGGCCATACTTGCCTGTCTATACGTAGAAACACCCCTAACCGATAAGGAACTAGCCAATCAGGTGTGGGAATCGTGTGACGTGCCCCAGTTTTCACGTTCACCAAGATAAGGTGAGAAGATGAAACTGGAGGATAGACAATGGCAAGAAGAAGTTTTGGCCGGGAGTTCAAGTTAGAGGCGGTTCGAATAGTCGAAGATCGGGGTGTGACAGTTTCCCAGGCCGCCCGTGATCTCGACATTCATGACAACGTTTTACGTCGCTGGGTAAGGCAATACCGTGAAGATCCGGCGCACGCGTTTCCAGGTGCCGGGCAGATGAAGCCTGAGCAGTCCGAGATCGCGCAGCTCAAGAAAGAGATCCGCAAGCTGAAAGCTGAGCGAGATATTCTAAAAAAAGCCGCGGCCTACTTCGCAAAGGACTCGTAGTGAAGTTCGAGTTTATTGCGAAGCATCGAGGGATCTGGCCGGTGACATGGATGTGCGGGGTGCTCGATGTCTCGCCAAGCGGGTTCTACAGCTGGCGCTCGAGACCGCCCAGTGATCGAGCGTTGTACGACGAAGAAATGATCCGGGATATCCGCAGGAGCTTCTCCGACAGCGGCGATACTTACGGCGTGCGCCGCATCTGGTTGGATCTGCTGGACTGGAGTCATGATGTTGGCCGAGAACGCGTAGCACGGCTGGTACGGTCGGGTTAGGTACCGGTAGTCCGGACACTTTAGAATAGGCTCAAAGAGCCATGAGAGGTGTCCAATGGCAAGAAGAAAATACTCTGACGAGTACAAGCAAGAAGCAGTGGCATTAACGCGGGCTCCCGGTGCAACGATTCAAGGCGTTGCGGCGGATCTCGGCATCAATGGGCACATGCTCGGTCGTTGGCGCAAGCTGCTCGAGGAGCATGGCGAGAAAGCCTTTCCGGGCCAGGGCCACGCCCGCGATGAGGAGATGATGCGTCTGAAGCGCGAGAATGCGCGCCTAAAGAAGGAACGGGATTTTTTAAAAGAAGCGGCAGCGTTCTTCGCCAAAGAACAGAAGTGAAGTACCGCATGATCGATCGTTGCCGCGACGCGTTTCCGGTTCGCATGATGTGTCAGCGGCTTGGCGTATCGCCGAGCGGCTACTGCGAGTGGCGCAATCGAGAGCCGAGCACCCGTGCGCTGGACAACGAACGCCTGCTGTTGCGGATCCGGGTATTACATGCCGCCAGTGACGGTGTCCTGGGGCGGCGCCGCATGCACGAGGATTTACGTGACGAGGGTGAGACGGCGGGCATTAATCGAGTTGGCCGGCGGATGAAACAGGACAGCCTGTACGGTATTCCGCAGCAGCGACGGTGGCGCAAGAAGTCCAGCCAGCCACGGCCATCGACCGTTCAGAACCACCTGGAACGTGACTTTAGAGCCTCGGCGCCGAACACCAAGTGGGCCACTGATATCACTTACGTGCGTACTGCGGAGGACTGGTTGTACCTCTGCGTAGTCATCGACTTGTACTCGCGATTGGTCGTCGGCTGGTCGATGAGTGCCGTACAGGATCGGCAGCTGGTGCTTCAGGCTGTACTCATGGCGCTTTGGCAGCGCCAGGATCGGTCACCGTTGGTGCTGCATTCCGATCGCGGCTGCCAGTTCACGAGCGACGAGTATCAGCGCTTCCTGAGGGGCCACAACGTCACCTGCAGCATGAGTGGTGTTGGCAGTTGCGCCGACAACGCGCTTGTTGAAGGGTTCTTCGGAATGCTCAAGCGAGAGCGCGTAAACCGGCGTTACTACCGAACACGAGCAGAAGCTCGAGCTGACATTTTCGACTACATTGAAACCTCCTACAATCCGAGAATGCGCAGTAGACTCGAGCGAGAAAGGAACAACGAAATCAGGCTATACGGAACCGTCCGGGAAATCGGTACCTAACCCGAATCACTACCAGACGACCGGCACGCCACCCGGCAGGATATCCAGGCCGCACCGGCTAATCTGGCGGCTCCGTTGGGCAATGTGACGCTAAAGCCGAGGGATGGGATTCTGTGGGCGCACGCTGCCCCAAATGCAAAAGGCCTCACCGAAGTGAGGCCTCTCGACAGGCTACGTATAATTAGCCCTTTTTCTGGTAGCGGGGGTTCGCAGCCAATGCTATCAAGCACTGGTTACAGCATTGGATATCGCGACTTAGAATCTCCGATTTCGAACGACCAATATCGACGAGAGCCGCCGTTCAAGCCGACACCTGATAAATCTCTGCTCTCGGCCAGAAGCGGACTAAAAAAACCCCGCCGAAGCGGGGTTGCGGAACTTCGTGTCAGGCTAGAAGGTCGCTCATCACGGCCTGCTCATTTGTGGTTTTTCTGTAATTCCTGACTTCATCGGTGACTCTCAATCGCTCAGGGCCCGAACCCGTAGTCCGTGCGGCTCGCCACCCATAAAGCGGGAACTCACAACCGTCCGGGTTGCGACGTCAATCTTGATCACCAGGTTGTCAGGCTCTCGCAAAATAGAATAGAACGCCTTACCGTTGGGCGAAAACCCGAAAAGGTCCGGTCTGTGAATGCCCGGGCCCAGTCCGTGCTTCGGATCAGCAAGGTCGATGACCTCGATCAAATTATAAGCTGGGCTCTTACCGTTACGAATCTCGATGGTCCCACTGTCCCGGTTACCAATCCAGAGCTCTTTTCCGTTGGGCGTCTCTGCAATTGCATGGGCGTCAGCGCCCGTCGTCGGTACGCTGAAGATTCTCGTATCGGTTTTGATATCGATCACGTGAAAAGTATTTGCACCGGCATCGCCGGTTCCGGTCGCTCTCCCTGCCAGGACATAGAGCGCCTTATTATTCTTTGAACGGAGAAGTCCGCAGGCATTTTCCACGCCGGGAACGTCCATCTGCGCGGCCACTTCCTGTCCGGTCTCAGGATCTATGGTGATCACGATCACCTTGTCGGTGACGGCTGCAGCGTGATAGATCTTCTTGCTATTCGCGCTGGTGGCAACACAAACCGGCCGGTCATTTACCCCGCCTGGCCCGTCTCCGATATTAATCGTATTCGCGATAGTGTTAGAACTGGTGTCGATTAGTTGGGTATTGTCGTTGAGATTGTTGACAATAGCCCACCGATCATCGGGCGACACAATTACTGCGTGGGATCTGCCGGCTGTTTCCGCGGAGGCGATGATCTGCCTGGTGTTGGCGTCAATGACATCGACACTGGTGGTTTCCGCATCGCCCTCTCCTACATTTGCCGAATAGTAGGCACTAAAATCAGACGTAAAGTCGCCGATATGAGTATGTTCCGTAGTTCCGGGGATACCGCCGTTCTCATCACCCACCAAGAAATTCAGGTTGCCGTCTAGAATCTGTGTTCCGAAGAACTCTTCTTCATTCGCAACCCAGATCTCGACCGCGTTCTGAGCATAGGCAGCCGTCGTGTGTAGAGTCCCCGACACCGCGAGGAAACTCACCACAATTGAAAGTGAATGGCATTGTCTCATATTGTCTTTCCTCCTTACGATTAGTATGAAAACCTTTCAGCGTCGCACTTACTACCTGGGTACATTGCTGAAGGAAATGATGTCGGGTCGTGCAATCCTGATTATTGCAATCAACGCGACGTTAGCCGTGACGAACCGACTAGAAATTGGAAGACTGGGGACAGACGGCTCCCAAGCCGCGGTAGATAAATAACCCATGCCGTTGTCCTCCCTCCGCGACCAAATTGATCGATTGACGGATCTTCAACCTGTCCTAAGTCGTATGGTTTTCTTAAATATAGACGCACAACGCATCTTTGGAACCCTCGTGGACAAGATTCTTGCTGGGCAAAGCCAAAAATTCCCTGGGTATCGATTAGGCAATAATGATGTGGGCCAAAACCTGGACCTCTAACTGAGAACTGGACTCATTTTATGGGCCAGAGACGGCCTACAGGAGAGAAAACGCGCAACTCTGCAATTGTCCGCTTCGGGTCACGAGCCGTCATTCTACCCCGAAACGCCTGGGCGGCAGGTTCCGGCCGATTCTGTTGAA
>Ga0224512_10001704_pt1 | contig 20847 bp, 15 predicted proteins | sample SF_May12_sed_USG_4_FD_169103 | JGI IMG/M metagenome (GOLD analysis project Ga0224512, IMG submission 169103) | Sediment microbial communities from San Francisco Bay, California, United States - SF_May12_sed_USGS_13 | ecosystem: Environmental > Aquatic > Marine > Sediment | place: USA... | reverse complement strand
GATTGCCATGCTGATGGCCAACACGGTGATCGCCGCGGCCCGTGCGGCGGGGCGCCCGGATATCGCGGAGACCGTCCTGCACAATTAGGGCACGGCCGGCAAAAACGTCACCACTTCGATCCGGTTGCCGTCCCGATCGCGGATAAAGGCGGCATAGTAGCGATCATGATATTCAGGGCGCATGCCGGGTGGCCCGTCATCCGCTCCGCCGGCATCCATAGCCGCCTTGTGGAAAGCATCGACAGCATCTGCGGTCCTGGCCCTCAGGCAGATATGCGTGCCGCTGTCGGCCGCAGCCGGTGGTGAACCGGGGCGGGCGTTCAGCCAGAATTCCGGATATTTCTTGCCGTAGCCGATGGTCTCCGGCTTATCCACCAGCCGGCCATGGCCGAGCGTGCCGAGCACCGCATCATAGAAGGTGCCGCTTGCAGCCAGATCGGCCACGGTGATGGAGACGTGGTCGATCATTTCGCCCTGCGCCGGCGACGCCGCCTTGCCGCATTGTTTTCGTCGGCATCGGCGCCATCGGCGGATTTCGGCAGATCGACCGCCGTGGCGAGATTGGGAAAGGGCTCGACCTTGTTCGGAAACGCCATTGCGTTGACGAAATGCTCCTGAAAGCGCGGCTCCAGCGCCGTCTCGATTTTCTCGATTTCTCCGACAAGCTTTTCGATTTCGCGCCTGTGGCCGCGATTGAGCAGCGCCATGCGGGCGCCGGTGCCGGCGGCATTGCCGACGCCGGCGACAGCGTCCAAGGCACAATCGGGCACCAGCCCGATGACCATGGCGTATTTGGGATCGATATAGCTGCCGAAGGCGCCGGCCAGCCGGATGCGGTCGACCTGATCGATGCCGAGCTTGTCCATGAGCAGCCGCACGCCGGCATAGAGCGCCGCCTTGGCAAGCTGGATCGCCCTGACATCGGTCTGCAGGATGCGGATTTCCGGATTACCGGCGCCGTCACCTTTTGCGAGCACATAGGACCAGGTGCGCCCGTCCTCGACGATGCGCTCGGACCTCGCCGCAAGCGAACCGTCTATCACCCCGTCGGCGCTGATGACGCCGGCCAGAAACAACTCTGCGATGACCTCGATGATGCCCGAGCCGCAGATGCCGGTGACGCCAAGCTTGGCCGCCGCCTCGGCGAATCCCGGATCGTCCGACCATTCATCGGCGCCGATCACCTTGATCCGCGGCTCCAGGGTCTCAGGGTCGATGCGCACGCGCTCAATGGCGCCGGGCGCGGCGCGTTGCCCGCCGGAGATTTCGGCGCCCTCGAATGCCGGTCCGGTCGGCGAGGAGGCGGCGACAATCCGGTGATTGTTGCCGAGCACGATTTCGGCATTGGTGCCGACATCGACGAGCAGCGTCATTGCCTCACCGCGATGGGGGCCTTCTGAAAGGATGGCGCCGGCGGCATCGGCACCGACATGGCCGGCAATCAAGGGCAGGGTATAGACGCGCGCGCCGGCATTGACCGGCAGGCCGATATCGCGCGCGGCAAAGGTCAGTGCGCCAGACACCGCCAGCGCAAACGGCGCACCGCCCAGCGGCGTCGGGTTGATGCCCAGAAACAGATGATGCATGATCGGATTGCCGACGAATACCGCTTCGAGAATTTCCTCGACCGGCACATCGGCTTCCGCCGCGACCTTGCCGATCAGGACGCCGATCGCCTCGCGCACGGCTTTGGTCAGAGCCTGGCGGCCGTCCGGGTTCATCATCACATAGGAAACCCGGCTCATCAGATCCTCACCAAAGCGGATCTGCGGATTAGGCGCGCCCGCGGAAGCTACTATCCGCCCCGATAGCAGCGATGTCAGATGCGCGGCGATGGTCGTTGAGCCGATATCGACGGCCAGGCCATAGGCGGCATTCTTCAGACCGGGCCAGAGCGCGATCACATGGCGCGACCCGTGGTCGTCGTAGACGGCGGCCGTCACCTTGTAGTCGCCGGCCTCCAGGATTGGCTGGATCTGGGGCAGCAGGTGAAAATCGATGGTCAGATTGTCAAAATTCCAGTCACGCCGCAGCGCTGCCAGCAGCCGGTCGGCATCGCCGAGCGGTTTTTCCATGTCGGGCCGCTCCACCTCCACATAGCAAAGGTGGGTTGCCGGATCGCGCTCGATGGTGCGCGCCTCGGCACGCTTGCGAACGACCTGCCGGTTGATCTGTACGTCCTGCGGCACGTCGATGACGAGATCGCCCTGAACGGTTGCATGGCAGGACAGGCGCCGGTCCGGTTCCATGGCGCGTTTTTTAGTGTAACGCGTTTCGGTCTCCGTCCAGGCCGAGAGATGGTCGGCCGAGGAGGTGATGCCGTGCTTGGCGAACTGGCCTTCGGCAACGGTGATCTGGCAGCGGCCGCACAGGCCGCGCCCGCCGCATACCGATTCCACATAGACCCCGAGCGAACGCGCCGCGTCCAGCACCGGCGTGCCGAGCGCGAAGCGGCCGCGCCGGCCCGATGGCATGAACAGGACGAGGGCGTCCGGCTTGCCGGCCGGTCTGCCTGTTTCGATCGTTTTGGCTTGATTGTTCATGGAGTCAGTCTATGGCCTGCGGCGCTTATAAACCGCAATACGGCACGGCGCACCTAACATTACGCTGTGCTCAGTGGCCGCGGACGGCATTTGGGCGGTACATGCACCGGTCATTCTCGCACTCGCCTTTCCACCGTCATCCTCGGGCGAGCGTAAGCGAGACCCGAGGACCCAGATTGAGCCCCGCCCTTTCGCGCGACCGTTTGTCTTGCTGGGTTCTCGGGTCAAGCCCGAGAATGACGAGGCAGGATCTGTCGGCGACCCTCAGGCGTTGGCACGCCGCCGCGCCTCGCGCCCGCCTCTGCGCCGGCCGCCGGTGTCAGCAGGCACCGACGCGGCAACACCGCCAGCGGCCGCCGGCTGATGGTCGCGATAGGCGGTGATCCAGCCCGTGCAGTCCTTGTCGGTTCCCATTAGCACATTGGCGGCGCGCACCGCCTCCATTTCCTGCGGCCGCACCGGATTCATGATCGCCGAGGTCATGCCGCTGGCAATGGCCATGGGCAAAAAGGCGGCGTTGATGCCGTGCCGGTGCGGCAGGCCGAAGGAGATGTTCGAGGCGCCGCAGCAGGTGTTGACCTGAAGTTCCTCGCGCAGCCGGCGAACCAGGCGGAAAACCTGCTGTCCCGCCGTGCCCATGGCGCCGATCGGCATGACCAGCGGGTCGACGACGATATCCTCACGCTTGATGCCGTAATCGGCGGCCCGTTCGACGATCTTCCTGGCGACCGCGAAGCGGACATCCGGATCTTCGGAAATTCCCGTTTCATCGTTGGAAATTGCAATGACCGGCACGTCATATTGCCTGACCAGCGGCAGGATCGCCTCCAGCCGGTCCTCCTCGCCGGTGACGGAATTGACCAGCGGCCGGCCGCGCACCGTCTCAAGTCCGGCTTTGAGCGCCGCGGGAACGGAGGAATCGATGCAGATCGGTACATCGACGAGATCCTGGACGAATTTCAGCGTTGCAACGAGAAGCGGCGGCTCGGTCTCATTCGGATCGACGGCCGTCACCCCGGCATTGACATCAAGCATGTTGGCGCCGGCGGCGACCTGTGCCAGCGCGTCCTTCTCCACGGTCTCAAAATTGCCGGCCGTCATTTCCGCCGCCAGTTTTTTGCGGCCAGTGGGATTGATCCGTTCGCCGATCACGCAGAACGGCCTGTCGAAACCGATCACGACTTCCCTGGTTTGCGAGGCAACGAGCGTATGGGTCATCAGGCGGGTTCCTTGTCTTCTTGCCATGGCCCGGCGCTCTCGCCGGCCTTGGTCACAACGATTTTGAGCCGCTCTACCACGATCCCATTGTCAGGTCGCGGTCCTTTCGGGTGCGGTCCATGACCGGTCGCGGCTTCAGGCCTGTTTCCGTTCCCAGCCGTCATTTTCAATCAGCGCTTTCAGCCTGTCATTGCCAAACGTGCCGTCGAGCTGGGCATAGGCGGCCTCGGCTTCTGTCTCAAGGTCGTCTCCGACCGGTTCGGGCGTGCCGCGCCGCCATTCGGCGAGATAGGCGTCCGTGTCGCGCGCCCCGGTTTTCATGGCACAGCGGTCGATGGCCTGAACGAAGCGCTCAGGCAGTTCCCGTTTGGCGCTCTTGCGGCCGGCCTTGACGATGACCTGCGCCGGGATATCGCGCCAATAGACGATGATGCGGTCAGCCATATCCGCGCCTCCTGCGATTGAGTGTATTTGGTTATGTCGGTTCAATTGCCACGCGCATTGGCGGTTCTGTCAAACACCGCGAACGAAGTCGGCAAGGTCCCCGTAGCCTGTCACACGCTTTTCAAAGGCCAATCCAAGCCGGTCAGCGGCGGCCCGAGCTTTCGCCTCAAGCGCTGCATCCTCCACCTGAGCGAGATAGACCAGCCGCTTGTAATTGCCGAAATATTCATCGCGCAGTTCCGGATGGCGGTCGAGGCCCAGCGGCTCGATGACGAAGGCTTCGAACTGCCTGGCCAGGAAATCGGTGAGGAAAAACGTTTCCATATCGGCCTCGCCGCGCGCCAGAAAATCATCGGTTCCGGAATAAAACGCATAGCAATGCGGCCCGGCGATCCGTGTCACCTTTTCCTCTTCGCAAACCCGGTCGAGATACCCGCCGGTGCCGCAATCGGCATAGGCAATGGCAATTCGCTCAAAGCCCCGCCGGCGGCCCTCGTGAATAGCCTGCCGCACTGCGTCCGGAATTTTCTCCGGCCGGTTGTGCAGGATAGCCGGCAGGCAGGTCAGCGAGATGTGATCAAGGCCGTTCGCCACCGTGATGGCATCAATCTCGCGCGCCAGGGCGCCGCAGGCAATGATCAGGACGGCGGCGCTCTCAGGCTCCGGTTCTGTCCGGTCTTGCCCCGTTTCGGCAAAGGCGGGTGTGGCCATGGGCTTCGTCCAGACCGGGTTCAGACCTGCAAACCGTCAGGCGCTGGCGGGCTGATTGTGCCGGCGCCTGATGAATTCCTGCGCCGTTTCGACCGCCACCGCGGCGTCGCGGCAATAGGCATCGGCGCCGATCGCATCGGCAAATTCCTCATTCAGCGGTGCCCCGCCGACCAGCACGATATAATCGTCGCGCATGCCCTTGTCCTTCAGCGTATCGATGACGACCTTCATATAGGGCATGGTTGTGGTCAGCAGCGCCGACATGCCGAGAATGTCCGGCCGATGCTCTTCAAGCGCGGCGAGATAATCCTCAACCGAATTGTTGATGCCCAGATTGAAAACCTCGAATCCGGCACCCTCCATCATCATGCCGACGAGGTTTTGGCCGATATCGTGGATATCGCCCTTGACCGTGCCGATGACCATCTTGCCCAGTTTTGGCGCGCCGGTTTCAGCCAGCAGCGGCCTGAGGATCGCCATCCCGCCCTTCATGGCTTTGGCCGACAGCAGCACTTCCGGCACGAACAGGATGCCGTCGCGAAAATCATCGCCGACGACCCGCATGGCCTCCACCAGCGCCCGGGTAAGGACGTTGTAGGGCTCCCAGCCGCGTTCGATGAGGATGTTGGTGCCTTCCTCGACCTCCTCTTTGAGGCCATCGTAAAGGTCGTCATGCATCTGCGCGACGAGGTCGTCGTCGGAGAGTTCGGACAGGACTATATCGTCGTCGGCCATGGCGGTGCTCGCAAAAAATTTGCCGCGCATGATGGCGGCTTACAACGCTAATATAGTCACCGGACCGTCATGGAAACCTTACCTGGAAACAGCGCCGCATCTTGATATATTCGACAAAACCATTTGCCGGCAGGACCATTTGCGGCGGCTCAGCCGGCGGCTGAACTTGCCTTTAGTCGACGATAGGCCGAATGCTTGGATTCTAAAAATAAGCTGAGACAATCGGCGAAACAAGCCCCAGCGTGATAGGGTAAGGTTCAATCATGCCAGATACGGATGAACCAGTCTCAGAAACGGCCGGCGAAACAGCCAGCGGGCGCCGCCAGGGCAGACGGCGGCGCGGTGGCGGCGCCGATGCGCGGCGTGCCCGCCGGGCAGGCGCACAGGCAACGCAGCTAACCTATATCACCCGCAAGATGGAACCGTTCGGCGTTCTTGACGAGGGTGGCTTGGCGCTGATTGAGGCCAATGCCGACACGGTCCTGGAAGAGATCGGTATCGAGTTTCGCGAAGATGAGGAAGTGCTGGCGTTGTGGAAGGACGCGGGCGCCGATATCCGCGGCGAGCGCGTGCATTTTCCAAAGGGACTTTGCAGGTCACTGATGGAGACGGCACCCAAGACCTTTAAGCAATATGCCCGCAACCCGGACCGGTCCGTCCAGATCGGCGGCAAGGCGACGGTGTTCGCGCCAGTCTACGGCCCGCCCTTTGTGCATGACTACGATGGCGGTCGCCGCTACGGGACCATCGAGGATTTCCGCAATTTCGTAAAACTGGCTTATATGGCGCCGGCCATGCACCACTCCGGTGGCACTATCTGCGAGCCGGTCGATATTCCGGTCAACCAGCGCCATCTGGACATGGTCTACAGCCATATCCGCTATTCCGACAAACCGTTCATGGGCTCGGTCACGCATCCGCTGCGGGCAGCAGATAGTGTTGCCATGGCCAGGTTGGTTTTTGGCGATGCTTTCGTTGACGAAAATTGTGTGCTGATCAATCTGATCAACGCCAATTCGCCAATGGTGTACGACGCGACCATGCTTGGGGCGCTGAAAGTTTATGCCCGGGCGGGACAGGCGACAATTGTCTCGCCGTTTATTTTGGCAGGCGCCATGTCGCCCGTCACGGCCACCGGAACGCTGACGCAAGTTCTCGCCGAGGTTCTTGCCGGCGCCGCATTCGCCCAGCTCTGCCGACCCGGCGCTCCTGTCGTCTTCGGCACGTTCGCGTCATCCATTTCCATGCAGTCCGGGGCGCCAACCTTCGGCACGCCGGAATCGGCTCTGATTCTTTATGGCGCGGCGCAGCTTGCTCGTCGTCTGGGCATCCCGTTCCGCTCCGGCGGTTCGCTGTGCGGCTCCAAGCTGCCGGACGCCCAGGCCGCCTCTGAAAGTGCCAATACCCTTATCCCAACGCTCATGGCTGGCGTCAATTTTGTCCTACATGCCGCCGGTTGGCTGGAAGGCGGCTTGTCCTCGTCTTACGAAAAATTCGTCATGGACTGCGATCAGCTGGCGATGATGCAGCGTTTTGCGGAAGGCGTGGACCTGTCTGAAACCGGCCAGGCGATGGACGCCATCCGCGAAGTTGGCCCGGGCAGCCATTATCTCGGCTGCGTCCACACGCAGGCCAATTTCGAGACGGCGTTCTACCGCTCCACCATCGCCGACAACAACTCCTTTGAGCAGTGGCAGGCGGATGGGTCGAAACCGGCCGAGAAGCGCGCCAATGCGCTCTACAAGAAATGGCTGGCGGACTACGAAGCGCCGCCGCTCGATGAAGCCATCGACGAAGCGTTGCAGGACTTCATTGGGCAGAAAAGGGCGTCGCTGCCTGATTCGGCGACATGAAAGCGAGCAGCGCCTGTCTGACCAGTCGGCCATGAGCCCGGTCAACGCCATCGACAAAGCCCCTTAATACGATCTCGGCCCGTAGCGGGCCATGCGCGAGGCGATTATCGCCAGGCGTCTGATCGTCATTTTTGCACCACGAACCGCCTTATGTCCTTGGTTCAGAAACTGAAACCACGTTCATGATCACTAAAAAGTCCGACTAGGATGGATATCTCCGAACAAAAAATTGGCTTTCGGGCGAAAAATCGATGAAACTGCCATCATAACCATCTCAACTGGACGATGCCGGCTGAAATAAGATTTGATGCCAGGGGGAAAACATGACGGATGTGGCTTCCAGCGAAATCAAAACTACCGACTATGAAATCGGACAGGACAATATCCAGATCATGGGTCTGGATATTCATAATCCGGTCTTTTTGATCTCCTCGGTGACGATCGTCGCCTTCGTCATTTTCACGCTGATGTTTCAGGAAGGGGCGGCCACCTTTTTCGGCGCCTTACGACCCTGGCTGACCTCGACTTTCGACTGGGTATTCATGGGCGCGACGAACATTTTCGTGCTGTTCTGCCTGTTTCTGGTCGTCTCGCCGATGGGCAGGATCCGCATCGGCGGCGCCGACGCCAAGCCGGACTATTCCTACGCCGGCTGGTTCGCCATGCTGTTTGCCGCCGGCATGGGCATCGGCCTGATGTTCTTCGGCGTGCTGGAGCCGGTCAACCACATGCTGACGCCGCCGCTGGGCGTCGATCCAGCGAATATCGAGGCGGCGCGTGAAATCGGCATGGCCAGCACCATCTTCCATTGGGGCCTGCATCCCTGGGCGATCTATGCGGTGGTGGCGCTGGCGCTGGCCTTCTTCACCTATAATCGCGGCTTGCCGCTGACCATCCGTTCGGCGTTCTACCCGCTTTTCGGCGAAGCCGTCTGGGGCTGGCTCGGCCATGTCATCGATACGCTTGCCGTCTTCGCGACTTTGTTCGGCCTTGCGACATCGCTTGGCTTGGGCGCCGAGCAGGCAAGCGCCGGCCTGAATTTCCTGTTCGGAATCCCGGCCACGGACGCCACCAAGGTTGTGTTAATCATCGGCATAACGATTGTCGCGCTCGGCTCGGTGCTGATGGGTCTCGACGCCGGGGTCAAGCGGCTCAGCGAAATCAATATGGTGCTGGCGCTGCTGTTGATGCTCTGTGTGATTCTCTTTGGTCCGACGCTGGAGATCATCATCGGGTTCTTCGCCAATATCTGGGGCTATGTGAAAAACGTCCCGGCACTGTCGAACTGGATCGGCCGCGACGATACCGGATTTATGCATGGCTGGACGACGTTCTATTGGGCCTGGTGGATTTCCTGGTCACCTTTTGTCGGCATGTTCATCGCCCGCGTGTCGAAGGGCCGGACAGTGCGCGAATTCATCGTCTGTGTGCTGCTCATCCCGACCCTTGTCAGCGTGTTGTGGATGACATCATTCGGCGGCACGGCAATCAGCCAGCATCTCAATGACGGCTATACCGGCGTGACGGAGACAATAACCGCATGGACACCGGAACTGTCGCTGTTCAAGATGCTGGAACTGCTGCCGCTGTCCGGCCTGCTGTCCTTTATCGGCATCGTCCTGGTGATCGTCTTCTTCGTCACCTCGTCCGATTCCGGCTCGCTGGTGATCGACACTGTGACCGCCGGCGGCAAGATCGACGCGCCGGTTGCCCAGCGTATCTTCTGGTGCACCTTTGAGGGGCTGGTGGCCATCGCCTTGTTGCTGGGCGGCGGATTGGTGTCGCTGCAGGCGGCTGCGATCGCCACCGGATTCCCGTTCACAATCGTGCTTCTCGGCATGTGCGTGGCGATCTTTATGGGTTTGCGATCAGAACAGCGATCGCCCGAACCAGCAGCGGCTGAGTGAGAATCAAGCTCCGCTTCACGCGGGGCTTTTTCCTTTCATATCCAGACATTTGCGATCGTTTCAGCGGTTCGCAGCGCTTTTGCCGGTGACCGGGACGACGGGGCTGGACGCCGTGACCAAGCCGAACTCTGTCGTCAGGCCGCTGGCCCCGGCAATACCGTAGACGTGCGTGCCGACCATGGACGCTTTGAAGATTGCTGGATGTGCCGACGGCAACTTCGTCTATATTTCACGCGGCAAGTGGCCGAACTCACTTTTCGAGCCATGGTTTCGTAATCCGAGACCAAATACCGCCTAGCGAAAAACTGCCAGCCGAGCCGGTTTGCTCTCACCAGATTCACGTGCGCGCTTTATGCTGTAGACGGCTCCTGCACGGGCATCGCTACTTGCGCATGCGACCCAATCGACAGCGTCGCGATAGCCTGTACTTATGCCTACCCGTTGTAGCCAACAAGCAACACCGGAATACGGGCCAGGATCGGCTCGGACCGCCGTCGAATTTGTGGTTTTGCCATTATTGTCTATGATCAACGTCAGAGAGCTTCGACTTCGGCCGAAAACGGCGGAAGTTCTCGGAAAATGTACATAATAAAGGGGAGTTATCGGATGAAACGTCAATTATTAGCGCTCATCGCCGCAGCCGCCGTCGGCGGTTTCGCGACAGTCGCTGGTGCCCAGCAGAAGTTCATATCGATTGGCACGGGCGGCGTCACCGGTGTCTATTATCCGACCGGCGGCGCCATCTGCCGCCTTGTCAACAAGGACCGCAAGGAACATGGCATTCGCTGCTCGGCGGAATCGACCGGCGGTTCGATTTACAACATCAACACCATTCGCACCGGTGAACTGGAATTCGGCGTCGCCCAGTCCGACTGGCAGTATCACGCCTATAATGGCACGTCGGAATTCAAGGATCAGGGTAAGTTCGAGAATTTGCGGGCCGTCTTCTCGGTGCATCCCGAGCCGGTCACCATCATTGCCAGCGACGAGTCCGGCGTGAACAATATTACCGATTTAAAGGGCAAGCGCCTGAATATCGGCAATCCGGGCTCGGGAACCCGGGGCACCTGGGAGGTGATTGAGAAAGCGCTTGGCTGGCAGCGCAGCGATTTGAAACTGGCTGCGGAAATGAAATCCGCCGAAACCGGCCAGGCCGTCTGCGATGGCAAGATCGATGCCTATTTCTGGCTCGTCGGGCATCCTTCGGCTCTGACCCAGGAATCACTCGCCACCTGTGCGGCACATCTGGTCAATGCGACCGGGCCGGAAATCGACAAGCTGGTTGCCGACAATTCCTACTACCGCACGGCAACGATACCGGCCGGCATGTACAATAATGACAAGGATATCGAGACGTTCGGCGTCGGCGCGACGTTCGTATCCAGCGCCGATGTTCCCGATGATGTTGTCTATGTCGTCGTGAAAGCAGTCTTTGACAATTTCGACGATTTCAAAAAACTGCATCCGGCGTTCGCCAATCTGAAACCGGAAGAGATGATCAGCGATTCGCTTTCCGCGCCGCTGCATCCGGGTGCGGAGAAATATTACAAGGAAAAAGGCTGGATGTAAGTCCGGCATTTTTTGGCACATGACGGGGCGACGCTGTCGCCCCGTCAGATTTGCGGTGGTCATGCAATCTCAATAAGCAAATACGAGCGGCATTCAGCGGCCGGTCAATGCGGGAGTCGGTAATGGCAAATGAGGCACTGACAGCGGGCAACGTCGACGATCTTGTCGCTCAGGTCGACACCGGCGCGCGCAACCCGGAGGACTGGCAAGGCAAGGTCATTATTTCCGTGGCTTTTGTTTGGGCCGTCTTCCAGCTTTACATCGCTTCCAACCTGCCGTTCTACCTGACCGAACTGACTGGCGTCAGCGTTATTGTTACCGATTCAAATGCGCGGCTCATCCATCTCGCCTTCGCTATGTTCTTGGCGTCTCTGGCCTTTCCACTGTTCAAGACCAGCCCGCGTCACACAATTCCCTGGTATGACTGGATATTTGCAGCGCTCGGCGTCATTACCTGCCTTTATATCGTGTATTTTCGGACCGAAATCGCTCGACGCGCAGGGCTGCCGACGACCGGTGATCTGATCATTTCGTCGGTCGGCATGATCATGGTGGCGATCGCCGTATACCGGGCGCTCGGCCTGCCGCTGGTGATCGTCGCCAGTGTCTTTGTGCTTTACGTGTTTTTCGGCGATGCCCGCTGGCTGCCGGAGGCCATCCAGTGGAAGGGCGCTTCCTTCGGCAAAGCGATGTGGCATTTTTGGATGCAGAACGAAGGCGTTTTCGGCGTTGCGCTCGGTGTGTCGGCGACGCTGATCTTCCTGTTCGTCGTCTTCGGCTCTATTTTGGAAAAGGCCGGGGCCGGCAATTATTTCATCAAGATAGCCTTCGCACTGCTCGGCCATCTGCGCGGCGGGCCGGCAAAGGCGGCGGTCATCGCATCGGCGCTCAGCGGGCTTTATTCCGGCTCCTCAATCGCCAACGTGGTGACCACGGGCACGTTCACAATCCCATTGATGAAGCGCACCGGGTTTGCGCCGGAAAAGGCCGGGGCGGTCGAAGTCGCCTCATCCACCAACGGCCAGCTGACGCCGCCGGTGATGGGCGCGGCGGCCTTCCTGATCAGCGAGTTCACCGGAGTCAGTTACCCCGACATCATCAAGCACGCCTTCGTTCCGGCGGTCGTTTCCTATATCGCGCTGGTCTACATCGTTCACCTTGAAGCCCTGAAAATGGACTTAAAGGGCCTGCCAAAACCGCCCTCGACGCTGGTCTTCAGCCAGAAGCTGATCGGCTTTTTAAGCGGCTTTATCGGCATCGGCATCCTCGGCATCGCGGTCTATTACGGACTTGGCTGGATCAAGACCGTGTTTCCGGGCAATTCTTTTTATGCGGCGGCGGCTATTGTCAGCGTATTTTATCTCATTCTGGTCGGTCTTGCAGCGCGCTACCCTGACCTTGAAGTCGATCCGCCGGACGCGCCGATAGCCCAATTGCCGCCGGCTGGCGCCACGGCAATCACCGGGCTTTATTATATCCTGCCGATCGTCATCCTGATCTGGTGCATCATCATCGAGCGTCTGTCACCGGGCCTGTCGGCATTCTGGGCGGCGATGGCGATGATCTTTGTGACCCTGACCCAGCACCCCCTAAAGGCTATTTTCCGCGGTTCAGGCCATATCGGCGCGGTCTTCAGGCGCGGGATCGATCAGTGGGTTGACGGCATGATCGCCGGCTCGCGCAACATGATCGGCATCGGCGTCGCGACCGGCGCCGCCGGCATCATCGTCGGCACGATTTCCTTGACCGGCGCGCATCAGGTCGTCGGCGAATTCGTCGAATTCCTGTCCGGCGGCGTCTTGATTGTCATGCTGCTTCTGGTCGCGGTTATGAGCCTCATTCTCGGCATGGGCCTGCCGACGACGGCCAATTACATCGTCGTCTCCTCGCTGATGGCGCCGGTGATTGTGGCACTGGGCGCCAAGAGCGGTCTCATCGTGCCGCTGGTTGCCGTGCACTTGTTCGTCTTCTATTTCGGCATTCTGGCCGACGACACGCCGCCGGTCGGACTGGCCGCCTTCGCCGCCGCCGCCATTTCCGGCGGCGATCCGATTAAGACCGGCATTCAGGGATTCATGTACGACATTCGCACAGCGGCATTGCCGTTCATGTTCCTGTTCAACACGGAGCTCCTTTTGATCGATGTCAGCCCGGCAAAAGCGGTGTTCGTGTTCCTTGTGGCAGCGGTAGCGATGATGCTGTTTGCGGCGGCCACACAGGGCTATTTCTTTGCGCGAAGCCGCTTCTGGGAATCCGTCATATTGCTTCTGGTGGCATTTTCGCTGTTCAGGCCGGGTTTCTGGCAGGACATGATCGAGCCGCCCTTTATCGAAGAGCCGGGCGTTAACATCCTTGAAAAAGTTGCTGCGCTACCCGATGGCACCGAGTTGCGGGTGTTTATAACCGGGCCGGATTTCGACAACGCGGACAGGATCGATAGCACCACGCTGATCGTCCCCATGGGTGCCAAAGCCGATGGCGCAGAACGGCTCGAAAAAGCCGGACTGGTTGTGGTGATCGAGGACGGCGTGGCGAAGCTGGAAGAACCGTTGCCGGCTTCGGCCTTCGAGCAGCAGCTCAAAGGTTTCGAGTTCTATGGTAACACGCCGGTCGAGGTCAAAACCTTCAGCCTGCCGGCCGACCGGATGCCCAAGGAAGTGTTCTACATACCGGCGCTCTTACTGCTCGGTTTGGTCATCATGTTGCAGCTCCGCCGCCAGACTGTTCCGGCATTCTGGATGAGGAAATCGGAGGAAGGCGACCATGTTTAAGACCATCCTGCTATCGGTCGATCTGGGCGAGGAAAGCTCCTGGAATGAGGCATTGCCGAGAGCGATCGAAATTGCCGCCAGCGAAAATGCGACACTGCATCTGATCACCGTGATACCGACCTATGGCATGTCGATCGTCGGCAGTTTTTTCCCCGCCGACTTTGAGGAAAAGGCCATGGCGGCGGCCAAAGCCCGGCTCGGCACATTTATCGCCGACCATGTTCCAAGCGACGTCCGGACCAAGGGCCATGTCGCCCATGGCCTGATTTATGAGGAAATCATGCGCGCCGCCGACAAACTGGGCTGCGACCTGATCGTGATGTCGTCGCATCGCCCGGAACTTCGCGATTATCTGATCGGTCCCAACGCTGCCCGCGTTGTCCGCCACGCCAGCCAGTCGGTGCTGGTGGTGCGCGGTTAAGGTTTCTGTCCGGCCGCCTCGGTCAGTTCGTTCTCATAGGCAAAGATCGCCGGTGTGCCGCCGGTATGGATGAAAATGCGCGTGCCGCTAGCCCCAGCCGCCTTCGCCTGATCGATAAAGCCCGCCATCGCCTTGCCCGTATAGGTTGGATCGAGGATGAGCGCTTCTGTGCGGGCGGCAAGCACGATGGCGCTGAGCGTCTCTTCGCCGGCCGTGCCATAGCCGGGCGGCAGATAGGCGTCATTCAACCTGATATCGCTGTCCTTGACCTTCGAATCGACTTCCAGAAGATCGGCGATTTCCCGGCACCGTGCGGTGATACGCGGATGCTGTGCAGTGGCATCGCGGCGTACGCAAATGCCGGTCACGGAGATGCTCGACCCAAGCGCCCGTAAACCGAACAGCAGGCCGGCATGGGTGCTGCCGCTGCCTGAGGCGACGGCGATCTCGTCGACCTCAAGACCGGCCTCGGCGATCTGCGTGAGCAGCTCGTCGGCGGCGGCGACATAGCCCAGCGCACCGAGCGGCGTGTGCCCGGGCGCCAGCGGAATGATATAGGGCCGGCGGCCAGCTTGCCGGAGGTTCTCGGCGATTTCGCCGAGCCGTTTATCGGCGCCCGCCTCGTCCTCGCCGTGCGCGTAGGAATGCACTGTCGCGCCGAGCAATCGGTCGAGCAGCACATTGCCTGAATTGCGGTAGGCGGCGTCCGATTTGGCTACCCGCTCTTCAAGCTGGATATGGCAATCCATGCCGGATTTGCGCGCCGCCGCCGCCGCCAGCCGGACAAAGTTCGATTGCACCGCGCCGGTAATCAAAACCGTATCGGCCTTCTGCGCGTGCGCCTCGCCGATATAGAATTCCAGTTGCCGGACCTTGTTGCCGCCAAACGCCAGACCCATGCAGTCGTCCCGTTTGACCAGCAAGGTCCCGCCACCGCATGACCGGGCGAGATTGGGCATGGCTTCCAGCGGTGTTGCACCGGCAAAAAGCCTGACCCTTGGGATAGCGGCAAGTCGGCCAAGCATTGCCGGATATTCAAGCGTGGGTTTCATGCCGCCACCGGGTTGGGGACAGGGGACAGGGCCGGCGCACTTTATGTCCTACGCCGCTGCGGCATGTGGCAGGGCCTTGTCTATGGCGTCGCCGAGACGCGCGACGATCTCGCTGATATGGTCCTCGTTGATGATATAGGGCGGCGCCAGCAGGATATGGTCGCCGGCCTCGCCATCCACCGTGCCGCCCATCGGGTAACACATCAAGCCTTTGGCCATCGCCGCTTTCTTGATCGCGGCGTGAACTTTGCGGTCAGGATCGAATGGCGCCTTTGTATTTCGATCGGCGACCAGCTCGATACCGCGAAACAGGCCGCGGCCACGAATGTCACCGATATGCGGATGCTGACCGAAACGCACTTCCAAGGCCGCCTGCAGCCGGGCACCCATGCTTTGAACATTTGCCAGGAGCCCACGTTCCTCAATCGCGCTCAGCACCGCGACGCCGGCGGCGCAAGCCGCCGGATGGCCGAGATAGGTATGGCCGTGCTGAAAAAAGCCGGATCCCTGTTCGATTGCATCATAAATCTTCGCCGAACACAGCATGGCGCCGATCGGCTGGATGCCGGCGCCCAGGCCTTTGGCGATGGTGACGATATCGGGCGCAATGCCTTCAGCTTCCGATGCGAACAATGTGCCGGTGCGGCCCATGCCGCACATCACTTCGTCGAGGATCAAAAGCACGCCATAGCGGTCGCATATTTCGCGGATGCGGGGGAAATAGCCGGGCACGGGCGGAACCGCGCCCATCGTTGCGCCGACGACGGGTTCGGCAATGAAAGCGGCGACACCGTCCGGTCCCAGTTGCAGGATTTTTGCTTCCAGGCTGTTGGCAACGCGCTCGCCATATTCAGCTTCGCTCTCGCCATCCTCATGCCAGCGCCAGTAATGGCATGGATCGACATGGTGCATGGCGCCGACGAGCAGCGGCTCGAACTGACTGCGGCGCCAGCGATTGCCGCCGGCCGAGAGCGCACCCAGCGTGTTGCCGTGGTAGCTCTGCCAGCGGGCGATGACATGGCGGCGCTGCGGCTGGCCGGTCTCTAGGAAATATTGCCGGGCAAGCTTGATCGACGCTTCCATCGCTTCCGATCCGCCGGAAACGAAATAGACGCGTACAATGCCGGCCGGTGCGCGCGCCACCAGCATTTCTGCCAGATGCTCGGCCGGCTCGGATGTAAAGAAGCTTGTGTGGGCGTAGGCGATCTTGTCGAGTTGCGCCTTGACGGCGTCAAGCACCATCCGGTCGGAGTGACCAAGGCAGGATACCGCCGCGCCGCCGCAGGCATCGAGATAGCGATTGTTGTCCGCATCGATCAGCCAGACGCCGTCGCCGCCGGCGATAACCGGAAGATCGGCTTTGGTGTGGCGTGGAAAGACGAATTGCGATCGCATGATTGACCCGACTCCGTGGTTAGTTCCCAGGTCGAATGATGGGTTCGGGGCTTCCTGCTATCGATTGCCTAGCCAAGGACAGGATAAACTCCAAGCCGAGCCGGCGGCAAGAATGTTTCCGTGCCGGCGGCCGGCAGTCGAACGCTCTTTGGGAGAGGATGGCATCCTTCCAACACTCAAAGCCATTTCCTGTGAACCGCCATTCGGACCTGCTTGCGATACCCAGATTAACATCCGCTCCTGGCACCTTTGCGACATCGCGCAATTGCTTCATGATTTCCGGTTTTCGGAGATGAACGGACATGGCGTAATCGCGGCTGTAGAGCCGACATAAAGGAGGGACAGTCCAAACTTGCCGGCAGTTCTGGCGTTGTAGCAACATCGTCTCATTGCCCCGGGATATGGGATTGATTGGACTTGCCCGGAAAAAGTGGAGGGACTTTCTGATAGCGTTTGACGCAACAGGAGAACCCGATGGGCAAACGAGAGCGCAAAACATTCACGGAAGATTTCAAGCGGGAAGCCGTTCGGCTGACGGAAACCAGCGGGCGCACGCTCGCCGGCGAGACCCCACCTGGCAGGCAATGTGCTTGCCGGTCCAGCGCTGGCGGCGCAGAGCGATGATCCGTTTGACGATCTGTGTGTCGGTCGGTTTGCGCAGCCGATGGGGACGCGAAGAGCGGTCCTGCAGGCAGGCCAGGCCTTCCTGGCGATATCGACCAGCCACTTCCTTGCCGTGCGCGGGCAAACCCCCACGGCTCGTGCGGCGGCCGGCGGGGTTTGCCCGCTGCGCATCATCTCAACCAACCGCTCCCGACCGAGCGGCGTTAAACGGGCATTCTTATGCATGTTCATTCGGGCTGACTTCCAAGGATGTCTGAAGTTTGGTAACTCCAGTCTCCTCGGTCCGGTCCGAATGAACAACCTGTTGAAAGCTCACACCTGGAGCGGACGCGGTCCAGAAACCGCCAACGTCGATTACCATCGCTCACCTGGTCAACGCCGCCTGGCCAATATCGTTTCCAGGAGCAGATCCCGCCACACTTCAGTTTGCTACCGGGAATCCAATCGGCTAGTACGCTGCTTGGTACTCGGGCCTGTTTGGGGATTGTCGATTAATGCTCACCAGCAATCACTTCGCCGCTCTCTCGGCGTTCATACCAGCCATCGTCATGCAGACATATGTCGCCGTCATGATTATCATGGTCGCGGGTGGAACGCTGTTCGACACCATTCACAAGAAGAGCGCGACCTACTTTTTCAACCATTGGCGCAACGCAAAGAACAAAGGGACGCGGCAGGTCGGCGGCGGGGAAATGATGTCCCTGGCAGTCCAGACAGCTGCGGTGGACGTCCTGACGTCCGGGGAATTCTGCAATGTCCAGCGCAGGATTGCCCATCTCCTGACAATGTACGGTTTCCTGGCTTATGTCGTCACGACAGTCATCATGGTTTTCGCCTACCCGACGCCTGCTACCCCTGCTCCTGCCATTCTCCCGGCACTTTGGCACATCGGCGCCCTGATGGTTTGCGCCGGCGGCTACTGGTTCTGGTTCTTCATCCGGGTCGATGTCGCCGCGGAGGGCAATTCGCCGTTCCGCCTGGTGCGTGCCGACCTGTTCATCGTTTCACTTTTGGTCAGCGTGACGCTGGGCCTGGTCTGGGCGTATGTGCAGACAACGGGCAGCACCATCTGGGCAAACGTTTTTCTGGGCCTGTATCTCCTCGCCACGACGATATTGTTTGGATCCATTCCGTGGTCCAAGTTTTCTCATATGTTCTTCAAGCCCGCGGCGGCCCTCCAAAGTCGCGTGGAACAGGCGAACGGTTCAAGGAGAAACCTGCCTGCCCCCGCCGATGCCCCCAAAATCTATGGTAGCGCCCGCCGAAAGCCCAACCACTATTAAACCGCCATCGATATTCGGCACAGGAGATATCGTAACATCATGCCGACATTTGTTTATATGACGAGTTGCGACGGCTGCGGACATTGCGTGGATATCTGCCCGTCCGACATCATGCACATCGATAAAACCCATCGCCGGGCCTATAACATAGAGCCCAATTTTTGCTGGGAATGCTATTCGTGTGTGAAGGCTTGTCCGCAAAATGCCATTGATTGCCGCGGCTATGCAGACTTCGCTCCCTTGGGTCACAGTGTTCGGGCGCTGAGGGAAGAGGACAAGGGAACCATTTCATGGAAAGTCAAATTCCGGGATGGCCGCGAAAAGAACTTTGTTTCCCCGATCCGGACAACCCAGTGGGGAACGATCAAAGGACCCGCTGAGTACGCGGAGCCGAGCCAGGAAGATTTCAGGAAACAGGAACTGGCGCACGAGCCGGAATCCCTGAACATCGATGGTGGATTGCCCACGCTCAAGCCCAAACAACTCCAGAAGGCAGTGGTTTGATGGGCCTGTTCGCAAGAAGAAAAACGGTTTTTGTGGATTCAGATATTCTCGTCATCGGCGGCGGCATGGCCGGTTGCGGGGCAACGTATGAATCAAGGTACTGGGGCCGCGACAAGAAAGTTGTCGTCGTGGAGAAGGCGAATATCGAGCGCAGCGGCGCCGTCGCGCAAGGCCTCTATGCCATCAACTGCTACATGGGCATGCAATGGGACGAGAACCAGCCCGAGGACCACGTTCGCTACGCGCGCAACGATCTTATGGGACTCGTCCGGGAGGATCTGGGCTACGATATCGCGCGGCATGTCGACGCTACGGTACACAAGTTCGAGGAATGGGGCCTTCCAATGATGAAGGACCCGGAAACCGGGCGATACTTGCGCGAGGGCAAGTGGCAGATCATGATTCACGGCGAGAGCTACAAGCCGATTGTCGCCGAGGCAGCCCGCAAGGCCGCCACCGAAATCTACAACCGGATCATGGTGACCCATCTGCTGATGGACAAGAAGAAGAAGAACCGGGTCGCGGGTGCGGTCGGGTTTAATGTCCGGACCGGGGATTTCCACGTTTTCCGCGCCAAGGCCGTCATTGTCAGCGCCGGTGGTGCGTCGCACATCTTCAAACCACGGGCCGTCGGCGAGGGCATGGGGCGGACATGGTATGCACCCTGGAGCAGCGCCTCCGCTTATGCCTTGCCGATCCGGGTGGGCGCCAAGATGACGCAGATGGAGAACCGGATCGTCCTGACCCGGTTCAAGGATGGCTACGGTCCGGTGGGCGCCTACTTCCTGCACCTGAAGACGTACACGGAAAACGTCCACGGAAAGGAATACGAGTCCACATGGTACGAAGATACCAAGGCATTGGTGGGCGACTATATCGATCGGCACCCGGTGCCAACCTGCCTGCGAAACCATGCCATTCTCAAGGAGGTCGCGGCCGGCCGCGGGCCTATCCGCATGGTGACGAAGGAAGCGTTTCAGGATCCCCACAAGGAGACTGTCGGTTGGGAGAACTTCCTCGGCATGACGATTGGGCAAGCGGTTGTCTGGGCATCTCAGAACATTGATCCCAAGCATACCAATCCCGAACTGACGACGTCCGAGCCCTATGTAATGGGCTCCCATGCCACGTGTTCCGGCGCATGGGCTAGCGGACCGGAAGACTGCGCTCCAGATGACTATCAGTGGGGATACAACCGCATGATGACGGTGGACGGGCTTTTCGGTGCCGGTGACACCATCGGTGGCACTGCCCACAAGTTCTCCTCCGGATCCTTTGCCGAGGGCCGGATCGCCGGCAAGGCTGCGGTAAACTACGTGAATGATCTGGGTAGCGACATGCCTGAGGTCAGTGAGACCGAGTACGAAGATCTCAAGACGGTAATCTACAAGCCCCTGGAGAATTACGAAGTCGGCCGCAACGAAATCGTCGCCGGGACCGTCTCGCCGAGTTATCTGTCGCCGCTTCATGGTCTTCAGCGTCTTGAGAAGATCATGGACGAATATGTCGGTGGCATCAGCACCAATTATATGACGAACGAATGGGGGCTTAACCGTGGTCTGGAGCATTTGCAGATGCTGAAGGAAGACATGGACCATATCGGTGCGGAGGATCTTCATCAGCTCCAGCGGGCCTGGGAGCTTCAACACCGGCTTTTGGCCTCATTCTCCGTCGCTCATCACACGCTGTTCCGCAAGGAAACGCGGTGGCCCGGATATTATTATCGCGGTGACCACATGAAGCTGGATGACGAAAACTGGCACTGCTTCACTTTATCCCGATACGACGCCGCGTCGGACGAATGGGCAATGGAGAAA